>Ga0302309_10000811_pt1 | contig 32507 bp, 26 predicted proteins | sample III_Palsa_N1_1_FD_200453 | JGI IMG/M metagenome (GOLD analysis project Ga0302309, IMG submission 200453) | Peat permafrost microbial communities from Stordalen Mire near Abisko, Sweden - III_Palsa_N1_1 | ecosystem: Environmental > Terrestrial > Soil > Palsa > Peat permafrost | place: Sweden... | reverse complement strand
GCGAGATCTTAAAGTCTTCGCAATCAAATTTATGTTTGGCTTTTTCCTAGTTTTAGGTTTTTTAGTGCCATGGGTATGCCACCATTATGGGATTTTTTACTAAATTTTCGTTTTTTGTGCTTTATTGAAAAAAATTTAGTTATGCTACTATTTTTTTAATACTTGCATCATTTTACCTGCATATTATATTTACGAATTAGTATCTTATTTTCTTTTACCTCATAGAAGCCTGTTTTCTTGTTATCATTCCATCACAATAGCATACTTGTGTAGTATCATCTGTTGCATATCCATACTGTTCATTTTTTTTCCTTTTTAAGCTAAATTTATTTTTTTTTTTTTAGCTTTTTGAATTATTACAATTATTATAAGGGGTTACATTTTCATGTTCTTATAACAGTATTGCACTATATATATGTGGGTAAAAAATCCTTTACAGCAGTATTTAGCTAATCCTGGTGTTTATAAAAGTGCGCTACTTCTATTATTTTAGATGTAAATTTCATAGCATGGTGTATGTTGTATTATATGTTGGTGCAATTTGTTCCATTCTCGTTTGTTGTTATGACTTGAATTTACGTTCATTGAAACACTCAATGAAGTACTTATAGAAATGAATTATTCCTTTTTTTCTTTCTTTTTTATTTCTCTGGCATCTATTTATATATACAATTTCACAAGTTGATATGCATCAATTAATCCTGATATGGGTATCTATTACTGATGTTAATATAACAATTTTGTTCTGCTTATATATTCCAATCAGTATGATTTTTGTACTATTGACACTAGTACTTCTTCGCCATAATTTCCCCGATTATCATGCCTCGAAAACAAAAATTCATTAAAGAAACAAGATTTATTTAATTCCATATCGAACATCAAAAACAGTTTCATTGACAATCTAAAAAAAAATTTAATATGCCACATTACATCAACTTTAAAAGGTACGCGACAAGAAAAAAAATTTCGTAGTAAGACTCCAGCATTCAAAGGTTGTCCCCAAAAACGAGGATTCGTTGTTCGTGTGATATAATAAACCGAAAAAACAAATTCAGCAAAAGAAGAGTTGCAAAAGTAAAATTAAGCAACAAAAGATTCCTATGGCATATGTTCAGGAGTAGGTCAAATGTTCAAACAAACTTCCAAGTACTGTTAGAGGTGGTCGTGTCCCGATTTGCCGGGTGTAGATATCATTTTATAGACAGGCTTAGATTTCTCGCAGTAGAAGACATGAAAGAAAACATAGAGTTCAAAATTTGGGATAAAGAAACCCGTGAGAATGATGATAAGATAAATGACGAGAATAACGCATAAGAAAAATTCGGACAATAGCTTGCCAATAAGACCACTCACTAAAGCAAGTTTTGACAAACGTAGACAACAACGATTAACAGCTGTGCGATTGAGAGCCACGTACATTCTCCTAAATCACAAGGCAAATGAACTAGAAGCCAAGGTCAAACTGCTTCGCGTGAAAAGACAGAATGTAATGCCGCGTGTTTATAGAAAACCTGAGCAGAAGGTCTCAGCAAAAAAACTCCAGGATTTCCTGCGCCAATGTAAAAATCTCATTGGTGAAAAGATGCTTTTATCAATACTAGGAGCCTTAAAAGGAAAAGCATTGCATCCTGCAAATAAATTCTTCACCACAATAAGAAAGCTGCATACAGGTGTCAAGGTACTGTCACAAATAAGATCTGGTAAATCCTCAACAGTGCCAGCATATCAAAGTGAAAGATCTGCTAATCATTCAGCTATAAACTGGTTATTAAAAGCAGTACGAGATAAGACCAAGAAATCCATTGTTGCAAACGATATCGTCGCCGAACTAAAGGATGTCCACAATCATCAAGGTCTAGCTTTCAAATCTAGATTAAATCTCATAAAAGAAATTAGAGCTGCACGGGTTAATCTACGTAGAAGATTTTACCGACTTCCTAGAGAACTATACCTCAAACGTCGAAAAAAACGGCGAGATGAGAGAGCAAAGAGGAGAACTATGTACCTTGCAGCCAAGATGAGAAGTAAAGCTGCAGACGCTTTTCGACGTGGTAAATTTTTCGATGAACCTGCGCCTGAAAAACAACACTTCGAATATGAAATTGACTATGTATATGCAACTGCTGAGTATAATGAACGCCTTAACATGAAACGCAAAGCAGAAGATCCAATAGCCTACGAACAGGAACAGGAAGCACGTCGTAAGATGAAAAAGATGTATTTACTAAACATAGTAACGGACCTCGGAAATGCCCCGTCTTCATTTAAGTGTTCCAAAGCTGAGGTAGATGCGCAAGAGATGCGTGTGGCGAATTTCTCTAATGAACTGAAGCAGATAAATAAGGAGATTGAACAAAGCTACAAGAATGAACTATTAAAATTGTATGGCTTATTCGGAAAAACTACACAGTTAAAATCAAGGAAAGCTCCCCCCCAAAAAAAAGAGATAACTAAGATAACTTCTACTAAAAAACCAGAGAGAATTACTATTAATACTCAGAAACCAGAGAGAATTACTATTAATACTCAGAAACCAGAGAGAATTCCCACGATTCCTACTAAAAAACCAGAGAGAATTACTATTAATACTCAGAAACCAGAGAGAATTCCCACGATTCCTACTAAAAAACCAGAGCGAATTACTATTAATACTCAGAAACCAGAGAGAATTCCCACGATTCCTACTAAAAAACCAGAGCGAATTCCCACGATTCCTACTAAAAAACCAGAGCGAATTCCCACGATTCCTACTGAAAAACCAGACGAACTTCTAAAAGATATACAAGGTATCGTTGAGTCAATAGAGGAATTCAGGAGAAACGCAACAAAAAAGTATAACACGAATGAGAAGGAAACTAAAAATTAATATAAAGTACTAATTAAAATAGTAAAAATAAAAAAATATATAAATAGAATGTCAATACTAGAACACCATCAAGTCAAAGTTTAAATATAATTCAATCGTCAACTACAAAAAAGGGACATAAAGGATTGAGTTGTCACATGATGCATCATAATAATTAAGTCAAAAATACATGTTATTAACTCCAGAACAATTGGAGGATCTAGACGTATATGGCAAAAGCCATAAGAGGGAATATGGTAAATTAAATATTCGTCCTACCCAAATCTACCCTTATCGAAGAAACATTGCAAATGCGAATGGGCGCGGTAAAGGCCGCCCAGAGAGATGGGTGCTAGTGTGACTCGAGGAACACCCCTTTTCGAGATATTTGGTCCAATATCTTTTATGTTTATTAAACAATTATATAGATTAGTAGATTTACGATTCCCAATTTTTAGCAAAATAGTGGTTAAAAAATCAGGTAGACCAAAAAATGTTTTTGAAACAAATGCAAGATGTAAAATTAAATAAATATGGTATATAAGGAACATTATTCGTGTAATAGATAATTCGGGTGTTAGATATGGAACGTATCAAAGTACTGACAAAAGACCAATTGTCGCGCACGTTAGGCGATAAAGTTATAATTGCGCAAAAATAGTATACGTGATAGGAAAATAAGAAAAAAGATATATAAAAGCATTAATGTACGTGATAGTAACAGGTTTATGGAGAGAAGGATCATATATACGATTACAAAAGCTGCTTGTGTTGTTTAAGAAGAGATGGAACCCATTGGCAAAACGCATCTCGGACCAGTAGTAAAGAACTTCGAAAAATGGGTCATATAAGATAATATCAATATCATCTAGCATTACAAATGGATAATTAAGTTTTAAACGTGATTTGCATATAAATAGTAAAACCCGAGTATTTATAAAGAGTATCAAACCACTAAAATTATATGCCATTATGGCGAGCAAATAGATAAGTGTGATTCGAGGATTATCTTTTTGAACATGTGTTTTACTGTGCGCCTTGGCGAACCCAGGCAATAAGTTTGAAATACAAAGGACAGCAGCAGTGCCACGTAAAAAAAAACAACGTGGTACCTTTTTCTTTGTGATTATTTTCGAAAGAGAAAAACTGTTTATTTTTTTTACCCTGTTTTTTCCTCCTTTTTTTGTTTACTATAAAACGGATGGTTATTTGTTGAAAATGCAATTTCACAATTACACCTAGAAGTTTCAGTTACCACAAAAGATGACTTATTCGTTCATACATTATATACATTTTTTATAAACACGATTGATTACACTAATGCACTACATAAAGGTATTTACAGCCGCAGGTAGACGTAGAAACTTTATGAGAAGGAAAACCGTCGCGTCAAATGCAGATATACTCAAAAAAATGTTCCACCACAACAAATCGATTATTTAAATACATTGTAATCTAACAGGAGCAGTAAGAGTATATATCCCAATTTGCATTATCACGTCATTGTTACGTAAATATGCCAATTTCGGTTTGGTTTGTGGGTGAAACCCTCGAGTTGGTAATCAATGTTTATCCAAATTTGAAACAATATATGTAAAAAACCGCTTGTTATGCATAGCACAACTTATATATGGGGATACAACTATTATTTAAACGATATGTGCCCGTAAAATAGTCTTAATCTTCAATAGCATATAATTTCGTATTAATGTACCAACTCTTTCGTATATCGGTATATAAAAGACGACTTGTATTATTTGGAGAAAAATTGATATGTTAGGCTCATTGTCCAATAGTTCACTTGAAAAGGCCTGATAAGTAACGGGAAAGGGTTTACGATAAGATCTCTACCATATGTCTTAAACATCTAAAAATAAAAAAAAGACTTAATTATGATGCTTGTAAGTTAAAACCCCGGAAGTTCGCTGCTCTAGCTTGGTATTCTATACGGTGTAATGTTTGTACGCTATTAAAATTCTGGGATTACTCGGAATACATCCGGGCTATCCATCGAAATTTAACAGACGTTATAAGGCCCTAGTACAGTGTTAGGTTATTAAGAATTAGTTTAGATTACGTCTAATTGTTTTAGTCGTATTTGTTTAAAATGTTTACGTTACCTATGGGGTATTCGTGGTCACAAGGTCTTCAAGTAAAGGACAAGTACACATGCAATGCTAAAACTGCACGTCGTTTCGGGCTAAGGTGCTAGTTTACCTTCAGTATAAGATTAGCCGCGTAAGAGCGAAGCCATTCAAAGAACCGAAAAATTTAGACAAATACAGCAATTTAAGAAAACTAAAAAATATGCTACGCAACAAAAGTTCAAACAACTAAAACAAAAATCGAGAAAAGGAGGATCTACAAAAGCTATAGGAAAAAAAAGTAATAGTAAAAATAATAAACATGCAAATAAAAAGAAATCCTGACACGTTAGAAAACTGATATGGTGGTTATAAACTGCTACATGAAAGCCATTTCCACTTACTTTATTTCTAAAATCTTCCGAAGTTACTACATTAAATGACATTACATTAAATAGTTAAGCTAGATCGTGTATTTGGGTCTGGATCCATAACAGATAACACAGATATACTTTTTAATATTACAACAATTAATAACACAAACATGTTGTAATATTGTCCCTGCAGGGCGTATGTAATAGTAATAACCGATATGCGGGCTGTTTAATAACAAAAAAAGTTACTATACTCTTTTTCTCACCAAAATTATGGGAGCGGTACGCTAAATTATCACGTGTATTTTTACAAAATCTTGTTAAATCTTATAAACTTTTTAAATAACGTAAAGAAGATCCAGATTGAAATGCAAGTTAAAAACAATTAAATACTCAAGAATCATAAATTATTTTAATAAATATTAAAGTAATACTTTTTATTTTTTTTTTTTTATAAAAACAATGAAGAAACCATAGTTGAGTTGTTATAGGAAAAAAATCACGTGCAATTCTATGAAAGGACGCCATAAATGTTATATCTAAAAACAGAAGTCAAAGAAGGTAAAAACAGCCAACATTTTGCTAATGACTAGCAGTAGAAAATTTCGCAGTCGAGGAAAAGACATAAATCCAATCCAATATTACCAGAATTAGCAATAAAATATGAGTATGAAATATCAGGAAAAGAGCTTGTAGTAAAGAACTGCTTCCTAAACACGTGGATGTTATGACTATGTATTTCCACAAAATACGACTAACTTTGCTAAGAAAAATCTAAAATACGTTGGTTGGCAACAGTTTATAATCTAGTTTTACTACGAAATGAACTTGAACAGGAGCAAGAACAAAAATGGCATGAAAAAAAACAACAGGAGCAAGAACAAAAACAAAAAGAACAAGCTCTAAAGAAAAACAAAGACACAAAAGAACTACTAGAGGATAAACTGGGTGTATTAACGAAATACGAAAAACGTGAGTTTTCTGACATTAAGACCATGCAAAGTGAGATAAAAAGTTGCTTATGTCAAACGAGATCCTTCAACGTTACATATCGCGATAAGCGAAGATATACGAAAGCAACGTATAAAAAGCGAGGCAAAAGGAAGAAAAAGTAGTGTTTTTTTAATGGTTTTTAAATCGTTATATAAAGTATCTTTAATTATTTTCCATTTGAGTGCCAAAATGTTTCCTGTGAAAGTTTCATATTGCTGCAATAATTAGTTTTTCAATTAGTCTATTGATAATTGTTTACATTCTGGGGATATCGTCCGAAGGTTGATTGGAAAAAACATCGTTTATGAGTGTGGGTTTACACTTATTCACAACACGATCTTCCTTGATATCAAATATTATTTGTAGCATTATGTTTATAGTTTCGATGTCGAGGTTTATTTCCATTTCCATTGCATTAAATCATCAACAATATCACTTATAGAAACATCTTGGATTCTATTTTCTATGTCTTCATATATATTGGCATATATATGAAATAAAAGCCAAAGTATTAGATTTTTAACATGGAAATTGCCATAGGATTGAATACATTCTGGTATCCTTATCTACTTATTTGTCTTGTAAACATTATTCTACTATTAAGCATAATAACCATCTGGATATACAAGATCTATAAAGGACCATCACTGGTTATGTTTGACTCTCTAATATATGACGATTATCTCATAAAAACAAAAAGTTTACTTTTTGACGGCATTGAGGTTGCTTGTCCTTTCGATTTGGAAAAAATTCATATTGCAAATATTACATTTCTCTTGGATAATCATGAAAAAGCATATCTGAAAAACATCACTCAGATACAGCTCGAAAAACTTAGCCTGACGGAGCAACGACGTTGGTTTGAAGCATGGACTTGTTATACTCATAAATTGGAACGATAACTTTAAAAATATTATAATTATTTGAATATAATTAACACTTTATATATATAAATTAATATAATTTAAAAATAATATAAAATTCTTAGGTTGCATTTTAACGGGCTTAAAATAGTTATACTTATTTTAAAAACATTTTGCAATTAACATTTAAAATTAAATAATTAACGTTTATATTACACTTGGGGTACTATTTATATAAACTTATAGTTTCTTTTTATTTAATGATATTAACCTTAAAGATCTATTTTTATTCATCTTAAGAACGTTTTAATGTTTTCCAAATTTTAAAATTTAAGGTTTTTAAAATACAAAAAATACGAATTACATTTTTATATTAGCTGTTAAAAATTACGTGATTATATTTTTTCATATTACTTTTACAATATGTTCAACTTTAAAATTCCCGTAAAAAAAACAACTGTTAAAATGAATAATTATTTTCTATGGACCTATATTTGTTTATTTAGATTCAAAATCTATTAGCGCCTCTTGTTAACAGGCATATTAATTTTTGCCCTTTACTTTAGATGGATAGTTAAATGTTAATAACACTTTTAAACAATATTATACATGTTATTAAACAATATTATAACTTTTGTTACTTTATTATAATGTTTTATATATATAATATATACGCATAGCTTTATATTAATTAAAATAACCAGACAAGACTATAGTAATAACGACATCCTAGTCCCTGTTACAGCGGAGACAGACCTTTCGAATAAAAGTTTACACACAATTATGTCTAGTAGATTAGCACAACCATTTACAGCAAAACGAACAGATTACTAGAACGTGAATTTTAGAACATGGGCATTTATCCGAAACCGAACAAGATATTGACATGCGGTTAAACAAAATATTACGAATTAATACTATTTATACTTAACAAGCAATTGAAAGATACAGATGCTGACTCCATTGAGTATTGTCATGCAAGATTATTAGTTTTAGAACAGCAATTAACTCAAAATCCAAGCTATTGGCGACTATGATAAAAAACAACTAACGCGTTATTTACATACCAAACATATAAACTACAGAGTATTCTCCCTTGACGTATATGCCAACTATAGAAGATACAGGTAAGGGAAAAAGTAAAATTCAAAGCAACTCCAGTTCATCATCATCCAAGGAGCTAATGACTTTCAAAACTACTTCGCAAAGCTTTTCTGAGGACGTTTCGGAGGCGGAGGAGGAGAGGACGACTTATCAATTACAAATTCTAGATAATGGATCTGATAATTTAACGAGAGGTGCAACAAAAGAGAAATATACTTATAATGATAATCTACAAGATAAAATTGAATATTCCCGAATAGCCGAGTTGAATCATAAATATAGGTCATCAATTCAAGTGAGGAATGATAACTTGCAATGCACAATATCCGATGATTATTTATATTTACAAAATAAAGGTTAACACAACAATTACAAGAACTACAAAATTCCCCAAAATATCAACTAAAAGTCTTTAGTGATACGATAAATGCACTAAAACTTGAACAAGATAACATAAATAATCAACTGAGGAGTAATATTGAACAGTTAAAAACCACATTTTTTCCGAATATTAGCACAATTCGCGCATTTTATAATGAATATTTAACTAAATTAGATGCAATAATTAAAAAAGTTGATGGTTTGATTACTGAGATAGATGGTGCCAAAATTTTAAAAAATGGATTATATGTTATTGGTTTTGCCATTGCTGGATATGTATTGTTTCAGAAGCAAAAATTAATCATTGATTTAATATCTAACGGTTATACTTTCATGTCTAAAGTTTATACTTTTTGTACGCAGAGCAAAACGACTATTGATAGTACTAAAAACATCATTATAAATAATGCATCGAATATCGCAAAAGATTTACCGAATATCGCAAAGGATTTACCGAATATTGCAAAAGATTTACCGAATATCACTGAGAAAGATTTACCGAATATCACTGAGAAATTTGCGAATCTAGCAAAGATTTTGTTAAAAAGTAAAATTCGACGTAAATGAATATATACAATTTATTAATAGATATTATTTTTTTACATTTAAAAAAAAGCTATCTTTTCCTGAAAGTTTACTTTTTTTCTTTTTTTTTAAGGCGGTTTTCAAAAAAAAACTTTTTTGGTTTTCGCCTTTATAAGGTCTTTAAAGAAGGTTTTTTTCTACTTTATAAGATTTTTAAACACTTTATCCTTATGCTTCAAGTTCTAAAAAAAATAGTTATTTTTTCATGTTTTTTCTGGTACATCACGATTATGCCATTTATTTTATAATTAAAAAGTGTAGTTTAAAATTTACTTTTTTGAATTTTTCCGGAAGTTATTTGGAAATTCCCATTATCTCAATTGTTTTTTTATTTATCTTTCTGTACGAACTTAACCTTTTACAAAAAAATACATTTTGTTTATCCTTTATTAGTAATTTTCTTAGTATAAATGTTATTCGACATATTTGTTCAAATTTTGAACAGTATGTAACTTTTTATTTTCTAAACAATTATTTTTTTGAGATTATCACATATAATTTACGTTAAACTATTACTGGTTACACAAGGAGTAATAAAGTGTGGATTGCGCCTTAATCCATACTTTATAGCTCCTTAAGGAGTGCAAAGCACGAACTTCAAGCGTAGCGTATGAATGTACCATTTGGATTGGGCTTTAGCTTAATCCAAAATTGGGACATTCTTCTGTCCTGTTACGGTATGAAATGTGTTTGTCCAGTTACTATGAAATTGTTATGTCATATGAATTGTTAAATGTTCTTTTTAATTATAAATGTTTCCCATTATCCCTAAAATTTGTTCTATTTATTTATTGTTAGGATTTGGGGGCCCGTTCCCCAAATACGTTGCTAATTTTATAAATTGTTCATAATACATAATATTTAATATGCTGTGCGTTATCCCGCTGGGATATAAAACATCAAAATTAAGATTGTTCATATTATAACGACCCGTCATATATTTACTTCTAAGCAACTTAGATTTGGGGAACGGGCCCCCAAATCCTGTAATTAAAAATAAAAATAAAAGACTATAAACCATAAAAATATATAAAATAAAAATAAGGAAACAAAAAAAATGACTTTTGAGTATAAAGTAGTATCCGAAAAGTTCACAAAGGAACTAGATCTATATAGATTACTCGGGAGGGAAAATTCCCCAGAAAGAAAACTGGCAAGGTCGATAACCAAACAAGCACACCAAATTATGAAAAAAATAGAATATATGCAGGATAAAGTAGCTCGCAATTTGCAAAACGTTCAAAAGAAAGAACAGAAAGTAGAAACTGGTATGAGTCAGGGACCAAAAAATGATAAAACCCTGAAAAAAGAAATGAGCATCAGAGAGAAACAAGAACGTTTACGTGAAAAAATGATAAGGGATAATAATTCTATATTATCATTGATAGAAGAATATAAAAAATTATATTTGAATGTAATAAATAATTCAAATTTAAGACAAGTAGAGATGCTGACAGCACTAACATCGCTCTCGAAAGATCTATCATTACGGCAGGCCTATCTCAAAAAGTTAAACTGATGAGTTGTTATTCAACGAAATATCTTTTAGAAAGGATATCTTTAACACGCGTTAAAAACTTATAAATAGAAAAATGAGAAGAGAACTTAAGGCTGAATTTATATGTATACGGAGGCTGACTAGCAGTTTAGCGAGAGTAGATCCTACTTGTCATGAAAATATGCTACACATGGCGCTGGATTTCATGTCTGAAATAGAACTTGAAATAACTTATGTTTTAAACGTACATGATACAATAAAAAATCATATTAGAACAGCACTTATTTTAGAACTAAAAGAAATAAAAGAAACATTTGTACAAAGCTGTTCTAGAACACACAATGAGACGCTTGATGAGCTAACGCAATTTGACCAAAACATTCTTCAATTAAGTCATAACCAATGGTGTAGTTCTACAGAGGAACTAATTAAAAAGATAAACGAAGAATCTTTAGGGGGTCAACTTCCAAAATTTGAGATTTTAGGGGTACCAAAGAGGTTGGAGAACCTGGAACTTATGTTAATAAGAGATATACATCAGGTCTTTGGGATGCTAAATGCACTTCATCATGAAATAATGCAAATATCACGTCCACAGCATATTTATAATGAAATTGAGTTTAATGTAACTGTTGTACGTCCGTCTGACTATGTTCTTTATAAGAGAAATATGATTAGCCAAATTGATTTGTTGCGAAACTACTTCGAAAAAAGGGTAAGAGAAGCGCCGTATAAGTATGTGAACGACAACATTCTTTATGCTTTAGATGACATAACAGTTTATAAATAACGCGAATTATACATCTTACATTGTCAAACATTCAACTACTCGGAAAAAAAGAAGACACAGCTAGCAAATTAAATTAATAATTATAATAAGAATAAATATAAATAAAAATAAATAATAATTATTCTTATTATTTTGTTTTTATATTAGTTGGCTTACCATTGTTTTTTTTGTGCGTTGTTTCTATCACCTTTTGAGCAATTGAGATTAACATTTTGTCAATTTCGGGGATTTGTCTTAACAAATTAGCACTATATCTTCTATAACAATTATGATAATATGTTCATATTTAGTAAGTAATAAATCGTTGAAAATAATCCCACACGGAACCAAACATTATTGAATCAGTTATTCGTTCATAACGATTTAATAATAGAACAAACAGGTCCTTGGGTCAAATTTTCTTTCCAGCTCTCTTTCTATTTTCACATTTATTTGATTGCAAATTTATTAGGTAAACACCTTTTGGATTTACTATACAGCACACATGGATTAACGTTATTATGTCCCTAAGTTTTTTTTCGCGTGGATTATTGTGGGTCTAGTACCTTAAGATTACAATTTTTTCTTATTTTTTGCCTAGAGGTATCCTAATTGGCTATGCCTCTACTAGTAGTTATGAGATATTGTCTTTCTTAATTGCCCGTTGAGTTTAGCATTCGGCTATTGCCAATATGTTAGCTGGGCATATCCATTATATATATAGGATCTGCTACATCGTTTTAGCAGGAGTTCTCTATATTAGGATTATGCCATTTAGTTTCATCTAGCATTTTTTGTCTCGAAGTCGGAATAGCATTCTACAAGCTTATGTATTGCGATACTATTATGATTTATCTCTCGGATTCATTTAACCGCCATGCATAAAAATAAAAATTCATAAAAAATAAATAAAAATAAATAAATATGACGGGCCTATTATTTATTTATCAAAAAAGAATGAAAAGAGTGAAACTTGGACTTCCTAACTTATCGGCAGGTTGTGGCGTTGGATTAGCACTAGCATTGGTATGCTATGTATGGATATGCCCTGGTGCTGGTGTAGGAGAAATGTTAGAATATATAGGAATTCTGTGTTATGCGTTGCAACCCCTCCTGAAAAAAATTGTTTTAACGTTTTTTTATTTCTCTTATATAGCGTTCTATTTATATATAATATACACACAACGATTTGCTATTCAATACACCAATAAACTAGGAAATGTGTGGATTCATGACAATAGCGCAAAAATACGTGCGGTATCGTTAGCTTTAATATATGGTTGCTCATTATATTTAGCACAGAGTTCTTGTGAGTACGATGCTATTAAAATAGAACGAGGCTTCTGCTATGGCTTGATAAGTATGGGTGCCATGACTGCTGTAAATCCCATATTTATCAAGCCATTGATCGTAATGGGTTCTTTTTTGGCAGTCGGAATGGTTGTGTATAACAGCTATAAATCATATCAAGCTCCCCTTGGAGACGAACTCGCGGTACGTAAACTCCCCAAGATTTTGCTAGAAACGGAATCGCAAACCGATTTATCGTTATTAAATGGTATCAACGTTGAAACACAAACCGATTTATCGTTATTAAATGGTATCAACGTTGAAACACAAACCGATTTATCGTTATTACAACAGGCACCCATTAAAAAGCAAATAGATCCTGTTGGGTTACAACAATACATTCTCAATGATGTGAACGCTTCGACACAAACGCGATCAACGATTTCTGGATCGACACAACTGGTGCCCTATACATATACGGGAAAAAAAGCAAAAGTGATGATTGATTTGCATTTAATGCATTTTAAAAACAAAGGTATCGTTGTTTCGCATCCGGCAACACACTTTGATTTAGAACTCATCAACCAGATTTCCGTGATAGAGACCTTTCAATCATTGATTTTGGAGTCAAACCTAAGAGCAGAAGAAAAACGTGCCTGTATAGCAGTCTTAAATCAAAAGTATGGGCCAGAGTTATCGTTGATACGTTTAACTGACGTGCAACTAAGAGAAATTTTTACAGAGTTCCCACGGACAATTAATATGTGGCTGGACTACTGGAATGAATCCTTATTACCCAAATATCAAAAAAAACGTTAGTCTATGGGAGCAACCCATATAGAAAAAAAACATTAGTCTACACGATTATATATGGGAGAAACCCATATAGAAAAAAAACATTAGTATATGATAGAAACCAAATAGAAAACATTTTTTTATTTTAATAAATTAAATATATGACGGGTCTATACATTAAATATATGACGGGTCTATACATTAATTACAAACATTTTTATGGATTTCAAGGTAGAATATATAAATGCGATATTGACTTTAGGCAAAAGTCGTGGCGCGGGTTTGGCAACAATAGGGTTAGCTGGCGCAGGTGTCGGTGTTGGAATCGTTTTTGGTTCGTTGGTTTTCTCTCTGAGTCGTAATCCGTCAGAAGAAACGCGATTATTCAAATACGCCATGTTAGGATCTGCATTAACTGAGGCCGTTGGTCCACTCGCGTCAATGATGGCATTCCTAACATTATTTTCGTAATTAATTAGGTTTCTAACCTCATGTTATCATTCACGTATAGTAGCAGGGAAAAACGGTAAAATAATGCTTTTAGATTTACCAACATTTTCTTTATCTTTTCAAGATTCCGCTAGTCCAATAGCCGAAGGAATCGTGGATTTACACCACGGTATATTATTCTATTTAATTGGTATACTAGTACCAGTTTTATATATGTTCTATAAAATAGTGTTAATAGGTCATTTTTCCTGGTCAAACCCAAATAAAAAAACGATGCTGAAAATCCAAAAAAACTATTTAATACTGAATAATATTGTTCACGGAACAATATTGGAAATAGTGTGGACGTTGGTACCCAGTATAATTCTAATGTTGATTGCGATACCGTCCTTTGCCCTATTGTACTCAGTAGATGAAATAATAGATCCGAGATTTACAATAAAGGTGATTGGACATCAGTGGTATCGGAGTTACGAATCACCTGATAGCGATTTCGATAGTTATATGTCACCAGCAGCAGATGCCAAAACAGGTGATTTGCGATTATTAGAAACTGATAATTGTTTAATGTGTCCAATAAATACACATTTACGATTCATAATTACCTCATTGGATGTGCTACACAGCTTTTCCCTACCATCATTTGGGATAAAGATCGATGCAGTTCCTGGTCGTCTGAATCAGGTTTCTACGCTTATAAATCGTGAAGGGTTGTACCTGGGACAGTGTAGCGAGCTGCGTGGGGCTAATCACGGATTTATGCCAATCAAAATTCTCGCGATAGATGCAGATCTAATATGAAACAGTTTCTAAAGAAAGCCAGTCAAGCTGCTACTGAGATATATCATTTTATAAAGGAAGCCTTAGGTTACCATCTTATAGGTTGGTTTATTTTTTTCTCGTGTTTTTTCAATGGTCTTCTCATCTTATACGTCATGGGCGAATTGCTGAATTTCGTTTTCGGTTTAATGCCAATAAACGAAGTAACCAAATACCTTTTCGTGGCCATTCTCGCATTCACTGCGGGCACGGCGTTAATTTACATCTGTGTTTTTATAGAAGATCTAAATTTCACTATACTGAAGGAATTAAATAAACTACAACCTACAACGAAGCTTGGACGCAAAATTTTGAAGATAATTATAAAATATTGGTAAAGATAAAAAAACATTTATAATCCTCCGGATCCTCCGGATAATTTTTTTAAGATTTCATTACATTGCCCGTAAGGAAATGTTAACATTTCCTTACGGGCAATTTTTGCAATAGAAGAGAACCTAATGCCTACCGATTGCATATCTCCAGGGCCCTTCTACTACAACTAAAACTAAGCTTTGCGGGCCCGCACTTATGCTAACAATGCAGCTTACCATCTATAAAACATAACTAACACGATACATAGATTTTATATATAACTGCTGATGCGTCGGTGGGGCCTGCACTTGGGCATTCAACAGCGCTTAAATATCCATATGCCTACCATTCATTTCGATAGTAGCCAGCGTTGCGTCCAGATCTAGCCCTGAGCCAGCTTTGGAACCGTCAATCTCCGAGCCCTAAGTTTGGAACCGTCCAGATCTCCAGCAGGCGGAGCAGGTGGTGTCGGAGGAGGTGGCCCATCTCCTACCATTGTACATCTGCCTAGATTCCTACCATCCCCTACCATTCATATTAGCCTGGAAGAGGCCCGTTATCATTTCTTACGCAATTTTTCAATATTTTATGCAATAAAAATTATCCTCGGATAGCGTTATCAAAATTCAATTGCTTGCAGAATATTCTTTTTTATGTTTTATTCTATTTCTGTTTACGTTTATGTTTATAAAAAAAAGAGGATTTGGGCCCGTTCCCCAAATCACGTTATAAAAAACGATAAAATATATTTCTTTTGTGCAACGAAATCGCCTGTTTAAAACCTATAAAGTATATTTATGAAGCTAATTACGTTATGACATTACATTTTTAAAAACTGATGTCGTGACTTTGTTGCGACGATCTATCATTAGATCTTAAAAAGTTAAAAAAAAAATAATGATTTTATATTTTAGCAACCCGTTGGCCCGATTGTTTCGTATAAAATCCATATGTTACGAACCGTGGTTCGATAGTGTTTTAGGAAAATTAGAAGAAATGGAAAAACAAAACATAGATTCTAGAATAACTCTTCGTATCGTTAAGACTCGTACTACAATCTCAAACATTGATGCTAAAGATATCCAAGAAGAAAAAAAAATAAAATTAATAAGGAACGAGATACTCTATTTATTAAATTTTATTGAAGTAACAGAGATGCTTGACAAAGAAACAGAAAAGTTAACCTGATAGTTGAATTAACAAATATTTAAAGATATCTGTAACATTGTTAAAACTTATAAAAAGAGAAATAGAAGAGAACCCTCATTAATAGAAGTGTGAAAATTCCGTATTACTATAAATTTGTAAAGGCTTTAGATCCTGCAACAAAAACTGTTTATCCAAAACAAGCACATGAGTTGGTAGAAATGTGACAGTATCATACCCTTATTGGGTTTCTTCTCTCGGTTTTTGCGCGATATTCCGGGCGTTTATGAGCTGCATTTAATAATATCGAGCATATATTAGCATTCATAACACATGTTATTTAGCAAAATAGTATTTGTAGAAAAACAACAATATTATAACATTTTCCTGGATGATATGAATACATTGGATTAAAATTTACATTTCTATTCGACCATTATCTGTGACCATGTCACTATAATAACATTCATAACATATTAGTAATGATATATTGTATAGTTATTTGGATCAGATCCAGCATAGTACGATTTTGAGTTATTAGCATTTTTTTGTGATGTATGTTGACATAGTAACAGCAGGAAATATGTACAATTATTATGGGTTGGGAGGGTGTAGGATTAGCTCATATTTGTTAATTCTTTTTGGACAACAGAACAGAAGCAAATAGGGCGGTTTAAAAGCAGTATAATAAATCGTATCGGAGATGTTTTTTTCATGTTTGCATAGCATTACTTTGGACGTTATTAAATCGTTTGATTTGGTGTAATATTATGTTATTTCCTGAGTTATAGAAAAAGAGATTAGTTATATGACAATAAATAAGTTTTGCAACAGTATAGCATTGTGCTTATTTTAGCAGCAAGTGCGAAATAGCACAATTATTATTACATACTGGTTACCTGAGCAATGGAAGGACCAACCCAGTTTCGTCATTATTCATTCGGCAAAATGGTGACTGCAGGAGTTTTTTCAATATAAGATCATCTTTATATTCTCATAACCCCGAATTTATCATTATAATGGCATGTTTTGGATATTGACAGCATAATATCAGGTCTAATGGAATAACACAATAGACTTGAAACGAATTATTGCTATTCAACAATAGCCAACTAGGATTCATGGTTTTGCATGTGGTCTGGCTATTACACATAGCCTTGTTTCATTAGTTACACAGCGTTTTTTAAATGTCTTTATTTTTATGCTCGGAGCAATTTCCATGCTTTAGGTGATGACAGGACATAAGACGATGGGTAATCTCATACGTTTCATGCTGTAACATTTTGACAATGTTATTGGTACGCTGCATTGACGGGTTTCCTATGTTATCTGGTATTATTCAAAAGATTAATATTAGAAACTGTATTGATTCTTCTATTTCGGAACATTTGTAGTTAGATTGCATCAATAGCGCATTTTTGACTTCGGTTATTCTATTGATCCCTATATTTTGTTTTTGGCGTAATTCTCTCCTATGACGAAAACGTGGTTCCATTATTGAAGACGCACCACGTTGATGGCATTTCCATGATTATTTTGCTATTCGTGCATATTTTCTGGGTATTTATTATAGATATTTTTAAGGACCTACAGGATTATCTTTTGGAAAGGCTCATCAATGTTCCTGTTGGAGCGCTCATTATTGAGCATGAATTGAGAATGTTTCTTGAAATTACTCCTACTTTTGCAGGATTCTTGGAACTGTTTTGGATTGCTTTTTATAGCTATCCAATGCTTATACAAATATCTTAAAGGATATTTTAGCTATAATTCGCTAATCAAAAGTTTTATTTGACCAACTTTACATCTCCTTTTTGGACGTTTTTCGACCAGATTTGGATATAACAATATAAATTATTGATCGTGGTATATCGAATTGTTCGGACCATTGGATTGACATCCTTTGTTAAATTTTTAATGTTAAATTTATGCCACTACACTAGGATATTTGGTACACTATTTGTTATTTGGTCTCATCTTTTTATTCATTTTTCTTTTTTTTATTGCATATTATCTAGCTTTAGATGCTATTGTTCTTTGTCTTATTATCAATTTTCTAAAAGATAGAAAATAAACTAGTACGTTTTAAATATTTGTTATTATTATTAATAAGTAAAACTACTCTTCAATTCATGAGGCCCCCCCACAAGGTTTAAGCGAAGTTATAACTCTAGAATGCTTAGAAAAGCACTACAACACCATTAAACTTGTTATGCAACTCCCACAAGATTCAAGCGACATTAAACGTAAACGTAGCGACGCGTTACAAAAAACGATAAAATATATTTCTTTTGTGCAACGAAATCGCCTGTTTAAAACCTATAAAGTATATTTATGAAGCTAATTACGTTATAAACTAATTGTTAAGAATAACAAGTTATTCTTTATACAAAAAAAAATATGATATTTAGACACTATAAAAAACGTGTTATCAACAAACTAACAAGTATTTCTGTCACATTAAAAGCTAAAGCAGTACAGGTATTTCGTATTGCAAAGCGTAATCAATTCATAATTAGCATTTATTTATTTTTTTTTATCCTGGGGTTATTGAGGGGCTACTTTTGGTCCTAAGTGTTTAAGTGTTATCAACAAACTAACAAGTATTTCTGTCAAATTAAAAGATAATGCAGAAGCAGTACAGGTATTTCGTATTTCAAAGCGTAATAAAATGCTAATTAGCATTTATTTATTTTTTTTTCTCACCCAGAGATGTTCGGGTTATTTTACAAAGCAAAATAATTAGAGTGGTACTACCTATTTATTGACAGCGATGCTGTGAAAAGCAGACGGTATATGAAAAAAAAAGGTGTTAGATTTAATATTTTCACATGCAAACTGATTTTTTTAGTTTGCTCCTTTAAAAACATAATAGCATATTGAGGACTCGCTGGGAGATTTTTTTGTTTATGTTACGTAAAAAATAATTTTCATTTTGGACAGCGTTTTAGATATCATATGTGGCGTCTATATAATTGTTTACCAAAACTAAACATAAAGATATTGGTTTCTAGGGTAGTTCCCTCAAAAAACTCCGGGAGTACGGTAAAAACCAAAGTAAAATTTCAGCGATGTCTTTGTGGCCGATTAATTTCTTGCAACTAGTGTGTACGATTTATGTAAGCGCATTTTATGGGTATTTAATCTATAAGAACTTTTTTTATTTTAAAATACTTTGGGTTTCGTGTTTAGATCCAGATGCAGCTCGGCTTGATAGAATAAAGGTAATTTCCCTAGTATTATTCTATATTGCTTTGACTTTGACTATAGTTTCCTGTTCCGACACGGAACAATCAACGGTAACAGCCCACGAGCGAAAATTCTTTATTGGCATGATGATCGTAACTGCGGGAACATATATATATCCCAACGTTTTGTGTCCGACATTAATGGTAGGAATGGCTGGCTTTACGGTCTATCGGAACATAATGAACGTGCACGTAGTGCATTTCGATGATGATATACCCTTGGCCGATAGGGGTACTGCCAAAGGACATTCAACGCCAGCCCTCAAATATCCAGCAGCCTCACCGAGTGCTATCGCATCAACCCCAGAGCAGGCTCCACTGACCGCATCAGCAGAGCGAGCGATCGTAGCAGTGCAGGCACCGATGCCATCAGCAGAGCGAGCGATCGTAGCAGTGCAGGCACCGATGCCATCACCATCATCGAGCTTTTTAGACATGGTTCACCGCACTTTATACAATAACAATAGCGGTTCCAGTTCCCACAAATTCCCTTACGCAAGTGAATTTTCCCACAAATTCCCTTACGCAAGTGAAAGTGAAAGTGACACAAGTGAAAGTGAAAGTGACACAAGTGAAAATTGTTCGCACGGGGAAGTAGAACCTATTGGTAATACTAGAATGTTTTTCGTAACCTTAAATAATGAGGCTTATTATTCTCCTTACATGCAAGAGCAGCTAACCCGATCAGGGAACATTAACCGGTTATCATTTGAAGATATAATTAATGTACTGGCCAACAGAAATAACAACATGGGAGATCTTAAAACAATACTAACTACAGACCTGTCATCAAAAATTGCTTCACTGCATTTCAAAGACCTCACATATGATGATATTGAACGCCTTTCTGAAGAATCGAATGCCTTGTGGTATGCAGCATGGCTTGACCGCTGGTCTGAATTCGCAGAACAACAGGAGGAATTTCCTACCTAAATAAAATAACGTCTTTAACAAAAATTTTTTCAATTTATCATTAGGGTTATCTTCTTTCTATATGCAGTGGTCTCATATAACAGTACTTCCATTATTATCATAAACCCATTACATAGGGACATTTTACTGACTGCGAGATCTTAAAGTCTTCGCAATCAAATTTATGTTTGGCTTTTTCCTAGTTTTAGGTTTTTTAGTGCCATGGGTATGCCACCATTATGGGATTTTTTACTAAATTTTCGTTTTTTGTGCTTATTAAAAAAGAACGTGTTAGATTTAATATTTTCACATGCCACAACTCGATTTTTTTAGTTATCTCTCATTAACAATATATTCAATTGTAGGTTTTTTTATATTATTATTTGTAATGCACACATATTATTTGCCCCAAATTGGTCAAGCCTTAAAACTCCGAGAAATCTTACGTCAGCCTGATACACTTGACAAGATCATAAAATCTAAAATTGTGAATAAAGTTCTAATAAACAACAAATTTGTGAATCCGTCTGAATTTATATTACAGCGAATACAAACCATAAACCAAACAATAAATAAAAAAATATGACTTACTTTTCTCTATTCATTGTTTTGGGCATCCTTTTTCTCAAAGAATTTCTGATCTTCAATTATGAACTTATAATAATCGTAGCATTTATTATATTGATGTTCATAGGGAAAAAAACCTTACAAGTTAATCCCAAATCGCTAGAACCCCAACTTGCGGTGTTGCTCCGAGAACCCGCTCAAAGAGTATTGTTAATTGAGAGCAAAACTCGCAAGATTGTCGATGATATGTTAGCCCTAATTTTGGTTCCTACGAGTATCGTTGATCCTTTTAATAACCTAACTGAACTCGCAGAGGAGCTCGAATTATTAGAAATGGACTCATACAAACTAACAAAAACCACATTATTGGAAAATACACTCCCACAAGGTTTAAGCGAAGTTATAACTCTAGAATGCTTAGAAAAGCACTACAACACCATTAAACTTATTATGCAACTCCCACAAGATTCAAGCGACATTAAACGTAAACGTAGCGACGCGTTATAAAAAACGATAAAATATATTTCTTTTGTGCAACGAAATCGCTTGTTTAAAACCTATAAAGTATATTTATGAAGCTAATTACGTTATAAACTAATTGTTAAGAATAACAAGTTATTCTCTTATACAAAAAAAACAAAATAATAAAAATGATTCAACAAATAGTTTCTTTGACAAGTGTTATCAACAAATTAACAAGTATTTCTGTCACATTAAAAGATAATGCAGTACAAGGAATACGTATTGCAAATTTGAATATGAATAGTTTTGCACTGCTAAACGCGTTAGGATTTAGTGTATATGATGTTACTGCAAGCAATCATCCTGACCGAAATCTTAGCAATACCATGTATTATATGTATGAAACACTAACATCCTCAATATATATGACCCATTTAGCAATAAGGAAGGGCACGGTATTCACAGCATCTCGTATAAATGCCATTGCAAGCGTAGCAGAGCGTGAATGTCACGAAATGTTTGGGCTTTTTTACGAAAGTCATCTTGATTTACGTAAATTACTCTTAGACTATGGTTCTATCATTAATCCATTATTGAAGGAATTTCCACTACCAGGATATATGCAAATTGCTTATAGTCAATGGAAAGGGATTATATTCATACCAATTGCGCTTAGTCAAGCGTTACGAGACTTCAAGTATATACAACCATGGGTACAAAGTTGAGTACTACATATAGGGCCAAACGACAATATATTCTGGAGAACACAGGATTCTGGTTATACACTCTTACGTGTACATTGATATTCTTAATTCTCCTCCCGGAGACCTTTGTCTGTGAGTTCACTCACGAACGTCTTCCATTCACAGAAATTTTCAAGGCATCAATTCCCGATATTGTACCTAGTATCTGGGATTCGATAGGAGAATATTTTTCGTCGCCTACTCCACCTCCTCCGACACCACCTGCTCCGCCTCCTCCGACACCACCTGCTCCGCCTCCAAGTCAGCCTTGGAAATGGTTTTTTTAACTATAAATTTAAAATTCTTATTTTTTATAATAATTTAAAAAAATGAATAATATCCTACCGGTTCTCACCACTTCTAGCATGATTCAAATGAAAAAGAGGATGGATGGTCGTGACGTCGTTGCGACGATCCATCCTCTTTTCAACCTTTACAGATTTGTAGTTAAATATCCCAATCAACGAATCTGAGTTATTTTGGAATTTCGGGATATTTGCATGGTGGCACTAATCTCCAAATTGTAGTGGTATTTTATTAGTTATGACTATACGCCAAATGTTGATTATGATTTATAAGTTGTGACCAATAATGCGGGATGTCAATTAGGATGGACATTACGCTACTACATGCAAATGGTGCTCAATATTTTCTATTGTTGTATAGCGCATATATTACGTGGATTAATAATGGCTCATATTATTCACACGGAACCTTTATGGTGCTCAGGAGTATTATTTTCTTACTATGATCATAACAGCTTTTTAGGACATATTCTACCGCGGGGACAAATGAGTTATGGGGTGCAACTGTTATACAAATTCGGCATCGACATACCCGCAGCTGGTAATTCATTGTTCTATGGTTATGGGGTGGTTTTAGTGTGCAAATCCAACATTAAAAGATTTTTTTCTTACATTTTGTTTTCCCATTCCTATACTAGGTTTTGTTGGTTACATATTTTTTTATTACATAATGCAGGATCATCAACCCACTGGGTATACCTTATACCAAGATAAAACCACATCCACTCTTATTATACAATAAAGATGTTTATAGTTGTTCATATTTTTTATGATTTTTACGATATTAGTTTTTTTATGCCAAATGCCTCGGTCATCAGATAACTTATACCGGCGAATCCAATGTAACACCAGAACATATGTTCCTGAATGGCATTCTTACCTTTCTAGCAATCCCGGAGCAATTCCTGAAAAGCACTAGGTGTATGGCACTCCTAATGTCAATTGTATCTTGTTATTCTTACATATATACATTGACAAACATACGTAGTGCTTTATTTAAGCCGGATACAAGGTTTTTGTTTTTCGTTATAGCTGTTGTATTTTATTAGGATACTTGGTGCGAAACCAATTGAGGAACCCTTTTTATATTAGCGCAATCAGTACAATGGGATATTTACATTCTTTAATCTATACCATTTATAGAACGATTAGATCAATTTGTATTATGGCTTATCAATAAACTCAAGCCCCCTATGCCAAAACAACCAGACCGACCTTACCTCAAAATACTAATGATAGTCTTTCTGGATAGTATATAAACGCCTCAAGAATGGGAAAAGATATAAAAACTATCGTCGACGACAACGAGAAAGCAAATTTTTAGAGTTATATGACCCAGAAATGGTCAAAATAGCAAGAACGTATCCCCAAGAGGTATTAACACTATATGAGTGGTTACGAGCAATACATTATGAAAAAAATCGCTTACAAATAGACAAAAATGATATACTTCATACAACATTTCCAACACTGGATTTAAGAGCTGAAGAGGCCAAGATTGAAGCACTTCTTACCAAACATGACATAGAGATGCCTCGCAATCGTAAAGGGCTCTACAAGTAACAATAAGATTATTCTTTTATCTTTTTTTTACATGGTGTTTCATAGATTAAGTTATTTTAATATAAACAAAATTATATTTTAATTAATAACAAACAAATTTACAACTATTATAGTAATAAAATTAATATATTTATAATACCAACTCTTGTAAACATGAGGTAAACAAAGTTATAAACTTTTTATATTACGTAAAAGTCTAAATTTATTATTTTTTTATTTTAAAGTTATATTTATATAAAACGTCTTAGCAAACGGTTAACACTTAATTGAAAACCTATCTAAATATGAAAGATTTAATATAAATTATTAATTTTATTTATTTAAAACGGTAAATGTATTTATTATTAGGTTTTTTATGTTAATTCAAAACTACTACTTTATAAGGAAACCCATTTAAAAATAAGTTAAAAAAGACGTTCACAAATCTAGGCGCTGAAGATTAAACGTAAAAAAGGAATAACGTTTTTGGTTTGCTAAATAATTTTTCTAGGGTTGTAAGAAACAAGTAAGTTATTTTAAATAAAAAACAATTTATTAATATATTATTTCAACTATACATTAAATCTAAGCTTAAAAAAGTAAACGATACTTACTTTGTTAAAGTTTAAACATTTAGCGTTTTATTTAATTAAATAATTAATTAGGTGGGGTAGTGTCAATGGTAGCAACCGGGCTCATGACCGAGAGAGTCAGTTGAGTCTGGCCCCGCCTAATTACTGTAGCAAACATTTTTATTACTTTTTACTATTTTTTTATTTAAATGTAAGTTATTATAATAATTTTTATGTAATATACTTTAAAGAATAAAGTGTTTAAACTTTAAAAGTAAGTATATTAAATTAAAGAATTTAACGTGTTTTATATAATATTATATAATGCCGGAGAATCCCCAAGAGCAACATTCGGGACAACATTCGGGACTACACTTGGATCCGCAACAGATTACCACTTAGTAGATGGAGTCCCTGGCCTGTATAACATCAATAAGCTTGTTTTATTAACATTATCAGGAGTAGCATTTTTCATTTCTTTACTAGGGGACCAGCATGTTTTGTCTGCAATTGCAGTACTGTACCAATTTTAGCTTGTTGGTGGAGAGAGTTGTACGAGAGGGTACATTAACCTTCATCACACATTAGGGTACAAATCGGGTTGCGTTATGGATGATTTTATTATAATCTCTGAGGTCTTTTTTTTTTCGCATTTTTCCGGACTTCTTCCATTCTAGTTTGCACCAACACATGCATCGGATGTGTTTGGCCTCCTGCGCGATATGTGTCTTTTCTCATTTCAAGTGCCCCTGTTAAATAATGTCTTTTATTGACATTGGCGCAACAATTACCTAGCGCATTATAATCTATTATCGGGAATCGTATTGGACCCTAGAGGCCTTAAATCAACGGTTCCTTGGCTGTTCTATTACACTATTACAGGCTATGAATATTTGGAAGCACCTTTTTCCATGCTGATGGGATATACGTTCCACTTTTTATTTAGCAACTGGGTTTCATGGCTTCACGTCATGATAGGAACTTTTTCATTTTGATGGCTTTGAAAGATTTAGAGAAATCATTTTACATATGAAACCATTTCGGATTTGAGGTGCGGCTCGGCATGGCATTTTGTTGATGTCATTGGTTAATACCCTAATCAGTATCTATTACTGGGGGAATCTATAATAAGAATATAAAAAAAAGTTTCTTTTTTTAAAAAAAGCGTAGTTAATTAACCTTTTTTAAATTGTATTGCTTATTTATTATTTAAAATATTATTTTTAAAGAAGGAAAATTTATAATTATAGTTATATAATCGATTTATTTGTAAAATGAAGCAAAAGCTGTGTTATCAAAGAAGCTTTAAATTAGTTTTACTTAACTACTAATTTTTAACTACATTTATATTAATTTTTTGTTATTTTTAAGAATTACATTGTTTAACGTATCTTATTATTATAAAAATAAATAAGCTAAATATAAAAAAAGTAATTTTGTCTTAAATTAGAATTACTGTAAAAAATATACTCTTAGTCCTTATAATAAAGTTAAGCATGTTTTTATATAAAAACAAATTTTTATGTTTTTTAACTTTATTATAATTAATTTTTTAAATAGTAGTTAAGTTAATATAAATGAAAATGTAATGACAAACTTTCAACAAGTCTTCTTGCAATGATAATTTTAATTTTCTTATATGTTTGCGATACTTTAATAGTATAGGTAAAAAAAGTTACAATATGCCTTAAGTATGTCTTAATAATATTTCTTATAGCATAGTTTATTATTTTCGATACATACAGACAGGCAAATTTCGTAGGTGACAAATAGGAACATTTAATAATGGAATATTACATTAACGTATGTAATGGCCTTAGATGGTTTATCATTGTTGTTTATAATATTGAGTACTTCTAATAGTTATACGTGTTTATCATCAGCATCAATAAATATAGAAAACGTTTATTCTTTGTTTATTATTTATGACAGAATTAGCATTGATAAATGTTTTTTCTGTTACAGAAATTTTTTATAACTTTTACATATTCTTTGAGGCGTATTAATACCATGTTCTTGATATAGGTATTTATGGATCACGTAGGAAAAAATAGCTGCAGCTATCAATTCTTTCCACATATTTAATAGGTTCCTTTTACTGTTGATATGATAATTTTTATTTAATGACGATGGCTCAACAAATATATGATACTAAAAGCTATGAATTTTCGCCAATTTGGAAAAATATTGTGGTTAGTTTTTTCGTATCATTCGCGTAAAAATACCAATGTTCCATTCCATTTACGGTTACCAAAAGCACATGTTGAGCACCAACGCAGGTAGTGTATTATAGCAGGTATATTATTAAAATTAGGAAGCTATGGTTTTCTAAGATTCTCTATTTTTGTTTCCATTGCAACAGAATTTTTTAGACATTCATAGTTGTTTTAGCATTGATTGGCATAATATTCATCATTTACATATTGAGAAAATCGATTTGAAACGATAGTTGCGTATTCATCAGTAGCCATATGAGTTTGTGATTGCGGAACTTTCGGTGGTAGATTATCTCATTAAATGGTGCAGTATATTAATGTTAGCACATGGTTTAGTTTCGGTGGATTATTTCTATGTGTAGGATACTTTATGATAGATACAAATCGAGAAATTTATTATATTATAGGCTTAGCAAGTATTATGCGATATATGCAATAATGTTTTTCATTTAATTTTAGCCAATTTAGGATTTCCCCCAACACAATTTTGTTTCGAATTTTTAATTTAGCTGGTATGATGGAAATTAATAACTTGCTGCCTTTTCAGCGGTATAGGTATTCTGATATTTGCTGGTCTTTCAGGTTTTGGGTATTTACACGTGTTTCTACGGCAACTTTGCTGTTCCAATGGAAACATAACATACGTTATTTTTATGATTTAACCTTACGCGAATTTTACTCTATACTACCTCGTAATCTTGACAATTATTTGGGAATAGAACCTAATATCTTATTAATTTAATTTTGTTTGAATTAAATGTTTGGGGTATATAAGAAAAAATTAATAAAAATAAATAAAAAATATGAAATATAAACACTATATAAAACGTGTTATCAACAAACTAACAAGTGTTTCTGTCAAATTAAAAGCTCATGCAGTACAGGTATTTCGTATTGCAAATCTTAATATAATTAGCATTAGCTATTTATTTTTTTTTCTCCTGGGGTTCTTGATTTCTTGTTATGTAAATAATATGATCTTTTCTAGCGCAGTTATCTGTTATATACCATATAATATTGATATACCAACGTTAGGTCATATAAAACCGATTTTCAGCTTTTGGGAGCTTAGGTACCTTTCGTTTCCACCGATCAGTACAATTTTTGAATTTCATTATTATAACCTAACAATAACGCAACCATATTGGGACATAAATTTAAACAATAGCGATTTATGTGATTGGATACGGAAAGTATATTTTGTTGTTAATGGCAAATATATTTTTTTAACTGATATTTCCAGTTTAAAGCTTTATTATGCATTATCAACAAAAGAACAATTAGCTTACTTCCAAACCTGGAGTAATGTTTATGTCATTTATAACCAATATCTATTACTTTATTCTTAAAATGAAACAACTATTGGAAAAAAGAAATGCCGCAGTGTGTTTATCATCCATAAGTCTTGTACTGCCACGGGGAAAAATAATAGAAATAGCATTCAATTCCGTATTTACTCATTTCAATATTCGGGATTATGTAAAACAGTCAAAAAAAACACGTTCTCATAAGGTTGATTATATTGAAAAAAAAGTATTACAATATTCTGTAGTTGGCAAATGTATACATTATAGAAATCGTGGCTATCATACGACATTCACCATAAGAAATGTTGTAGATCTAGCCTCCTACGAATTAACATATTCAATATTTAGTCCATTATTAAAATACTATTGTGTGCGTAATTTTCGTGAGAAAATTAACCAGGTTACCTATAAAAGAGCCACGTCATATTATCTAAGAAAGACTTCTCCAGTTAAAAGCTTTGTTCCATTCGAATATGTCATCGATAATGACAATATATTCGATGACGAGGATTAAAAATAAATATAATTAAAAAATTATAATAAGCAAAAGAAAATAAAAAACTATATATTGCTACTGTTGCCGTTCCCCATCTATTGGACACGAGTTCGAAGAATGTAGGAAGTGGCTGCTTTCTACATAGGTGGTTGTTTCGACCAACCACAAAGATATAGGTACGTGTACCTTTTATTAGTATAGGTGTGGTTTTGCTGGTACTATGTTATCCATTTTGATAGGATGAATTTATTAACCCCAGGTGATGGTTGTTCAATGGCAATATCAATTATACAACGTAATAGTAACTGCGCATGCATTACTAACGATATTTTTCTAGTAATGCTGCACTAATTGGTGGATAGGTAATTGGTTCGTACCCTGATGATAGGAGCACCAGATATGGCATTCCAAGATTAAATAACATAAGTTCTCGGTTATTACAGCATCTCTATTCTGTTGATATATCATCCTTTGTTGAAGTGGTGCAGGAACGGGCGGACAATATATCCACATTGTCATCAATAGTGGACATCAGGATCATCTGTTGATTAGCAATTTTTAGTTCACATTTAGCAGGTATCTTCGTTATTAGGTGCAATAACTTTATACGTACAATAGCAAATATGCGAGTAACGGCTTAGTATCCGAAAGACTCTCTTTATTTGTTTGGGCTGTACTAAACAGCAATATTATTATTATTATACTTCCAGTATCAGCGGAGCAATCACGATGCTATTAACAGATAGATTTCAATACAACACTTTCCGATCCAAGTGGTGGAGGTGACCCAATCTATATCAACATCTTTCCGGTTTCTTGGACATCTGAAGCTCATATCCAATATTACCGGATTTGGTATAGTAGTATAATAATATCTGTACTATGCAAAAACAAATATTCGGGAATTAGGTATGGTTTTCGCAATGTATCAACAGCAATCTTAGGTTTCGTGTCTGGGCACATCAATGTACACGGTGGTATGGATGTTGATACCGAGCCCATTCACAGCAGCACAATGATAACAGCAGACCAACAGGAACTAAAATATTCAGTGGTTAGCAAGTCTTTGGGGAGGATATTTAAAAATAAAACACCTATACTTTTCGTATAGGATTTATAATCCTATTCACATAGGTGGTTTAACAGGAATAGTCTTGCAAATAGTGGTTTAGATATGCATTACATGATACATATTATGTTGTAGGTCATTCTCATCAGTATCACCAATGGGAGCTGTATTTGCTTTGTTTTCAGGATACTATTCTGGTATTCCTTCTTCCGAAAACACTAAAAATGAGGGGATTTTCCTGGGAATATTCTAAATTCATCATATTGCGAATTCGGCAAAATATAGAGAACTTTAGGAGTATCTCATTTCTGGGCAACATTTTAGGCGTTAATTGACATTTTTTCCAATGCATTTTTAGGACTATCAGCTATGCTAGAAGAATCCCTGATTTGCTGATGCATATGCCTTTGGAATAGTGTATGTTCTTTAGGTAGTTTTGTAACCTTAATCTCAATTGTATTTTTTCTGTTTGCTATTTTTCCAGAAAGCGATCGTCAGTTAAAATTCGTGAAAAAAATGGAAGCACGATTCTGGAAAAGACTTGGGCGCCTAAAAAAGTATGTGAACGTTTCTTTCCTGCTGGCATGGGTGCGCAAATCTATACAGCATGTAGCGATGGAACGCCCACATGCCGAAAGACAAGCCAAAAGGGGTACGATACACAAAATACTGTATGGGAGACACAGAGGTTCACAGATTGGACGAGCAATCGTAAGAGAATGGGATCAATCTCTGAACAACTTCAGAGAAAGCTTTCGAGTCTCTTTCGTGCGACTTTTGGCAGTTTTGGAATCATGGTCAAAAAAATCATAGATGATTTGGAGCAGAAAAGTGAGGATTATAGACGCATAAAAAGCTGGTGCATAACAAAATTCGAAAATACAAAAAGGAAACTACATAAACTTTATGAGGCGTGGAAGGATTTAGGTCACTTTCTTGCGCGTCTGCGGGAAGTGCCAGATAAGGCTGAGTATGATCATAAAGTCGAATCCTTAAAAACTCATCTAAAACAGTTGCATAAGATATTAACAAAAATAATAAGCAGATTCTTCTTCAATATTTTCAAATCCATGGTTCAACGCATTGCTCATAAGTTAATGAAATGGAAAAACAACTTTTTTATCTAAAATATATAAATATAATATAAGAAAAAATAAATAATATGTTTAAAAAACCTATTTTATTTGATTTTTCCAACGCATTTCATAGATGTTATACTCAAAAGATATTAAAAATTTGGTAATTATAGTACTATTTTGATCAGCGTAGCCTATATGACACTTTTCGAACGGAAGGTTATGGCTGGTATCAACGTAGAAGAGGACCTTCTGTTGTAGGTATTATGGGGTTGTTACAACCCTTTGCTGACGGTTTGAAACTTTTTATAAAAGAAATTTTTGCCTGCAAAAGCAATAAAATGATTTTATCTTTGCTCCAGTACTATTTTTAGCACGCACTAATAAATTGGTCCGTAATGCATTTACTGTCAATGCTGTAGTGCAGATTTGAACTAGGTATATTATATGTCTTGCGGTTTCTCATTATCAGTATATGGTTAATATCATCGGATGGTCATCGAATTCTCAACATGCTTTCTGGGAGCATTGGTAGCGCAGCTCAAATGATTCCTATGAAATATTCTAGCACTACTTATCTAACAGTAGTCTTTTAGCGAATCATTGAACTTTCTGCGATTGTCCTAGACAATATCATGTTGGTTTATATTTCCACCTTTCCAGCTTTGTTATGTTTTTCATTTCGCGTTGGCAGAAACTCTAGACCACCATTTGATTACCTGAAGCGAAGCAGAATCAGTAGCGGATATAATCAGAATATGCAAGTATGGGATTTGCCTTTTTTCCCATAGCAGAATACCAATATTATTTTTATGTTTTTTTCAGTTCTATTTGTTTCTTGGTGGTTGGTTACCTTATTCAATTTCACGATATTTTTATATACCAGCAATTTCTGGTTAGCCTTGAAATTATATGTATTATTTTCATGTTTATTTGGATACGTGCAGCATTTCCACGTTTCAGATGATCAATTAATGACCTTAACCGGAGGATCTTTTTGCCGTTATCGTAGCTTTCTTTTTCTAGTTTTTTCATTGACATTATGTTTTAATTTGAACGTTAATTTACAAATTATTTATTTAATTAAATCTAAATAGAATTATACTTATTTAAATAAAGTAATCTAAATGTTCTTTAATGGAGTATGTAATGCAGCACTAGTTTGGATATTAATAGGATTGCTTGTTTGTGCTGGTTATAAAAAATAGTAATTATTATTTTTTATTGCTTTGGAGTTAATCGTTTAGCGATAAATATGAATTCATATTTTTTAGTATATCTTCAGTGATGCAGAGGCTTATATATGCATTACTTTTGTTGGCTTAGCCGCAATAGATACGCAATAGGATTATCCTTGTTATAAAATTTTATAGGCAAGGATTAATGGTGACACAAATTGTCAGCACTAACCTATTAAAAGGTTAAAGAAGTATATTATGATGATCTCGTTTGACCCATTTAACAGACACGTAAAAATAAAAAATTAATGAAAATTACATTGGTTAGAATAACAAGACTTAATAATACATGGCGTCTATATAATTGTTTACTAAAACTAAACATAAAGATATTGGTTTCTAGGGTAGTTCCCTCAAAAAACTCCGGGAGTACGGTAAAAACCAAAGTAAAATTTCAGCGATGTCTTTGTGGCCGATTAATTTCTTGCAACTAGTGTGTA
>Ga0302309_10000806_pt1 | contig 32622 bp, 27 predicted proteins | sample III_Palsa_N1_1_FD_200453 | JGI IMG/M metagenome (GOLD analysis project Ga0302309, IMG submission 200453) | Peat permafrost microbial communities from Stordalen Mire near Abisko, Sweden - III_Palsa_N1_1 | ecosystem: Environmental > Terrestrial > Soil > Palsa > Peat permafrost | place: Sweden... | reverse complement strand
TCCCGTTTCGGGGCGGTACACCCTTCCAGGTAACTTACGTAGCTGTTTTCATCGGCAATAATAAGGGTACGTTCAAACTGACCATTGTTCTCCGCATTGATCCTAAAGTAAGTGGACAACTCCATGGGGCAGCGCACCCCCTTGGGAATGTAGACAAATGATCCGTCTGAAAAGACGCCGGCGTTCAGGGCGGCAAATATATTATCGGAATGAGGAACCACGGAACCCAGGTACTTGCTGACCAGTTCCGGATGTTCCTGCACGGCTTCCCCTAAAGAACAAAAAATGATACCCAGGTCCGCCAATTGCTTCTTGTAGGTGGTAGCCACTGACACACTGTCAAAAATAACATCCACCGCCACTCCCGCCAGTACCTTCTGCTCCGACAGGGGAATTCCCAGTTTTGCAAAAGTGGCCAGCAATTCAGGGTCTACTTCGTCAAGGCTTTGGTATTTAGCCTGTTGTCTCGGGGCTGCGTAATAAGAGGCCGCTTGGAAGTCGATATCAGGGAGGGTGAAATTCTGCCAGGTGGGCAATGGCTCTTTCAGGAAAGCCTGATACGCCTTCATCCTCCAATCCAATAACCAGGAAGGTTCATTCTTCTTCTCAGAAATGTAGCGAACCGTGTCTTCGCTCAAACCCAGGGGGGCAACATCCATATCAATGTCCGTCACAAACCCGAATTCGTATTCCCGGTTAGCCAGTTCTTCTAATATATCGTTCTCATTGTTCATTTACGACCGTCTTTACACTGCGAAACTTTCACCGCAACTACAAGTGCGGGTAGCATTCGGGTTATTAAATACAAATCCTTTCCCATTCAATCCGCCCGTATAATCCAACTCTGTTCCGTAAAGGTACAAGAGGCTCTTCATGTCTACTACGACTTTAATGCCTTTGTCTTCGAATACCTGGTCTCCCTCTTTTTCCGTATTATCAAAAACCAACTGATATTCTAAACCGGAACACCCCCCTCCTTTTACACCTACCCTTACGAACGAGTCGGATCCCCTTTTTTCGGAAATCATCAGGTCGTGTATATGTGCTTCTGCCATCGGCGATACCGTAATCATATATAGAGTTTTATCCCGCAAAATTACGAGATTTTAGCCGTAACGGGAATATAGATAGTGAGGATGCTGCGGTAAAGACAAATTCATGACAGAAAGTGACGCAGAAACAATTTTTTTGAAAAAATAATCCTTATAATTTCTTTCGTACGAAAAAAATCCTACCTTAGGGGAATGAAGTCGAATATGATATCCCCCGATCCGAATAAGCCGGCGGAACCCACCAAGGCAGAACTCGAAATCCTCCAGGTCCTGTGGCAAAATGGTCCCTCGACCGTTCGCTTTGTAAACGACCTGCTGAATGAACAAAAACGGGCCGTCCAGTATACTTCCACACTGAAGCAAATGCAGATAATGGTGGAAAAGGGCATGCTAAAAAGGGACGAGCGCAGCATGAAACACATTTATATCCCGGTGGAAGAAGAGCAAAAGACCAAAAGCTTGCTGCTGGACCGTTTTGTGGACGCCCTGTATAACGGATCGGCCAGCAACCTGATGATGCAGTTACTGGGGAACAAGAAAACGTCCAAAAACGAACTACAGGCTATTAAGGACCTCATCAATAAACTGGATAAGGATCTGTAATTAATTGTATCGATCACCATTCAAAGTCTTCATAATGCCATTCGCTTTTCAAAATCTGCCTGCCGCAGGATATGTCATTCAAGCCCTTTGCTGGACCCTTATCCATTCATTGTGGCAAAGCCTCATTGCCGCCGTTGTAGCCGGGTGCATCATTGTGATCACAAAAAAATCCAGTTCCAGCCTGCGATATACCCTGCTGACGCTGTTGTTTTTTGTATGTATGGCGGTCTCGGCCGGTACTTTTATCAGGTTACTCTATCAAAGCGAGCAGCAGGCGGCCACCGGTAATGTTACCCAGCAAAGATATATTTCGTCCGGATCCTCACAAGTAACCTTCTTCCCGCCCGGCCGGGGAACGGCAAACGCGAAGGTTACCCTGCCGGAACAAACCCCTCCTCCGCTGAGCGCAAGGATTGAAAAATTCTGCAACGACCATGCATTCTCCATCGTCTCGTTCTGGATGATATTCCTGATGGTAAAACTTTGGAGGACCGGTATCTCCCTGAATTACATCCGGCGGATCCGCCGGTACAAAACCAGCGCCGCCCCGGATTACTGGTCCGACCGGATTCTGGAATTGGCAGCCAGCCTGGGGATGCAAACACCCATTCAATTGCTGGAATCGGGATTGATCACGGTTCCCATGGTGATTGGATTTATAAAACCGGTCATCCTCGTCCCACTGGGTATCCTGACCGAACTCCCTCCCGACCAGTTAGAAGCCGTATTGTTGCACGAACTGGCCCATATCCGCCGCAAAGACTATCTCGTTAACCTCATCCAGAACTTTGCCGAGGCCCTTTTCTTCTTTAATCCCGCCTTATTATGGATTTCGTCCCTGATCAGGGAGGAAAGAGAAAACTGCTGTGACGACGTGGCCATCGGCGCCACCCGCAGCAAATCGCAACTGATCCACGCCTTAGTCGCTTTCCAGGAATACGGGGACCGTATTCCCGCTTTTGCCCTTGCTTTTCCCGGGAGGAAGACCCATTTACTGGACCGCGTGAAGCGCATTGTCTACAATCGAAATAAAACATTAAACGCCATGGAAAAAACCCTACTTGCCGCCTGTTTACTGACGGCCGGCACGCTTACCGTCGCTTTTTCACCCCTGAATCCTCACCGGTCGCTCTCCCATCTTGAGACAGCCATTGCCCGCCTGGCCAACAGGGACACGGTACCGCCCGTAGCGCCGGTGCCACCGGTGTCACCTGCCATAGCCCCTGCGGCTCCTGTCACCGACTTCGCCGCCCCCGTCGTTGCAGCTCCTGTCCCTAACGCCGCCGTTCCATCTGTGCCGGCCCAGTTCGCTCAGTTGGCCCCGTTACCTGTGGCACCTGTAACGAACATTATTATGCCTGTGGCACCTATAACAAACATCGCTATGCCTGTAGCGCCCATCGCACCAAGGGCAGCCATTGACACCATGCCCGTTCCGCCACCTCTTCCCCGTCTCCGTATATCTTCCGACGAATTGCAAGGGGGTACGTTCCGGGGCAGCCTGAAGGCGGACGGGGACGTCATTGAATATGCCAGAGGGATCTTGACGAAAGACAATACGACCAAGTACTTCCTGGGCACCAACCTGGTTGTTCAGACCAATGGGGTAACGACGGCGCTCTATATCAACAGCAAAAGGATTCCAAACGACCAATTGGGCAATTACAAATTACAGGTGGACGCTATTATCGACCAATTGGACGCAGAATCTAAGCGTCAGGCCAGGGCATACGCCCAGGATTACGCCGCCAGTTCAGCAGCAGAGGGCCGCGGTTATGTCGCCAGTAATAACGGAGGTGATGTTATCATCAGAGGAAAGGGTGTGTCCGGCCGTGCCCAGTCTATCACCATAGGAAAAGGCGATTCTGCCCTGACCGTTACCAGCATTACCGACAACGGCACCACCGAAGACGTGCTGATCACCACCACCGTTTCCGGGGATGGAAGCTCAAACACTTCGGGTGGTGGTAACGTGAACGCCACATCCTATTCTGTCGACTCGGTCAGGGCTTATTCCACTCTCGGTTACAACAACACCATCACCGACGGAAACCGGCCCATCCTGGATGCCATCCTTGAAGAGCACCTGGCCTCCGACACCAAGGAACTCTCTTTTTCCCTGACCTACCACCACTTCATTATCAACGGTGTGCACCAATCTGACGAAGTCTTCAACCGTTTCCGGGATAGATACGTGAAAGGCAAAAAAGACTCCTATAATTACATTCGCAAAGACGGGAGCATTACTTCCACAATAGGAGAGTCGACTTCAAATTAATCATATTCATCCTCAATTCCGTCCATTCATACGGTGGGACCGGTACGGAGATAAAATATTGCTACCTTCAGCGCAAATGCAATAACTATCTATGTATCGGTCCTTTACTTTGAGCCTCCTGCTGACGCTAGGCACGCTGTTCTCCTTTGCACAAACTTCTTCCACTTTGTATGTCCCCAGGGATATCGGGATAGCCTATAAAAAAGGAACCCGCTCCCCCGATGGGAAACCCGGCCCCCGGTACTGGCAAAACACCGGCCGGTATTCCATCACCGTCACCGCCATGCCTCCGGACAGGACCATACAGGGAAGCGAGCAGATCGTCTATAGTAATAACAGCCCGGACACCCTGAAGTATATCGTCATCCGCCTAGTGCAGAACATCCACAAACCGGGTGTGGCCCGCTACGGTGATGCCGACTCGCTCTATTTTAATTCCGGTGTGCATATCGACAACTATACAGAAAACGGCGAAACAAAAGCATGGCATGATCCCAATGGACACGCTACCTGGCAGGGCGTGCGACTTTCGCAACCCCTATTGCCCCATGATTCCGTAAAGCTATCTATTGACTGGCATTATGAGATCTCTTTAAAAAGCGGACGGGAAGGAATGCTTGATTCCACCACCTATTACCTGGCGTATTTTTACCCCCGCGTCTCGGTATACGATGATTATAATGGGTGGGATATGCTCAATTTCACGGACGGACAGGAATTTTACAATGATTTCAATGATTACTCACTGCAGGTAAAGGTCCCTGCCAACTATATCGTTTGGTCCACGGGAACCCTCCAAAACCCGACGGAAGTATTGCAACCTGCTTTTGCCGCTAAACTGGCGCAGTCGATGACTTCAGACCAGGTGGTCCATATTGCCACGAAGGCCGATGAAGCCAGCAAGTCCGTCACTATCGCGGCCCCGGTCAATACCTGGAAATGGAGTGCTGCAGATATATCGGATGTGACTGTAGCACTGAGCGACCACTACGTATGGGACGGCACCAGCGTGCTGGTGGACGACGCTTCAGGGCGTAGGACAAGCGTTCAATCTGCGTTTAATGATACGGCCATGGATTTCCATCACGCCGCTGCATTCGGGAGCCACGCCATAGGCTGGTTCTCCCATAACTGGCCTGGTGTGGCCTTCCCCTTTCCTAAGATGACACTGGTGCAGGGGTATGCCGACATGGAATATCCCATGATGGTCAATGACGGGAGCAACGATGACCTGAATTTTTCCAGGCTGGTAGCGGACCACGAGATTGCCCATTCCTATTTTCCCTTCTACATGGGAATCAATGAAAGCCGATACGCTTTTATGGACGAGGGCTGGGCCACCACGCTGGAATTGCTCATTGGCAGGACTGAATTAAAAGGAGATTCCGCCGACCAGTTCTATCGGGATTTCCGTGTAGATTATTGGATCCACGATCCATCCAGCAATGAAGACCTGCCCATTATCACTCCTTCCAATAACCTGAGTGGGGCGGCCTACGGGAATAACTCTTATGGAAAAGCCTCCCTTGGCTACCTGGCGGTCAAAGACCTCCTGGGAGATGATCTGTTCAGGAAAAGCCTCCATGCATATATGGATCGCTGGCATGGCAAACACCCCGTTCCCTGGGACTTCTTTTATTCCATTAACGACGCCTCCGGAAAAAACCTGAATTGGTTTTGGAACAATTGGTTCTTCTCTAACGGGTACATTGACCTGGCTATCCGGGACGTTGCTGCTTCGGGGAGTGGATATGCTGTTTCGATAGAGAACATCGGTGGTTTTGACGCCCCGTTTGATTTGCATGTCCATTACGTGGACGGCACGACCGATGTTCTTCATAGCACCCCTCAAGTATGGAGCACCGGAGACAAGACCATCAAAGTACCGGTCCCCACAAAGAAAAAGATCCAATCCATCCTGCTGAACGGGGGCATATTTATGGATGCCGACAACTCAAACAATACCTGGAAAGCTAATTAACGAATATAGGCCTGGGATCTTGTCAATGACAAGATCCCAGGCCTATTCAATCACCACTTCTCCTGTTTGTATCATCTTATAAATGGTGGACTTTCCAATGCCCAGCTTACCCGCGACCCTCACGACATTGTGATCGTACGTTCGTAAGAAGGATTGGATGATCTGCACCATATAGGCGCGCAGCGGCCTCTCCTGCCCCGCCCCGAATGGGCCTCCGGCAGCCGTATTTTCCAATGTTTCGCGTAACTGCGCTAATTCGTGTTCCAGCGATTGTAACTTATGAATCCTGGCCACCGCATTCCAAAGCAGTTCGGCCGTAAATTCATTCTTTACAAAATAGTCGGAGGCCCCTTCTTTTAGCAATTCCACGGCTGCGGCAGCGTCCTCCTGATCGCTGATTACGATGACTGGTAATTTTGGGTGGCTGGCCCTGACGTTGCGGAGTAAATCCGGGCCATCCAGGCCGGGTAATGAATAATCAAAGATGATTAATCCCGGGCGGGAGGAAAGGTCTTGAAGGTAATCCCCATCTGAAACAAGCCGTTCCATCCCATAGTTGGGATTCAGGGATAAAGGGCAGGCCAATATTTCACCGTACCATGGATCATCTTCGATGAAAAAGATCTTGAATTTTTCCACGTGAGGTATTTTTCGTTAGGTTATGACAGCGAACACAAATTATAGAAAATATGAACTAGTAGGTAGCTTACCTTCGGGCTAAATATTCGTGATATGTTTGACGCGTCTGTATATGTCCGGAGAAGGGCCCAACTCAAGTCCCTGGTAGGGAACGGGTTGATATTGCTGCCAGGAAATGAAGACAGCAGCATGAGTTATAAAGACAATGTCTATCCCTTCCGCCAGGATAGTTCTTTCCTTTACTTTTTCGGTCTGGACAGGCCGGGACTGGTCGCCGTGCTGGATACAGACAGCGGGGCGGAACTGCTTTTCGGAGACGATATAGACATAGAGGACCTGGTTTGGACAGGGCCCGTAGAACCGCTGTCGGATCAAGCTGCCAGGGTAGGCGTACGGGACATCAGGCCTTCCAAAGGGCTGGCCACATTCCTTAAGAGCGCCCGTTCGAAAGACCAGCCCGTGCATTTTCTTCCTCCTTATAGGCCTGAACATACCTTGCAACTGCATGAATGGTTGGGAATACCCATTGCGGCCGTTGCCCAGGCAGCTTCCTTATCCCTGATCAAGGGCATCGTCTCCCTGCGCTCCATCAAGTCCGATGAAGAATTGGGCGAGATAGAAAAGGGCGTGAATGCAACGAATGCCATGCAACTGGCCGCCGCCAGGGGAGCCAAAGAAGGAATGACAGAAGCCCAACTGGCAGGGGTCCTTCAGGGCATTGCCATAGGGGCGGGCGGCAACCTGGCCTTCCCGACGATCCTGACGGTGAATGGGCAGATCCTCCATAATCATTACAGTGCACACCTGTTGGAAAAGGGACGTTTAGTCCTCTGCGACTGCGGAGCAGAGACGGCCTCCCATTACGGGGGAGACCTTACCCGGACCTTCCCGGTGGACCCGCAATTCAATTCATTACAAAGAGAAGTGTACCAAATCGTTCTGACTGCTCACGAAACCGCCGTACGTGCACTGAAGCCAGGCATTGCCTACAAAGACGTACACCTGCTGGCCTGCAGCAAGCTGGTGGAAGGCCTTCAGGCCCTCGGGCTGATGAAGGGAGACGTTTCAGAAGCCGTATCGGAAGGGGCACACGCCCTCTTTTTCCAATGCGGACTCGGTCATATGCTTGGGTTAGACACCCATGATATGGAAAACCTGGGAGAAGCCTACGTCGGCTATACCGACACCCTGACCAAAAGCACGCAGTTCGGACTCAAATCCCTGCGCCTGGGGCGCCCGCTGGAGGCAGGGTTTGTGCTCACCGTGGAACCCGGATTATATTTCATTCCGGAACTGATAGAGAGCTGGAGCAGTACCCGGAAATTGGAACGCTTTATCAACTATGATAAGGTAAAGACCTTCCGGAATTTCGGCGGGATCAGGATAGAAGAAGATTTCTTCATTACCGCATCGGGTAGCCGGCTACTGGGAGACCCGTTGCCTAAAAGCATCCAGGAGATCGAAGCGCTAAGGTCTAAGTGACCACCCGCAAACTGATTTGAGGGAAAGGCGTACCTTCATAGGTGTAAATAGTGGAGGTCCATGATCGTAGATACTTTTAACCGGGTGCATGATTATTTGAGAATATCGCTCACCGATAATTGCAACCTGCGATGTTTCTATTGCATGCCGGAGGAAGAGTATGCATTCACCCCCGCTTCCCAGCTGATGCAAGCCTCCGAGATCGGGGCCATCGCCAGGCAGTTCACGGACATGGGCGTCCGGAAGATCCGTCTCACAGGAGGGGAACCCCTGGTTCGCAAGGATGCGGCGGAGATCATATTATCCTTGTCCAAACTACCCGTTACACTGACCATGACCACCAATGCCACACGCCTGCATCACTTTACAGGTGTGTTGCAGGAGGCGGCCATCACATCCGTCAATATCAGCCTGGACACGCTTCAGGAAGACCGGTTCCGGATCATTACCCGCCGGGACCAGTTCAAAGTCGTGATGGACAATATTCAACTGCTCATCGGACTGGGCATCCATGTCAAGGTGAACGCCGTAATCATGAAAGGCTTTAATGACGATGAGATCAATGATTTTATTGCCTGGACCAGGGACAACCCCGTTCATGTACGTTTTATAGAATTTATGCCCTTCAGCGGCAACCGCTGGACCAGCAACAAGGTCTTTACCTGGCGGGAAATGCTGGAAGCGATAGATAAAAAATACGAGATCGTCCGATGGGAAGATGAGCCCCACGATACCGCTAAAAATTATCATATCGCCGGTCATGCCGGCACCTTTGCCGTCATCAGCACCCTGAGCGCCCCTTTCTGTTCCACCTGCAACCGGATGAGGCTCACGGCAGACGGGAAAATGAAAAACTGCCTCTTTTCCGGGGAAGAAACTGACTTGCTGGGGGCCTTAAGACGGGGGGAAGACCTGGGCGCCCTTATCCGAAGTTCTGTCTGGCAAAAGAAGGAAAAACTAGGGGGTCAGTTCAATACCACCTTTGACCTATTAGAAGCGGACACCCTGGTCAACAGGAGTATGATCACCATTGGAGGATAATATGCCATTAACAGTGCTTACATTTGGCCAGATCGCAGACATTACGGGCAGTACCGCCCTGGGGACGGATGCATTGCCCGACATCGGCGCATTGCCCGATACCGACGCATTAAACGCGTGGCTCCACGAGCGGTATCCCCGGTTGCAGCACCTAAAATATATGATAGCAGTAGATAAAAGGTCGGTGCGGGAGAATACCCCCCTGTCCTCCCACTCTGTGGTCGCTTTACTACCCCCTTTTTCCGGAGGATAATTCCATGCCAAAAGACCGTAACCACCACGCACGCTATCAACGCCAGGTATTACTGGAGGGATGGGGCCCGAACGCCCAGCAAAAACTTTTACAGGCCCGCATCCTGGTCATCGGTGCGGGAGGGCTTGGTTGCCCTGCGCTTCAATACCTGGCCGCTGCGGGCGCGGGCGTGCTGGGTATCGTGGATGACGATCGGGTTGCGATCACCGATCTGCACCGGCAGATCTTATATACGGCTGCTGACGAAGGAGCGCTCAAGGCAGAAAAGGCGGCGGAGTTCCTCCGGCGGATGAACCCACTAGTTAATACGGAATCCTATTGTGTTCGCCTTACCAATGCGAATGCCTTATCGATCATTGAAAAATATCAAATCATCGTAGACGCATCCGATAATTTCGGGACTCGTTACCTGGTGAATGACGCCTGCGTACTTCTGGGCAAGCCATTGATATACGGCAGCGTTTCGCGCTTCGAAGGCCAGGTGGCGGTTTTCAATTTGCCAGGCGCCGGCCACATGGCCCCGGGCACAGGCGGTGTGGCCTCAAGCGTCGCGACAGCGGGCGCTGCCTCCACCAACTACCGGGACCTTTTCCCCGTCCCTCCCGACCCGGGAGAAGTGCTCTCCTGTTCGGAAGCAGGTGTCCTCGGCGTAGTGACAGGCATTATCGGGTCTATGCAAGCATTGGAGGCCCTTAAGGTGGCCACGGGCGTAGGAAGTCCACTGATCAACAAGTTATTGACTTACCATGCCCTCTACAATAGTTTTTACGAAGTATCCATTCTCCCTTCGGGAAAGATATCCGGCCCCGCCAATGCGGCGGCATTCAGGGAATGGCCTTACGGCGACGGATGCGGCGCGCCCGGCAAATGGCACGGTGCGGCCGGCGCCCTAGCCGGCGAAGGTCTGTCCGGTGCCGGCGCCCCGGGCTTCGCCACCGTTGACGCTGCCCGTTTTGACGAGCTGCGCGCCCAGGAAGGTGTCTTAGTCATTGACGTCCGCGAGATCGGTGAATCTCCTTTCATCGATCAGTTTGAGCACACGCAATTACCCCTCAGCCGTTTGCGCAGTACTGATCCGCCATACACAGGTCAAACCATTGTCGTATTTTGCCAATCGGGAAAGCGCAGCCTGGAGGCAGCGGGCATCCTGGCAGCCCGCAATACCGTCTTCCAGTTAGAACAGGGCATCATGGGCTGGCTGGCCCTTCAATCGTAGGCTTCAAACAAATTACACTCATGGACACAAATCATGCAATGAAGAACATATTCCACCAGGGGCCCATTCCTCCGGGCCTGGTAGCCGAAAGCCTGCAAAAGCACAGCAGCCGGACAGATATTGGGGCGCACAGTATGTTTTTGGGACAGGTGCGCAGCGACATCCTGGGAGGACAAACCGTCACCGCCATAGAATATACGACGTATGCGGATATGGCCTTGGAACAGATGCAGGAGATCAGGGAATCCATCTTCGCCAAATATCCCCTCACCTGCCTGCACGTACACCATAGCCTGGGAATAGTGAAAGCGGGGGAGATCTCCCTGTTCGTATTTGCCTCCTCTGTGCACCGGCGGGCAGCCATAGACGCCTGCAATGAGATCGTGGAAGCCGTCAAGTCCACGCTGCCGGTATGGGGAAAAGAAATATTCGACAACAGCGATTCCCGCTGGAAAGTAAACCAATAGAGATGGTGAATATCACGCACAAAGTCAGCAGCCTTCGAAAAGCCATTGCCGGGGCCATTATTACCGTATCCCTGCCGGAAACCATCCAGGCTATTGAGCGCCGTCAGGTCCCCAAGGGGGATGTCTTTGAATTCTCCCGGGCGGCAGGCCTGCTGGCCATTAAAAGAACCAGCGACGTTATTCCCGATTGCCATCCTTTGCCTGTCGAATACGCCTCTATCCAACATACCATTGAAGGGCTGCATATCCATATTTCAGTAGAAGTCCATACCATTTACAAGACAGGGGTGGAAGTCGAAGCCATGCACGGAGCCGCCATCACCGCCCTGACCATGTATGACATGCTCAAGCCCCTGGACAAGGGCATTACCATTTCCGAGATCCGGCTTATCGAGAAACAGGGGGGCAAATCTGATTTCAGTGATCCCTCCACCAACGCTTTACGCTGTGCCGTTGTTGTCTGCTCGGACAGCGTGGCGGGCGGCAAAAAAGTGGATAAGGCAGGGAAGGCGATTATCCGTATCCTCCAGGCACAAGGTCTTTCCGTGGAGCACTATGAGATCATACCTGATGAAGAGCCCATGATCCGGGATAAAGCCCTCGCCCTGGCCCGGGATAAGTATGACCTGGTTCTATTCACCGGAGGTACAGGCTTGTCTCCCAGGGATGTGACGCCGGACGCCATCGCCCCCTTACTCGACCGGACCATTCCTGGAATCATGGAGGCCGCCCGTCATTATGGCCAGGAGCGAACGCCCTATGCCATGCTGTCCAGGGGGGTGGCCGGCTTTATCGGAACGTCGCTGGTACTGACGTTGCCCGGATCTACCAAGGGGGCCGAAGAAACGATGCAGGCCCTTTTTCCTTATATCCTCCACATTTTCCGGGTTGCCCAAGGAATGCGTCACGAATAAGGGCAGATCCCGGATTTCGCCGGACTAAGAGACGATCCGGGATTCCGTTCACCGACTAAGAGGCGATCCCCGGTTCCACCGACGTACCACGCTCCTTGTCCACGGCGGCGTCCAGGACCCATGGCTCCCGTATAAAGGCCTTGATCATGGAGTTGGCGCCTTCGTCCTTGTGAAATAACTCCCGGCGGGGATCCCATTGCAGGGGACGGTTCAACCAATAGGTAATATTGGCGATGCTGCAAACGGAGCTGGTCCGGTGGCCAGTCTCTGCATCACAAATGGGTTGTTTTCCCGTTTTGAGGCAGTCCAGGAAATTCTGGTAATGATCATCACTGTGATAGAGGGGCACGTCTGTGGGCTGAATGAGGGTGGTAGCTATTCCCACCGGATTGCTGTCCAGGTAATCCCGACTGATATCCAGCGTTCCCTTGGTGCCGATGAAACGGACTCCGAACCCTCTTCCAAAATCCTTGTGCTTCATCACCACGCCATTTTCATAAACCATGGTAAGTTCCGGGTGGTCCTTCGCGTCAGGAGGAAATAAGTGTGCAGGCCCACTGTGGTCCATCCCTAATCCCCATTGGGCAATGTCGAACATATGCGCGCCCCAGTCGCTCAGGATTCCACCTCCGTATTCCCTGTAATTCCTCCAATGGGGGAATATATCCTGCTCCACGGGCGGAGCCAGTTCTTCGTTAAAGGGCCTCAATGGGCCGGGGCCTACCCAGGCTTCCCAGTTCAGGTCAGAAGGGATCGGTTGGGAAGGCAAGGCATCGGGGATGGCGGGAAGCCCCACATTGACCCAGACTTCTTTGATATCTCCCACATAGCCGTTGCGCACGAGTTCGCAGGCATGCCTGAAATTGATCCAGGATCGCTGCATGCTACCCGTTTGGAGGGTTACCTTGTTGCGGTGCACCGCAGTGACCATGGCCCTTCCTTCTTCTACCGAGTGGCCTAACGGCTTTTCACAGTAGACGTGCTTCTTTGCATTGGCCGCCATGATGGAAGCGACTGCGTGCCAATGATCCGGCATGGCCACCACTACGGCGTCTATGTCCGTTTGCTCCAACATTTCCCTGAAATCAGGATATGACCTGAAGCCTTTGTACGCGGGAAGTCCCCTGGCATCCGCATAGTGTTTTTCAGTGATGGACTGGAACAGCGCCAGTTTCCGACTATCCGCATCTGAGCCTGCTACGATCTGGGCCTTGGATGCAAAAGAGTCGCAGAGACCCCTGCCCTGCTTGCCCGTCCCAATGAAGCCCAGGTTTACGCGGTCACTGGGAGCAAGGTATCCCTTGCCTCCCAGCACAAACCGGGGAATGATCGTAAAAGCGGCAGCGGCCTTCAGGCCGGTACCAATAAATGTGCTTCTTTTCATGTATGGCAGTCGTTGATCACGTAAATTTACTTCGGAACCATTCGATTTATGTCAATAATAATCCCCCTTCCACAAAAAAGATTCCTTTTTGCCTTTCTTCCCTTGCTCCTGTTCGTTTCCCGTTCCTTTGCACAGACCCATCACACGATAGATGGTACGGTACGTGACGCAAAGACGGGAGAGACATTGATCGGGGCGAGCGTAACGGTGCCCGGGCGCATCCATGCCGGAGTAACGACTAATGCCTATGGTTTTTTTTCCATATCGGCGCCGGACGGAGCCGTCACGCTAGTTATTACTTTTGCCGGTTATGTGCCGGATACCCTGGCCGTGACCCTGACCCAAAATCTCACCCTGAAAGTGGGCCTTACCCCCGGTGAAAGCCAGTTGCAGGAAGTCGTCATCAATGCCGGCCGGAGAAATGATAACGTGATCAAGCCCATTACCGGCGTGCAAAAACTGACCACCAGCGAAGTAAAGGACATCCCGGTGCTTTTCGGAGAAAAGGATATTCTGAAAACCATTCAGCTCCTCCCGGGCATCCAATCAGCCGGGGATGGCAACACGGGCTTTTATGTGCGGGGGGGCGCCTCAGATCAAAACCTGATATTACTGGATGAGGCTACTGTGTACAATGCCTCTCACCTGTTAGGGTTTTTCTCCACCTTCAATTCAGACGCCATCAAAGATGTGACCATCTATAAAGGCGGGATGCCGGCGGAATACGGGGGGCGGCTGTCCTCGGTACTGGACATCCGGATGAACGACGGGAATAATCAAAAGTTCGGGGTCAGCGGGGGAATCGGACTCATCGCCTCCCACCTGAACGTGGAAGGCCCCATTAAAAAGAAAAAAGGGTCTTTTGCCATCAGCGCCCGCAGGACTTACGCAGACCTTTTTCTGAAATTGTCCCACGATAGTACGACCAGGAACAGCAGCCTCTATTTCTACGACCTGAACCTGAAAGCCAACTATGCCTTTGACGATAAGAACACGGTATATCTTTCCGGGTATTTTGGAAAAGATGTCCTCGGACTGAAGGACCTGTTCGGCCTGAACTGGGGAAATGCCACGGGAACGGTACGCTGGAACCACGTATTCAACAGCGGCTTATTCTCTAATATGTCCCTGATCTACAGCAGCTATGATTACAATATCCTCATCAATTCCAATAACGATAATATCACCATTGCCTCCAAAATAAATGACCTGCACCTGAAAGAGGACTTGCAATTCTATATTAATTCCGTGAGCAAGATCAATTTCGGGATAGACGTCATTCACCATACCTTGTCTCCCGGCATTATTAATACCTCCGCCAGCTCCAGCTTCAATTCACTCGACCTGCAAAAGAAATACTCCCTGGAAAGCGCCGCGTACGTATCCCACGAATGGTCCCCAGGCAGTAAATGGAAGATCAATTACGGCTTACGCTTCACCGTTTTCAGCGTATTCGGGCCGGGTAGTTTCTATACCTACGATTCCTCCGGCAATACGCTCGACACCGCTTCCTACAAATCGGCGCAGATCGTGAAGACATATGCCAACCTGGAGCCCCGGTTCTCCGCCAGCTACCAGTTGTCAGATCCCAGTTCTATCAAATTTTCTTATACCCGGAACGTCCAGAACCTGCACCTGCTCTCCAATTCCACTTCCAGCAGCCCTACGGACCTCTGGGTACCCAGCAGCAATAACATAAGGCCGGAAATAGCCGATCAGATAGCCCTGGGCTATTACCGGAATTTTTCCAACAACGGGTACGAATTCTCCACCGAAGTCTATTACAAGATCCTGCAGGACCAGATCGATTACAAAAACGGGGCCGAGCTGATCGGGAACGAAAACGTGGAGTCCCAACTGCTGTATGGACAAGGGAGGGCTTACGGTCTGGAGCTGTACCTCAAAAAGAAGTTTGGAAAGCTGACAGGCTGGATCAGTTATACCTTGTCCAAAAGCGAGCGGAAATTTCAGGACATCAACGCAGATACCTGGTTCAACGCCACCCAGGACCATACCCATGATCTTTCCCTCGTGGGTATCTACAAGGCCTCCAAAAAGTGGACGCTGTCCTCCACTTTTGTATACGTGACAGGGAATCCGGTGACCTGGCCCGATGGGAAATACCAGGTAAACGGACAGGCCGTGTTCCTGTACAGCAACCGGAACGGATATAGGATGCCCGCTTACAACCGCCTCGATATAGGGGCCACCCTGGAAGGGAAAAAGACGGCCCGGCACGAGAGCAGTTGGACCTTCTCCGTGTATAACCTGTACGGCAGGGAAAACCCCTATACCATCACCTTCCGGACAGATCCCAAGGATCCTTCAAAAACACAGGCAGTGCAAACTTCCCTGTTCAGGATGGTACCTTCAGTAACCTATAATTTTAAATTTTAATGGCCATGCACTTCTCCTACTTTCGATATACCCTTTCAGGGATGCTGCTCCTTACAGGGATGGCCTGTCAAAAAGTGGTGCACCTCAACCTGAATACCACGACTCCCCAGATCGCCATTGAAGGGGAAATAACGGATCAGCGTCCTCCCTACCAGGTAAATATCACCACCAGCGTGGACTTCTATTCGGATAATGTCTTTCCTCCTGTTTCCGGGGCGGCCATCCAGGTAAAAGACAGCACGGACAATATCTCAGATACCCTGATAGAAACGTCCCCCGGATGGTATACCACCCAGCATTTTCCAAAAGGAATACCGGGGCATACCTATTCCTTATTTGTGTCTTTGCAAGGCAAGGTGTATACGGCCGTCTCCACGATGCCATTGCCCGTAAACCTGGATTCCGTGAACTACCAATCCTCCAACCTGTTCGGGGAAACAACCATCCGGCCCACCCCTTATTTCCAGGACCCGCCCGGGATAGCCAATTATTATCAGTTCGTAGAATACATCAATAGCGTACGCCTGCCCAAAGTCTTCCTCTTTGACGATCGCCTTTCTGACGGCAGGTATATCTCCGAGCCCATATTAAACGACACAACAGATCATTTATACCCGGGAGATACGCTTACCCTGGCCATGTATTGCATAGACAAGCCCGTCTGGACTTATTTAAACGAAGTCAGCCTCATCACCGACGCCAATTCGCAGTCCAGTGCGCCGGCTAACCCGCAAAGCAATATAACCGGGGGGTGCCTGGGTTATTTTAGCGCCCATACCGTCAGTGAAATGACCTCCATTATACCTTGAATCTCCCAATATCGCACCCATTTTAACTTAAATACCCTAAAAATGAAAATATTTTGATAATATTGGTAAAATGAAAATTGTCCAGTTCACAATACCAGTAGCCGGAGAGCATTCCGTGATCGTGCAGGAGGATATCCAGAACTGGTTTTACGAGCATTTACACCGTCACAACGAAACCCAGATCACCTGGATACTGAAAGGAGAAGGAACGCTCATAGCAGGCAATTACATGCAACGTTTCAAACCGGGGGATATCTACATACTGGGCGCCAATCAGCCCCACGTTTTTAAAAGCGATCCTGCTTATTTTGATAAAAGGAAGAAAAAGGAAGTCCATTCCATTTCCATCTTCTTCAACCCCAAAGGCTTTTTCAAGCCCATACTGGAATTACCCGAAATGAAGTCTGTCAGTAAATTTGTGGATACCACCTTCTTCGGATTACAGGCCCATTACCTGCACCAGGAAATACTCTCCGCCAATATCCTGGATATAAAGAACAAGAGCAACGCCGGACGGCTGGCCGCCTTTATCGAAACCCTGCAGTTCATGGCCGGGTTGAAAAAATGGAAAAGCCTCTCTACCGAACTGGCGGAACACAGCATTTCCGATTCTGAAGGATTGCGCATGAACGATATTTATCAGTATACGATGTCCAACTATACCGATAATATTTCTTTAAAGACCATTTCCGACATAGCCCACCTGACTCCACAAGCATTTTGCCGGTATTTTAAAAAGCATACCCTGAAAACCTATGTCAATTTCCTCAACGAAGTCCGCGTCAGCGAAGCCTGCAAAAAATTAATGATCAGGGATTTTGAAAGCGTCTCTTCCGTGGCCTACCAGACCGGATTCAGCAACGCGGTCACCTTTAACCGCGTGTTCAAGAAGATCACCGGTAAATCTCCCCGCCAGTACAGTAAGGAATACAACCAGAACGTGGAAGGTTAAAATTATTGTACGCCATTCTCCTACTTCTTAAAAAGCCTCACGAAAAAAAACGAGACATTTATTTTTTTTATTAAAGATGTCTATATACATTTAGAAATATTATATTTCTAATATAATATATTAACTTGCAAAAACGTAATTAAAATTGAAATCGTCCAACCATTACAGTATCCTGAAATTGGCCTTGGAAAGCGGAAAAGTGCAGTCCATCAGGGAGATCCAGGAGTACGTACCCATCACCGTTTTGACCGTTGACATGCAGCTCAACTACAACACCCTGAGCAAGCGATTGCTGGACCCGGGGAAGCTGACCATAGGGGATGTGAATAAGCTTGCAGCCCTGGTAGGCGTGGATTCCGTGACATTGTTCCGTCACATTGAAAAGGACATCCATAAAAGGAAATAAAAAAGAGGGCAGCTTTCGCTGCCCTCTTTTTTGATTTTCCGAAATGATATGACTTGTCAACTACTGTGCATCCCACCATACTCTGTCGGTGATGGCAGCCGTTTGTTGGGGCTGGGGATTGCTGGTAATCTCTGTCAGGGGATACAAGAATCTGCGGGGGATCGATGAAATGACGGCATTGGGAACGATCGTCAGGGTAGGATATCCCGTCCTGCGATAATCCACATAATCTTCCATGGAGAAATAATTAGCGTTGGCCTTCTCTTCCATCAGCCATTCGTAGGCATTAGCGGCGGTAAGGGTCCCGCGCTGGGCCAGGTAGGCCTGACAGGCAGCGGAGGTCGTATCTAATCCCAGCTTCTGCATATGGGCAGTGATGCCCAACCGGTAGGCGGGTGTGGCTGCTGCAGGACCGGATTGGATAAGGAGGGCTTCCGCCTTCAGGAACAGGGCCTCCGTGTAATTCAACACGTAACCCGAAGAATTGGCGCTGCCGTAAAAAGGGCCCGGGTTAGAGAAATCCAGCAGGGTAAGCACCCCTGATGCGCCCATTTGCCTCCCGGAATCCAATCCGGTATTGGGTGCAGGGGCTACCATCAGGGCCAGGCGAGGGTCATTCCGGTTGACGAGGGAATCCACAAAATTGGCGGATAATACCACCGTCGAAGTGGAGGCCGTACTATAATTCTGGTACAAGGGATTCTGGGCGCTGGAACTTCCGGAATAAGGGAAGGCCATATCGTCCGAATTGGATTGCATGGCGTTCTGCAGGGCTGTCAGGGCCAGGGCTGCCTGCGCACTGGCCGTATAACCGGGGGCCTTGGTCAGGTGCATATAGAACCGGGCTTTCAACGAATAAGCCGCCTTGATCCATTGAGCGGAAGCCCCTGCGTAAAAGTAATCGTCGGTGCCGGGCACCAGGCCTGTCGTAGTATTCTGCAGGTTCTGAATAGCGCTGTCCAGCATTGATTGCAGGTCCAGGTAGATCGTATCCTGACTGTCGTACTTAGGGGTCAGATTGGCATTCCCCTGGAAGGCCTGGGAATAAGGGATGTCTCCCCATAGATCCGTGGCATTCCCCAGCGTGTAGGCCATCAACACCTGTGCGATACCCGCATATTCATAGTTCTTATCTGCCAACGCCTGCTGCTTCAGCAAATAGGTATTGATCATCGTCGTGGCATAGAAGTCCGTCCAAAAACCACTGAAATTACCGGAATTGACCTGGTATACGTCATAATTGGGTGTTTCCTGGTTTTGGGATACATTCTGGGTCCATGCATTGATGTACATGGAAGTGCCGCCGCCGGCGATCAGGGAAGACACGGACGCCTCTACAGGACCCAGCATCAATGACTCCGGTACCGTGGTCGGACTGCTGTTGCTGGTATTAATATCCAGGTACTTCTTACAGCCCGTGGATGCCAGGATAAGCAGGAAACCTATAATTGGAAATTTGATTGTTCGCATTATACAACTCATTTAAACTTGATCAATAAAAGTCATTCTCAGAAACCCACCCTCAGCGTAAAGTCTACCGTACGGTTGGAAGGGGTGGAATAGGAATAGTCCCCGATGGAACTGTTCCCCGATCCCCATGAATTGGTTTCCGGATCTCCTCCTGTGAAATTCCCTTTCCAGATAATGAGGTTCTTGCCGGTCACGACAAACGTTACATCCCTCAAGGCAGTATGGGCCAGCAGGGAGTGTTTCAGGGAATAAGAAAGACTCACGTTGCGCAGCTTGGTATAGGAATCATTTTGAATCAACGCCTCGCTGACAGATGAAATGGCCCTGAAGTAGGTTTCAGCTGTGACAGATTGGGTATTGGCCTTGCCGGTAGCATCGCTGATGCCCGGTACCACCCTATCCTCACGGTGCAGCGTTCCAATGGCTGTACCGTAAAAATCTCCGTAATAATCGCTGGTATTTGAAATATCCCCGCCTTTCTTCACGTCGATAAAGAAGCTGAATCCAAATTGCTTATACCGGAAACTGTTGGTGATACCTCCTGTCCAATCCGGGGAGATATTCCCGATAACAGCCGTACTTGTCGCAGAACTCGGATCGTTGTAAGGAAGTCCGTCCGAATTGATCCTCAGCTGACCGGTAGCGGTCCTGGCAAAGGTCGACCCATAAAGAGCACCATAAGGTTGGCCGGCAATAGCATAGATAAAACCTACCTCAGTATTGGGTAAGCCCGGAGCTACCTGTGTGACCAGGTTACGCAAACGGGTATAGTTGATGGTCATATCCCAACTGAAGTTCCTGGTTTTTATCGGGGTAACCGTGACCAATGCTTCCACCCCATTTGTTTTCATTTGTGCAGAATTGAGGGTAGTACCGGTATAACCAGTGCCGTTAGAGATAGCGGCTCCCGGGACAATCCCTTTGGACATATGACGATCAAAATAAGAGGCCTCCAGCCCGATACGATTATCGAGCAGTTTCATTTCCAGGCCGGTTTCAAATTCCTTCTGCAACTCATTCACCAAAGTTGAATTCCCGAGTGTTTGACTGATCTGAAAGCCATTCTGACCGCTGTATGGGAAGGTGAAAGTGTTCAGATAGCCGCCGATGGCTGCCTGGTTGAACCCTGTTTGATTGGCGTATGGCTGCACGTTATCATTTCCTACGGAGGCGTAGGAAACCCTCACCTTGCCAAAATTAATGGCTTTTTTCAACGAGTTGGGAAGCACCTCAGAAAAGATGAATCCCATAGCGACAGCGCCGTAAGGGTAATACTGTTTTTCCAATACGGAAGTGCCATCTTCGCGACCTGATAGGGCAAGTACCAGCACCCGATTAAAGTCTATATCCGCCTCTCCGTAATATCCCACCTTCCTGTCCAGGCTATAACTGTCATAATAATTGACGGAAGAAGCGTTGTTGATATTGTAATATCCCGGGATAGAAAGCGACGATCCATTGGCGTATCCTGACGATAAGTATTTGGTCAAGATATTATCCCCCAGAATCAAACTGGTATTGAACTTCCCAAACTTCCGCTTCGCCTGTATGATAAAGTCATTGTTCAATTGGCGACGGAATTCCCGGTCCGTTTGGATATACCCGTTCCCATGGGCAATATCCCCGATGTTCACATGGAAATCGTGCTGGTCAGTAAAGATGTCTCCCCCCAACCTTTCCGTAATCGATAACCAGGCAGTCGGTGTGTAATTAAAGGTGACGATGGGTACGACCCTGTTCACCACTGACGTATTCAGTTCATTGTTGACCAGCCAGTACGGGTTGTTCCGGGAGTAGCGATACAAGCGCTGGGTACCGTCCGGGTTTTCGTAAGGCTGGGGGTTATAAGAAACTGGCATGGTTTCCACGGTCACCTGGGGGCTGGTCAAACCATAACCTTCCGGCAACTTATGGGTTTCTCCGTACGTATACGCTACCTGGACCGTAGCCGTGAGGTGGTCTATGATCTTGGTGGTATACTTGGAGAATATACTGTGGCGTTTGTACTCATCGTCTGGCACTGTTCCTTGCTGGTCGAAATAGGAGTAGGACATAAAGTAACCGGAACTGGCTCCCCCACCCCCGACACTGATCGTATTATTGGTGGTTTTCCCTACTTTAAAGAACTCTTTGAAAGGATTGTAACTGGGGGCCTTTACTCCATTGACCGTCAGCGTGTCCATTTCGGGTCCCCAGGAACTGCTGGTTTTATTGGTGTTCCCGTCGTAATACACACCCAGGTCACCCTGCGCATATTTCATTTGTCTTTCCGGGTAGATGGCATAATCCAGGGAAGCTTCCGTACTGAAATTAATAACAGGTTTCAAATTCCCTTCCTCTCCCCTTTTCGTCGTAATAAGGACCACCCCCCTGGCGCCTGCCGACCCATAAAGGGCGGTAGCAGCAGCTCCCTTCAACACATTCATGCTTTCAATGGTGGAGGGATCAATATCGGATAAGCGGTTTGTACCGGCCCCTCCGTCAGGGGTCCCACCCGTTTCTTCATTACTGATGGGCACTCCGTCCATCACGATCAGGGCCTGGTTTTCTTCTAGTAGAGAAGTGGCCCCCCGGATCACGATCCGTGCAGACCCTCCGGGCGTTCCCGTGGAATTGGTGATCTGCACACCCGCTATTTTACCGGTCATGGCATTCAACAGGTTGGGCTCCTTGGCCTTAACCAGTTCGTCCCCTTTTAATTCCTGGGAACTAAACGTCAGGTTTCGTTTCTCCCGTTTGATCCCTACCGCAGTGACAACCACTTCGTCCATGGACTTACTGTTCTTTTCCAATTTGACGTCCAGGGCGTGTGCCGGGTCCGCTTGCAGTTCTTTTGCATCATACCCCAGGGCGGTGACGATCAGGATCACGTTTCCCTGCGGCGCCTTCAGGGTAAAGGAGCCGTCGTCTTGGGTGACGGTGCCCTTGTTGGAATTTTTAATCCGGATGGTGGCCCCTGAAATGGGCGCCCCGTCCGTTCCGAGGATCCTTCCCCTGACGACTTCCTTTTGCGCAAAGGAAGCCAGGCTGCCCAACAGACAAAATAATAGAAGGACGCATTTTCTCATGTGACAGTTCATACGCAAATTTTAGTGAATGACAGTTGTAATAATAATATGTAGCAGCAGGTCCTTCTCAGTAACAAACGTGTCAAATGTAACCCCACATTACCAACTTCTCTAGTTACCCATTGGCCATTACACATCAAAAATTAACCAAACGATAATCCCGCCCTTCCGGCCGCTCATTTTGGATAAAAAACAGGATTTCCCTTTCTGTAAGGGGTTTCAAGGGATTGCAGGAAACAAGGCAGGCCCTGGCCGGGTAGAAAGACGGGAGTTAATTTTTGTAAAGAACTCATTAATCCTGATAAGCATATGCAAATACCCGTTACTTAATTTTGCATCGCTAGTCAACGTTCAGGCACAACTAAACTACGGTTCAATGGCAATTGTAAAATGGAACGGTGTATTTCCGGCTTTGCTTACACCCTTTACTGAAAACGATCAAATAGACGTACCCCTGTTCCGGAAAAATCTGGAAGCCCAGCAACAGGCCGGGGTCAACGGAATTATCCTGGGAGGCTCGCTCGGTGAAGCCAGCAGCCTTTCCAACGAAGAAAAAACGGAGCTCCTGCAGCACAGTAAAGAGCATCTCCAGGGCAGCCTTCCCATTATCATTAATATTGCCGAACAAACCACTAAGGCCGCGGTATTGCTGGCCAGGGAATCGGAAAAGAACGGGGCGGATGGCCTCATGCTGTTGCCTCCCATGCGCTACAAGGCGGACGACCGGGAAACCCTGGCGTATTTCAAGGCAGTTGCAGGCGCAACCGGGCTGCCCATTATGATCTATAATAACCCGGTGGATTACAAGATCCTTGTCTCTCTGGACATGTTCGAAGAACTGGCCGGGATGGAGACGATCCAGGCAGTGAAAGAATCTACCAGGGACGTGTCTAATGTGACGCGCATGCTGAACCGATTTGGGGACCGCTTTAAAATTTTATGCGGAGTGGATACCCTGGCTTATGAAAGCCTGTGCCTGGGCGCACATGGATGGGTAGCCGGATTGGTGGATGCCTTTCCCAGGGAAACCGTGGCCATCTTCCGGTTGGTCAAGGCGGGGCGGTACCAGGAAGCCCTGGATATTTACCGCTGGTTCCTTCCCGTGCTGGAACTGGATATCCATTCTAAACTGGTCCAATATATTAAGCTGGCCGCCAGTCGTACCGGGATCGGCTCGGAACTGGTCAGGGCTCCCCGGTTGATCCTGGAAGGCGCTGAAAGGAAAGCTATCTTGCAGGTGATTGACGAAGCCCTGTCCATGAGGCCGGCTTTACCGGAAGGTTTATAAAAGAGGTCCGCTTTGGCGGCAGAGGATTATTCATGAAGAAAACTTTTTTTTGCATAGACGCCCATACCTGTGGCAATCCCGTAAGGCTTGTAGCCGGTGGAGGGCCCGTCCTGGATGGAAAGAACATGAGTGAGAAACGCCAGCACTTTCTTCGGGAATTCGATTGGATCCGGAAGGGATTGATGTTTGAGCCCCGGGGACATGATATGATGAGCGGCAGCATCCTCTATCCTCCTCACGACCCCGCCAACGATGTTGGTGTCCTCTTCATTGAAACGAGCGGCTGCCTGCCCATGTGTGGTCACGGCACCATAGGTACCATTACCATTGCTGTGGAAGAAGGCCTGATCGTTCCCAAAACACCCGGTTTTATACGGATGGAAGCCCCTGCAGGACTAGTACTGATCGAGTACCTTCAGGAAGGGAAAAAAGTCCGGAGCGTCAAGCTCACCAACGTAGCTTCCTACCTGGACTCAGAAAGTCTTCCGGTGGAATGCCCCGACCTGGGCTTGCTTCATGTGGACGTGAGTTATGGAGGGAATTTCTACGCCATCGTAGACCCCCAGGAGAATTTCAGGGGATTGCAGCATTATACGGCGGGCCAGTTGATTGGTTGGAGTAAGGTGCTCCGCGACAGGATCAATGAAGCCTACACGTTTGTGCACCCGGACAATGATACGATCAGAGGCTGTTCCCATATTCTTTGGGCGGGTTCGGTGCTGGATCCCACTTCCACCGCCCGGAACGCCGTATTTTACGGGGACAAGGCCATTGACCGTAGCCCCTGCGGTACCGGCACTTCCGCCCGCATGGCCCAATGGTTCGCCAAGGGTCGGCTAAACGAAGGAGACACTTTTATCCATGAAAGTATTATCGGCTCCCGCTTCACCGGCAAAGTAGAAGGCGTAACCCAGGTAGGCGGGAAACCGGCTATCATCCCCAGCATTGAAGGGTGGGCGCGGATATTCGGATATAATACGATCAATATAGATGACGAGGACGACCCGTACGCGTTCGGCTTCCAGGTACTTTGATTTCGGCCGAGGGGCTACTATTGAATGTAGCCCTCGGCCGAAATCCGCTAATGATGGCCCTTCGGGCGCTGTGCCCGCAAGGGCAGGACCGTCAGGTCGGTGGCCGGCTATTTTCACCGCTTCGTTCCAAAAATATAATTATGCATGCAATAGTGATCGGTGGTGGCGTGATTGGTTTATGTTCCGCTTATTATCTCCGCAAAAACGGGTGGGAATGTACGGTCATAGACAAGTCCGACCTGCAGGACAACTGTTCCTACGGTAACCTGGGGATGATCGTGCCAAGTCATTTTGTACCCCTTGCGGCGCCCGGTATGGTGGGACAAGGTATCCGATGGATGTTTGATTCCAAAAGCCCCTTTTATGTCAAGCCTTCTTTGGATCCGGCCCTGATCTCGTGGGGATGGAAATTCATGAAAAGCGCCACCCAGGCAAATGTGGACCGGGCCGCTCCCTTTTTAAGGGACCTGAATGTATATAGTAAACACCTGTATGAAGCCCTGGCAACGGAACCCGGTTTTGACTTTTCCCTGGAGAAAAAGGGGATTCTGATGTATTACAAAACAGAAAAAGTGGGAGCCGAAGAGATCCATCTGGGTGAAAAAGCGGTCGCCATGGGGCTGGACGTTGTTTCTCTGGACAAGGCGGGTGTGCAAGCCCTGGAGCCGGGCATAGCATTGGATATCCTGGGGGCGGTACACTACCGGAGCGATGCCCACCTCTACCCTAATAAATTAATTCCTCAACTGATCCGGCACTTGCAAAATAGCGGGGTTATCATCGAAACCCATACACCGGTTACCGGCTTTTCCAGGGAAAACGGACTAATCAGGGAAGTCATCACCCCCTCCAAGGTTTTCAAGGGCGACCTGGTCGTGCTTACCGGCGGATCCTGGTTGCCCCAGCTCTCCAAACTGGCAGGGGTAAGTATTCCCCTGATGCCGGGCAAGGGATATTCGTTCACGCTGGATCAACCGGCACAGAAATTGAATGTACCTGCCATCCTCTGCGAAGCCCGGGTGGCCATTACCCCTATGGATGGAAAGATGCGCTACGGAGGAACGATGGAAATCGCGCCCGTTAACGATACCATCCGGATGAAGCGGGTCGAAGCCATTGTGTCTTCCGTTCACCAATACTTCCCGGATATCTCCCTGGCTGTTCCGGAGAAGAAAGATATATGGTATGGCTTCAGACCTTGCTCACCCGACGGATTACCCTATATTGGCTATGCAAAAGGGGTCGGCAACCTGGTCATAGCGGGGGGACATTCGATGATGGGCCTGAGCCTAGGACCCGCGACGGGAAAAGTGGTGGCCGACCTGGCCGACAAACGGACACCCGAAGTCCCCATAGAAGCCTTCAGGGCTGATCGCTTTTAGTTTTTTAAACCGATATGCTTATGTTAAGATTGCGCCTTCTCATCGCCTTCCTTGCGGCGATGTCGCTTTTCTCCCTGTCCGCCTTTGCCCAGACAGATGCCTTTATTCCCTGCACTCAAATGCCTGAGATCATACAACTGTTCCGGGCGGACCATGACGCCCTCGACCGGTTCTATTTCGTGACCTTCTCCCCTGAAAAAGGCAAACGTTACCAGGATCTATGCACGTCTTACCTGGATAAACTCAAGGGGGTGGATTTTGACGCCCTGCCAACCGGTTGCAGAGTGGATTATATCTTGTTCCGGAGAAACCTGAACGAAGAGATCCATCGCTATGCGGAAGAAGCCAAGGCTTATGCCGCCCTCCACGACACCTGGTTCCCCTTTGCGGATACCTTGTACAACTTTGAAAAATTACGCAGAAGGGGGGTACACCTCCACGCCCAATCATTGGCTGCCGATTTTTACGCCATCACCCGCCAGATAGAAGCCTTGCAGCACTCTTTGGCCACCGTTACCCTAGGCGTGGAAGATGTTCGCAACGCCCGGCAGATCATAGAAGGCCTTCAGTATGCCGCAGGCAGCATATTCAAATTTTACAACGGCTACGACCCGGACTTTTCCTGGTGGGTGCCTGGACCCTATCGCCAATTGGATAGCCTGCTCACCGAATACAGCAGCGCCTTTAATGACAAACTGAACAACAAAGCCCTGCAAAAGGATAGCAGCGGCATCGTGGGTTATCCCATCGGGAGGGCAGAGATCCTTCGTCAGCTCCAAGGGGAGATGATCCCCTATTCACCCGAAGAATTAATAGAGATAGCCAACAAGGAATTTGCCTGGTGCGACAAAGAGATGCTGAAAGCGTCCAGGGAGATGGGCTTCGGAGACAACTGGAAAGCGGCCCTGGAATCCGTAAAGAACACCTACGTCCCTGCCGGGGATCAGCCCACTGCCATGATGGACCTCTACAACGAATCCATCAGCTTCCTGAAGGCCAAGGACCTGGTGACCATTCCGCCTTTGGCCGATGAAACCTGGCGCATGGTCATGATGAGCCCTAAGCAACAATTACTCAACCCTTTCTTTTATGGAGGAGAAGAATTCAGCATTTCTTACCCCACCAATACGATGGATTACAATGACCGGATGATGAGCATGAGGGGCAACAACCCCCATTTCAGCAGGGCGACTGTCCATCACGAGCTTATCGCAGGCCATTACCTGCAGCAATTCAGTTGTGAGCACTATAAAAAATACCGGAATTACGAGTACGAGACGCCCTTCTGGACAGAAGGATGGGCCCTGTACTGGGAAAGACTGCTCTATGCCCTGGACTTCCCAAAGTCCCCCGAAGACAGGGTAGGCATGCTCTTCTGGAGAATGCACCGTTGCGCCCGCATTATCTTCTCTCTCAATTATCATATGGGTAAATGGACACCCCAGCAGTGCATAGACTTCCTCGTGGACAGGGTCGGACACGAGCGGGCCAATGCCGAAGGCGAAGTGAGGCGGTCCTTTGTAGGAGGCTACAGCCCCTTATACCAGGTGGCCTATATGATTGGCGGCCTCCAGTTCGAGGCCCTGAAGAAAGAGCTCGTTGACAGCGGCAAAATGACCTACAAACAATACCACGACGCCGTCATGCATGAAAACAATATGCCCGTCGAAATGGTCCGCGCCATATTAACGAACCAGCCGTTAACCAAAGATTTTAAAACCAACTGGAGATTCTACCCGCTATAGTGAACGCCAAAAAAAGTAGCAGGCCACCCGCTCGCCCGGAACAAAAGCGGGCCTCCGGCCCGCTGGCTGTAAGCCATAAGACGTTTTCCGGCGGCGGCCTACATTGTTAAAAGAGCCCGCTCGCCGAAAACAAGGGTCCGCAGCTAGACAACTGCGGACCCAACTCCTGCTAATTAAAACCAATGAATGCAAACTTAACCCTCGAGACTTGAAACTATATGATGAGCCTTAACCAAAAAAGACATAGCAAAAGTAAAGTCCTCTCCCCACAAACATTGTCAATATTCATTCAAAAAGTTGTATTCTCTCGTCAATTGCCAATTCCTTGACAAAGATCGATCTTGTAAGCGTCGGCGGGATTCCAAACTTATCCTTATAACACTTAGAGAAATAAGATACGGAACTGAAACCCGTCTCATAGGCAACTTCTTTCACGCGCCCGTAGTTTTGCGCCATGAGCCGGGCGGCCCTGGACAAGCGCAGATTATAAATAAATTTCATGGGGGATACCCCGTACGTCTTGTAACACCATCGTCCCAGCGTAGACACGCTCAGGTTCAATTGGGCGGCGATGTGGCCCACTTTCAGCGAAGGGTTGGACGCCATTTCAGACACGGCGTGCTCAAACTGCTGTTGTAACCCATTATCGAATCCAAACCCGATATTACTTCGAAGCAGCACTTCCACTTCCTTTAAAACGGCCGCAATATCAATCCGTCTTTCTGGTTCAGGCAACAGGATATTAGTTATAACCAAATTATCTCCTACGATCAGGACTTGCCTCTTATTGCTTTTCATGGTATCCTCTCCTTTGAGCAATGTAGCCACTTTCAACCACCCACTCATTAAACCCGTTTAATAAATTGGGCAGGACACTAGGAACGGGACAATCGCTTCCGGATCTTGCTGAGGCCTACCGGAGTCAGGCTCAGGTAAGAAGCGATCAGGTATTGGGGAACGCGCTGGGACAAGGCGGGCCGCTGTATCAGTAATTTACGATACATCACTTCCGGGCTGTCATTCTTATAGGACATCAGGTTAATCATTAATCTTATGCAAATACGCTCTGTCAATATTCGTCCAATGCGGTCCAATCCTGGCACCACATCATACAAGTGCTGAATATCATCGTAGCCCAGGCACTCTAGTTCCGTATCTTCCAACGCCTTTACAAATTGATTGGAAGGTCTTTTGGTCAGGAAGCTAAAATGATCACACATTAAATCACCCTCAAAAAAGAATTGAGAAACGATCTCCTTTCCACCTTCCAGGATATACATAAAACAGCCCCCCTTCTTTACATAATACATGTCTTTGAAGACAGCGCCCGCTCTGAATAATAAGTCATTCCTGGAAAGGCTTTTCCTGGCAACAAAAGGTCTCATAAGCTCCACGTGTATCTTATACTCCGGGACCACTTCACCGATAAAATCTATAAAGTCGATCATATGATAAAAAAAACGGCCCACCGGTATTTTAAACCGTGGGCCGGAAAAATCAATTCAACAGACAATAATTAAGCAAAACGCCTCATTCCAGTTCAAAAGTATCCCTACTTATGACGGGAAGGTGTCACTTTTTAGGCAAAAAGTTATACGAAAACATCATACTTCCATCCGGCTGTCTCTTGAAGACGTACCCGCCAGGCTGGGAGATTTACCGAATTTGGCCTTGTAGCACTTGGAGAAATAAGAGAGAGAACTGAATCCTGTTTCGTAGGCGACGTCCTTGATCCTGCCGTAATTCTGCTCCAGCAATATCGAAGCCTTCAGCAATCTCAAATGCAGGATATATTTCATGGGAGTCATGCTATAGGTCTTGTCGCACCACCTTTCCAGAGTGGATACGCTGCAATTCATGCGGTCGGCAATATCACTCACTTTCAATAGGGAATCATACGCCATTTCTGCTATGACCTGTTCAAACATGGCCCTGAATTTCAGGTCGAAGTTATTTTCGACGATGCTGGGGGCTTTCTTTTCAAAGGTCAGTTTGTTTGCCTGCTGAATAGACGTATGGTTCACGATCGCCAGCAGGTTCTCCACCTTGAATTTAAGGGTTTGAAGACTAATGGGTTTGGTGATAAAATCATTGGCGCCAAACTGCAGGGCCGTAAGTACTTTGTCCTCATCCTGCAATCCCGATATGGTAAGAATGGGTACGTGGAGGTATCCGGGGCTCCGTCTCAGGAAACGGATGATATCAAACCCGCTTTCCCCGCCGGGAAGAAGAATATCGGTAATAACCAGGTCAGGGACCTGTTTCTCAAACTGGGCGATTCCTTCTTTAAAATTGCGGGCGAGCGATACCCCGTATCCTTTGCTAAAAAATACGGCCAATTGTTCTCCCAGTACGAAATCATCTTCAATTATAATAATGCGCGGCTCTTTGTCACCCATATCCCACTCCTGTTTGTTTCCTACCTTAAATTTAAGGAATCGCTTCTAAATAAGGCCGGCTGACGAAAAAATGCAACAAGATGAATAAAATATGCAACTGTGCCCTCTTGCGCCCTATTACCTTTGCCCTGTCGTCGTTTTTCGAGTTAAGACAGGAAAGCTAACTTATGAATTCACACCCAACCGCAAGCGTCCCGGCCAGCCGGGACGCTTTTTTTCCCCTAAATTTGATTAACTATTTCTAAATTTTCTCATGAAAAGCTCTGCCAATCTGGTTCCCATCCTAACGCATGACATGAACAATCATTTATCCGCTACCCAATCTTACCTGGAACTATTTCTCTCCGGCACACTTGATGAAGCACAAAATATCAGCCTGGCCAAAAACTTATTTGACCTTACCAAGAATACTTCGATCATGCTCGCCAACCTGATGTGCTGGTCAAAGATCCTGTCCAAAGAATCCCTGTGCCGCTCCCAGCATTTGATGTTAGCCGACATTCTTTCTCAGATAGTCGCCGACCAGCAATCGATTGCACAAAATAAAAAAATCCGCCTTGACCTGAAGCTGAGGGATGACATTTCTGTCCTGGGAGACAGTATTTACCTACCATTGGTGCTTAGGAACCTGGTCAACAACGCGATAAAATTCACCCCTGAATATGGAATGGTATTGATCACGACAACCCCTGCCGAAGGAGAGATCCACCTCCACATACAGGATACAGGAATAGGTATCTCGATGGAGCGGCAAAAACAACTTTTTTCCCTGGAATGGGAAACAACCTATGGAACCAGAAACGAAAAAGGCCTGGGGCTGGGGCTCTGGTTATGTAAAGAGCTCCTTGACAGGCAAAAAGGGAGGATCTGGTGTCAAAGCGTCATAGGCGAAGGCACTACGTTCGGGGTAGCTATTCCCCTGCCTTGATGCCGTTCTGCCAAACAGAAAGGATCGAGGCCGTCCCCTTGATATCGGTAACGGGATTTTTACTCAATACCATAAAATCTGCTCTCTTCCCCGGCTCCAGGGTGCCCGTCTGTTCGCTGATCCTTAGCAACCTGGCACCATTCCGGGTAGCTACCGTAATGGCCTCCAGGGGCGTAAGCCCTGCTTTCACCAGCAGTTCGAGTTCATGATGCTCGGAAAATCCCTGCGCCCTTACGGGCTGTGCGCCTGAGTCAGTGCCCAAGACTACCGGAATGCCGGCGTCATACACCCTTTTTACATTCAGCAGCACCGTCTCAAATGCTTTCCTCTTTATTGCCAGCGATGGGTCCTTACGGAGACGAAGAATATAGGCCGGGCTGGTCAGTGTATCCCATACGCCCGGCTCCAATGATTGCTTAAAAAACGGATCATTGATCCAGTCAGGGTGGTCTCCATACACAAATTGGAATTGATCCAGGGATAAAGTAGGTATATAGGTGACTCTTCCCACCTTCATGGCCGCAAGCAATGGTTCATCAATGAGGGAATCCCGGACGCTATGGGCCAAAATATCAATCCCATCAGCCACTAATCTGCGGGCATCTGCTAAATAGTACACATGGGCCGCCACCCTGATCCCCTGGCGGTGGGCTTCCCTGATGATAGCGGCGTATACAGCCGGGTCCATTTTAGCCAGCTTCCCGCCAAAATCGTCCAACCACAGCTTTATCACGTCCGGATGCAGGGGCGCCAGTTGTTGCACATCCCTGATGGCTTCTTCGGGACTGACTGGCCGATATACCTTGTCCATTCCAATGCTCGAAGGAGGAGCTCCTGTAGGCACGCCAAAGCCGAATCCCGCAGAATATATCCGGGCGCCGGGGATCAGTCCCGCGTGAGAGGAGTCCCTGAGACCAAAGATCAAATCATGGTCCGAACCCAGGGATAAAACCTCACCTACTCCATAATGTTCATATTTGATCAATTGGCGCAGGATATTTTCCCGGGTATAATTAGCGGCGGACATCGAGGTTCCTTTTAGCAATCCAAGGTGTTCATGGCAGCCAATCAATTCCGGCATCAGGGTCTCTCCCCTGCCGTCCAGGACGATAGCGTCCGGGGCGATGGTGTCTTTTCCCGTTTCTATGATGTAAGAAATGCTATCCCCCTGGATAACCATATCCATGTGCTCCCTGGGAGCCGATCCTGTCCCGTCAACCAGGGTGATATCCCTGAAGACCGATATTTGCTGATGCGCTCCCGGAGGTGCCTGCCTGCATCCTCCCAGCGCCCAAAGGAGGCAACCCGCCATACCCATCGTCCGATATCTGCCCATATGAATTTAGTTTTGCTTTGAATAACAAATATAGCAAAGCCGGGGCTCCCGAAGAATGGGAGCCGGCCAAATACAAAAAGCCCGGGGAAACCCCGGGC
>Ga0302309_10000804_pt1 | contig 32702 bp, 22 predicted proteins | sample III_Palsa_N1_1_FD_200453 | JGI IMG/M metagenome (GOLD analysis project Ga0302309, IMG submission 200453) | Peat permafrost microbial communities from Stordalen Mire near Abisko, Sweden - III_Palsa_N1_1 | ecosystem: Environmental > Terrestrial > Soil > Palsa > Peat permafrost | place: Sweden... | reverse complement strand
AGTGAAAGCACCGTCGCGGGCGGGTCATTGCCGATCCGCTGCTTATAATCGGCGATATTATGTGAGACCAATTCCTGTTGCAGGTCCTCGCCGGTATTATTCCCTTTCAGATAATTGATGGCCTTATATTGATCTTTCAGGAACAGGGCATTGATATCTGCGTAATAATTGCCCGGCAAGCCCGCGCCAGCAGTTTCCTGGCCCAGTGGCCGCAGTTTCGCATTCTTTTTAAAAGTCAGATTAAGCGCTACATCGTCGCTCGTTACTTTGTTCTGCAGTACCTTGATGGGCTGGTGATTATCGATCACCTGCACCTGGTCGACAGCCCCCTGGGGAATGCTGTTCGTGGCGATCGTATACTTATCGTCGAGGAGGTTGTCGCCACCCAGGTATACACCGGAGACCGGCTTATTGTTATAGCTGATGGTGCCGTCCGTCGCGACCGTAATTCCCGGAAGCCGCTTGATCACATCCCCAATCACCCGATCCTGGGCGTTGGCGAAGTCCGATGCCGTATAACTCAGCGTGTCACCGCTGGCCCGCAGTTTGGGCCGACTGTTCCGCACGACGACCGACTGCAGCTGGCTGGCTGATATGGCGAGCGTAAAATCAACCACCTGGGGCAGACCGGTAAGCGCCTTGCTTTGACGCTTGAAACCTATGCAGCTCACCTCAAGGTAAAGATCACCCGACGCCGCGTTGGCAGGAAGGCGTAATACATACCCGCCCTTGATATCGGTTGATGTATAGGCCACGATGGCATCTCCAGACCTGTTCCTCAGGTTGACGCTGGCATATGGCACGGCGCCGCCGGTACTGTCCTTCACCGTGCCCCGTATCTCCTGGGCAAAGCAGGCCGACGAAAATAAAATACCCGCTAGCAGCAGCCCAACAAATGCGGGCATCGGTCGCACTCCTCCGGGACAAAGTGCCAGGATGTTCGGGTTCATGGCTTTTCCGGTAATTCGATGGGATTATTAATGACCTGCTGCGGCCCTGCCTTGATATCCATTTTCATCTTAGGCGCACCATCACTCGTCGGCCCGCCTGCCATGCCGCCTCCCCGCGCTGCCATCATCGATTGCGCAAAGGCGTTGGGATCCTTTCTGAAAGCTTCCTGCAATTTGGCAAACTCCTTGTCAGTGGTTTTGGTTGCCTTTTCGGGGACTTTGATGATAACAGGATCGCTATTGTCTTCTTCCATCCCGGGCAAGGACGGCAGGCCGCCCTGGGAAGTCTGACCCACCGGCTGATCGTCGGCCTTGGCCATTAACGCCGCCTTTTCAATCCCATCAAATGTAAACCGGACATCCCCTGTAGCGTCGTAAGCCTCGACGATCACACCGGGTAAACCGTTCAATTTCCAGGGGCCGACATGTAGCGGCAGATCGGGGCAAAACCACGCCGTATAATCTCTCCCTTTAAAATGACCCGTCGCTTTTTGGCAGTGCAGACCACCGAAACTCGCCGTATCGCCTGTAACCTGCCAATTAATAACGGGCAACGCCTCGGATACCAGGAAACTGCCAAACAGGGACTCTTTCCTCAGCAAGCTCCTGTCGTTCGGGTATTGAAAATACTCGGTTCCGGACCCGGTGATCTGCCGGTTGAACCGGATAGGACCACCGGCGCTATTGGCGACCACCTCCTGCATTTTCTTTTTATCCTGGGCCACGCTCAATTGCCGGTCATAACTCCTGTAAACGCCGGCTCGCTTTCCGATCACCAGCACCATGTTCTCCGTATAGGGCGTCGAACGGTTATTCGTGTCCCGGACGTGTGAGAATTTGTAATGCACCAATACCTGCGCGGTGTCGGGTCGCTGTGCGGCGGCGCCCAAGGCTGTGAATGTCAACCCCCCGCTCAATAAGATGATCCATTTCATAATTGTAATAATTTTCAGCAAGTTTATACTACGGAAACCCTACCGCAAAAGCATTGGTATAAACTGGTTTTACTACCAGGCAAATAACGGGATTTTGTTATCTGGCGGCTATATCTCAAAAATTGCCAGTTCGCCCCCCGCCACGCGGTATTCATAACAATCCCTCCCATAAAGCCGCTACATCGCTTACCTTCGTCATCATGCACCGCCGCCGGTTTAGAAATGTCATCGAGATCATCATCCATGCCTTGTTTTGGTTGGGGGTATATTATGCATTGAAGTCGCTCACGGCTTCTTCTTATAGCATGGTCATCGAACACGGCAATGCGGGTATTCAACGCATGGACGTGAGGCTGTCCTTTCCTTATTGGGGAATAGTGCTCGGATCATTGATGCTGTTGTTCTACAGCAATACGTTTTGGCTCTTCAGAAAAGTGATCCGGTATAAAAGCGGTTTCCCCCGGGTCGTGGTCATTGCCGGCTGGTTTATGCTGCTATTCGCCGCGAACTACCTGCTGATCCGCACGCTGATCGGCCCCTCCGGGAGGATCCACTCTCCTCAAAACGGCGCCTTGATCAGGGTTCGGGATGACACGGCCCGGCTCGGACCTCCGCAAACCAAGGTCTTTTTTGAATCCCGTTCTGACACAGCCTTGCTCGAACCCTCGCGGAACCTGGCCTCACATGGCCCTCGGTCTGACACCTTCCTGCTCCGGCCATCCCGAAGCACCGGCTCGTTGACCCCTCCCCCGCCGTTCGGCAAATCTCCTGCAGATAACTGGCTGTACATGCAGCTGGTCATAGCCCTGGTTTTTTTGTCGGTACTGGCGATTGCCGCAGCAAATTTTTTCATCAGGGAATGGATACGGTACGATCTGATGCGCAGCCAGGCGGAGGCCCAGCACTTCCATACCGAGGTCCGCCTCCTGCGATCACAGGTCAATCCCCATTTCCTCTTCAATACACTCAACAACCTCTTCTCGACGGCCCAAAGAAAGGGCCACGAAGAACTGGCTGATAGTATCTCGAAACTGTCGGGCATGATGCGCTATATGATCTATGAAAGCAATACGGAGACGGTTCCGCTCCAGCGGGAGATCGCCTACCTCGAAGATTGCATCGCACTCAACAAACTGCGTTATGCCGATAGCGAGGTTGCCGTATCTTTCCATCATCCTGCGCCGGCTATTGCCGCTGGAATATCCATTGCTCCCATGCTGTTCGTTCCATTCCTGGAAAATGCGTTCAAGCATGGCGTGTCCATCGGGCAACAAGCCAGCATTATCATGGACATCTCGGTCGGGCAAAAAAAGCTGATCTTTACCTGCGAGAACACGGATTACAGCGCAGTGAAAAAACTGGAAGCGGAGGGCGGCATCGGCCTCGAAAATGTAAGACGCCGGCTTGAATTGCTCTATCCCGGCCGGCATACATTGCAGGCCGGCGCTGCAGGAGGAAAATACACCGTAAACCTTCAAATTGAATTGGCTTGATAACTTGTATAGCCATTGATGATGAACCCATGGCGCTCGAGGTGATCGAGCGTTATTGCGCAAAAAGCGATCTCGTGGAATTGAAAGCCGTTTTCCGGGAGCCCGTCAAGGCCATCGAATACCTCGGACGAGAGAAGATCGACCTGGTACTCCTGGATATCAATATGCCCGATCTCAGCGGGATGCAGCTGGTCCAGACCCTGTCGCCGAAGCCGCTGATCATTTTTACGACGGCTTACAGCCATTATGCGGTTGAGAGCTATGCCCTCAATGCCATAGATTACCTGCTAAAGCCCATTACACTTGAACGTTTTCTCGCCGCTGTGAATAAGGCGGCGGCGGCGGTCGCTGGCAGGTCCGGCGTAAACGGCATCAACGAAGACCCGACCATCTTTATCAAAAGCGGCCCGCAAACCCACCAGGTAAAGCTGAAGGACATCCTTTACCTCGAAAAGGACGGCAACTACATCACCGCGCATTTAAAGGACAGGAACATCCTCATCCGCGAAAATATGGGCGATGTTTTCGACCTCGTTCCGCCGGCGGATTTTATCCGTGTCCACAAATCGTTTATAGTGGCCATCAAACACATTTCGATGATCGAAGTGCACCAACTCACCATCAACAACGAAACGATCCCGGTCGGTAGCACCTACCGCGAATCCCTGCGCGCCCGCCTCGGGATCCCGTGATCGCCTCCTCACCTCTTATTCGCATATTCCGGCTGCAGCCCGCCCGGATTGGCATTCCCTCTTGCGTCGAGGCTATACGGCCCCGCACCATGCACAAATAATATCAATACTCCGCCCAACATGGAGGTATTTTTCATAAACTGTATCATTTCGTTCTGCCGCGCTCCCGGATCGGCAACCGTCCAGAAATGGTGAAAGGCAAGCGTCACCGGCACCAGAAAGATTGCCAGTAATACGGCCCCGATCCGGGTCTTGTATCCCAATATGATGCTGACTGACCCTACAATGGCCAGTATACCGGAAATGGGCACGAATAGACTTGCCAGGGGTACACCCTCCGAAACGGCATAGCCGATAGCTCCGGCGGAGAAAAGATTGAATCCTGAAAAGAAAAAGATCAACGAGAATAGAAGACGCCCTGCCAAAACTGTAATTTTCATAAATTTGATTTTATATATTGAATGATTAAAAGACATTGCTCATTTCGCCATAACGCCCGGCAAAAAAATCACCGTATGCCTGGGCGATCTCTTTGCGGCTGTTCATTACAAACGGTCCTCCTACCACGATGCGGCCGCCTTCGGCATCCCGCCACACGCCGCCGGCATAATACTGGTACTTTTTAACTTCCATGACTTTAGTTTTTTTATTTTCCGCCGTCACTGGCGGCATAACAAAACTAGGTCTCACGCTAAGCTCGCACCTTGATCTTAGTCAAAAAAGGCGATTGATATTTGTCAAGGAGCCAAATCGATCTTCCTGTTCAGAAAAATTGTATTAATTATCGAATTTGCAGTCGATAGCGTAGGATATGACCGCGTTACAATTAGATAGACGAAAAAAATCTATCTTTAAATATGGCCGATTTTGACCGTTTATTCGACTATATCGAGCGTAAGTCATCCGTGAAGTTGACCGAAGAAGAGCGTAATTTGCTCTTGGTCACACTCAAACCTACACGGTTGCGAAAAGGTCAGTTTTTTTTGCAGGAAGGCCAAGTGTGCAAATACATGGGATTTATCGTCAGAGGGGCGACCCGGCTGTTTGCGGACGATAAGAAGGGCCATCAACATATTTTGAAATTTGGCGTCGAAGATTGGTGGGTGGGTGATTATGAAAGCTTTCATTTGTTGACGCCCAGCAAATATTATGCGGAGGCGCTTGAGGAGTCGGACATGATCCTGATCACGAACGAACAAATGCAGGATTTCACACGAACGATCCCGGCGATCAAAGCCATGGTGGAAGCCCTGGACCGTGGGGCGGCTGTCGCCAACATCAAAAGGATGCATGCCGCGATAAGCTTTAATGCAGAGGAACGTTATGAAGACCTGTCCCATACGTATCCGCATTTTCTACAGCGTTTCCCGCAGAACATGATCGCGTCTTACCTGGGTATTTCACCGGAAACATTAAGCCGGATCCGACACGCGGCCGGTAGGAAAAAGAAATACGCCCGCCCCAGGTAGATCTTAACATATATCAAGATACTTTCTTAATAAAAGTCATTGGCCGGAACGACGCGGCGGAGGGTTCACACACCCCATCGCCGCCCGCTCATCGATTTATACATCAAATTCAAATGTTTCGCCAATAAAATACCCCGAACTCGATACCAGGAATGGCCTACATTTAATGGCACCTCTCCGCCATTTGTATGAGATTTTTGATCATTCTTGTGTTGTTGTACGGCCTGCCCGGCACGCCAGTTTGCTGCCAGCCCACCGCGGGAGCAATCGAGGTGCTTCGCATGACCGACACGACTCCGGTTGAAACATTGCTCGCCCGACTGGATCATCTGCCTCCCGATACGGGCAAGCTCAAATTGCTGCTCGACTTGAGCCACTACTACTGGTATCTGGGGAAAGCTGGTAATCTTGACACCTGCCTCGACCTCGCCAGGCATGCCTATCTGTTAGGCGTCATGCTCCATGACACGATGAGTGCCGCTGAAGCCGTCTTTATCCGATCTAAGGTCCTTGTCGAAAAGAACGAGATTCCCGAGGCCGGTCGGTTGCTGCCCCTGGTATATGGCGAAGCACGTGTTCGCCTTCTGCTCGTATTGGCCGAACGTTATGTCAATCATAAGCCCGTCGATATCCCCTACCTGGATAACGCCCTACCCTACGCAACACATGCGCTGGAACTGAGCGATTCCGTCCATTCGGACTGCTGGCATATTGAATGTATGATGGTCATGGCAAAATATTATTTTGAAAGAGGAGACCTGCAGAGGGGAGAGGATGCGATCCTGCAGATCATCGCCTTTTATCATCGAACCGGGGACCGTCTGATGGAAGCGCATTACTGGTCCGAACTCGACGTCTACATGCCGAAAACCGATTCCACTTGCCCCGCACACCTCCGCGCCTGCCGCAAGGCTTACACTATTTACCGGGACGCCGGCGCAAAAGAAGATGCACTTTTTGCGTTGCGCGACTGGGCAGTCGAGGAACTCTACTTTGGCCACCTTGATTCCGCGGAAAAGAAATTGAAAACGGTGCTGGAAATGTTCGACAATCTTAAGAAGAAGCCTACCCCGATGACCTTTTTTACCCTGGCGGAACTCTACCTGCATAAGAACGATATGGCGCAGGTGATCTCCTATGCGCTGGAAGGGCTCGATGTACTAAAACCGTCGGACCAACACCTCCTATTCGATTTCCATTACGTGCTGAGTGAAAGCTTTTCCCGTCTCGAACAAATCGACAATGCATTGGTCCATGCCAGGACAGCTATGGATATAGCAGTACGGAACAAATTTCCCGATATTTTCTACGTGTCAAAGATGATCGTTGATGATCTGCTAAAGAAGGACTCAGTCCGGAGTGCCGCGAGCTTCATCCGGCAATTCACCCTGGCCCACCCTCCTACATCTCCCTTGCAGGAACAGGTGATTGTCTATTGCAATGCCGTTATCTATGATCATTTGGGTCAGTTTGCAACAGCAGAACAATGTTTTCTAAAGCTGTTCAGCCTGGCGTCCGCCGGCAAAAAAGAGCTAAAACAGCAGATCTACATGACCCTCTTCATCGACCCCTCCGAAGTGACGATCGCCATGGCCAAATTCTATCTCCATTGGGGTCGGAACCGGGATGCGCTGTCTTACCTCCTAAAGGCCCGCAACACTAAGACGACATGGCAGCTCGAGGATAGGCGAATGCTTGAGCTACTCCTGTTTCAGGCCTACCAGGCGCTCGGCAGTTTCCGGCTGGCACTCTTGCACCATACGCGGTATAGCAACCTAAGCGACTCCATTTTCAATGTAGAGAAGATCAAACAGTTCCAGACACTGGTGATGCGCTACGAGACCCGGCAACGGGAACAGACATTACAACTGGTACAATTGCAAAACCAAGAGGAGTTGGTCCAGGTGCGCGAGATCAGCTTCCAGCGAAATATGACGCTTGCTGGCATCCTGCTCCTGCTGATCCTTTCCCTGCTTGCTTATCGCGGATATCGGCTGACACGCAAACATGTCCGGCAGCTGCAAGCCCAGCAAACAATAATTTATCGGCAAAACGAGGTGCAGCAAAACCTGATCGGGGAAAAGGACAAGCTGCTCACGGACAAGGACCTTCTTTTGGACGAGATCCATCATCGCGTACAAAACAATCTAACTATTATCATCAGCCTGCTCGAATCCCAATCCATGTACCTGAACAATCAGCCCGCCCAGGCGGCCTTACAGGATACGCAAAACAGGATCCAGGCCGTTTTCCTCCTGCAGCAAAAGCTATACAGGGGCACTGAGGGCACGGAAGTGGATGCCGTGGCCTATATCCTGGAATTGCTCGACTATTTGTGCCTGACATTTGATACCAATGCCCGTGATATCACCATAACACACATGCTTGAATACATTGCCTTCGATGCGGCCGAATTGCTTCCCCTTGCGGTTATCCTGAACGAGGCCATCACCAACTCCATCAAATACGCCTTTCCCGGTAACGGCGGAGGCAAGATTCGACTTTCGCTACGTGGACTCGCCACCGGAGAAATAATCTTGCAGATAAGAGACAATGGCGTCGGGCTGCCGGCCGATAACCGCCACCTCGAAAAAAAATCGCTGGGCCTAAGCCTGATCACCGGGCTCGCCAAACAGCTGCATGGCATTTGCACCATCGAAAACGACGGTGGAGTCGCTATCACCATACAATTCAAGCCCAGACGGGCCGTTGCGACCTAGCCCATCCGGTTGATCTTTGGTCGTCTACCCAAAACATGTCTCAATGTACCCGGGAACCCACTGGCCGCGAACCTTTTTGCCAAATCCCGCAATTGGTTGCCGATTTCATTACACTCGAAACATAAATAAAGGATTAATCCTATATTTATTCCAATCGCCACCAATTAAATCTGTCTGCATGTGCAAAACACTCCTGCTCGCCTGTTGCATGACAGCGTTTATGATACGTTGCACGGCCCAGGTCATGCGCCTGCCGCCAATGGAGGACATATGCGCCGATTTGCGTAAGGCGCATACTGACACCGGAAGGGCCGATCTGATGTTGAACCTTGCGCTCAGCTATGTATTCAAGCCCGGCGAATACAAAAGCGATCTCGACAGCGCCAGACTATGGGGAAAACAGGCAGAAAATATCAACTTCCGGGTGCACGACAAACGGATCGCGGCAAAGACCTTTTTTGTCTATTCCAATATCCAGCGGGAAAGCGGAAACTCCGCAGCCGGCCATGAAGCCATCGAAAGATCCCTCGCATTATACAGAACCATCGACGCGCCTTCCGATATGGGAGAGGCACTGATCGAAGAAACCAACTACTTTTCCGGCGACGATGACGAGATGTTCAAAAAGAAGAAAATAAACTTCGGGGAGGCGTTGAGCCTCTTCAAACGCGCCGGCAACAAACTCCGCGAAGCTGACGCCTTAAAAAATCTCGGCGATTTCGACAACGTTCTTAACGTAGACCGGCGCTTGTCCATGAAAGAGCTCAAAGAGGCGCTGGCTATTTATACCTCCGTGGGATTCGATCAACTGTACGGTGTGTATATCACGCTCGCAAACCTGTGTAACGAGGAAGGCGACTATCCCAACCTGCTTAGGTATTGCGAACTGGCCGTCAAATACGGCGAGCGAACCGGAGATACCTCCTTGCAAATGTCGAGAATATATGCCGAGACCGGGAAGGCCTATATGCAGCTCAACAATTTTGAAAAGACAATAAGTTTCGAAAAAAAAGCCATCGCAATCGGAGAAAAATATGATACCCTGGATTACTATATCCCTATGGTAAGGGACCTTTGTCATTCACTGGTCCGTGTCGGAAGGTCGGAAGAGGCCATCGATGTGCTGAAGCACATAGATAAACAGATCTCGGACCGCAAAAGACCCCTTCCCGATTTTCAACAGTCTGCCTACCTTTCCACGGAGATCTTGGTGTACAACGGCATAAAGCAATATGAGAAAGCGGGGTTTTATGCAAGACAGGACGTCCTGGTTTTAAAAAAGCATCCTGCAACAGATTATTTGTACCTGTTCTCCAGCCCGCTTGTCGAGTACTTTATAGGCACCCATCAGGGAAAAGAAGCGGAAACATATGCAGATTCTCTCCTTAAATTTGCACGGGCCACAAATGTAATGCAGAATGTCTCCAGATGCTCCTATATAAAATCAAGGGCTGATTCAACGGTTGGCGATCTCCGTGGATCACTGATCTATTATAAGTTGTACAAAAGGACGGGAGATTCAGTGCTTAATGAAGCCTCCAGCTTCCAGCTCGCGCAGGTTCAGGTAGAGGTCGAGACGGAAAAAAAGGACAACGACATCAAGATCCTTCAACAACAGCAGGAGATCCAAAAAGCACGGCTGGAAAATTCAAGGGTAACAATTATTATTATTGTTGTCGGCGTAGCCATACTGACCTTGTTATTGGCACTGCTGTACGGTCGATACCGGACAAAACGACGGCTTAACAACGAGAAAGATATACTTATTACGGAAAAAGACACCCTCATCAACGAGAAAGACACCCTCATCGCCGAAAAGGATTGGCTCGTCAAAGAGATCCATCACCGGGTAAAGAACAATTTGCAGATCGTGATCAGTCTTTTGAATGCCCAAACGGAATTCCTGGACAATCCTTCGGCCCGCAGTGCCATACAGCAAAGCCGCGAACGGATGGAAGCTATTGCGATCGTCCACCAAAAACTATATCAAACAGAGGACAATACCCTGATACAGGTCCGTACCTACATATATGAACTGGTGGAGAACCTGCAGGACAGCTTTGCAGGCGCCAGGAACATCCATTTCCAGTTAAATATCGCCGATATTGACCTGGATATCTCCCAGTCGGTACCCCTGGGCCTTATCCTGAATGAAGCCATTACAAATGCAATCAAATACGCCTATCGCAAAGGCGAGTATGGCGCCGTGAGCATTTCTTTACGGCGCACCTTTGGAGAACGGGTCGAGTTGAAAATAGCCGACAACGGAAAAGGCCTTCCTCCAGATCTGGACTGGAAGAATTCTACGTCACTCGGCCTGCAGCTGATCAATCTTCTCGCGCAACAGCTGAATGGAGAGCTTCGTTTTCTCAATAAAAGCGGTTTGGAGATTGTCCTTGTTTTCAAGCCCACCTGGTATACGCCAAGCGCCACTACCGCGCCCTTTTCGTTTTCTTCTTAACCGCTCTCATCGCCGTCACCGTTGTCCGGTACCTGGTCGGCGATATATTGGCCTTTCTGGTAAAAAAATTGGTGAAATGATTCGAATTCGGAAAGCCCAGCCGCCCGGCTATCTCACTGACGGAAAAGGCAGTGGTGGCCAGCAGAACCTGTGCTTCCATCAGGAGTCGGGCAGTAATAACCTTTTTCACGCTCATTCCATTGTGCCTTTTCACCAGGTTATTCAGATACCCTGGCTTAATATTCAAGGCGGCGGCATAATAACTCACTTCCTGCTCGCTCGAAAAATGCTTCTCTAAAAGGGTGTTGAACCTTTCTATTTGGGGATGATACACAGGTACCTTCCCTATCGCTTCGGCTTTGCCGAAGAGACGGTCGCAATAGATAAGCAGCTCAAGGATTTTAAGAGCGATCATCTGATTTTTTCCCCGCAACTCCGAAACATTTTCATGTACGACCTGCTCGAAGATGCCTTCCAACATTTTTTGATCGGGATCGGAAAGAATGAGCCATGGTCTTAGTGATGCCTTGAAGACTTTCTTTTCAACGATGTATTTTCTGGGGAAGGCATGATGGAGAAAAAAGTCGATGTTGAAGTTGAGTATATAGCCGGAGCATTGCCGGCATTCATAAAGCGTGGAGTGGATCGTGCGCTTCGGAATCAGAACCAGCGTGTTATCCTTTATCGGGAAGTTGAACACTCCGACCCATTTACGAGCCGCGCAGCGCTTGTAAAGCATAATATAGTACATGGACTGCCGGTTGGGGGGTACAATCCCATTCAATTTCAAAACAACGTCTTCGAGTCTGTGGACCTGAAAATAAAATTTGAACCTCAATCGCTTGTCCAAATCGATGACGCCATCTCTTGCATAACGTTCGAAAGCTTCCCTGTACTTTTCCAGTATTTCCTCGTCCGTTAGTTGCTTTTTCACACTCAGCTATGCTTTCGTTGAATAATCCAGGATGCGATGCCGATGCGTCGCCAACCGGTAGAAATGACTGAAAAGGATGGCGACGAGAATGATCATACCGATGATGATGATAAACCCGCACATCTCCTTGGACGCGGCCATCGTCGCCTGTGTCTGCATATCCCGATAGTACCAGGATACGGTTGGAGCATACCCCAGATCTGTATCAACGTTTCCCGCCAGAATATCCAGGTGACGAACACGGCCAGCATAAAGCAGGTAAGCATAGACACCCGATATGATGCCGCTTCCAAGAAAGGAGCGGACAAGGATCATCATCCCGCCGGCATGCATAATAACCGTCAGGGCGTAACCGCCCGTGGTGTAAAGCCCTATTACGATATACAGCACCACCGTGCCGAACCCCTTAAGCAGGGACATCACCCAGAAATCCTCCATCCCCAGACCAGTTGCTAATTTGTTGTAGAGCAGGATATAATATGCCACGAAAGCCGCAAAGCCTATGAACAAGAGGATTTCGGTATTTTGCTTAAAATAATACCAGCAATAACTGAGCACCGCGCCGGCGGCTACGCCGGGTATCAGATAGAGATTGAGTTGCCCATTGCGGATGGATTCGAAATCGAGTACTCCGGCCGTGAATGTGCCCTGGATGGAAGAGGGTAGAAAAATACCAAGCAGAAAGAAAAAGAGCAGCCCCTTTTGAAAATTTTTATGTGTAAAAATCACAAAAGGCAAGGCCGGCCGCTTTACCCGTAACTCCCGCGCCAAAAAGGCGAAAAACAAGACCGGGATAAGGACCGTAGCGCCCTGAATTTTTTCGGACTCCCACCAGTTCTCTACTTTCCCATACACCACCACATAGTTGAGAAGCATCAGCGCCGTCGCTAGCAGCAAAAGGCCAAGTATATCCAGCTGATAAAGGGGTAGGGGACGACGCAGCTTGTTATGCTGTACGAAGATCAGCGCCAGCAGAAGACAAGCCAGTACCATCATGATGATGGCAATGTAGGCATATCGCCAGTTGAAGGTATAAGCCAGCTGCGTCGTCCACCACGTAATAAAATAGATGCCGCCAAGCGCCGTAAGATACACGAAAGGGTAAAGCCGGCTCGTATCCAGTTTTTTGCTCCAGACAACCAGCCACATGATATAGATCTCGATCAGCGCGCTCATTTTCGTGAACCCAAGCACAAAACAGGATACCACGAAAACGACCGGACTCGTCGCGTTCATGTTGATGATGTTGACCAGCAGCATCACCGTGAATCCCCAAAGCAAAAGCTGTTTGCTGCTAAAACGCATCTTTAGCCGCACTTCCACGAGCAGGCCGAGCGCCATTCCAATATAAACGGCATTATAAGCCGCGGTAAAGGGTTCGGAATAGACGCCCAAACCACTGTACATGTCCGTCGAATTCCCCAGGTAAACCCCATTGGCCGTGAGGATGGTAAAAAAGAAAAGAAACAGCACCGGCAGTTTCACCCAGACCGGTACCCATTTGTAAAAGAGATCTTTCAGTTCCATGGCTGGTTTATTTTTTGCTTGCCGGCGCGCTGTATAAAACTACAGGTCGTGCCACGATTGGACAATGGTGCATTGCCGTCTCCTTGTGTATATATCTTATTTGACTCAACCCATCCCCCCTTTAGCGGATAATCTTGTTGCTAATTCCGGGAATCAGTTGGCTATATCTTAACTCACCAAACTCAAGACAGGGATTGAATCTATATTTAATGCTGCCGCCTGGAATGTAAATCTACCTGTATGAATAAAACCCTGGTCGTCGCGTGCGTCGTAACCGTGCTGTCACTCCCGGGCCGCACGCAACCAATGCCATTGCCGTCCGCGGACGAGATGCGCGCCGGCATAAAAAAAGCGACCACCGACACGGGCAGGGCCGACGGGATGTTAAACCTGGCCCTTAGTTATGTGTTTAAGGAAGGAGAATACAAAAGCGACCTCGACAGCGCCATGCTATGGGCAATACAGGCGGAAAAGATCAACCAGTCGGTAAAGGACAAACGGATCGAAGCAAAGGCGTATTTCGCCTATTCTTATATTCTCCGCGAAGCCGGAAAACCCGCCGCCGCTCATGAATATATCGAAAAATCGCTGACCCTATACGGGACCATCAACGCGCCTTCCGACATGGCGGAGGCCTTGATCGAAGCGTCCAACTACTATTCCTTTGACAATAACGATGGTATCAGAAAAAGGAGAGCAACCTTCGTGCAGGCTTTGTCCCAATTCAGAAAAGCAGGCAACAGACTCCGTGAGGCGGATGCGTTAATGAACATCGGCGATTTCGACAAGGTACTCGACGAAGACCGCCGTTTGGCAATGAAAGAGGAGAAAGAGGCGCTGGCAATCTATTTGTCCATCGGATACCCACGCCTGTATGGCGTCTATATTATCCTCGTGGACTTATGCCACGCAGAGGGCGACTATCCTAACATGGTCAGGTATTGCGACCTGGCGGTCGAAAATGCAGAAATGACTGGAGAGACATCGCTGCAAATGGCGAGAATATACAACGAGGCCGGAAACGCCTATGCCGCGCTCGACAACTTCGATACTTCAGTTGTTTTTTATAAAAAGGCCATCGGGATCGCAAACAAAAACCACAACCTGGTGCCGCTCATTTACCTGACAAGGAATCTTTGCAAATCACTGCTTACACTCGAAAGAAAAGAAGAGGCACTGCAACAAATAAAGGGACTGGAAAAAATGATTGGCAGCCAAAAAGAAACTTTCGACGATGTTCAACAGGCTGCTTTTCTTTCGATTCAATTGACGGTTTATGGCTCGACAAAACATTATGACAGGGCCGTATCCTGTGCAAAAGAATTCGTCCGGCTTCTAAGAAAATACCGGGCGACCGATCGTGTATATCTCTTTGCCTACGCGATCATCGCATATTATATCAATTTTCACCAGCCAAAGGAAGCAGAAGCCTATGCCGATTCTGGCTTAGCGTATGCCCATATGGAAAACACAAATGAAGAACTTGCCGGAGCCTACGAAGCGAAAGCCAGGGCGGACTCGGCATTAGGCGATCTCCAGGGAGCGCTCGCCCATTATAAAATGTATAAAAAGGAGATGGATTCGGTTCTTAACGAAGCATCGCGCTTCCAAGTTGCACAGCTCCAGGTGGAGTTTGAAACGGAAAAAAAAGATGACGCCATCAAGATCCTTCAGCAGCAGCAAGAGCTTCAAAAATCCAGACTGGACCACTCCAAGACCACCAATACGATCGTTATTATCAGTGTCGTCGTACTCACTTTATTACTGGCGCTAGTCTACAATCGCTACCTGATAAAACAAAGACTCAACCTGCAGCTGGAACAAAAACAACAGGCGATCAATGAAAAAAATACCGCCCTGGAACATTTAATCGGCGAAAAAGATGGCCTGATCAGGGAAAAGGACTGGCTGGTTAAAGAGATCCATCACCGTGTCAGGAACAACCTGCAGATCGTGATCAGCCTGTTGAACGCCCAGGCCGAATTTTTGGAGAACCCTTCCGCCCGCAGCGCCATACAGGAGAGCCGCGAACGGATGGAAGCCATCGCAATCGTCCACCAGAAGCTATATCAAGCCGAAAACAACACCTTGATACACGTCCGCACGTACATATTCGAGCTGGTGGATAACCTGCAGGACTGCTTTGCAAACGGCAGTTACATCCACTTCCTGTTAAGTATCGCCGATATTGTGCTGGATATTTCCCAATCGGTACCCTTGGGTCTTATCCTGAATGAAGCTATCACCAATGCCATTAAATACGCTTATCCTAAAGGCAAACACGGCGCCGTCCGCATCTCCTTACAGCCCACGGATGGGAACCGCGTCGAACTAAGGATCTCCGACGATGGGAAAGGCCTCCCGCCTAATTTCGATTGGAAAAACTCACCCTCCCTTGGCCTGCAGCTGATCAATCTGCTCGCTGAACAGCTGAAGGGAGAGCTTTTTATTGCAAATAAAAGCGGCCTGGAGATCTTGCTAATTTTTAAACCGTCTTCCTTCCACGTGGATTGACTATCAACTTTCCGTCTGCGGTATAAACTCCCTCCCATCCTTACTATAGTCGTACGGCCAGCGGTGAACTTCGGGGATCTCACCCGGCCAGTTGCCATGCCCCGGCCGGATAGGCGTGGTCCACTCCAGCGTGTTGGCCTGCCAGGGGTTCCGGGTCGTGACCCGCCTTCCCTTGAAAATGGAGTGGATGAAATTGAAGATAAACAAGAATTGAACCGCGAAAACAATAAGAGCGACCATGGAGATCATCCGGTTCAGCCCTTCGAATTGATTGAAGGAGACCCAATTGGAATAGTCCATATACCGGCGGGGCATGCCGGCCAGGCCTTCGTAATACATGGGCCAGAAGATCAGGTAGGCCCCCGCAAAAGTTATCCAAAAATGAATATGCCCCAAAGTGCTGTTCAGGAATCGGCCATACATTTTCGGGAACCAGTGGTAGATCCCGCAAAACATCCCAAACATCCCCGCGACTCCCATCACAAGGTGGAAATGAGCGATCACAAAATAGGTATCATGCAATTGGATGTCCAACGTCGAATTGCCCAGGAAAATCCCCGTCAATCCGCCCGAGATGAACATGCTGACGAAGCCGATGGCAAACAGCATCGCCGGTGTAAACCGGATATTGCCGCGCCATAACGTCGTCAGCCAGTTAAAGACCTTGATGGCCGAGGGTATCGCGATCAGTAAGGTGAGCAACACGAATACCGACCCAAGGAAAGGATTCAGCCCGGTTACAAACATATGATGCGCCCAGACAAGAAAGCCCAGGATGCAGATGGAGAAGAGGGACCCCACCATGGCCATATAGCCGAAGATCGGTTTCCTCGAATTGACGGAGATGACTTCCGAAACCAGTCCCATGGCGGGCAGGATGATGATATACACTTCCGGATGTCCCAGGAACCAGAAAAGATGCTGGTAGAGGATCGCGCTTCCCCCTTCATTGGGCAGGGCTTTGCCAGTCTCCGACAAAAAAATATCCGAAAGATAAAAGCTGGTTCCGCCATGGCGGTCGAATAAAAGCAGCACGAAACCCGAAAGCAACACCGGAAAAGAGAGCGTACTAAGGATAGCGGTGAAAAGCAGCGCCCATATCGTCAGTGGAAGCCTCGTCATGGCCATCCCCTTGGTACGCAGGGCCAGGATGGTGGAAATATAATTCAACCCGGCCAGCAGTTGCGACACAACAAAGATGGCCATGGCGGCAAGCCACAGGTCCATCCCCGCCTTCGACCCTTGTGAGGCGTCGCCCAGGGCGCTGAGCGGCGGATAGGAAGTCCAGCCGCCGGCGGCCGGTCCCGTCTCCACGAACAAAGAGATCAGCATGACAATGCTGGCCAGCACAAAAAACCAATAAGACAACATATTCAGCAGGGGCGACGCCATATCCCGCGCGCCGACTTGTAGCGGGATCAGCAGGTTGGCGAACGTTCCGCTCAGCCCGGCCGTCAGCACAAAGAACACAAGGATGGTGCCATGCATAGTAATAAGCGCATAATAGAATTCCGGTTGGATCCTTCCGCCCTTTGCCCAGCGGCCAAAAATGTCCTCCAGCCATGGAAATGCCGTGTCCGGGTAGGCAAGCTGAAACCGGAAGACCACCGACATCCCTCCGCCAATGATCGCCCAGAAAATGCCCGTGATCAGATATTGCTTGGCAATCATCTTGTGGTCCTCGCTGAATATCCATTTTCTGACGAAACTCAATTTATGCTCATGTACGGCCTCGACATGCGAGGCTGCCTGATCGATCATTCTAGTGTCCATACTATATAAATTTCCGCTGTTATGACACCAAAATTACCCAATGCCCCCGGGCAAAACCATGGTGCAATGCCGACACTTGATGGTCATGTCTTAGATACGGCTCACTCAAACCTAATTCTCAGCGCTACACCCTCATAACAATATTTGTCTTTGTGAGAATTGTCGTAATTTTACGAAGCATGAATATGAGTGCGAAAACCAAAATACTGATCGTAGAAGATCAGTTCATCGAAGCCAACAACATTCGCCTGATTCTGAAAGAAGCAGGATATGCCGTATTGCCCCTCGCCGCCTCCGTTTCCCAGGCTTTAAATGTCCTGCAGCAGGAATCCGCCGACCTCGTTCTCCTCGACATCCTGCTGGAGGGAGAACAATCTGGCATCGACCTCGCAAAGATCTTGAAGGGCCGCGGCCTGCCGTTCGTATATCTCTCCGCCAACTCGGACAAATCCACTCTCGAAAAGGCTAAGGCGACGGAACCCTATGGCTTCCTCGTAAAACCCTTGCGCAAAAAGGACGTCCTTATCATGCTCGAGGTGGCGCTCTATCTGCACCAGCAAAGGACAGTGATCAGGGGGTCATTGGTTGATCTTCCCCCGCCGCCGGAGAACGAGCAGTTGTCCATCGTTGGAGAAAGCCAGTGTATCAAAGAAGTATTGAATAATATCCGGGTCGTAGCGCCGTCGGAGCTGTCAGTGTTGATCCTGGGAGAGAATGGTACCGGCAAAGAGCTGGCCGCCGAGGCCATTCATCGCATGTCCGCCAGAAAAGACAAGCCACTGGTAATAGTGAACTGCGCCGTGCTTCCCGCGGACCTCATCGAAAGTGAGCTTTTCGGTCATGAAAAGGGTGCCTTCACCGGAGCGCATGAAAAGCGGATAGGAAAATTCGAGCAGGCCGAGGGCGGCTCGCTGTTCCTCGATGAGATCGGGGAACTGCCGCCCAATCTCCAGGCCAAATTCCTGCGCGTTCTCCAGGCCAGGGAGATAGAACCCATCGGCGGAAGAAACAGGAAAGTGAATGTCCGGATCATAGCGGCGACGAACAGAAACCTCGAGGATGAGGTTGCAGCCGGGAGATTTCGGATAGACCTGTTTTACCGGCTGAACGTCTTTTGTGTGAAGATTCCGGCCCTTCGCCAACGCAAGGAAGACATCCCCCTGCTGGCCGCGCATTTCCTGGCGCAGCATTGCCGGCAACAGCGAAAACAGATCAGCGGATTCGCGGATCCGGTCCTCAGGTCAATGCTAAACCATCTGTGGCCTGGCAATATCCGGGAGCTGGAGAATTTCGTAGCGCGCAGCGTCCTGATCGCTACGGGCCCAATTATCACAACCAGCGATCTACCTTCGCCATCGGTAAACAGTCTATCGCTTCCTGCCCAATCCCAGGTAAAATCCATGGCCCAACAGGAAAAAGAACACATCATCTCGGTACTCACCCGCAGCAACTGGAAATTGCACGGCAGAGGCGGGGCAGCCGAACTGCTCAAGATAAACGCCTCAACCCTTCGGTCGCGGATGAAAAAACTCGGCATCGACAAGAAGCTGCTTCCGGCACAGGATCAGTCATAATATCGATAGCGCACCCCCGCCTATTGGCAACCACCCATCTTCGTTAGTAGCCACCCCTGTTTACACTTACTTCTCCATTTTCCTTCGGCATCGGCGACATGCTTTATTTCGCAATTTTCGCGTAAGCCGGTGACATATCACAATCCAGACGCCGCGCATTCTCTCCATACAAGGTTGATTAAGAACGGCGTATGACGTTGGCACAATATTGTGATAGTAGTTCGCCAACCTAAATAAGAAACTATGCAACTGATCGCCAAACAGTCAGTATCTCCCAGCGATGTAGGTTTTTTCTTCGACATTGCTACGTTGGAGTCTTTTTGTTGTCACCCCGGAACGGTCGAAGACCCGGTGAGAAAACCACATCACCAGATCGTTTGGATCACCAAAGGGTCGGGATCTTGTAGCATCGACCTGGAAAAATACAGCATGTCGGACAATACCGTTTACACCATTCCGCCCGGACGCTTCCATCAATTCTCACCGGCCGGCAAAATTGCGGGCTATGTCCTATCCTTTAATACCGATTTCCTCCAGCTGGCCATAGAAGGCCCCGGCCGGCCATTTTTCAAGGAGATAAGCGCTGATCTCAAACAGGTGAACATGTTCCTGCTCCGATCAGACAACCCTGCATTGGAAAATTTGCTCGACGACATCACGCGCGAATTCGACACCCACCTGATGCTGAGACTAGAAATTCTAAGCGGCCTTTTCAAAATATTTCTCATCTACATGAAACGGCTGGCCACCACTATTTGGCAAGAAGAAGCGTCCTCCCCCAAGATGCGCCTGTATAACAATTTCTACGCTTCACTGGACAAGCAATTCAGGACCATGAAGCAGGTGGCGGAATATGCAAGCGAATTGTCGGTGACCCCAAGCTACCTGACCGACGTAGTCAAAAAGGTCACGGGCTATTCGGCCAGCTATCACATCCAGCAACGCATGGTGCAGGAAGCAAAACGGCTGGCCATTTACAGCGACGCCAATATGAAAATGGTGGCCTATTCGCTCGGGTTCGAAGATCTCTCGCATTTCAGCAAATTCTTCAAGCATGCCGCAGGCATAAATTTTACCGAGTTCAAGAAGAGCACCTTCACCCGTCACATCAATTAATCTTTAAAACATATAGACATGAAGAAAGTAGCAGATCAGCTCGTAGACCAGTTGGTTCGGGCGGGCATCAAGCGTATCTATGCCATCACCGGCGACAGCCTCAACGAATTGAACGACGCCGTTCGTCGCAGACCGGATCTGCAATGGATCCATGTACGGAACGAGGAGGCGGGCGCATTCGCCGCATCCGCCGATGCGCAATTGACCGGTATCGCCTGTTGCGCTGGCAGTAGCGGACCCGGCCATGTCCACCTCGTGAACGGCCTTTACGACGCCCAACGCAGCGGCGCACCCGTAGTAGCCATCGCATCCACCTGCGCTACCCGGGAATTCGGCAGCGGCTATTTCCAGGAAACAAACGTGACCAAGCTCTTCGAAGACTGCAGCCATTTTACGCAGGTGGCGAATACCGCCGAACAATGCCCGAGAATGGCACAGGCCGTCATCCAAACCGCTTATGCCAGGAAGGGGGTCGCTGTCCTCGGCTTCCCGGGCGACGTGGCCGGCCTCGAAGCCAAAGAGATCATGTCCTCCGACGCCAATTACCTCTTCCATTCCACCATCTGCCCGGCCGTCGAAGAACTGGAAATCCTCGCCGACATCATCAATCGACACCCCAAGATCGCCATCTTCTGCGGTCACGGCGCAGCCCAGTCCCATGACGAGGTGGTCCGCCTGGCGGAATTGCTCAAAGCACCGGTGGGCTTCGCCTTCCGGGGCAAAATGTACATCGAGTATGATAACCCCTACGAAGTAGGCATGACCGGTCTCCTGGGACTACCGGCTTGTTACCACGCCATGCATGAAAGCGATCTCATTCTGCTCCTCGGCACCGACTTCCCTTATATGCCATTCTATCCACAAGGCAAAGCAGTCGTACAGATCGATATCAGACCCGAAAACCTCGGCAGAAGGACAAAGCTCACCATGGGTCTGTACGGCGACGTCAAGACAACCATCAATGCTCTGATCCCCATGCTAAACCGGAAAGAGGATACCAGCTTCCTGGAAGCGCAGCTGCATGTCCATGCGAAAGTCAAGGAACATTTGCAGCTGTACGTAAAGGACAAAGGCAAAAAAGATATGATCCATCCCGAAGCGGTGGCCGATCAACTCAATAGACTGGCCTCGGACAACGCCATCTTCACCTGCGATACGGGCATGTGCAATGTCTGGAGCGCCCGCTACATCCGGGCCAATGGTAAGCGGGATATCATCGGGTCCTTGATCCATGGTTCGATGGCCAACGCGATGCCCCAGGCGATCGGCGCGGCATTGGCCTGCCCCAATCGCGAAGTGGTGGCCATGTGCGGGGACGGCGGTATATCTATGTTGCTGGGTGACCTCGCTACCATCAAACAATATAACCTGCCGATCAGGGTGATCGTGTTCAACAACCGAAGCCTGGGTATGGTAAAACTGGAAATGGAGGTCATGGGACTGCCCGACTTCGAGGTCGATATGCAGGACCCGGATTTTGCCCTGGTGGCCGAAGCTATGGGCATCCGCGGTATCACCATCGACGATCCGGATAGGCTGGAAGTAGATCTGGAAAAGGCCTTTGCACACAATGGCCCGGTCCTGGTCAACGTGCTCACCGACAGAACGGCGCTGGCGCTGCCCCCCCATATCGACATGAAAATGGTAAAGGGCATGGCGCTATCCATGACAAAAATGATGCTCGGTGGCAAAATGGAAGAAGTGCTCGACACCGTGAAGGGGAACTACCGGCACATGAAGGAGTTGTAGGATTAACATTTATATCAAAGACAATAGATTGGTTATGAGTAAATCGACAGAAAGGGCTTTTATCCTCGCCTGGGCTTTAGGATGTTGTTTTTATTTCATGGAGTATGTGGTGCGCAGCTCCCCGGCCGTTATGATCTCAAACCTGGCGGCAAGGCTGGAAGCGACACCGCTGGTCGTCAGCGGCATCCTGGGCGCCTACTACTACACCTATTCCGTGACCAGCTTGATTGCCGGTGTGGCCCTCGACCGCGCGGGCGCCAAATATCCGGTCTCCATTGGAATAGGTATCCTCGCTTTGGGATGCCTTCTCTTTGCCCTGCCGTCATGGCTGCCGGAGGAAACGGGACGTCTTTGCCAGGGCGCCGGCTCCGCCTTTGCCTTCACGGGCTGCGTGTACCTGGCTTCACATGGTTTCTCCGCCCGGACAATGGCAACAGCTATCGGCATGACGCAATGCATCGGCATGCTGGGCGGTTCGGCCGGTCAGTTCGTCGTGGGCCCGTTGATCCACCATGGCCTAAGCGTATGGAGCTTTTGGATAGCCTGCGCCATCATCTGCGCCGGTATCGGCCTCGGTCTGCTCGAGATCATCCCACATGAAACCAAAGAACCCCACCCCGGCAGCGCCCTCAGTAGCATCCTTACCCCGTATAAGACCGTCTTCTCCAACCCCCAATCCTGGTTAAGCGGCCTTATTTCGGGGCTGTTGTTTGCCCCGACCACGATCTTCGCGATGACCTGGGGGATCGCGTTCTTCCAGCAGGACCTGAAATTCCCTTACGAAAAAGCAGTGCTCATCAGCAGCCTGGTCCCGCTGGGCTGGGTGATCGGCTGCCCGCTGCTCGGCTGGATCTCCGACAGTACGGGTCTGCGCAAACCCACACTCTCTGGTGGGATCGCACTGATGCTCGCCAGCTTCGCCGCACTCATCCTGGCGCCAGACACCATTCCCCCCGCCGTTTCGGCGCTGATCTTCGGTATCGCCTCCGGTGCAGCCATGATCCCCTATACGATCATCAAAGAAGCCAACCCGGAACCGGTAAAAGGGAGCGCCACCGGCGGCCAAAACTTCGTGACGTTTAGCGTCACCGCTGTGCTCGGACCCTGGTTCGCGGGCTGGTATGGCAAAACCCTGAACACTACCTCTGATCCAGAGGGCCACTTCCGGTCTGCTGGCATTTTTTTCCTGATCGCCATGGCCGTCGCCCTGGCGGTAAGTCTCGCGATCCGTGAGACCGGACATAAAAAAAAAGTCGCATGAACCCCAAGTTGGCGATCTCCCTCGCGATCGCACTTATTTCCTTCACGGCGGCAAAAGCACAGGGGGGCTCGCCGCTGTATACCGACGGGATGACGATTAAACTCGACACCAGCGGCAAAAAATACATCCGCTTCCTGACCTGGGCTACCGTTTGGCTACGTTACACAAAGGCCAACCCCGGGACGGCCATCAACGGGGTGCCGCAACAGGATTGGACCGATATCGGCCTACGGCAGTTCCGGCTGGTGGTCTATACACAATTGAGCCCACGCTACCTCATCCTTGCCGATATCGGCATCGACAACCAGGCCTTTTCCACCGGCGGCTCGGCAGGCGGGGGCAACACGGGCAACGGCGGCGCCGCCTTCAGCGGCACCCTGGGCAAGAAACCGGGTCTCTATCTCCATGACCTCTGGAACGAATACACTGTTGTCGGGGACGTGAATGACCACACCGGTGTCCGCAGACCCGTTTCCCTGTATCTTGGAACGGGCCTTCACTATTGGGTGGGCATCAGCAGGATGACCAGCTGCAGTTCGGCGAATTACCTGGCGCTGGATGTACCGCTCTACAACTGGCCCTTGGTAGATGAATCGGACCAGTTCGCCCGCCAACTCGGAATATATGCAAAAGGCAACGCAGGCCCCGTAAGCTGGCGCTGGTCGGTCAACAAACCCTTTACCGTCAGCACCCCGGCAGCTGTCTTCCCCACCGGCGCTCCCGACAGCGGTTACGCGGTGGACAACAACCAGCCAGGCAAATGGTCGACCACGGGCTATGCCGCCTGGCAATTCCTGGAAAAGGAAAATAACCTGTTGCCTTATACGACGGGGACTTATGTGGGAACCGCAAAGGTGCTCAATGTAGGCGCAGGCTACTACCATGACGCCGATGCCACGACCACCCAGAACAGTAACTCCGCCAGTTCCGCTTTTATCCGTCATCCCATCACCATCTGGTCCGTTGACGCATTCGCCGACCTACCATTCGGTCCGGCCAAAAAGAACTGGGCTGTCACCGGCTATAGCGTCTACTACCACGACGGTTTCGGTCCCGGCTACCTGCGCAATTTATCCATCATGAACGCAGCAGCGACCGAGGCCGCAGGCTTTACAGGCAAACCATCCGAGGCGGGCTTCGGCAATCTTGCTCCCGTCATCGGCACCGGCAATGCCTGGTATAGCCAGGCGGGTCTCCTCCTTCCACGCGACTGGGTCCGGCAGGTCAGGCTGCAGCCCTTTGGCGAATTCAGCAGGCAGATATTCGATCGCTACGGCAGCGCGGTATTCACCTGGTGGAGCGCCGGCGGTAATGTCTACCTCGACGGTCATCATGCGCGGCTTTCATTCAAGTACCAAACGAGACCACTCGTCGTGTCCGGCAGACAGGACGGGTCCAAAGGATCTTTCATCCTCGCCACCCAGGTCTATCTGTAAAAAAGGCCGCCCGGTCAAGGGCGGCCTATATAAAAGGTTGAGGAAGATCGAATGCTATTTCTTGGCGGATATTTCCGTTGCGGCGGTCATGATCACATTGGCAACAGCCACGGGTTGCGAGATATACACGCAATGGCTGCCCTTTATTTCCGTTACCTTGGTATTAGAACGGGCGTACATCTTGCGCTCGATATCCGGGTTAAGCGTTAAGTCGATTGTAGCGACAATGCCATATGCAGGAACATGTCTCCATGCTGGATCAGTTATTGGAGCTGCGAAACCCTTGCCGGCAAACTGACCCTGCGATGCGGCCATAAATTCAGCATCTGCTTTCGGGATATCCTGACAGAAACTGATCGCATATTTCGCCGGGTCAACATAAACGATACCCTGATCATCCGGGGGCATTACACCATTTACGGATGATGGCGGTGCAGATTGAAACCAGGAAAGATCTGATTCCCCTTTGTCCGGCTGGAAGGCAGCTACGTACACCAACCCGGCGACTTTAGGATGTACCCCTCCTTCCGTGATCACGGCGCCGCCATAAGAATGGCCTACCAGGATGCACGGACCATCCAGCTTGTCCAGCTCGTGGCGCAAGGCTTTAACATCATCTTCCAGTGAGGTCATGGGTTCCTGCAGGATCACCACATGATAACCTTTTTTTACCAGAACATTGTAAACCCCTCTCCAGCCGGAGCCGTCGGCAAAGGCCCCGTGAACGAGGACCACATTCTTGATCCCCTGCGCAAAGGTGGATGAAATGCCAAGGACAATGACAAAAACAGTCGTTAGTGACAAGCGGCCAGCTTTGTTGAATGCTTTTTTCATAATTTGTTAGATTGAAATTTGAATGGTATACTACCATGATCCATGCCAACCATGCAAACAGATGAATATGAAAAAGTTGCGTGTTCAACCTCCGCCGCGGTTGACTAAATGCCGTTAATGGCCAACCGCTTTTGTTTATATGTCAACAAATGCGCCTAGTTCTTATAGGGTTTGTTGTTTTTCTTTAAGCCCGATTTTACGATACCCAGCTTCTTGATCCTGGAATTCAAAGTAGGCACCTTCATTCCCAGGACTTCCGCAGCACCGCCCGGACCATAGACCTTCCAGTCGCATGCTTTCAGGACAGCCAGAATATGCTCTCTTTCCACATCGACGATACTTTTTGAGGGCGAAGAGCCAGAAGACGGCTCCGTCCGCTGCGCCTCCAGGTCAACCGACCCGATCGTCCCGGCCGGACAAAGGATGACCGCCCTGTGGATCACGTTCTCAAGCTCTCTGATATTACCCGGCCAGTGGTACTGTTGCATCAGTTCCATTACCCGGTCATCGACCCCGCTGACCTTTTTCCCTTCCAGGGCGTTGAATTTTTTGATAAAGTGATCGGTGAGAATGGGGATATCCTCGACGTGCTCCCGCAAAGCCGGCGAAACGATGGGAAAGACATTGAGCCTGTAATATAGATCCGCCCGAAAGGCCCCCGACGCCATCGCCTCCTCCAGATCCCGGTTGGTCGCAGCCAATACCCGGACATCTATTTTCTTTGTCTTGCCGCCGATGACGGCTACCTCTTTTTCCTGCAACACCCTTAGAAACCTGATCTGTGTTTCCAAAGGGATCTCGCCGATCTCATCCAAAAAGATCGTTCCGCCCTCGGCTTGTTCAAATTTGCCGATCCTGCTAACCAAAGCGTCAGTGAATGCCCCTTTTTCATGGCCGAATAGCTCCGACTCGATAAGGTTGCCTGGTAACGCCGCGCAATTCACCGTAATAAAAGGGTGGTTGGCGCGGTTCGACTGCCTGTGAATGGTTTGTGCGATAAGCTCCTTGCCGGTACCGCTCTCACCACGAATAAGGACGGCGACCTCCGACTCAGCCACGATCTTTATATTGCTATTGAGCAGCAGCACCGCTTTGGAATCGCCGACGATACCGCTGTCTCCTGCGACCCGCCGAAGTGGATCAACGGGCGCCTTCAACTTCCCTTTCAGCTCCCGATCCTGCTGCTGCGAGAACAACGCAACTTCCAGCGCAATAAGAATGTCCTTCTCCCGAAATGGTTTCAACAGGAATCCATAAGGCCGGGTGGTCTTTGCGGCATCGAGGATATCCTGCCGTGAATTGGCGGAAATAAAAATAAATCCAATATGCTTCTGCGACAACATCTGCGCCAGGTCGATGCCCGTCAATCGGCCTCGCAGGTGGATATCCACCAGCACCATATCCGGTTTTGCACTCGCGATGACCTTGAGCGCCGCGGCCACTGACCGGGCAATATCACACACGGCATAACCGGCCCGCTTCAGGATCAGCTCCAGATTGCTGGCCTCGATATACTGATCTTCTACAATAAGTATCTTGGCTTTTGGCATAATACTAGACCTCCATGTCATCAGGAATGTTACGCAACAGCTCATCCACCCGCAGCTCCTCATCCTCCGCCAAAACACGGCCGCAAACGAGCTTTATTTCCGTACCGTGATCGGTATTGAATGAAATGGTGCCGCCGATGTCCCCGGTCAGCCCCTTTATCAACCGTAACCCCATGGATGGTGTGGGATTGTTCAGAAAGGCCGGATCGATACCCACCCCATTGTCGGCCACGATGACCACTATCTTGTCGTTCTCCTCAGATAAACTGATGCGGATCTCGCCGTTTTTTCGATCCACGAACGCGTACTTGATGGCGTTGGTGACCGCCTCGTTGATAAGCAATCCGATCGGGATGGCGATCGATGTATCAATGGATACGGAAGCCACGGCTAACCGGAAATCGATCCGGTCTTTTATATCGAAGCTGTCTTGCAAATAGTGCACGAGCGCGTCCACGTATTCGCTCATATCGACCGTTTTTACGTCTTCCTGCTCATAGAGCTTTTGGTGGATCAGCGACATCGCATAGATCCGGCGCCGGCTGTCCTCTACCGCCCTCAGGGCATCCTCCTGCAGATAAGCCGATTGTGATTCCAGCAGGCAAATGACGGTATGGAGATTGTTTTTCACCCGATGGTGGATCTCCTTGAGCAGCCATTCCTTTTCCGACACTAATTTTTCCAGCATCGAATTTGTCTTGGCGGTTTTCCTGACCGCTTTCCTATACAGGCGAACCATCCTGTACAAAAGCAGACTGACAATGATAACGGCGATCGTAAAGCCGATAGTGATATTTCTTGTTGCAACCGCCTGCTTCAGATTGGCCCGGTGCAACTGTTCGTTTTGGGTGAGGATCTGTATCTCTTGCCTGCTGTCTGCCAGCTCGTATTCCTTCTTTTGCATATCGAATAACACCCTGAGATTCGCTTCCTGGGCCGCCCTGCTCGCGGTGAAATTGGAATCTCTCAGGTTACTGTAGCGAAGCAAATACGCAACGGCGGAATCGAGCGCATGACTGGCGGTATCAAGCTGAAAATGTTCTTTAAAGCGACTGGCCTCTCCGGCCGGCGACGGAAAGAAACGCTTCATCGTGACATAAAGCGAATCCCAATAAGCATAGGCCTTTCTGAAGTCATGCGAAACACTGTAAAAAGCGGACAAAGCGTAGTACACCTCCTGTCCGTGGTCGGGGAAATGGTCCCGGCTATTGTCCTTTAGCAATTGCAGCAGCACCTCGCTATATTTTCGGCCATCCGCCACGTCCCTGATGTCGTTGTAATAATTCAGATAGAAGGTGTTCCGCCAGATTTGATTCTGAAGATCGTGTTTCGGGAACCGGGCGCTTACCCGCTCGATCAAAGGCTTCGCCTTATCGAAGCGTTTCTGACGCCGGTAGGTCGTTTGGAGGTTATTTTCAATCATGAAGCAGCCGCTCTCATCTTTGAATTTTTCCGCAAGTGTCAACGCCTGGAGCAGGTATTTTTCAGCATTTGCCAGGTCAAGGAGCAGCAGGTATTGTATGCCCGTGTAATTGTAGATCTCACACAAGGTATGGCTGCTGTCGGCGACCCTTTCCGCCGTCTGGACGGCCATCAGACAATAGTGCAGGCCCTGCTGATTGTCCCCGAGGGATCGGTAAAGGCTTGCCATTTCAATATAGATATCCTGGACATTGCGGTAACCATAGCTAAAATAAGTGTCCATCGACCGTTGGTAGGCATCGAGCGCCAATCCGATATGTCCCGCGACCTGCTCGCGCTGCTGATAAGTGTCGGCCAGGAGTTTCCAGACTGTAGCCCTGGTTTCCACATACCCTGGACTGTCAAAACACGGCAGCGCTTCTTTCAATAAGGCGATCTTTTCGTAATGCTGCTTGTCGTCGTTCGCATCCAGGTAGTCTCCCTTTTCCAGCAAGGCGCGGCCGAGGAAATCGCTGCGCGGCTTTTTCCTCAAATAGGTGAGGGCCAGGTCATTCAGCCGGTTTCCTTCATCCCTAGCCCCTTTTTGTTTGCTGATCAAGGCGGCTAAGAACAACAACTCGCCATCGGCTTCATGCGAATCGAACTGCTTCTTAAGGAACTCGCCGCGTTTAAGGGCCAAAGATGCACTGTCCAGATCGGCTGGCCCTCTTCCAGGTTTATTGACAAAATATTCACCCTGTCGCACACACGCCAGCACCCGGCCTTCTGGGCTGTTATGAGCGTCATTGATGGCCAGGTCCAGGGCCTGGGCCGACCGCTTGTCCTGCGACATCCCTTTCAGGCAACAGCAGATGAGCAGAAAGACAACATGTAACTTCCTCATAGCATATAATAAAAGTACATACAAAAGCGCGATCGCAATTCGTCATTTTTTTGTTGCTATTTCAACAAAAAAATGAAGTCGATACGGGAGAATCTGCGATTTATACATTGACTCGACCGCTCGGCTGTTCGATTTTTGAGATCGAAACCGCTGTTTTTTTGCCAAACGCCTTGCTTATGAAAATACACTGTATAATAGTGATCCTGCTGCTTTTGAGCAACAGCACGACCGCGCAACTGCCGCCGGCAGAAGCGCTGCATAGATCCAGACAGGCACAGGATGCCCATCATTATGAGGACGCCAAAACCTACGCCCGGACGGCGATCGCCGGGTATTTGAATGGCCGCCAGCCGGATTCCCTGGGCGAGGCCTATGTGATGCTTTGGTCTTCGTCTTCGCTTGCTGGTCTGGGATATTCGGGGCGGATACCTATATTGGATAAGGCGAGGCAAGCTTTTGAGCAGGCCGGGAGTCGCAGACGACTGGCCGATGTTCTTACGGATCAGGCAGAACTGTACAACCTGACGGACAGTTCGCCCGCGGCCCTGCATACGGCTTTGCAGGCTTTGCAACTTTACCGGGCCGTACGATATGATAAGCTGCAGGCCATTTACAATCTGATCACCAGTATTTACATTGCGCTGGGTGATTACAACGAAGGCGTCCGTTATGGCTTGCAGTCTATCCATACGGCAGCCGCCGCAGGGGATACGAGCGCATCGCTGTCTGCCTATTACAATCACCTGGCTGTAAGCTATACCTATCTGAATGAATGGGGCCAGGCTGAAAATTATTTTCAGAAGGGGCTGGGGATTGCATTGAAGTATCATGACACGGCCAGCATCGCGTCCCTATCGAGCAACCTGGCCAGTCTATACGGTAGCAACGGCGGGTATGAGAAATCGCGGCGTTTCTTAACCGGCCTGCTCGCCGCATATCCGGGCTATTTCGCACGCGACACCATTGAGATTGGTATCAGGTTGCTCGAGATCTATAACGGGCTGCGGCAGTTCCGGCAGGGCGAGCCCTATGTGAAAATGCTGGAAAGGTTTATCCCGCGTGAAGACGCCTTTTATTATGTCCGCACGCGGGCGGCGCTTAGGGTGGCCAGGTACTGGATGGATCAGGGGAAGTTTGATAGCGGGCGCTATTATTTGGACTACTATACCGAATTGGGAAAAAAATACAAATGGGCGCAAGCTTCGTTGGCTACACCCTTAAATTGTTTCCGGCTGGATTCGCTGTCGGGGCATTATTTGGACGCGATACGTTATTATGAACGCTATAAATCGGTATCAGACAGCATCCTGGCCGTCGCCAGGAGCCGGCAGTTGGCGCAGTACAGTGCGCTCTACGAGACAGACCAAAAGGAGCGAAGCATCCAGCAACTGAAGCAGCAGGCGGACGTGCAGGCGGGCCGGCTGCGGCAGGAGGTTTTTCTGCGGCGGGTGACTATCGGCGGGGTCGCCTTGCTACTGGTGCTGGTGTCGGTATTGTATTATGCTTACAGGGTGACTCGGCGGAGTAACCAGCTGACACTGCAAGGTAACCGGCTGCTGGAGGCGCAGCGGGCGGAGATCGATCAGAAGAACCAGCGGCTGGAACGGCTCGTCACGGAAAAGGAATGGCTCGTGACCGAGATCCATCACCGCGTCAAAAACAACCTTTACCTCATTAGCAGCCTCCTGGAATCCCAGGGCGCCTACCTGCAAAACGAAGCCTTATTCGAGATCCAAAAGAGTCAGCACCGGGTACAGGCGATCTCACTGATCCACCAAAAGCTGTTTCTCGATGGGCAGGTGACCGATATCGATATGTCGGTCTATCTGCATGAGATTGTCAGCTTTTTGCGCGATAGTTTCGAGGCTGATGACAATCTTGTGTTTAACCTGGATCTCGATCCCATCCACTTGGATGTGGCGAAGGCTGTCCCGCTTGGGTTGATCGTTAACGAAGCCGTCACCAATGCGGTGAAGTATGCCTTCCCGCGGAACGAAGCCGGAAGGATCGACATAGCCCTTAAACAGGAATTGACGGGCGAATACAGGCTGCGCATCGCAGACAACGGCGTGGGATTACCCGGGAATTACAATGCCGGCCAAAGCAAATCTCTGGGGATGAGCCTCATCGAAGGGCTTAGCCGTGCTGTGCAGGCCCGGCTACGCATCCACTCGGGCCCCGGAACGACCATCGAAGTCGTATTTGCCGATGTGTGAATCCTATAACAAATTGCAAGTAATGTATAATACTTTAACCGTGAAAGGGGGGCAGCTTTGTGGTAAGCCGGGAGAGTTTTCTCCGGCGGACAAAATTGAACGTGTTATGTCTGAGCATCGGTCCAGAGACCTGGTCTATAAATTGGCCTTTTTTGTGCTTGTCGGGGCGGCACTGGCATTGGTCGCTTTTTCCGCGAGACCCTTGCGAACCGTTCACCATTCGATAAAAGGGATCGCCACTGCCGATATCAAAGTGTTGGGTACTTCCAATCTCCACAGCTGGAGTATGGAAGACAAGGATGTCAGCTGTTCCGCCCGGTTCACGTACGTAGCGGACAAGGCAATACCTGCTACTTTGGCCAGTTTTACGTTTACTTTTCCCGTCCATGGGCTAACAAGCGGCAGATCCGGCATGGATTCGAAAGCTTTCGATGCTATGAAGGCAAAGGACGGCGGCAATATCAGCTTTACCGCTACGGCTTCGGCGATAACTCCCGTTACAGGCAATTCATTTGAAGTAAAAAGTGATGGCAACCTGACCATTGCCGGCGTGACCAGGGCTGTTGTGCTTCGGGCCGCGTGTGAGGTGAAGTCGGATGGTGTTATTGCGTGTACGGGCACGGACGCACTCAAGATGTCCGATTACCAGATCAAGCCGCCAACATATATGCTTGGGGCGCTGAGGACGGGCAATACGCTGAAGATCGCCTTTAGCATGGAGGTTATGAAATAACCGGAAACAATAATATGAGTGCGCAAAGGGATTTTTATTTCATGGCCGGGAAAATGAAGGCGCTGAATACCGCCATTTTCTCCAACTACAGCCCGGCAGTAGTCAGGTTCCCAAGTTGCATTGTCAGTGAGCTCGAATTCAATCCGCAGGGCGATGTTTTGTTCTCGATTCAACGTACTCATGAGGATATGACGGGCTTCGATCTGGCCTTCCCCGGCCATTTGCATTTCTTCAACAGTGCTTTCGACTATTATGTCGAGGCCGACGGGAGGGCGACCATCGAAGTAGAAGGCGATAAGGTATGCGTTACGTTCCGTGTCGTAAGGGCGCAGTATTGCTATTCGGCAATCCGGAACAACAAGGGATTAAGCAGGATATTCCACATCTTCCTGGAATTCATCTTTGCCCATAAGCGGTCGGAACTGTGGTATGACAATTATAGTGTTACCAATAATAATTA
>Ga0302309_10000799_pt1 | contig 32804 bp, 17 predicted proteins | sample III_Palsa_N1_1_FD_200453 | JGI IMG/M metagenome (GOLD analysis project Ga0302309, IMG submission 200453) | Peat permafrost microbial communities from Stordalen Mire near Abisko, Sweden - III_Palsa_N1_1 | ecosystem: Environmental > Terrestrial > Soil > Palsa > Peat permafrost | place: Sweden... | reverse complement strand
CTGTATGCCTGTGCCGCCAATATCTTTAAATAAGTTGCCTTTTATCTCATCATCATGCGTACCTCGTGTATAATCCAAAGCAGTTGATGCCGTATGCATAAATGTACAAGCCTCAAAACCGGTATGGTTTACATAACTCAACTCAACAGCAGCCGGTGGGCGGCCTACCCATGCCTGGTTTTCCAAACCACTCTTTTCTGGTGTGCCCTTAACTTTTAATTTGTAGGCATCCAGCAAATACATACCGGCCTGTAAGGGCACATGCCCAAGTTGCGATGGCCGCAGCCATGTAGTATAATCAAAGCTGATACCTTTAAAAAACACATAGCTTACCGGTCTTTCCATAGTACCGCTTACTTGTACCAGTTTTTCGAGCGCAGGAGCAATTACCTTCGCGTTAGCTAAGTTTTCACCTTTTCGGGGCAGGTAATAAACTTTCCCGGCTTTCATGTCTTCATACCATTCACCGGGCTTATTTAAAAACGACAGGGAATTAGTTAGATAAAAAGCTGAATTTCCATTCATTTTGTGTTCCTTATCAATTACCGGGGCAGGCCAGGGATGTTCAAATTCCAGTTTGCTTTCGGGCTGATAAAAGGTCAACCCTGCTTTGTTCCCATCTATGGTTATAGATTTTACCCTTAAATCTGCAATGGCCCACATCTGGTGTATCACCATTTCCGTTTGCCCGATATTTTTGGGTAAGCCACCTGCTGGTACAGGGATCCAAATCTCCTGTTTTTGCTTATCGAGCGATAATATGCGGTTCATGCTTTCGTCGGTATCGCTTTCCCTCGCTAATATGGCTTTGTTACCATTAACCCATAGCTGCCTGAATAATAAAGCGTTGCCGCCTGTTTGAGGAATAGCAGCCTCCCATAACCTGCCCTCCGCTTCTTTAGGCAGGCCGGGGATATGAGCTGAAACTTTCTTCCAGTTATTAATAGCTACTCCGCCGCTAATTATGGGCACGGCACCCGGCGCATTTTCAATAATGGTTGGCGATGTGATCATTCCTGAATCCTCCGGGCGGATAAATAGGGGTTCATCCAAAACGTATTCGCCATCACAAATAATAATATGGATGCCACCTGTTATTGAAAGATCATTCAACCTGCGCAGTTCACGGGCCTGGCGCAAAGCCGCTGCTATGCTTTGTTTTGGGCTATCTTTTGTACCTGCATTATTGTCGTTACCGTTTACAGCCACCCAAATATCAGCAGCATGGCTATTTATGCTGATAAAAGATAGCATACAAACACTTAACAAAAGGATACAAAGCATTTTCATCTCAGTTTTGAAAAATTGATTTTACGTAGCTTACATTGGCTGTGAAATTCTTCTTCACATTTTTAGGGTCGCTGGCATCACGTGAACGCTCAATAACCAGCCAGCCGCTCCACCCCATTTTATCAAGCGTGGCTTTTATCTTCTTTATATCAATCTTGGGGTCGTTTTGCAGCCACACACCATCATCATTTGTACAATGGATCTGGATGATATTGGCTTTGCCTAAAGTCTTTAGTTCTTCAACTATATCACGGTTATTTTTTACAGCATTGGCAAAGTTGAAATAGCTTTTAACTGCAGGCGAGCCAATGTCCCTTAGCAATTGTAATTCACTTTTTGCATCAAGCGAAGTTTCGATACCTATAATTACATCAGCCTGTTCAGCCATTTTACCTGCTGCTTTTAAGCGTTCAACAATGGCAGGCCGCAGTTCGGGGTTTTTAACCAGGTCGCCTTGCACGCCAAGCGGCAGAAAGCATACCTTAACATTCATCAGCTTTGCGGTATTAATGCAATCCTGAACAGCCTTTAAGGCAGCTGGCCTTTGCGCGAAAGACTGTGAATAAAAACCCGTCATAGCCAATGCACATATTTGCACATTAAATTCTTTTGATTTAGCTAAAAATTGTTGCCTTACTGAGTCAACCGCCAGCTTATTATCAAAGGTTTCCCGATCTCCTAATCCGCCCATATCTACTTCAACACCATCAGCACCAAGATCTTTGGTTAACTGAAACGCACCTATCTTTTGCCTCTTTAGTATCATAATATCAGCAACAGCAACTCTATAATTATCATTTTTACTTACCTGTGCAACAACTAATTGTGGAGATAAATTAATGCTTAGCGTTAACACAATCATTGCTATAAATAAATTACCTGCTCGCTTTCTCATAATTAATATAATGAAGTTTTTTCCCTTGGTGCTGTTGCAAAAACATGCAGTAGGTTGGCATAGCCTTTTATAGCATCTTTAGGCAGGTACTGGCCATGGTCGCCGAAAACATACATCAACGGTTCCTTTTCAATGGTCACTTCCGATTCATCTATATTGCCGCTCTTATCCTCTATCTTATGGATATCAAGCTTAAAATATTTCGCCACAAACTTGTAAAGCGCGTTTCGTTTTGAGGGGCCGTAATCATGACCTTCATTAGGCAGGTGCACATTTTCTACTAAATTGCTCTTACCGTAATAACCGTAAACTTTTTGCAGGTACGGAAAATCATGTTCGGGCATGTGGGCTGTCCAATCCTTGCCATCAGTTATTAATAATTGAGGATTAGGCGCTGCCATGGCCGCCAGTTCCACATTATCAGTACCGCCGCCGCACATGTGGATGGGCATGCCGCTTTCACACGGGCAACCACCATAAAAGTAAGATGATACTGAAACCACTGGCGCACTCAGTTTAATACGTGGATCAAGGGCAGCCATCAGAACCGTATGACTCCCGCCGCCTGAACCACCGCTGATACCTAATCGTGCAGGGTCGGTTTCTTTCAAACTAAGCAGGTAATCAATAATCCTGATCGCCCCAAGCGTTTGCACGACCTGCGCTACACTTGTACGGTGATCTTCGGATTTAAATTGCAGTAGCGATTCGCCCCAGGCAAAAAGGTCATAGCTATAGGCCATACAACCCATGCGCGCCAGTGTGGCGCAGCGTAACTGGCAATCAGCACGGTAACGCTGCTTATCCCAATGCCCATCCGGGCTTAACATTACGGGAATTTTGCCTTTAAAATGCAATGGTTTATACAACGAACCGTTGATGTACAAGCCCGGCAAAATTTCGATAGCTATATTTTCAACAGTATAACCATTATACACTCTTTTCGGAGTGATGATAGGCTTTGAATCGGGCCTGGCAGGTAATGGTGACAGGTTGAGGGCTTTATATAATTCCGGGCGCAGTATGGCTTTTCTTTGATCCCAGCTGTTTACGTCGTGGTATAATTTTGCTATACTGTCAAGCTTTGCCCAGCCATCCTCAACAGACCATACATTATATTCATAATCTTTTAATTTATAAGATGTTGGCCCCGTTTTATTCACCTTCATATCTACAGGCGCCAGCACATTAGCAAGTGTTTCGTCAACCGTATTTCTGAAACGCCAGTCGGCGTAATCCACATATTTGCCTTTAACCTGGTCTTCGGTATACTTTATCTTAACATGAAACCTCACTTGTATTTCATCCAGCACATCTTTTAATGTACGATTGTAGTCATGGTCAGTATCCTGCTGTGCTAATATCACGAACGGCATTAGCAGCATGAAACCTAACAACGTATATAATTTATATCTTCTCATCACACTCTCCTTTATAAATCTTTGGGATCACTTGTTACTATCGGTGGTGTATAACCTTCAACTTTAGGCCATCCACCATCTTTTATTTTTATCAGAACCAGTTTTTTTGGATCGATAACTACATGTTTTATGCGTTGCCTGCGCCAGGTATAAACTATATGCACCATCCCATCGGCAGTTTGTATTACCGATGGATATGAGTACTGACTGATGGGCGAGTCCTCCAGTATGAGCGCTGCATACCATGTTTTACCATCGTTAGATATAGCTACATTAAGCGGGGTACGTGCCCCTTTGGTAAGGTTTCCGGGTGGCAGCACGTGATTATAAACCAATAGCTGGCGCCCATCCTTAAGCGTTACCCCATCAATGCCCGAGTTATTATTAGGTAAGGATGTTTTATCCAGCGGCGACCATGTATTGCCATTGTCGGCCGACCATGATTCATAGATTGCCCGGTTTTGGGTGCGGCAAAGCATTTGTAAACTATCGCCTTTGTGAAATAAAATGGTTGGTTGTAATGCTTTTATCGTTTTACCGTCATTAAGCGGGCCTATAAGCTGCCATGTTTTGCCTTTGTTCGATGATACTTCAAAATGAACCTTAGCGCCATTATCCTCAGTTCCTGATGGGGATAGAATGTTACCATTATTTAGCGTTACAGGCTTATTTTTAACCGGTCCTAAAATACCATCAGGCAAAGCCTCCTGCGCCGACCATGTGATACCGCCATCTTTAGACCTCCTGATAAACCCTTTCCATTTTGCAGGTGAAGGGCCTATTTTATAAAACAGCAATAAATCGCCGCCGTTAACCTGGTAAAGCACTGGGTTCCAGCACGCATAACGCAGTGTATCATTTTGTATGCCATTGGCAACGTTTACAGCTTCTGTCCATTTGCCGTTTACATACCTGCTTACCCAAATACAAACATCCGGATTACGCTCTTTTGTACCACCAAACCATGCGGCTACCAGGCCTTTTGGAGTTTCGGCAATGGTTGCAGCATGGCATTCGGGATATGGCGCTTTTTCAAAAATAAATTCGTCAATGATGATCCCTTTTCTCCACTGCCTGGTTTGCGCATTAGTATTTATAGCAATCACCAGGCATAAGATCCCTATCATACATAATCCTTTTTTACACATGCTATTTGCCATAATTATTTATTTCAAAATGATAATCGCCTGAACCTATTTCTATTTTCGTTTTCTCATTATCAGACAATGGCTTTGCCCCGCTTAATGCCGATAAACTTTTATCATCACAGGTGATATCGCTCACATTGGCTGCTGGTAAATACACTATTGCTTTTGAGTTTGCAGGGATAGTAACATTCCAGTCAAAATGACCGGATTGCTTTTTCCACCTGCTTTTTACTAAGCCATAAGGTGTTTCGTACGACGCGTTAACGCTATCCAGCCCGCTAACATAAGCAGGCTTCATAATGATGGTTTTAAATCCGGGGTCATCAACCTTAATGCCCCCTAAATCCTGGTAAAACCAGGCGATAAGATCACCTAATAGCATTACGTGGTTACGGGAGTTCATGGCCGGGTTGGCGGTATCACCGTTCCAAAGTTCCCATATCGTTGTCGCGCCGCGTTTTACCATGTATCCCCAGCTTGGGTAATCATCATTTGCAGCTATGTGGTAAGCAATATCAGGGCGGCCAAAGTCTGTCAATCCCCGCATGAGCCACTGTGTGCCGATAACTCCGGTACTGATATGGCTATGGGCATCAATGGTGATCTTATTCACTATATTAGTGAACACTGCCTTTCTATCCGCCGCAGGCACCATGCCGAAATATAACGGCAAAAGATTGGCCGTTACGGTATTGTTATCATACTGAAAGGTTTTCTTATCCAGAAATTTTTGGTTGAAGGCATTCTTTGCTTGCAATGCCTGTACAGCAAATTGTTGTGCATCCGCAGGTTTATTAAGGATTTTGGCAAAGTGCTGCATTAAAAGTAGCATACGGTAATAGTATGCAGTTGCAATCAATACACCATTAGTGTTACGTGATGAATCCCTTGAATGGATCAACTCCGGCGATTCGGGCGGCACACACCAGTCGCCGTATTTATCTTTGGTCATCAGGTTATTCTTATCATATTGCTGGCGCATATAGCCCAGCCATTTTTTCATAGAGGTATAATGCTTTTCAATCGGCATTTTATCGGCAAATTGGGTATAAAGCATATCGGCAATGAGTATATAAGTGCCGGGCCAGGTCATGTTATCACTGTAATAATTCCAATAAGCGGGCGCCACATCGGGTATGGAACCATCCGGCTTTTGCGACTGCTCGATATCATCAAGCCATTTGGCATACAGGTTTTCATTATTGAACACAAAGCTTTCACCCAAAGAGCCAATTGCCCGGTCGCCGAGCCAGGGCATACGCTCGTTGCGTTGCGGGCAATCCACGGGCATGCCTTTATAATCGCTTAAAATACCCCAGTAAGCATTATGATATATCTGGTTGATCAGCGGATTGGAAGTCGCAAAATGGCCGGTATTTGCCATATCATCAGAAACCACCTGACCTATGAAATCCTTAACAGTTGGTGTACCCGGGTACCCGGTGATCTGCACATACCTGAACCCATGAAATACAAATACCGGGTGCCATATTTCTTCAGCAGCGCCTTTTAGCGTATAGGTGTCTGTTACTTTTGCATCGCGCAGGTTAGCTATGTATAAATCACTATCATCTTTTAAAGTTTCGGCATAGCGTAGCGTAACTTTATCACCCCGCTTGCCCTGTACTTTCATTTGTACCCAGCCTGCCATATTTTGGCCCATATCCATTATCCATACGCCCGGTTTCAGGGGTTTTATGCTGATGGGATGAATAGTATCCATTATCCTGATCGGCTCATTCATCTGCGCTTCAACCTTACCGCCCGGTGATTCAACTAGTTCAGGCCTTAGCCACTTGCTGTCGTCATAACCGGTAATGTTCCAACCCGTAAGTTCTTTGGTAGCATCATATTCTTCACCATCATATTCATTATTGGTGCGGATGGGGCCATCAGCAGTAAATTTCCAGCTATCATCACTAATAATAGTTTTTTTGCTGCCATCCTGATAGGTAATTGCTAACTGCAGCAGCATTTTAGGAAAGCCGAACTCCTTGATCTTTTTGGGTTTATACTTAGGCCGCATGGTAAAAAAACGGCCATTGCCCAATATAGTGCCGATAACATTAGCCCCTTGTTGAATATCTGCAGTAACATCAAACGTATTATATAATTCTGATTGGGTATAATCGGTAGGCGCCTCTGCCAAAACCTGGTCGCCAATGGTTTTACCGTTGATGTATAGCTCATAATGGCCTAAACCAACAATATAAACCACAGCTTTTTTAACCTGTTTATCGTTTTGAAATTGTTTACGATAATACCTTGCCGACAACCGTGAAAATTTAGAAACACTATCCCAGGGGAAGCCATGCTCATACCCTATCCATTTTGCTTTCCAATCGGCAGCGTTTAACAAGCCGATGCTCCAAAATGCAGGCTGGCTCCATGTGCTTTCACCTTTTGTTGTCCAAACTTTAACCTTCCAGTAACAGGCAGTACTGCTGGCTAAGGGCTTACCTGCATAATTTATCATGATAGACTGATCAGAAATAACTTTATGAGAATCCCATAGATCACCAATATTTAAAGCCAGCTTTTGTGGCGATGATGCCACGATAATTTGGTAAGCAGTTTGCCCGGTATTACGCTGGTCGCTGCTGATTTGCCAGCTTAAGCGGGGATGAATTATACCGATGCCTTGCGGATCTTTCAGCATTTCGCAGCGCAGGTTTTGCAGGCCTACAACCGCAAACGCGTTTGCAAACCAACAGGTAAAAATGCCGGTTAATAAAACCATTATATATTTTGATCCATTTGACATACCTATTTCCCCGAAAAATCAAAATATAAGATAAGTGATAAGGCATCTTCGATATGCTTATCATAATTAAAATATTGATTGATAGCCCCCGAAGGCCCCAATCTTTCCGGCTTCTGCGATTTTGTGCCAATAGGTGTTATACCATGCATAAATGATATATCGCCCGAAGGAAAATCAGGCGCTATGTTATTACCATAAGTAAGCTTTGGATACTTAGGTGTAAACAAACGCATAAAAACATCGCGGCTGTCGCAGATAATGGTTATTGGCTGCCCGGTTGTTTTTATCTTCATCCAATATAAATTGGAGTAATAGCCCTTAAATTCAGGGTAGATCAACTTTGTACTGTCTTCGCCGGTTATGGTATTGTTATAAACTTTATCCCAAACATTAAGTGTAACGCCTTTCAGCCGGTTTTTCCAAACCCGGTATGGGCCGTCGCCCATATAATTTACGCCTTGCACATCTTTTTCAGGATAAGAGAAGCTTGCGCCCAACAGTTTGCCCTCCTCGCCGGTGGGCCAATATTTTACATCCAGCCGTACAAGCCCCGATGGGTAGATCATCCATCTCAATTGCGCTTCGGTAGTTTTAGGGGCAAAATCAGCCTCGATTACCAGTGTATCGGCTTTATAATAATTCCTTAGTTTTTGAAAGCCTGATTTATCCTGGCCTTCGGCTAATATAGGCCCATTGTTAAATGGTATTTCGCCTTTGGCGTTTTCTACTTTCTTTAATATCCCGTTATTACGGTTAAATTCAAGCCGGATCCCATTGGCGCTCACTTTGTATAGCGAGTCCGTTTCTACAATAACAGGCTTATTGCTGCCCGACTTAACCACCATAAGCTTTGTAATTGCATTATGACTACTAACAGGCCAGCTCCAGGTAAAGAGTTCATTTTTGTATGGATCGTAAGCGGTGATGTACAATACATCGTAATTTTTCCAGTCGGCAGGTAAATGCAGTAACAAATTACCATACTGCCCCGGTGGTACATCGGGTGAAGCGATGGTTCCTGTTTGCGCTACCGCTTTTTTTTGCTGATAAGGATTGCTGAGCTTAGCCAGCTTATAAGTAAATGTGCATTGCTTTAAGTTGGTATAAAAATAACGGTTCTCCAATCGCAGCTTACCATCAAATTGTGGCGTAATTTCTTTTGGTTCGAGATGTACGGGGCACCAAACTTCTTTTATGGTATAAAAGCTACCCTCTTTTTCGTGATACGGCCCTAAAATGCCATCCGGCCCATGATCCCCGTCGGAATCCAGCAGACCATTCTTATCGGTGCGTACAACAGCCTCATCAGCAAAAACCCATATAAAACCGCCCGCAGAAATTGGTGTATGCCACATTTCTTCCCAAAAATCATCCAGGCCTGCACCTGCACCACCGTCATAAATGCCATGCAAAAATTCAGTAGGAAAAGCTACATCATGCCCGTGCAGGTCGGTATTTAAACCGTAATCATAATTGATATAATGCTGCGTATTGGTGCCGCGGAAAATTGCCCATGGGTGTATTAACGGGCGTTTTTGTATATCCAGATCATCAAACCAATGATCCAGGTTAAAATTAAAACCTCCTTCATTGCCGTTATCCCAAATTACAATCGACGGATGGTTCACATCCCTCCCGATCATTTCTTTAGCAAGCTTAGAACCAACTTGGGTATCATAAGCATGGTGCCAACCGGTAAGCTCATCCAATACAAACAAACCCAGTGAATCGCATACATCCAGAAAATGGTCATCGGGCGGATAATGCGACATGCGGACAGCGTTCATATTCATATCCTTAATAAGTTTTACATCAGCAATACTGATGGCTTTGCTGGTTGCCCTGCCTGTAGTTGGCCAAAATGAATGGTGATTAACCCCTTTGAATTTGATTTTAACATTATTTACATAAATACCATCATGCAAACGCAATTCAACCGTACGAAAGCCAAAGCGTTGCTGTACCGTATGTACCGCCCTGCCATTTGAGGTAAGCGTAAATACCACATTGTATAAATCAGGAAACTCCGGCGACCATAATTTTGGCGCAGACAGATGTGTTGTGATAAGTACCGATGTATCACCCGGTTTAATTTTAGCTGAGAAAGGGATACCCGCTTTTTTCCCTGAAATGGTATAGAACTGCCCCGTTACCGCATCGATATTTCTGATATTCGCCAAATCCAGCTGTGCCTCAAAGCTACCGTCGGCTTTGCCATTAACTGCTACATGGCTGATGTGCTGGCGCGGAAACGCTTCCAGAAACACCGGTCTGAAAATACCGCCAAATACCCAAAAATCACCCTTACGCTCGCTGGCATTTACAGATGCATTTGCAGAATATTTGGATACGGTTACCTCCAGTAAATTTGGCTGCCCAAATTTCAACAGTTTGGTAATATCGTATTTAAAACGGTAAAAAGCCCCCTGGTGGATATCGCCCGCCTGCTGGCCGTTGATCATTACCTTAGTATCCGTCATGGAGCCATCAAATACTATGTTGACAGACTTACCTTGCCACGAGGCTGGCGCGTTAAACTGGTATTTATATAACCCTTGCTCCTTGCCTTTAAGGCTGTCTTTATCCAAACCGTAATTATATTTTCCGAAACCCTGCAATTCCCAGTTTGAGGGTACTGGGATGGTTGTCCATTTACCCGAATTACGGCCTGCAGTGCAGTAGAACTGCCAGTTTACTGTATGATCGCTACCTGTGCCCGAAAGAAATTGCACTTCTGTTTCTTGAGCATAAGTATTTGCGGCCGGTATCAACAGCAAAACGTATATGAATATTTTAAACAAGGCATTTTTCATGCTCCGGGATCAATTAGCGGTTAAAGTGAATTTGAGCGGGTTATCCGTACGAAAAGGCACTGCGGGTAAACCATCTTTGTTATAAAAATTAGGCTCTGCTACTTCCGTCCAACCAAAGCGTACTGCTACCGGTACAGGTACAGCAGGTGATGAAACCTCTACTTTATTGCCTTTAATTGTGGCAGTAGCATCAACAAATTTGCCATCGCTGCCGGCTATGGTAAAATAGCTGAGCGGTTTACCATCATGGCTTACCAGGCCGCTGCCCACATATTTAAAATCAAGTATGATCTTATTGCCTTTGATCTGCATTTTCTCATACATCGGGCCCGAGAAAACAACCTTTTTACCGTAGGTATTAGCCAGGGCCTGCAGCTCCAGCCGTTGGCCTACCACCCACTTAAAAGCCGGGTGTATATTGGTTAGTGAATCATTCAGGTCTGTAGTAACAATCATGCCTGTATGCGGTATTTTGAGGGCCATAGTTTGGGCCTCACGCAGTTCGGGCTCGGTGTAGATGGTATAAGAAATATTGCTTTTAGCCCTTGAATAATAAAACGGGGCTATCTGTACATAATAGAACGGCAGGTTCTTATCATTCCATAATTTACGCCACCAGTTGATGAGCGCTTCCATTTTGTAAGTATAGCTAATGGTTTCTGCTAAATAACTGCTGCTTTCGCCCTGGTACCATAAAAATCCGCGTAAGGCATAAGGAGCCACGGGAGCTATCATATTCACATATAATTTACCGGGATCGCCGTCAACTTTTATGTTGTTATCTTTAAAATAGGGTATCGCATCAAATGCTTCACCTGGCATCCATGGCTCAATTCGGCTGCCGCTTATTGCGGAGCATATAATACCCACCGGAACTTTCAGATCATGGTTTAAGTTTTTAGCAAAGAAATATCCGGCAGCTGAAAAGTCCCTAAGCGCTGTGCCTTCTGCAATATCCCAGCCTGAATGTGTTGAATCAGGCCTTCTCAAATTCTTTTGTGTAACCAAAAAGATCCTGATCTGCGGGTTATGCGCCCGCTCAAGCTCATCAATTGGCGAATTTACTGTACTGGTATCCGGCCTGCGTACTTTGCTGTTCTTACGCATTTCATATGACATGTTCGATTGCCCTGAGCAGAGCCATACCTCACCAACCAAAATATTATCGAGTTTAATAGTATTTGTTCCGTCTATTTCCAAAATCTGCGGCATTGCTGAGGCAGGCATAGGGTCGAGCATTATTTGCCAGTTACCTGCTACATCCGCAATTACTTTTTTGGTTTGACCACTAAATTTTACAGTGACAGCCTCACCCGCAGATGCGGTACCCCAAACGGGTACAAGCTTATTGCGTTGCAACACCATATTGTTACCCAATATTTTAGGCAGCACAACTTCGGCATAAGTATTGCCCGCCAATGCCGTGCAGCTTAGCAAAAAAATGATTACAATATATTTATTTGTTGCCATTAGTAGCCGAAAGTTTTAAATGATTTAATATAAAATGCTGCCGGAGCTGCCTTTTCACCAGCTTTTGGCTGGTCATAATCCTGGTCGGTTGGGGTGTCAGCATCAGGAAAACGCCTAACATCGCCAGTACGGAAAACAACACGGTTAACACTTAACACAGGTGCAAAAAACAAGGCTGTAAGCACATTCTTTCCATTTACATTCACCGTATAAAAACGGGTATCGGTATTTAATTTAATACTGATATGATAAGGAGTATTTGGCATGTATTTCAGCATATTTTTGGAGCGGTAACCTGTTTTTGCTTTGAAAACACCAGTTGAATCAAATGTCAGCCTTAAAGCTGCATCGCCGCTGGCATTTTGAACTTCGATATCCAGCATGTCTGTGTTATTTTGTGCCGGGATAATGGTAAAATCCGCAATCAGTTTTTTTGATTCGGGCACAATGCGCTCAGCCCTGGCATAATCAAATTTATCCCAGTCCTTAAGCGCTAAAGCCCGTGTGCCGTCCGGCGCTTTATCCATACTTACAGGTGCCCATAATGGGCTGTAAGTATTCCATTTCTCCAATTCCTTGCCTGCGGGCATGTCATTAAACACTTCGTTGGCTTGTTCAGCAGTCACATCGGTTACAGGTACCGGGATTGATGAAACCCATATATCCTCTTTATTCATGCTATAGGTAACCCATAACTTACCATCGGGTGGAATGCCATTACCTTCTTCAATTCCCCGTGTATATTGAGGCCCGTATGATTTGTAGTTGCCACCATACCGCATAGTTGGTATTTCGCCGTTTACCAGCAAAAGGTTGGTATAGTTTAAGCCATCCTGACTAACGGAGATACCCAATGGCCACCTAAATTCAGACGGGTTGTAAACTGTGGCATATTTACCATCGGATGTGCGCTGCCCCCATATTTTGGCATTGCTGGTCACAAATCGTGGGGCGCGGCTGGCATTTGCGGGCCATGATTTACCATTATCAGTACTGATGGATGTTAGTGCATATTTCCATAAACCAACCACCCTGCCGTCGGGCAAATGATAGAAATTAAAGGCTTTATAATCTTTATGCAGCGGGATCAGTGGGTCGTTATGATCGGTTTCTTCTACCCATTGCATCATCATTAAAGGGTTCGCCATCAACTCATCGCAGGCTTGTACAAAACCTTTGTCTTTACTGGTTTTATAAAATGGGAACGAAGTGTTTTGTTCATTCCATTTAGGGTTATAGTGAATAAAATATATAGGGCCAAATTTTCCGTTAGGGTAAACCTCTCTTACTACGCGGCCTATGCCTTTGCCATCATTAGGGTCATCATGGGCATCCAGGCAAATACCATAGAACCCAAGTACCAACAAGCGTTTTGATTTGGCGGTGTAAAAACCCATGCGCTGGTGCATAACCGCATACAGGTTTTTAGCTACGCCCGGATGTCCCTCTTTTGTGGTGCCATCAGGGATTTTATATTGCGGGAAAATTACGGTTGGGTTTGACCATGTTTCGCCATCTTTTGAAGTTATAAGCAGGGTTTGTCCCGGCGGTACGCTTTCACCTACTTTGTCACTTAAATATTCTACATAAAAAGTGCTGTTCCAGTAAGCCAGCATGGGTTGATGGTTGTAAGTAAAGCCAAAACCATCGGCTAGTTCAGGATGTTCGCGGTTTGCACGGAAGATCTGCGTGCTGTGTATACCAATTACAGGGCTTAACCTGCCGTTATGATAATCCACATTGGCAACGGTATTACCTGTATATCTTACCGTGTCCTGTGATTTGGCGGTATACCAGCAACCGGTAATTGCTATTAATAATATGATTATTTTAGTTTTAAGCATATTTTATTGGTTTACAGGCATTGCGGCGGCTAACATTAAGTGTTTAAGTGTTTTTTCAGTCACTTTAAATATTGTGCCGTGTTTATGGCCTTGTGGTACACTAATAGAATCAGCTATATTGGTAAATGTTTTAAAATCGGTGGTACGCATACAGCCAAATTTTTTAAGGCGGTAGGAGTCGTAATAGATCAGCCAGTTATTGCCTGCTTTAGTCATCGTCGGCCCCTCTGAATACATCTCGGTAAACCGTTTCGAATAATTACTATATGGCCCAAGAGGATTATTGCTGAATGCTACCAGTATATTACGGTTTGGCCTTGTATTGTCCTTCATCAATAAAACATATTTGCCTTTACCCATTTTCACAATTTCCGGGTCGATAACGCTAAAGCCGGGATCAAGGAATAATTTTGCAGGAGTGAAAGTTTTAAAATCCTTAGTAATAGTGTAATACAGACGGTGATTATTATTTTCATCCTCTTCTCCTTTTGGAAAACGAAACGGTATAGTTGATGCCCAGGTGATAATAAAATCATTTGCTAAATGATCATAAAATAATTCAGGCGCCCAGGCATTAACGGCACTTGGTTCATCAGCCATTACATTCAGATGCTGCTCTGGCGACCAGTGTATCAAGTCCTTTGATTCCGCATAACCTATACCTGTATCATTTTTCCAACCCGTTGTCCAAACCAAATGATAAACCCCATCGGGGCCTTGTTGTATAGATGGATCGCGCATTATTTTAGCATCACCAACTTCGGGCTTTATAAAAATATGGTTCAGATCCGTCCAGTTATAAGCATCATGGCTATATAATAACCTTAATCCGGCGTTGGCAGGTTCATTAAAGGATGTGAACAGGTACACATCTTTCCGGGCTTTGCATGATAGCAAAACCATGCCGGTTAAAATCAAGATGTATATTTTTTTAAGTCCAGCCATCACAATTTCCCTTAGGTTTATATAGCATCAAGTATCAACACCCAATCATTTCCATTCGCAGGCTCGCCCGGAGGATTAAATTTCGTTATTTTTGATTTATCGAAAGTCCCGATAGCCGTAATAATGCCGTTACGGGGATTATACCACGATGCTTTTATTTTGCTCCCCGGCAGTTGCATAGTATTGATATCCATATTACGGCCTGTGTAGGTGTAAACAAAAGCATAGTCTTTTCCACGCGTAGCGATCAGCCTGTTATACTGCACGCCCTGGTTGTCGGCAATCAATGACTGATCGGGCACCCGCTCAAAATACGGGCGGGATAGCATCAACTTTTTCAGATAAACCATTTGCTGCGCGCCGGGGTCATTGATAGAATTATACCAGTAACCTTTTGAGCCGTACGCGCCAATAGCTTTATCTTTTAGACCATGCATCTGCATTACATCATTATTGCCATAGGTGTAACCGCAGGCACCTGCAAAAACTGACCAGTAACCATAGCGCCTTACATCGGCATCCGTCCATTTGGGTAAGTTAATATCGTGCAGGCCATAAGGAATTTTTTCGTAGGATGGCTCGGCATCCAATGTTGGTTTTATTGGTGTTTTGTTATAATCCACCTGTACATAGCGCCAATTATCTTCGCCGTAATGGAAATCGTTTTTTGAGGTGTCCTGTTTGTAATTTCTATGGCCGGATTGAAAGCTGTTAAAGCTGAGCCATGGTTCGTTCTGAAACCAGATGGACGATTGTGTCCTGCCACGGGGATGAAAAGTCATCAAATGATCAGGGTCGATATCATGGATAGTGTTACCTATCATGTTCCAAACTTTTATGGAATCACTGCCGGGGATATCGCCGCCATTCATCCAAATAACGTTGCTGCAGGATTTATATCTGTTTGCCAAAAATGCAGCATAGGCTTTGGCTTGTATCTCATTTATATGGGCGGCTTTTACTACCGAACCCCATACGGGCACTAATGCAATGTAGATCCCTTTTTCAGCAGCTTTTTTAACTACCCAATCAATATTATCCCAGTAATCATATTCTCCGGGGTTACCGGGCGAGTTACCCGGGGTAACTTTAGGTGTCATGATGTTTTTGTTTGATAGCGCCGAATCACCATAAAAATCGGTTTCGGAAAGGCTGTGCAGTACCATTACCTGTATTACATTAAAGCCTTGTTTGCGGCGGGTTTCCAGGTATTTTTCAGCATCCTCGCGTTTAAGCTTTGAGAACAATAACCAGCCGGTATCTCCAAGCCAAAAAAAAGGCTCGCCATTTGCAGTAAAAAACCGATGGTTAGGTGATATTTTTAAAACGGGCAATAAATCGGCCTCATCGCTTTTGATAGAAAAAAGCAAACAGGAAATAATACCTATCAGAACAATCCTTTTTAACATAATTATTTAGATACGGATGAGCCATAAAATAGCTTCGCCTGATTTAGTGCTTTTAATTTCAACACCATTGCCCCCTTTTACCTGCTCCTCGCCCGGTAATACTTCACCTGTTTTTGGGTCAATCCATTTCGCTTTATAGTTATCGTTTGCTGCTAAGTTTAAATGAATAACATCAGCGTTACTATAAACGATATATCCTTTTGCAGTATTTCCCAAAGCCCATTGGTCTTTCGGATTGCCCGGCAGATCAATGCTTTTCATAGATGATGCATCGCTCAAAAATTGTTTATCGGTTGTTGATGGCAATACAGGCAATGAACCACCTGCCATTAACACCGCCCAGCCAAAATGATCGTAGCTTTCGGCAGAATATAATACTGCCTTATCGGGATATTTCTGCTTATACTCATGCACTGCCCGGTAAACCTGTTCAAACGAGGATGCTTTTGGTTTATCAATACGTTCTTCCTGCCGTGGTGCAAGGCTCTGGCCACCGTTTGGTGCATAGGTTTTACCATTGCCTTCGTAATACCAATACCTGATATCGATCACATTGATAACCGAAGCTTTTGCCGGATCAGCAAGAATAGCGTCCTGTACATCTTTGGTGGCGCTTAGGCCAATAATTTCTTTCTTTTTATGCAAAGTTTCCCATTGCTTAATGGTTTCAACCCAAAACTGCATAAAATGCAAGGGGCCGGTAAACTCGGCGCTAATAGTTTGGATAACGCCAGTGTTATCAGCAAAATTATCCATGCATTTATCAATATAGGCTATCAATAATTTACGCCTTGAGGGGTCATTTTCATCATAAAACTGTTCGGCCATAAACTGGCGTTTGTCGCCAGCATAATTTACAGGCTCAGGAAAACCTGTACTATTGATGTTATTGGCTGTCCTCCACGGGAAATCCGCATAATGTGCGCCCGCCTCGATTATATTATGCTGAAAAAAGTTTTGATGAAATAACACTAATCCTTTTTCATCAGCTATATCTGCAAACTGTTTAAGACGGCTCCAATACCAAAGGTTATATTTTGTAAGATCGTATTTGCTTAATCCATCCCAGGCTAACTCTTTACCGCTGCGGGCAAATGGCAGCTCATAAAACGGTGGCCAGACATCGCCATCCATCCTGCGGATACGTTCATGATCATCGCGGCGGCGATCATACCACAAACCATAGTTATGTTCCAGCACGATGATATTGTCTTTTAACATCCAATCTGCTACTTCATCAAGGTCATCTGTTAAACCCGTTCCGGTACGGCCAGGAACCCAACGTGTAATATCTGGTTTGGCAGTACTTTTTAAATAATCTGGTTTAACAGTTCCATTCCACCATGGGGCTTCAAAATGTTTACCTTGTAAAACAGTATTACCACGTACCAGCCATCCATTTGTAACGCTCATTTTGGGGGCCATTGTTGGGGCTGTGGCTTGTTTGTAGCCTATTTCATCAATACTTTTAGCGTCCAGAGATGCTATACTTATCGGGTTTCTTTTTGGGGCGCCATCAACCCAATCACTTATGGTAGTAGCGGGTTTGCGTGCTGCCGCCATTAACGCACGCGCTTCGGCTACGGTGGGACTGCTTGATGGCTCGGTTTCAATACGCAGTATATCAGCTTGCTTGCTAATATCTTTGTTTAGCCTGTCAGCCAATTGCGCGTAATATAAACTGCGTGGACTTAAGGTACTATTAGATGATTCCCAGTAACCATCGCCACCAAATTGCGCCCAAGTGCCAAATGCCCAATTTTGCGCGGTAGGTGGTTGGTAACAATCTGCATGTGCAGCGCTACAATTCCATAACACACTGTTAGCGGCATTCCAGCCTGCACCCTGGCCATCCTGACCGCGGTTTAAATAACTTAAAGCCTGCCCGTCGATATTAGTAATATCAAATAACACGCCTGATGCCCAGCTATCTATGCTACCACTAAAGCTATAAGGCTGCCATGCTGAGCATTGTACAAAAGCAGTTGGGCCGGGCGTACAATAGCCCGCGGCAAAATCATGAAAGCCATTTACGGAATACAGGCGCTGAAAAAGTGTTTGGCCGCCCATTGTCCAAAATGTATTCCGTCGTAATCCGCCAATCTCTGATATTGGGGCCAGTGATTTACAGTCTTCAACTGTTATACGGTTAGCCGTTTCCAATACAAAAACTGCTGAACCAGCGAAATGCTCAAATATTACCTGACGAACCCAGGCATCTGACACGTTTTCCATGGTGATAGCCATCCAGCGATGCGCCTCGTCCTTAGGGTTGCTTACATCATAAGCCGATTGTAAGCGAATATTTTCTATGCCAACCTGGTCAATTCTGCCGGGCCAGTCATATTTTGCAACCATGCCGCCACCGTAGGTGCTATCCAGAGCTGTGGTTAATGGCGCATCAATAGTTATACTATTTCCATTTATGGCTGTGATCTTACGATCCCAGTTAATATCACGCTCGCCTGGTTTCCAGGCTAAAGCGGTAAGGCCACCCCCAAAATGATCGGTACCAAGTTTGTTGATCCAATTTTGTGTACTTGGGCGGTGTATGATGATCATATCCCCGGTTTTAAAATCGCCCGGATCTGAAACATGAAATGTTAAAGCGTTAACAGGTATATAAGCATCTGATACTTTTATTTCCTTTGATTTTTTACGGTCGTTTTTGCCTAAAACACGTATCAGGGTTGCCCTGTCTTTTCCTGCGCCGAGCAACATGGTTCCATCAGCACCCATTCCGCTCCCGCGAAGTACAACGCCTGATGCTTTTATTTTTAAACTGCCGTAAACTTCATAAATACCTTTATTTAGTAATACAGCACCACGAAAACCATCGGCACCGATAGGTAATGATGCCACATAATCCAATGCAGACTGGATACGTAAAGTGGCATCGCCTTTTTTAAGCGGAACAACTACCCTTACCGGAACAGTTGGTATTGGCTGTTCGGATGCCATGTAACCACAATAAGAAAAATCGGGGATGCGGTCACCATTTACATCAGCCTGGTATATTATTTTTCCATCCTTACCTATAGAAAGAGGCGCCGGCGGCTGACCAGCCTTTTTATTTTTTTGAGCTATTGCGGGGGCATGCATCAGCATACCCCCAACAAATAGTCCTGACAATAAACCAATTATATTATTTTTGGATAACCTCATTATACCTTACCCGATTAATTTAGTTTGCCATTTGGCATAGGGTGTTCCCCCTTATCTGCTACCGAATTCAGGTAAACTTCGATATTTGTATAACCACCACCATTTTTAGCAAGCTTACTTGCATCGCTGGCATCATGTGGGTTAAGGCCATGAGCAATCTCGTATGAATCCGGCATACCATCATGATCACTGTCTTTATATGGCGTACCTTTATATTCTGGATACCCGCCAACCTGCCATGGAGCAGTTATAATACCCAATTTATAAGAATCTTTAGGTAATTTACGTATTTTGAATTGGAAATCGGTATCTGTTTTCATTTCGGTATAAGTGATTTTTCCGGTTCTTACCTGTTGTGCAATTCGCAGATCAACCGCGTCACGATGTGGCAGCGTTGCACCCGAGTTTTCTACAACAAATTTGTAAGCTTGGTCTGCTGTCATAATAGTAACAGGAGCCATTGGGAAAGGTGTTGCTGAGTACATATAATCTTTATATGGGCCCGCATCAGGCAACTCATCAACTTGTACGCCGCCAGCCCAATTATCAGCGGTGATTTTAGGATATCCTTCCATGGCATTACCCACAACATAAGCACGGCCAAATACACGTTCCTTAAGTTTACTACGCCCTGACTCAGGTTTTAGTATACGATGGCCTACTGCATCATCCTTTGGTGTAACCGGCCCTGGTTTAAAATAATTGTTTATTATGTTAAAGTTAGTAGTATAATCACCACCATCCATTGAACGATGGTGCCAGTTAAACACTACGTTATTTACAAAAGTGTAAATGCCATTCCAACCTACTGATGGGTTACGGCCCGTATTATCAGCCCACATATTGCGTATCAGGGTGCTGTTTTCGCCGCCTGTGGTACTACCGAACGAGTGGTTCCAGTAATCCAGCGCCTCAGCGTATATACAGTTTTGAATAGTGATATTCACAGTACCTAATTTTTCAGCTTTTGAACCATCCCCAGGGTCAAACATGTGGCGGTACATCGAGAAGTTCTCATCAAGGCCCCAACTTGTGGAAGTATGATCAACAATGATATTACCTACCGGGTCGCCGCCAAGTGCATCATCGCGCCTGCCCACGTTGGTTTCACCACGCCTGAAACGCATATAGCGTATAATTACGTCATGCGTATTTACCCAAAACGATTCGCCTGCAACGCAAACACCATCGCCAGGAGCAGTTTGGCCTTCAATACTAATATACGGCGCCCTAACAATGATCGGGGTTTTAATGTGAATAATACCTGCCACATTAAATACAATTATACGGGCTCCGCCCTGCTCGCAAGCCCAGCGCAATGTACCCGGCCCATCATCAGCCAGGCTCGTTACTTCGAGCACCCGGCCTCCACGGCCCCCAAAAGTGAATTTACCACCACCTTCTGCACCCGGAAAAGCAGGTATTTTTGCTTGTGGCAAATCGGTTGGCCTTGCTGCCCATGGTACATATACTTTGCCCTTGCGCTGATCTGCCTGTACAATAGGTAATGCAACTTTCCATGCAGAATCCGAGTGCCGCATGGCTTTTGCCATCATGGAATCGCTTTCTGCCTGAACACTTTTAGGCACTTGCGGGTATTGGGCAAACGCATAGTTGGCAAACCCCAAAGCCGCCACCAGTAAAAATAATCCTGTCTTCTTTTTCATAGTTAAATTTATCATATCAATTATAATAAAGGGCGAATATTATCCGCCCTTTATGTTTTTATTTAAGGGGATCAAATGGCCCGCCCCAGGTATTGTTTTGCTGGATGTTCGGGTCGCTTTGGATCGTGCCTATTGGTATACCAAAGAAATAATCCGCTGTTTGGAAAGCTATAGGCGTAGCATCAAGATATTTCAATTCGCCAGGTGTTGAACTGGTCCCGATAGCTATCGGAACAGCACTGAAATACTGCGTATAAACAGCATCTAAACCTTCGGAGGCGGCATCGTTATCACGTGTAGTTAAGCCAGATGAATTTATAGCAACATTAAGGTAATCCGTACCGCTGCCATCTGGTTTCAAAATAATAGTTAAGCCTTCTCTTTGTTTGCCATTCAAGGTACTTTCAACTAATTTCCACCTTCTCAGATCATAATAACGTTTTCCTTCATAAGCCAGTTCTATTTGCCTTTCGAACAATACAGCCATAGCCAGGTTGGTGCCGCTAAGGCCTGTGGTAAGGCCATACATGTTGTCACTTCCGGCTTCAATGCCGGCCCTTTTACGAATAGCAATTAAGTTGTTATAAGTAACGGTGCTATTACCTATCATTGCTGCTGCTTCCGCCTGGTTAAGTAATACTTCGGCATACCTTATTTCCTGCCAATCGGTACCGGAATATGAGAGATTTGCTGTAGATAAATTTGGATCAACGCCTTTGCGGCAATAAAAACCTGTAGAGGTCGAGCCCGAAACTTCGGTTGTTTTGGTTGCCGTATTAGTTTTATTTGAATAATAGTTATAAGTCCACAGCCTGTAATTAGTGTTTCCTTCCAATGGCCATGGGCAACCATTATAAGCTATGGTTTGATTAAACCTTGGGTCGCGGTTATCAAAAAAGTGTACCGGATCATAGGTATATTCTGTTGATGTACCGGGCGCTTTGCCATCGGCCATTGGGAATGCCTGAACTTCGTCCCAGGTAGGGTTATTAGAACCACCGCCCGACAATGACTTAGGAATGCAACTGGCCGTATAAGTATTATTATCCTGGCCATTTGGATCGATATCTGTATTATATTCTGTTACCATAACAGCCTCGGGGTTTGCAGGAGCGCCCCCCGATCCCGGCCCTTCGGTAGTCCACATGGTTACATCTTCTTTGGGATAAAGGCCATAACCATGCGCCGTGAGCGTAGCTATAGCATCGGTACTGGCCTGGTAAGCTGCCTGCCAGCGGGTCATATCGTTGGTAGAGTTGAATTGCGGGCTGGCCCAGGTAAGCAATACCCTCCCCAGGAAAGCCTGTGCTGCACCCTGGGTAATACGCCCATAATCTACTGTCGGCCATCCGCCAGGCAAATATTTGATCGCGGTATCAAGGTCGGCCACAATTTGGTTATAAGTTTGCGTAGTTGTGTTACGTGGTAATTCGGCAGCCGTTTTTGCAGGGTCGCCAACAACAGGCAATGGTGTTAAAACAAGTGGTACACCTCCGTACAATCTAACAAGATCGAAATAACGATATGCCCTCCAGAATAAAGCCTGCGCTTTAAACCTGTTTTTAGTACCCGTAGGGATTGGACTGGTAGCAAGGCTGGTTATAAAATCATTTATGTTACGGATCTTGGCGTAGTTTGTACTATTGCTGTTGGCTGTACCGATATCGGCAACCGTTGCTGTTGTAACAGTTCCTAAAACGAATGTATTACTTGAGTAATTTTCTTCGCAAAGATTACCAACGCCTGTACTTCCGAGCGTACTGAGCGATCCGCCGTTACCTGCCCAGGCAGGTAAGTTATTTGAATAAATAGAGTTCAGGTACATTACTGCTGTAGCTGAATCGGCAAAAAGTAAAGATGATGAATAAGTACTTTCCGGCCCTTTATCAAGCACCTTTTTGCAACTCGTATATAGCAATCCTGATAATATCAGGCCAATTAATGCTATGTTATATAATTTCTTCATTTTTTTTAAATTTAAAAACCTGCGTTTATACCAAATGTAAAAGTTCTAAGTTGTGGATAAGCCTCAAGCCCTGTAGCATCAGTTCTGTAATGATCGGGATAAGGGTTATATAAACTTAAAACATTTGTACACTGCCCGAACAGCCTGGCGCTGGCAAGGCCTACATGTTTTATCCATTTTGTAGGCAGTGCGTAGCTTAGATTAGCTTGTTGTATATTCCATGAAAAGGCACTCACCATCCAAAAATTACTTGGTTCGTCGTAATCTGCTGTATAATATGGTGCCGGATATTTTGCATTCGGGGTTTGCGGTGTCCAATAACCTTCGCTCCAAAATGCAAGCCTGTTTTCCTGAAGGTCGGTTTTGTTGAAAGCGGTTATTTCAGTGCCACCCATCTCGGTCATTCCGCCCCAGGCTAAACCCGAAACTACATTCAGGCTTATAGATTTATAGCTAAAGCCAAAATTAAAACCGGCGCTATTATGATCTGAAGCTTTATTGCTCAGGTATTTCTCGTCTTTAGTATCAGGAGTGATAACACCATCGCCATTTAAGTCGGCATAGTTTATCATACCGGGCGCAGGTGTTAAACCAAATATTTTTACATTTTGGGCGCCGCCTGCTGCCGCAGCTCTTTCAGCAATAATCTGGTTAGCTTGTGCCTGTGTCCTGATAAGGCCCAAGCTTTCATAGCCCAATATCCCGCCGTCGTCTGATAGCCCGGTACGATCCTCAATAGTACCTGCAACACCGGCCTGAAGCGGCTCCCTTATATTCTTATCGTCACTCCAGCCATAAAATGCTGTCACGTTATATCCCCAATCTTCATTGATATGATCTTTCCAGCTAACGGTGATCTCAGTACCAAAGTTGTCTACGATACCAAAATTTTCTGCCGGCGCGGTGTTACCTATTGTTAATGGAACAGCGCTGGTTGATGAAGCAAGCAAATCGTAACCATGTGTCCAGTAATAATCGGCGGTCAGGCTTAAACGGTTTTTCAGAAACTGCATATCTACACCGTAATCTGTTTCAAACCTATGATCCCATGATGTATTCGGATCAGGAATTGTAGCCGGTTTAATACCGGTTCCGCGTTCGCCTTCGTCAAATACAGCGCCACCATTAGGGCTACCCGTTGCTATATTATACTGTTGATAGTATTGGTAAGATGAGTTACTAATTGAGTTACCGCCCATTAAACCAAAGCTTGCCCTGAATTTTAATTGGTCTACCCAGGGTAGCGCCTCTTTAACAAAAGCTTCATTTGAAGCCACCCAGCCTAAAGATACCTCACCAAAATTTCCCCACCTTTTGCCAGGTGCAAAGTCGGTTGTTCCGTCCTGGCGCCCAACAAGCTGTACAATATATGTTTGATTGTAATCATAATTGATACGCTCTACATACGACTCCAAAGCCCATTCATAAACCAAGCTGTTAGCCTGATTTGCTGTTTGAGCACCTGTAGTGAAGTTGAAATTAGGTAAGCCACCGGGTACAATCAGCGACGAAGATGTTGCTACTCCATCACCGCTACCAGCCCTTTGCTCATAAATTGCTATTGCATTAATATTGTTCTTACCAAAACTATGCTGATAGTTTAGTTTGGCATCTAACTGGTATGTTGTTTGAAGGTTAGGGTTGAAAGTTATAAGGTTGTCATTGTCAATAGGAACAATCTTTACTAACGAACCGCCCGGTATGTGGTCATTATCTCCGGTACCGGAATATTGATAATAATTAAACGTTGTTCCGTATTGTGTAGGGAACGCTGTATTTATATTATCATTGAATGAAAAACCTGCCGATAGCCCTTTAATGCCTGGAATTTCGTAATCTATGTGAGCTAATAGATTGGTAATATAGTCAGGCTGATCCTCATAATTGTCCGAATTCTGGAAAAGGTTCACATTAATATTGTCAAGGGCATAAGTAGAAGTACTTTGCAAATAAACAGGGTTGCCGTTGATATAATATTTCTGCCATGGTAACATCTGCCCAAGTGTGGTCACATCATTATTAATGTTTTCAGTTGTACCATGTTGTTTATACCAGAATTCCTTGGAATAAGAGTGATCAAAACTCAAATTTGCCCCAATTGTCAAGCCTTTAGCGGGTTTTGTTTCAACACTGGCACGTAAGCCCCATTTATAGTTGCTTATGCCTGAAAAGTTTGAGTTTTGGTTTACATAATCTCCGCCAATAAAATAAGTTGCCTTATCAGAACCACCTGAAATAGTGATATTCTCGCGCTCAACATCAGCGGCATGAAATTCCTGCTTAAGGTAATTTGTGTTATTTGCAGGGTTGGCAATATAAGCTAACTCATCGGGCGTATACCATTGTGCGTTCTTATTGTTGGTAGCACCATTTACGTAACCATTCTGATCAATTGTGTTGCCGGTTTGTATTCCATTTGGCGCTTGTACCCCTATTTGCGTAAAAGCATTGCTCCAATTGGCCATTTGTATGCCCGTTAAATATTTAGGCAGCATTACCGCGCTTGCAGTACCGAACTGCGAACTGAAAGTTATCTTAGGTGCACCTGGTTTTCCTTTTTTAGTACGAACAATAATAGCTCCCGAACCACCTGCTACACCATAAATGGCAGCCTCGGCATCTTTTAGTATAGATATGTTTTCGATTTCACTGGGATCAAGCAGGTCAAAGTCGGCCTGACTGCGTACCTGGTCGTCAATGATATAGAGCGGTGTTGTGGTACCGCCAGCAGCCGAGTTTAACACCACAGGATTACGTATGGTAACACTGGATGTGGGCTGGCCCGGACGATTATCCTCCGTTATATGTAAATTAACAGTTTGGCCGGAAAGAGAGGCAAGAAGGTTAAGACTGGGAATATCCTGGATATCTTTTGTAGATATTGTGGCTACAGATCCCGTTAATGTTGATTTTTTCTGTTCGCCGTAACCTACTACTACTACCTCCTCAAGGTCTTTGTTAGTAGGCGCCAGTGTAAAATCAGCATTCATCTCCCCTACGCGTAACGTTTTCTCCTGATAATTATAACCAATAAAGCTAACCCCTACTACTACATTTTGTAAGTTGGTCACTTTTAAAGTGTACTTACCATTAGCGTCAGTTGAAGTGCTTGCTTTACTTCCTTTTACCTGCACGATCACACCGGGCAGCGGCTGGTTCTTTTCATCTAAGACAGTGCCGCTTATGGTTCTGTCCTGCGCTTTGAGTACGTTGCTCAGTAGCAACAATACCAAAAATAAGAGGTAAATTTTTCTCATAAAATTTAAGGTTAATTAATTTTGGTTTAATATAAATTTGGTTTGTGTATGTATTAATTAATTTGGCCCACCCTATCAACTAATAATTTCTTATCCTTTTTGTGTTGATCTTTCTTTTATGCGTTGCTGCCATTCTTCGCCGGCTTTTTTCATATCATAACCCTGTGCCGATAAGTAATTATTAATTCTGCCTTTATATTTTCCAAACCACGAATGCTTTTTTTCCGACGACTCTGCATCTATGGCATGCTCACGCGCTTCGGTTAACCATGCTTTAATTTGCACTTTTTGTGGTTCCGTTAAATTTGGTAACTCATCCAGATAAGCACCATAAGTTAATGGTAATATTTTATAGGTCATCTCATCTTTAACAGCATCTATTTGTCCGGGTGTAAGTTCACTGGCAAGTTTGCTTAGATATGATGCGTGTAACACTGTTAACTGTTTATCAACATTACTATCAATTGTGGCTGTTTGCGTATTGGCGGTTGCTTTATCGTCGCCATATTTCGCTTTTATTTCCTTAACCTGTTCATTACGGCTATCATGAATAGCACTTAGTGTACGATATTCATTAATTACAATATCAGTTACACGCTTAAATTTTGCAGAATCAGTTAGATCAAGTGCGGAAACAATTTTTTCAGCGCGTTTAGTTATCACTTGTGTATAATTTGCCTGTTCATCGGCAGTTATACTTTGTGCATTTACATATGATAAACCTATCAGCATTATTACGATTATAAAAAGGTATTTCTTCATCGGTTTTTTTAAGTAAAATTGAATATATATTTAACATTACATACCATTTATCAAACGGTATAATTGTACTAACAACACTAATTAAGTAATCAATAATTATTAAAACTTAACCAGTTACAAAAAATATAATTTATTAATTCGGTTTATATAACATGTAGCGGCTGCTATCATTAAACAGACTACATTAACAAATATCAAGTAATAGTAATTGTTATTATTACCTTTATTTATCAACTTATTGTATGATATTACCATAGCAACAAGCGCCCTATATCACAATATCTTTACATGCCATTTTTAACCCATTGTTTGCTGAGATCAATTTTTTTTCACTACATTTAAATTCTCAACCCAAATAACCAATAATAACCCAATCAAGCAATTGATTCATTTTTTATTAGATTTAAGTTCAAAATGAAACCACATTTTCTTAAAGTTGACGTAAAACCGCAGAATTCGTTCAGCATCAGGCATGATATTTTACCCACCTTCAGGGGTATATGGCATTACCACCCCGAACTGGAGCTACACTATGTTATCAAAGGTGAAGGGGTGCGATTTATTGGTGATAATATCAGCAACTTTTCTTCTGGAGAAATATTATTGTTAGGCGAAAAACTGCCTCATTGCTGGCGTTGTAAAGAAGAATATTTTCAACCCGATTCAGGCCTTAATGTTGAAGTGATAGTTATACACTTTTTACCTGATTGTTTGGGGCGGTATTTGCTTAATTTACCCGAAGCTTATTTATTACCAAAGCTATTTGAAAAAGCAAAAAACGGTATTATCGTAAATGGCCCTGTTAAAGAAGAATTAAAACGCTTAATGTACCGTGCAGTTAACGCCAATAATCTCGACCGTATCATCGTATTGCTATCCATACTTAAATTGCTGGCAGAAAATGACGATTTTGAGCACATCACTTTATCACATAACGAATTTCATCAATCAAATGAATCGGATACTATTCGTTTGAATAAAGTTTGCGCCTATACCTTAACCAATTATAAAAAGGAAATAAGCCTTAATGAAATAGCCGCCATAGGCAATTTAAGTGTAACCTCGTTTTGCAGGTACTTTAAATTAATGACGAAAAAAACGTTCTCAGATTTTTTAACGGAGATAAGAATAAGCCATGCCTGCCGTTTTTTGATCGAAGATAAATTACCTACAGAAGTACTTTGTTTTGAATGCGGCTTTAACAATATATCAAATTTTTACCGCCATTTTAAAAAGGTAACCAATATGACCCCGCTTGAATATAAAAGAAGATATTTAAAAGGGCAAGCACCGCAAATTGCCCAAAGCGCTTAATGCGGTTTAATTATTTTACGTTTAAAACCAAATTTGCTGATTGTAAACCGGCAGACTGCGCATACACCATAGCTTTACCTCCATTTTTTCTTGCCTCTACTATCAGCAGGCACATGCCATGGAATGCTTTATGATGATCTGCTTTAAATGATTCCATATCTGTTTGCGAACCATTGTCGGTACCTGCAACTTGCGCAGGGCCTGTAATTTTAAAGTTAACCGGATTATCAGCATCCGGCACTATATTCCCCCGGCTATCTAATATTCTTACTGTTATAAAAGACAGATCTTTCCCATCAGCCTTTATTAATTTCCGGTCAGCCAATAGTTCGATCCTTGCCGGTGAACCGACGGTATGAACTTCTTGTGTGAGTACTATTTTTCCATTTTTACGGGATACAATTTTCAGCGTTCCGGGTTCGAACTTAACTTTCCAGGCCACATGCAGATCATCACCCTGTTTGGTTTTTATGCCCAATGATCTGCCGTTCAAAAACAATTCCACTTCATCAGCCTGGCTATAATAGGCCCAAACATCAATCAGTTGGCCGGGTTTCCAATTCCAGTGTGGCAATAGGTGTAAAACCGGTTTGTTTGTCCACTCGCTTTGGTACATATAATACACATCTTTCGGGAAACCAGCCAGATCAACAATCCCAAAATATGAACTACGCGCAGGCCATGGGTAGGGAGTTGGCTCGCCGATGTAATCAAAACCCGTCCAGATAAAAAGGCCTGAAAGGAAATCATATTTTTTGATGATCTTCCAGGTTTCCTCATGCGTTGAGCCCCAATAGGCAGCTACATTATCATAAGCGCTAACGGCAAACTCCGGGTTACCTTGCTTAAATGGGATTTTTGAGCTTTGTGGCCAATGGCGGGTAGTATCGGTTGGGGTATCGTAAAACCCACGTGTTTCTAACGCGGACATAGTTTCTGTAGCTATGAATTTTTGACCGGGATAATTTTTCCTAAAGTCAGTATATACTTCCTGGTGATAATTAAGCCCTACCAAATCTAATACACCCGACTGATAAATAAAATTCTTATGCGGGTCAGGTTCACTTAATGCCGAAGTTATGGGCCGTGTACGATCAATATCCTTCACGATCTTAACTAATTCGCGTGCTATGGTGATACCGCTACTATCAAATTGCTCCCTTATCTCGTTACCTATACTCCATATAAATACGGACGGATGGTTCCGGTCACGTAATATTTGATCTTCCAGATCGCGTTTATGCCATTGTACCCAGTCTTCATGGTAATCATGCTTGGTTTTCTTTTTAGCCCACATATCAAAAGCTTCGTCCATTACCAAAAAACCCATTTTATCGCAGAGATCCAAAAATTCAGGCGCGGGCGGATTGTGTGAGGTACGGATAGCATTGCAACCCATATCCTTTAAAATTTGCAGCTGGCGTTCAATTGCACGTGTATTAACCGCGGCGCCTAATGCTCCCAGGTCGTGGTGCATACAAACACCTTTGATCTTCATATGTATCCCATTTAATGAAAATCCTTTTTGCGCATCAAATTTAAATGACCGTACCCCGGTATTAATGCTAAGATCATCTAACACCTTATTATCCCGCACTATTTGCAGCGAAACTTTATATAGATAGGGATGATCTGTTGACCATAATTGCGGATTCCTGATAGTTAAATGATATGAAATAGCCGTGGTATCATCCGGCTTTTTAATTGGTGAAAGACCATAAGCCACCACTTCACCCTTTTCATTATAAATGATAGTTTTTAAACTTAGATTTTTATCAGCGCGACTTATAGTAGTATGTATTTGTACCAATGCTTCGTTATTTGTAATGACTGGCGTGGTGATAAAAGTACCCCATTTGGTAAAATGGGTTTTGTTTACCGTATTGAGCCATACATTGCGATATATGCCCGAACCGCTGTACCAGCGCGAATTAGGCTGACCGGAATTATCAACCTTTATAGCAATCACATTATCCTGCTCACCAAAATGTAAATACGGCGTAAGGTCATAACTGAATGAAATATAACCGTTTGGCCTTTTGCCGAGATAATAGCCATTTATCCAAACTTCGGAGTTACGGTAAACACCATCAAAATCAATAAATACGATTTTATTTTTTGAGGATAGCGGAACTTTAAAAGTCTTACGATACCAACCGATCCCGGCAGGTAAGCCGCCTTCGCCCTGCGTTGTAGGATTTTTTTCGCTGAAACTACCTTCTATACTCCAGTCGTGTGGAAGGTCAACCATGCGCCATTTGCTGTCGTTAAATGCAGGTTGCTTAGCAAGGCTATCATCGGCAGGCATAAATTTCCAGTTGTTATCAAAACTTTCTGTATTACGCGCTGATTGTGCCGATGCTTGAATGCAACAGCATAGAAAAACAATTAAAATAGCACAGAATGACCTCATAATTCCATGATCATTGTTTTTTAACCTTTACAGGTGGCGGCACAAAATTCAGTTCACTTTTGCCCATATCCTTTGATGTGGCTACGGCTATACCCCGCTGTTGTGTTTTATCAACAGCGCAATAGAAATGATAAACCACACCTTTCCAATTGATCACGTATGATTTATGGGCAAATTCATTATCAAAAGGCTCGGATGACTGGATAAGTTTTGCCCCGTTCCAATCTGTCCAATGTACCAGGTCATACGAACAGGCAAAGCGATTAAACACACCGCCCGGCCCGGTTTTCCAAAATGCCCCGAAGTAGAACATCACATAAACATCACCTATTTTTTGAATATCAGGATCGCCTGTTATACCGGGGCCGTGGTTTAGCACCGGATCTTTTCCATTGCGTGCCCAATGTAGCATATCGTCGGATGTTGCCATGCCAATACGCTCGGCACCGCGTTTTTTATCTACACTATCGCCATTGGCATTATAATACATTATAAACGAATGGCCTGTAAGCTTTGCTTTATCCCAGATCACGGTTTCTTTATATTGCGTATGATTATCCCACCACGACACATCCTTATCCAGTACCGACAAAACGGGATGATCCAAACGTGTCCATTCATGTGCACTTGTAGGATCCTGGCTGGTGTAAGCTATTCCTATGGAAAGCATGCCTTTTTCATACCCCCGCTCTTTTCCGCCGAAATAAGACATCCAGTATTTGCCATTATATTTTTGCAACTCATAGCTTCCGCCCCATTTGGTGTTTATCAAAGCCGGGTAGCCCGCTTTTTGGTTATTGTCCCAATTGGTAGTATCGGAGAATGACATTATTCTGCCTGTAGTTTTCCAATGCAGCAAATCACTACTATTAGCCAGCCAGGTTTCATACCCGCGACCATTGAATACAAGGTAAGTCATGAACCATTTATTGCCTTTGTGGAATATCGTTGGGCAATCCACTTTTTTTGAATTATCGCCCGGCACCATAACCAAACCGTATTTATACGGAGTTTTTACCTGGTCATAAACCTGCTGCATTACTTTGTCCGGCACTTTATTGATGTCGGATTGCGCATTAACGCTACCTAACCAAACTGTGCTAATAAGTGTGATGAATATAATTTGTTTAAGTTTCATACTGATTGATTTTTTATTTGCCTGCAATAAAATGGTAGGTGCCTGAACCTGTTTTGATCAAGGCTTTACCATCCTTATAACCTAAAAACTGATCTCTATTAACCGGTTTCTCATCTTCAGTAATGGCTATACCAGGTTTAGCAGGCAAGTATATTAACGCAATGGTATTTGCCGGAATTTGAACCGTTAACTCAAACTTCCCGTTGGTTTTTTTCCAGTCTGTGGCGATAATTCCGTAAGGCGACTCATAACTTGCTTTGGCAAAGGTTACATCACCCACCGGTTCAGGCCTTATTTCAATTTTATTCATGGCGATGGCGCCCGGTGCCGAACGTATGCCTGCCAAACCACTATAAAACCATTCCATAATATGGCCCAGCATAAAGTGGTTATTGGATACCTGCGGCAAAGCGCCCCATGATTCTGTTAATGCAGTTGCCCCATGCGCCAACTGGTAACCATACCCTGGTACATCCGAGCGGCTGTTCATATCAAAGATCACATCCGAACGCCCGGCATCATCCAACGCCCTCAACAAGTAGCGAAAACCAATATCGCCAGCAGTAAGGGTATTGTCGTGATCCTTCAGCTCCCTTACAATGTTGCTGATAACAGCGGCTTTATATTGCGGCTCAACCAAACCCATATATACCGATATGGAATTTGCCGTTTGACTACCTGTGCCGTATTCTTTGGTTCGGGCATTAAAAAAGTCTTTGTTATAAGCCTGTTTTACTTGTGTCGATAAAGCATTATAGGCCGCAACATCCTGAGTTTTACCTAACAGCTGAGCCACCTTAGCTATAATATCCAGATCATAATAATAAAAAGCGGTAGCGGTAATACCTTTTGGTGTTTGCTGGGAATATCCCGGCGCTTTGGGGCCCTGGTCGTACCAATCGCCGAGACCTTCAGTAAGGATATGATGATCAGCCTTTGTACCTAAGTAACCGATATAGCGTTTCATCATGTCGTAACTATCAGCCAATGCTTCTTTATCGCCATACCATTCGTAAACATACCATGGCAAAATAATGCTGTTACTACCCCATTCTGGAGAATCACGGAAAGGCTCGCCAAATTTGGTAAACTCAGGGGCTATTTCAGGCACCAAACCTTCGGG
>Ga0302309_10000797_pt1 | contig 32889 bp, 25 predicted proteins | sample III_Palsa_N1_1_FD_200453 | JGI IMG/M metagenome (GOLD analysis project Ga0302309, IMG submission 200453) | Peat permafrost microbial communities from Stordalen Mire near Abisko, Sweden - III_Palsa_N1_1 | ecosystem: Environmental > Terrestrial > Soil > Palsa > Peat permafrost | place: Sweden... | reverse complement strand
CGACGAACATTCGGCGAACCAATTCCGGGTAAACGGCCCGGCTTCGGACCTCAACGCGTTCTATGAGACCTATAACATTCGGCCCGGCGATGGCATGTACAGGCCCGACAGCCTGCGACCGCATATCTGGTAGCCAAAAAAACTTAATTCATTTGCAATGATACGCTCATCACTTGTCCTTATTGCGGTATGCTGCCTGACGCGGGCATCGGCCCAAAATCTTTATTTCCCGGCATCGGCGTATGCCGACAGCGCTTCCCTCCAAAACAGCCTCCCTTCCCTGGCCCAAAAACTACTCCCACAATATCACGAACCCAACAAAGTGCTGTACTACGACAATTTATTCCGGCTGCAGCTATCGGCAGGGGACTACGCCAACGGCCTGGCAAACCTGGACACCGCCGCCCGGCTTGTTGTCCAGGACCCGATAGAGTCCGTTGGATTTTGCTTTTTTTATAAGATCTTTTACCGGGCAAAGCTGCAGTACGACAGCGACAGCAGCAGACCCTTTCCGGAAGTCTACCGGCAATCTTTTACCCGGTACTACTCGCAGGTCCCTCCCTTGAGCACCAATGCGGTGATAAGTTGGGTGCTGTCGGATCCGGCGTTATTTAGACCCACGCTGAGCGCCGCCCTTGAAAAGCAGAAGGCAAATACCAAGGACAGCATCAGCGTCCGCGATGCGGTGGCGCTATGTCGGGCCTGGCTCAGCGTCAAGATGCACAAGAATGCCGAAACCGCAAGGGAACTGGTGGGCCAATTCGAAAAAAAGGACTATATCAGCGACGACAGTGTCCTGGTCAGGATGCCGGATGGTGGCAATATCGCCTTATGCATCGTCCGCAGAAAAGATGCTTCGACTCCCTTGCCGGTTGTATTGATGTACTCCATTTACCCCGGAAGCGAGCACGCAGATGCCCGCGAGGCGGCCACCCATGGCTATGTCGGTATAATCGCCAACACCAGGGGAAAAAGATTAAGCCCGGACGAAACAGCGCCCTTCGAACACGACGCAAAAGATGCGTATGCCCTCATCGATTGGATCAGCAAACAACCCTGGTGCAACGGCAAGATCGGCATGTACGGCGGCAGCTATCTTGGCTTCGCCCAATGGAGTGCCACAAAATATCTGCACCCGGCATTAAAAACGATAGTTCCTCAGGTAGCAGTCGGGATCGGCGTCGACTACCCTATGCAAAATGGGGTGTTCATGAGCTATATGCTGCATTGGATCCACTATGTAGTCAATAACAAATACACGGACCACGCGGATTTCGAAAACTGGAAGAGATGGGATAGCGTGAATACAGCCTGGTACAAAAGCGGTCGCCCTTTCCGCGGGCTGGATTCCATAGACGGCAGACCCAACGCAATTTTTCAGCGCTGGCTCGATCATCCGTCTTATGACAGCTATTGGCAAAATATGACACCACAAAAAAACGAATTCGCAAAGATCAATATCCCCGTCCTGACGATCTCCGGCTATTGGGACGCCGACCAACTGGGCGCTATGTACTATTTTAAACAACATTATCAATGGAATAAACACGCCGATCATTATCTGCTGATAGGGCCTTATAACCACGGCGGGGCACAAGGGTTCCCTCAAAAAGTCCTGAATGGCTATACGCTGGATTCGGCTGCCAACATCCCCATCCAAAAGATCGTATTCTCCTGGTTCGACCACATCCTCAAAGACAGCGCCCTTCCCGCCATCCTCGCGAACAAAGTAAATTTCGAGGTGATGGGTGCGAACAAATGGGAACACGTATCTTCCTTTAGCGAAATGAGCAACGACTCACTCACCTTTTATCTGGGCAATAACAAGAGCAACAACTACCCCCTCCTGCCAAAACGACCCCCGACTGCGGGATTCATTACCCAGGTCGTCGATTTCAAAGAAAGGACCATAGACACAAGCAAGGACGATAACGGTGAATTGTTCGACAGCGTGCTGGACGAAAAAAAGAACCTTGTATTCACCAGCGCCCCCCTACAGCAGGTGACAACCGTCTCGGGATCGATCCGCATTGCGCTTAAGCTGCTCACCAATAAAAAAGATGCCGACATCATCATACGTCTTTATGAACAAACGCCCAATGGAAAATACTTTTTCCTTAACAGCCAGGTGCAACGGGCAAGCTATTCAAAGGACCGAACAAAACGCCAACTGCTGCAACCGGGCAAAATAGAAACCGTCAACCTCAATAACAACTTCCTGACCAGCATTCAATTGGCTGAAGGAAGCAGACTGGTCCTAACGATCGGCATTAACAAAAGCCCCGACTGGCAGCTCAACTATGGCTCGGGTAAAGACGTGAGTCACGAAACGATCGAAGACGCCGCCGTTCCCATGCAGATCAAATGGTACAACAGCAGTTGTGTCACCTTTCCCATTTTGCGATAAAACCTTGTCATGAAAAAAACAATCCCCATCGTCTCCTTGCTTTTTTGCTGGCTTGCTGCACTTCCCCTGTTCGCACAGGTTAAGGGTCAGGATCTCCTCGATCCGACGGCCATAGATACCACTGTCCGCCCGCAGGACGATTTCTTTACCTATGCGAACGGCGGCTGGATCAAAAGGACCGTTATTCCGGCCGACTTGCAGGCCTGGGGAGGTGCCGTAACGTTGCAGCTAGAGAGTTTAGCGAATATCCGCCGTATGCTCGATTCCCTGTCGAGGCAAACCGGTCTGATAAGGGGAACGATTGAACAGCAAGTGGCGGATCTTTATAGCGCTTGCATGGATTCGGCTGCATCAGAGGGCAGGGGATGGGCGGCATTGCGTCATTATCTTTCAAGGATCGACGCCGTGAAAGACGTTCCCGGCTTGCTTAGGGAGATCGCCACGGAAAAAACCGAAGGCAATATGCGTCTTTTCGTGATCCGCGCCGATGCGGACGATAAGAATAGTCAATGGGAGATGGCCCGTTTCGAGCAGGGGTCGTTGGGATTGCCGTCGCGGGACTATTATTTTAATGAAGACACTTCGCTGGTAAAGTTCAGGCTGGCTTATCGGGACTATATCGCGAAGATCCTTATGCTCGATGGGGAGGCAGGTCCAAGAGCCCGGGAAGATGCCGCAGCCGTAGTAAGGACGGAATCGCAAATAGCGCGGATCTCCAGGACCGCCGTGGCGTTACGGGACATGAAGGCCAACTACCATAAGTTGAGCGTAAAAGCGTTAGACCGGCTCACGCCAGGTTTCCGGTGGGAAGATTTTTTGACTGAGCTTCATATCCGACAGGACACCCTTATCATGGGGCAGCCGGAATTTTTCGCTGGTCTGTGCCGGGCTCTTCAAACGGTACCCGTCAGCGACTGGAAACTATATTTGAAATTTCACCTCTTAGACTACTATGGTACGTTTATGGGCGGCAGGTTTACCGCTGTCCAGTCGTCCTTTGATCGTTTGCTTTACGGGTTGAACCAAAGCATGTCCAGGTGGGAGCTGGCAGTCTTTCAAGTGAATAGTTTCTTACCCGATGCGGTGGGGCAGCTTTATGTAAAACAATATTTTCCACCGGAGGCCAAACAACGCATCCTGGAAATGACCGTCCAGTTGCAGGCTGCCTTTGCTGCCCGGATCCGTAGTCTGGATTGGATGTCCGATACGACGAAACAGAAAGCCCTTGCCAAGTTAAACGCGATTGTCAAAAAGATCGGCTATCCGGACAGATGGCAGGATTATTCTTCCATCGAGATCGATCGGAGTGATATGATCAACAATGCCGTCAATTGTAAAAAATATGCGTATCGGCGGATGATCGATAAGTTGGGCAAACCCGTCGATCACTCCATCTGGCAGTCGGCAGGCAACTATTCCATGACACCCACTACAGTGGACGGCGATTATAACCGCACGACCAACGAGATCATTTTCCCCGCCGCCATTCTGCAGCCCCCTTTCTTCTATAAGGAGGGCGACGATGCCGTGAATTTTGCGGGCATCGGTTTTGTGATCGGTCACGAAATCACCCATGGCTTCGACGACAAGGGTAGTCAATATGACGCCAACGGTAATATGGTCAACTGGTGGACGCGGGCCGACTCCACGCGGTTCCGTGAGAAGGCCGATCAATTGGTTCGTCACTACGGACATTACATGGAGATCGATACCTTTCATGTCGACGGTCGGCTGACGCTTGGCGAAAACATTGCCGATCTGGGCGGCCTATCGGTTGCTTATGACGCATTCAAGCAGACACCGGAGGGAAGGGATACGGCCCGAATTTACGGGTTGACGCCGGAGCAGCGGTTCTTCATGGCCTTTGCCCGGATGATGAGTGTCAAAAGCAGTCCCGAGTGGGTAAGGATCATCCGACTGTCGGACGAGCATTCGCCTTTCGAGGTCAGGGTTGATGCCGTTCTTTCGAACCTTGATGCTTTTTATTCGGCTTTTGGCCTGTCGCCTGCGGACAAGATGTATCAGCCAGACAGCCTGCGGGTGCATATTTGGTAAACAAAAAAACATAACTACTTTACAATGATACGCGCATCACTTGTCCTTCTCGTGCTCTGCTGCCTGGCAGCACCAGCCCTTTTCGCCCAGGAATTCCGCCGGCCAAACTGGCAGAACCTCGACCTGCAACACGACAGCGTCTTTGGCATCAGCACCGAGCGCGCCTACCGCGAGCTGCTGGCCGGCAAACACCCAACCACCGTCATCGTAGCCGTCATCGACATTGGCATGGACACAGGTCATGAAGCCCTGAAGGGCCGCGTCTGGACCAACCCCCGCGAAGTAGCGGGCAATGGCGTCGACGACGATCACAATGGGTATACCGATGATTTGCACGGCTGGAATTTTACCGGTGAGATAAAAGATAGCGTGTTGAACGATAACTTCGAATTGACGAGGCTGATCAGGCGCGACAAACCCAAATACGACACGCTCACAGCCGGCATGCTCTCCGATGCCGACAGACCGGCCTTCTTGGCCTATCGCGCTAATTTGGCGGAATACAACAGGAATGCAGCGGTCTTCAGGTCCAACCTGGAACACAATACCCGCTATTTGCATGTACTGGATTCAATGAAGCAAAAGATCGGCAAAGATACCCCCACCCTGGCGGAAATGCAGCAATTCCAGCCGCAGGATAAGGACGCCGAGGATATCAAAGCCTCGATCATCAGACGCCTCACAGCGAGCCCGGGATTTGCCAATGAAAGAGTTGAGATCCTCAATGCTATAAAAATCTGCTTCGAGAGAGCAAAATACGACTATAACCTGGACTACGAACCCCACGGAGTGGCAGGCAAGGATGAAAACAACGACCACGAACGGTTTTATGGCAATCCCGATGCGACCGGACCAGATCCCTTTCATGGTACATTTATTGCCGGGCTCATTGGCGCCGTCAGGAACAATGGCAAAGGCATCGACGGGATCGCCGACCATGTGCAGGTCATGTCCATCCGAATAGGTAATGGGGGTGATGAGCGCGACAAGAACGTGGCGAATGCTATCCGCTATGCAACCGAAAATGGGGCCGGCGTGATCAATATGAGCTTTGGCAAGTTCTATAGCTATGACAAGGCCGTGGTCGACGAGGCAGTCAAGTACGCGATGAGCAAAGACGTCCTCATCGTGCACGGCGCCGGCAACGACGGCAAGAACACCGACGACCCGGACCTTGCTTTTTTCCCCACCAAATACTATGGAGATGGCAGCGGCCAGGCCGAAGCTTGGATCACCGTCGGGGCCAGTAGATGGAGGGACGACTCTTCGCTGATCACCCCGTTTTCCAACTACGGCAAAAGGACCGTCGATGTCTTCGCCCCCGGCGCGCAGCTCTATTCCTGCTGGCCGGGCTCTACCTATCAATATGGAGGCGGGACAAGCTATGCCACGCCAATAGTTGCCGGCCTGGCTGCCCTGATCCGGGAGTATTATCCGAAGCTGAGCGCGGTGCAGGTTAAGGACATCATCCTGCGGTCGGTGGTCAAACCCACCCATACCGTCATTGTCAAAGAAGGCCGCAGTGCCAAGGTGGCAAAACTTGTCTGGCTCAGCGACATCTGCACCTCCGGCGGAGTGGTCAACGCCTACAACGCGCTGAAACTGGCGGCTACATACTAAAAAATCTTTTTAATGAAAAAAATACCCCTGCCGGCCCTCCTCCTCTTCCTCGCGGCGCCCTCGCTGCTCGCTCAGCACCCTCACCGCCCCAACTGGCAAAACCTCGACCTCCAACACGACACCGTCTTCGGCATCAGCACCGAACGCGCCTACCGCGAACTGCTCGCAAACAAGCATGCGACAACAGTGATCGTCGCCGTCATCGACGGCGGAGTCGACACGACCCACGAAGACCTACAACCCATCCTCTGGACAAATCCGGGCGAAGTCCCCGGCAACGGTCTCGACGATGACCACAATGGATACGTCGACGATATCCACGGCTGGAATTTTATCGGCGGCGCACATGGCAACGTCCTCTATGATTCCAAGGAATTCGTCAGGATCGTCCATCGCGACAGCGCGAGATTTGCAAGCTATACGACGACTACGATCCCCGCAGCCGAAAAAAAAGCCTTCGCCATCTACCAGGCCGCCTTTCATTCCTACGACTCCATGCTGGTGGATACCAGGAACTGGTATCATTCGGACACTATCTGGCTGAAGTATTTTGATTCACTCGCCAGGAGTAGTGGCAAGGATAGCCTGAACATCGCCGATTTCCAGGCGCTTACTCCCACCGACAGCATCGAAAAAAAAGCCGACGAATGGGCCATCAAGCGTTTGCAGCACATCCCCGGTTTTGGCAAGCTCATCAAAGCACAGCAGGGGCTGATCGAACTGGACCAGCGGCTGCTGTCTATTGACGTAAACGAAAATTTCGATCCCCGCCGCACCATTATCGGCGATGACTATGACAATGACCACCAGCGCGACTACGGCATTTCGGATGTGACGGGACCCGATCCCCTGCACGGCACCCATGTCTCGGGCATCATCGGCGCCGTACGGGGCAACGGCATCGGCATCGACGGCGTGGCCGATCATGTCCGTATCATGTGCGTACGAGCCATACCGCAGGGCGACGAACGTGACAAGGACGTAGGCAATGCCATCCGGTATGCGGCAGCTAACGGCGCCAAAGTGATCAATATAAGCTTTGGCAAACACTTTAGCTGGCACAAACAGGCCGTAGATGAAGCCGTGAAATATGCGATGCAAAAAGACGTGCTGATCGTGGCTGCCGCCGGCAATGATGGTCAGTACGTCGATGCACCCGCCCACACCCTGCTACCCAACAAATGGTACGCCGACAGCAGCGGGGACGCCAGCGCCGGAACCAACGGTGTGGCCGCGGCCTGGATCACCGTCGGCGCCAGCGACCAGTTCGATGATTCCACGCTGGTGGCCAGCTTTTCCAACTATGGAAAACCGTTCGTAGACGTCTTCGCCCCCGGCGTGCAGCTCTATTCCTGTCTGCCCGCCTCCACCTATGGGTATGAAAGCGGCACCAGCATGGCCGCGCCGGTAGTGACTGGCCTGGCCGCGCTCATCCGCGAATACTATCCAAAGTTAACCGCCATTCAGGTAAAAGACATCATTATGCGCTCGGTCGTCAAACCGACGCACACGGTCAACGTCCAGGATGGTAAAACGACCAAAAAAGTCTTGCTCAGCGACATCTGCACCTCCGGTGGCATAGTCAACGCCTACAACGCCCTAAAATTGGCCGCAACCTATTAATAAAAACACCATGAAAAAAACGATCATCGCACTACTCACCATCTGCACCCTGCAGGCCTCCGCCCAACTACAGATCGGCGGATCAAAATGGAAAGGAACCACCCAACAGATAATCCTGCAATTCGACAAGGACACCCTGCGGATCACGACCGCCGCCGGCACAAAAACAGCCACTTACACCCAACAAAACGATACCCTCATCCTCCATGACCCATCTACAACAATCTACCAATTATACTGGCAATTAAACGGCGAAAAACTATCGTTGAAACCAACAACGGCGACGCCAAACCCACTCCCTCCCGACGCCTTCCAGCGCCTCCATGACGACGGCTCCACGCGCGGCAACTGGTCCTACCTCGATCTCACCGACGACTCCGTTCCTGGGATCAGTCTCTACAAAGCCTACGGACTGTTAAAAGGCCGGCCGTCGAAAAAAGTGATAGTCGCCGTCATCGATGGCGGCGTCGAGCTCACCCACGAAGACCTGGCCAACATCATCTGGACAAATCCAGGCGAAACACCCGCAAACGGGATCGACGATGACCACAACGGCTTCATCGATGACATCCATGGCTGGGATTTCAGGGGCTCCAAAGACGGCACCACCGTCCTGAATGACCAGCGCGAAGAGACCAGGATCTACGTCGCGGGGAAAGCCAAATACGATCACGCCAATCCCCAACATCTAAACGAAAAAGAGAAAAGCGAATGGGAACTCTACAAAAAAGCAAAAAAGCTCTACCTGCAACACCTCACCGAATCACAAGCGACAGTGGCATGTCTCACTGACTCCACAAGGACCATGAACGAACTCAAATGGTTTGCCAGTGGCTACAAGGATACCATCCTCACTCCGGAAATGATCGATCATTTCCCCATCCGCGATTCATTTTCATTGACCGTACAACGATTCCTGCAGTTTATGCGCCCTTACATCCCCAGGATGCCATTTTCCACCTTCATCCAGACCGTGGCTCGCTTCAATCAACAGCCACAGCTCGTCGCCGGATTCCTTCAAGATGCGCAGGATAAATTGGACTACGGCTATAATATCTCGTACAACGGGCGCAACGTGGCCGGCGAAGACCCCAACAACCCGGACCAACACGCTTACGGCTACCCCACAAACACCAACACTGCGCTGTGGTTCCACGGCACCAACGCTTCGTCCATCATCGCCGGTCAGCACGACAACGGCAAAGGAGTCGATGGAGTAGCGGACAATGTCCTGATCATGCCCATCGCTGCCATTCCAATGGGGGATGAAAGAGACAAGGACGTTGCCAATGCCATCCGCTACGCCGTGGCAAACGGTGCCAAGATCATCAATATGAGCTTCGCCAAATATATCTCCCCGCAAAAGCCATTGGTCGACGAGGCCATCCGGTACGCCGAATCAAAAGGTGTGCTGTTGTTCCGGGCAGCCATGAACGATGCCAATGACAACGATAGCATCGACACCTACCCTAACCCCCGATATGACAATGGAGAACTGGCGAAGAACCTCATCATCGTAGGCAACAGCACCAATCAATTCAATGAACGCCTGCCCTCCACAAATTCCAATTTCGGTCCAAAAACGGTGGACCTGTTCGCCCCAGGGTGGGATATCTTAATGGCGACAACCGGCAACCAGTACTACTTTGCTGAAGGCACCAGCTATGCCAGCCCCTGTGTCGCCGGCGTCGCCGCCCTGTTATGGTCCTATTTCCCGGATCTCACCGCGGCTCAGGTCAAAGACATCCTCCTCAAATCGTCGTACAAGCCAAACCTCATGGTCGTTCGCCCCGGTAGCGCCCAGCTCGTCCCTTTCAACAGCCTGTCCGCCAGCGGCGGAATAGTAAACGCCTATGCGGCCGTCAAGCTCGCCGCTACGTATTGAGGGCTATCCTCGTGATCTTTAAACAATATAAACCCCAATAGATGACCAAACCAATTGTTATCTTTTCGTCGCTATTCTTTTTCTATATTTCCTCCCTGGCCCAGGACAAATCGATAGAAAACCTGCTCAATGGTGTTTCCGACACATCCCTAAAAGCAAACCTTTACAAGATCACAGGAGCAGCTTTTGAAGGAAGGATGGCCGCATCCCCGGGTGACCAGCTCGCCATTCAATACATAGCCGACTGGTTCGCGGCGCATCATTTGAAGCGACCGTACCAATCTCCCACCCCCTTCCTCCAATCAATCCCACTTACCAAAACCGACTACCGGAATTCTTCCCTGGCGGCCGGGAACCAAGCCTATGAGCAAGGCAAGGACTGGATATATTACCCGGTCGAAAAAGCCCTGGCGGCGCATAGTGCCGAGGTTGTATTCGTTGGTTATGGTTTTTCGGTTCCAGGTTATGACGAGTTAAAGGAGGTGAATATCGAAGCAAAATTAGTCTTGTTTGAGCTGATCGATCCCTCAAACACGGCCGGCAAACCCCTGTTCGCACGGATCAGCATTCCGGACCAAGGAACTTTGATGAATACCATCTCCAGCAAAAAACCGCTGGGTGCGCTGCTGTATGTTGATGCCCCTATGCCCGCAATAACAAGATCGGTCGAAACTACCAGTGCGTTTTTCCCCTACCGGGACATGCATGATCCGAAAGATTCCCTCGTGCCCGGTGCGGTTATCTCGAAAGAACTGGCCGAAAACATTGTCGGCGGGCCCATCGACTCGATCTTCGATCTCATCAACCGTTCGGGCGAACCGCATTCCTTCAACACCCATAAGCAGCTTACACTGTCGATCGTCGCAAACCGGGAGCCACATCAATCCGCCAATATCGTCGGGATCATTTATGGAACCGATACCTCCTTGCCGGGCATTGTATTAACCGCTCACCATGACCATGAAGGTATTGTCAACGGAATGACCTACTACGGAGCCGACGACAATGGAACCGGGGTAACTGCCCTATTGGAGATCGTTAAAGTCTTGGGCGACGCCGCCGCAAGCGGAATAAGACCAAAACGAACGATCATCTTTATTTCGACCGCAGCGGAGGAACAAGGCGAAATCGGCTCCACGTATTACGCTGCCCATCCAGTTTTGCCGTTAGCCAAGACGTATTGCAGCCTCAACATCGATATGCTGGGCAGGGTGGACAGCTTCTACGCTGGCAAAAGACCTGACAGCAACTATATCTATGTGATCAGCAAAGACCCTTCCGGAAAGACGCTTAACAGCGAAAAACTGAAAAGCATCGATGAAGCTTGCTGCCAACTGTCGCTCGATACGTTGTATAACCCAAAAAGCGGAAACCCGTCCGACTATGGCCTGTTGGACCGATCCGACAATCTATCTTTTATAAAGGAAGGCATCCCCGCCATCTGGTTCTTTAGCGGCTTTCACAAAGATTACCACCAGCCAACCGATACCCCGGATAAGATCAATTTCCCGCTGCTTAAGAAGCGGACACAATTCGTTTTGGCTACCCTCTGGCATCTCGCCAACGAGCAATGAAAAGATAGTCCATCCCATTTGCGCCCACCGCGTGAAAAACACACAATTTTACCCGATCCACCAAAAAAGTAGGATTTTCGCCATCTATGCCAACAATAGCCGTATTAGGTCTCGGTAGAATGGGCCAGGGCATGGCGTCCTCCCTCCTCCGATCAGGTTTTCGCGTCCGTGTTTGGAACCGCACGCCCGGAAAAGCCGCGTCTTTATTGAGCCTTGGCGCCATATGGGCGGAAAGCCCGGCCGAAGCCGCGAAGCAAGCCTTTGCCGTCATATCGATGCTGGCCGATGATGCCGCTTCCTCCGCGGTTTGGTATGGGCCACAGGGGGCCATGGACCACCTGCCAGCGGGATCATTTGCGATCGAATGCTCCACGGTATCGATCAAGCATGTCGAACGGCTCGCGGCCGCCGCAAGGGCACGCGGACTTCGCTACATCGACTGCCCCGTCACCGGCTGGCCCGAGGCCGCGGCCGCAGGAAAATTGACGCTTCTGACGGGCGCCGACCCGGCGGATCTGGAAGCCGCACGACCGGTTCTTGCGTCCCTGTCGGTCACCATCCGGCATTTCGGACCCGTGGGCGCCGGCACGGCGTACAAACTCATGATCAATTTGATGGGTGCAGTCCAGATCGCCGCCCTTGCGGAGGGGATGGCGCTCGCGGAAAGACTTGGGCTGGATCGGGAGACCGTCATCGCCGCCATAGAAAACAGCGCGGCCGCAAGCCCGCAGGTGATCAGGCATACCCGTAAGATGGCCGAGCGAAACTTTTTGGCGGACCCGCCTTTTACACTCGCCCTGCGGTATAAAGATGCCCTGTATGGATTGGCGCTTGCCGAGAGCGTGAAAAGTCCCGTCCCATTGGGCGCAGTGGCTGCTCACTGCTTCGCCCGGGCCGCCGACGCGGGCCCCGATCGCGATGAAGCCGCAGTGATCACCCTTGTTTGACGTGACCATGCAAAAAAATTTGTAATTTCCGGCCACGCTAACCACGACACCAAATATCGCAAATTATTCAGCCAAACGACTAGCGATCGCGCTAAGCATACTCCTCCTACACAGCTGCGCCAAACCCGTTTTCAAATCAAAATGGATAAAGGAACAATCACCGGAAACCTTCGTCACGAGATTCGAAACCTCGAAAGGCACGTTCGATATACTCGTAACCAGAAATTCCTCACCCCATGCGGTTGACCGATACTACCAACTGGTAAAGCACCACTTTTTTGACAAAGGCATCTTTTACCGGGTGGTCCCAAATTTCGTCGCCCAATTCGGAACCAGCGACACGATAAAAATAAATCATTGGAACAAACACAAAGTTCCTGACGAAGTTGTTGTAAAAGGCAATGCCAGGGGAAGTCTGAGTTTTGCGACAGATGGGAAAGAAACCAGGGGCAGCGAATTGTTTATCAATCTCAAAAACAATAACCGGCTCGACACCGTAAATTCGAAAGGCGTAGTCGGCTTCCCAACCTTTGGCAACGTCACCCGGGGCATGGATGTCGTAGATTCACTATACGCCGGCTACGGCAATGCTGTATTCAACAAATTAGATACCATGTATGCGAGTCGCGCCCGTTTCCTCGCCATTTTTCCAAAACTCGATCTAATTGAAAAGGTCTATATTCTGAAGTAATACCCGGCCACAAAGTCCAACCTTTCCCGACCCGGGAGAGCAGCAATAACAAACGCCAATCCCGCACTTATCTAAATATGCGCCGGTCGAAAGGAAATTTCTCCGTGCGGACAATTTGAATTTGAGTGAAGCCGGCGTGGCGTGGATTGATTAAAAGGTTGAAGTCACCCCGAGTAACGGCAGAAGGAACGCTCAGGACGAGGTATTTATTTTCTGCAACAAATTGATCACCGATCGATTGGGTGGCGGACGAATGCGGCCAGGCATTCCAATCAGACGGAAGATCAGTAGATACCAGTCTCCGCGTACCGATATCGTCTGGAACAAATAGGGTAACCATGACATAGTCCTCCGGGATGGTTGCCAGTGTAAAGTGCACAGCGACCTCCGCCATGGCAAGAGACCTGTTTGCGGCGGTATAGATCAATTCGACGCCTACGGAGTTCCAACGTGCGCCTTTCAATGCGGCTCCTTTGCCTGACAAGGTGCCGGCAAATTTTTCGCGAGAAAGACGATAGACTTCCATCAGGCGAGGATTCCGTAATTTATTCGGGTAAGTTCTCCTATTACCAATTCTTTTCCATACGAATCTTTCAATAATTCGACGGGTTTGCACTTGCTAAGGGCAAAATTTGGAGTGCCAAGCCAGAGCCTGAATTGCTCCATGTTGCCAAAGACATCAAGACCAATGGTAGTGACTTCTGTCATTTCAATGATCTTCTCCGATTGGAGACGGCCAAAGTCCTTTCCTGATTGCTTATATCGCTGGAGCGATTTACTGGAAAGACTGAGTATGTCAGTCCAATCGTCCTCTTCCAATGGAGTATAGCCTTGAATAGTGTCGAACAGGGTATAAGGAACTCCTTTTTGGATCAGGGAAATAATGGCCATCTTATCAGCCATAAAATCGTCCAAAGTGTATTCTATTGGGGTGATTTTTGAAGCTTTTCTTTCCTTTTTCCAATCCTTCAAAATTGAAAAAATTTGAAGGGTTAACTTTGTTCTTATTTTTATAATAAGGTCCGACATCATCTAGACATTTGTCCATAAATTTAGGACAAATTTCCGAAATATCAAAATTGACCAAAACGCATCCCCAAAACGACCACCCTACTAGGCATAACCATCCCTCAATATAACTCTTTGTCGATCTCCCGCAGGATCAACTGACATTTGTCGATCCCCCTCGTATAATCCTGCACACAGGCAATCGACCCTTTTGCCAATTCGAACAGCAAGCGCATCTTGGGGGCTCTCAGTATTTCCTGCCAATTCGTGCCGTTCCCGGTAGCATCCATCTGCAGATGATCCGCAATGAAAGGGAAAAAGCCTTCCTCCCTCTGCCTGTCAAAATACTCGTTGACCCGGATGATCTGCGGAAAATCCTTGGTGTAAAGGTCCGTAATATTGACCAGCAGCTCCTTGTTGCGAATGATATCCAGCCGTCCGCTGCCTTTCAGCGCTTCAAAACGGCTCACACGCGGACTGATCTGGATATTTCCAAAAAAGATATTCGAGTAAGCGCCAATGCTATCCAGGCTCAGCGGCATACCGGCGCCCACGTTCTCAAAATACGCCATGCCCTTTAACCCCTGCTTATAGGTGGCACGATCGCTGTTCATTTCTTTCATATCTGCCTGCAGGTCTTCCTTCAATCCCTTCAGGAACTCCTTTTCCTCTCCTCGGTCCTTCCAACTTTCCGACCAATTGTGAAACCAGATCGAAATACTAACGGCAAACACGATGATCAGGATCTCTCCGATGAACTCTTTTACCTGCTGCTGCCATGGTTTCTTCTTGTCCGTCGACAACTCGACGATAGCCTTGGTATGCTTGATGATTTCTTGTTCCGCCATGCGCTAAAAATAGTTGATTTTACCTATTTTAGTAGCGCTAAAATGTATCAACATGGAAACATTGTATGAACATGCAGGCGGCTGGGACGCTTTATACCGGCTGAGTGATATCTTTTATCATTCATGCCTGAAGGACCCCATCCTTCAACCCTTGTTCGGGCATGAACAACCGGGACATGTCGAAAAATTCACGGCTTTTACCGCGGAGACATTTGGCGGCCCGGATAAATTTACAAAGGAAATGGGCGGATTTCGACACCTGATCGACGTTCATCGCGGATTCCACATCACCGAACAACAGCGTCAACGTTTTGTGGATCTATACCTGGAAGCGGCAGACCAGGCAGGGCTCCCCAACGACCAGCCGTTCCGCGACGCCCTGAAGGCCCATGTCGACTTTGGTTCCCATGTGGCCAAACAGAACTCCAATGCGACAACCGACGACGAACTTCATCCCCTGCGTGAAGTTCCCAAGTGGACCTGGTAGATCGCGCCGTAAGCGAAAGCGCACACCCAACTGTATCAAAACCGTACACGAACATAACACGATGACTACTAACATCCTGGCCTCCAAACCGCAGTAACATGGCACCGTTTTGGCGGCTAAAAATCCAACAGCCAAGCCTAACATGCTAAAAAACTACTTCCTGGTCGCCCTACGCACCTTCCGCCGCAACAAAACCTTCAGCTTCATCAATATCATCGGCCTGGCGATCGGCATCAGCGCCTCCCTTGTCATCTACCTGCTCGTCCAGTTCGACTTCAGTTTCGACAAGTTCGAAAAGGACAGCGCCCGCATCTACCGCGTCACCTCCCACGGCAAGAACCAGGGCGGCGCCTGGCAATACCCGAACGTATCCGAACCCATGGGCGCAGCCGCCAAAAAGGAAGTCGCCGGCCTGGAGATCATAGCCCCCTTCCATACCCTTGACGAGACCCGCGTCACCATTCCCTTTCCCAACCCCAACGATCCGGCGGTCTTTCGCAAACAAAAAGATGTGATAGTCGCGGACGCGAACTACTTCAACCTGCTGAACTACACCTGGCTCGCCGGCTCAGCGGCAACCACAACCAATAACCCGTACGAGGTAGTCCTTACGGAAAAGAACGCCAAACTCTACTACGCCAACACCAAATACCCCGACATCATCGGCAAACACCTCTTCCTCGATGACACCGTCCAGTGCACCATCACCGGCATCGTAAAAGACCTTCCCGGCAACAGCGATTTTTATTTTGGTACGTTTCTCTCAATGCCATCCTATTATACCACCCGCCTCAAACCCCAAAATTTTGGTAACTGGGGCTGGACCAATTCGGCCGATCAACTCTTCCTCCGCCTGCAACCAAATAGAAAACCCGCGAACGTCGAAGCCCAGCTCACAAAGATCCTCAACACCAACAACAAGCCCGATCCCCGCGACAAGGCCACGGAAGCCGTAGGTCTTCAGCCCCTCGATGATCTCCATTTCAATCCCGACTATGGCGTCTTCGATGAAAGCCGCCAGGCCCATAAACCGACCCTTTACTACCTGCTTGCCGTAGCCGCCTTCCTCCTCCTGCTGGCAGCCATCAACTTTATCAACCTGACGACAGCCCAGGCCTCCCAACGCGCCAAAGAGATCGGCATTCGCAAGACCATGGGCGGCCACCGTCGCCAATTGATTGTCCAATTCCTGACAGAGACCTTCGTGCTCACGCTGATGGCCACGCTTCTCTCATTATTACTAATGCCCTTCCTCTTCAAGATCTTCGCCGACTTCATCCCCGACGACTTCCATTTCAATCTGCTCCACCAACCCGGGATCATCGGCTTCCTGGCACTGTTGACCCTCGTCGTCACCATCCTCTCCGGCGCCTACCCCGCCCTGGTACTCTCCGGCTTCAAACCCGTGCTCGTCCTCAAGAACCAGGCCTTTGCCAGTAGCGCCCAGACGCGTTCGGTCTGGCTCCGTAAATCGCTCACGGTGTCGCAGTTCGTGATCGCCCAGGTCTTCATCATAGGCGTACTGCTGGTCTCCAAACAGATCAATTACGCCATCAACAAAGACCTTGGTTATAAAAGGGATGCCATCCTCACCGTCCGCACCCCCTACCGCGCGGACCCCAAAAAGAAACCCTTCCTGCAGGACAAACTCAGATCCATCCCCGGCATAGCGCTGACCAGCCTCTCCAGCGATGCACCCACCAGCAACAGCACCTGGTCAAGCACCATGGACTTCAATGATGGGAAAAAAGAAGTTCGCGAAAATATAGAAGTGAAATTGGCGGACAGCAACTACTTCAAGATCTACGGCCTCCGACTACTGGCCGGCACGAGCGCGGCTCAAAGCGACACCACCAACGCGGTAGCCATCAACGAAACCTATTTGCATCTCCTGGGCTACCAGGACCCACATAAGATCATCGGTCAGCAGATCAAGGAATTTAACGGCAACCCCCACATCGTCGGGGTCGTTGCCGACTTCCACCCCCATTCACTCCGCGATCCCATCAAACCGCTGGTCATCGCCAACGGCACCGGGGATGCAAAGGTCTTTAATATAAAGCTCGAACCCCATACAGCCGACGGCCCCAACAACTGGCCGACGACGATTGCCGCCATCCAAAAGGCCTTCCGCGAGGTCTACCCTAACGATGACTTCGACTATCAATTCGTGGATGACACGATCGCAAAATTCTATACAGCGGAATCGAATATCTCCCGGCTCCTCGCCTGGGCTACCGGGCTCACGATCTTTATCAGCTGTCTCGGACTGCTCGGCCTGGTCATCTATGTGACAAACCAGCGGACAAAAGAGATCGGCATCCGCAAGGTCATCGGTGCCAGCGTCACCAACCTGATCATGCTCCTCTCCCGCGACTTCCTAAAGCTCATTGCCCTCGCGATCCTCATCGCCGTGCCCATCTCCTGGTGGGGCAGCCGGAAGTGGCTGGAGAACTTCGCATACAAGACCACCCTGAGCTGGTGGATCTTCGCAGCCGGCGGCGGCGCCCTCCTGCTCATCGCGCTTATCATCCTCTGCATCCGAACCCTTCGAGCCGCCCTCGCCAACCCGGTCGCGGCCCTGCGTTCGGAGTAGGACGAACCGCTTTCCAGCTAATCACTTGTTAATGCCCGTCTCGCCCATTGTCCACCCCCCGCACATTCCATATATTGTAGGTACACCACTACTACCATGGACACCGCGAAACGGCAACCAATTTACTACAGGACCCTGAAACCAGCGATCTTGCTCATCGCCCTCGCAACCCTCTCCCAACCGGGCGCAGCCCAACATATAAACCCCTTCCGCCCCATCAACGAGCCGCCCCACCGGGAAAAACCCGACCGGATCACGCCCAATACATTCGAGACGCATAAGGGCGGCGAAACCCAGGCAATCCATTTCGCCTCGAACTACCGCCTGGACAGGATGGACACGGCCATTCACACCTTACTCATCAACATCCACGGCCTCCACCGCGACGCCCCGGGCGCCTTCGAATCCGTGATCGACGCGGTTCATGGCGCCGGGCAAAATAAAACGACCCTAACCATTTCCCCCCAATATTTCAATCAGGAAGACCTGGAAAACTACAGGCCGGCCAATAAGTTTTTGTACTGGAGAAATGCGGAATGGAAGGACGGGCGAGCGTCCGTCACAGACGACTGGCGGGGCAATAAAGTGGCCATGAACTCTTACGAAATAATGGATAGCCTGATCACCTATGTGCTGGGCTCCGGAAAGTTTCCAAACATTCACAAAGTCATCGTAGCCGGGCACTCCGCCGGCGGCCAGTTCGTTCAAAGATATTCCGCTATTACTCCCCTCCCCGATCTCCTGCCGGCCGTCCGGTTCCGGTTCATAGTCATGAATCCTTCTTCCTACATGTATCTCGATGAGCGGAGGCCCACCTACAACGGAAACTTTGCCGTCCCGGATACGATAGGCTGCGGCGGGTACAATCGGTATCCAAAAGGACTGGAGCAACTCAGCGACTATGCGCTCGCCATTGGCGCCGACCGTATCCATACAAACATGCTGACCCGGGATATCGTCATCTTGCTTGGTGGCGATGATACCGATGACGCTGACAAGGACCTGGACGTCACGTGTGCGGCTGAATTACAGGGCAGTGAACGGCTGTCGCGGGGACTGAATTTTTTTAACTACCTCAGTTCCTTCGCGGAATACGGCCAGAAGAAGAATTGTACCGTGGTCAAAAAGATCCGCCACAGCGGAAAAGGGCTCCTCAACTCTGACGAAGGCAAAAAATGGCTATTCGAATAAAAAGCCGGAGAACAAACATTCTCCGGCATCACAATTTACTGCACATCCCACCACACCGGCGTCGTCTCCGGCACCGTACCAGGATAATTCAAATTACCTGTCAACTCCGACTGGGGATACAAGAACCGCAACGGAAACGGCCTTCCGCTGCTCGCAGCCGAAGGCACAAAGAACGTAGGAAACCCGGTACGCCTCCATTCGGTCCAGGCTTCGAAACCCTGCGACCCGCACATGGCATAATACTTCTGCGTAATAATGGCCTGGAGTTGAGCCGAAGTAGCCGCAGGGAACTGCGCGTCCGGCGCATTCAGCAAATAGCTAGCCGCGGAATCAGGAATCCCATCCGTAGCAAAGCTCGCATTGATGCCCGCCGTAAACAGCGCCGAAGCAGACCCTAGCCCCCATCCGCGCGAGACCGCCTCTGCCTGTAAAAAATTACTTTCCGCCTTCGGCGCTTGCTCCTGTGTTGCTGATCTCGGGCGCGCCGTTGGACGCACGGGATCCATAAAGGGCGGTAGCCGCGGGCCCGGCGAGGATAGTAACGGACGCGACGTCATCGGGGTTGATGTCATTGCCGCGGTTGCCGAAGTTCACTGCGGTCAGCGACCCGCCGCCGATATTGTCGGAGTTGTCGTACGGTACGCCGTCTACGACGATCAGAGCCTCATTGTTACCTGTGATGGAAGAGCCGCCTCTCAGCACGATACGGGTGGAGCCGCCGGGAGCCCCGGTACTCGAGGTGACATTGATGCCGGCGACCCTGCCGGAAAGTGCCGTAAGGGCGCTTGAATTTTCGCCCACTTCCAGGTCGGCGGCCTTGACGGTGGGCGCGGCGTAACCAAGGGATCGTTGTTCCCTCTTGATGGCGTTGGCCGTCACGACAACCTCCGTCAGGTTGGCGTTCTGATCCTTCAGTATGACCTGGAGGTTATCCTGCGCCTTTACTTCGGCAGGTGCAAAACCGATGGCACTGATGATCAGTGTGCGGCCCGGAGCAACGGCGAGGGTAAAATTTCCGGCGTCATCCGTTTGTGTGCCGGTATTGGAATTCTTTATCTTAATGGAGGCAGCAGCGACGGGGGCTCCTTTCTCATTTTTGACTGTGCCCCTGAGAGGGGGTGCTTGTGCCTTGCTGATGGCGCACAATAACGCAACTGAACAAAACAGCAGTAGCAGTTTTTTTCTCATAATAAAAGTGTTGACTTGAATGTTGACTATGTGATTTGGCAGGTGAAGCTCATGTGTGTATTTTATTCTACCGCGAAGCAATCGGGGAAAAGACGCGGCGACAAGTCCGTGGAGGAAAGTGACACGTACAGGCAACTGCAGCCATACCAAATAATTGGACAACTTAAAAATAGAAAGAATCGTTAAGCCCAGCGGGCCTCAACGCCCCGAAGAAGGAAAATACTGGGCTAAAGCAGTATTACACCGAACCGAACCGGTTGACCCGGTTTATCGCAACATCCTCCTTGCGTGCGACTCCACCTGCTCCGCCCCTAACTCATAATTGTAAATGGCGATCTTCCCGATAGCCCCCTTAAAAAAGGAACCAAGATCCCGCGTCCCCACCCGGAATGGCGCAGTTCCGGCCGCAGGCACAACCCGATAAGGGGCCAACGCATCCTGATCGGTCTTAGTAACGATCTGACCCGAACCGGCATTTTTTCGCGTCACATATAATTTCGTATACCCGGTTGGGTATTTTGAAGATCTCGCCGCATCGGTGGTATTGATGATGAGTACATAATGGATCCACTCGCCCACCCTGACCGGGTCATCGGCTGGTGCCTGAAAATAAGAACCCGCGCCCAACCCCCCGCTCAGACTAAAGGCATAGCCGGAGATCCTGTTGATCCGACCCGCGTCATGGCCCGTGGGATGCTGCCCATATAGTCGAGCTGCATATTCGTGCTGTCCCGGAGCGCCTTTTCCCATCCAGTAGACATAGCCGCTGCCTTCTGTTTTCTCAAAATCCAGCGCATCCGGCCTCAACCACGCTTCGATCGTCAGCACCCCCGTAGCAGGCACCGACAACCGCGGATCACTGGGGACTTCCATGTACTGATCGACCCCATTAAAATCTATCCCCGCATCCCCATCGGGCATCGCGGCGGATCCCGGCCCATTTGTCAACACCCCGTTCCGGTGCGAAGCCATCACGTCGCTGCCGCTGGCATCATTCCAATAGAAGACAGGATGATCGCCCGTCACCAGCCGGTCATATGGATCAGAAACAGATCCCCATAAAAACAGTAATACCAGCAAGCCTTTCATCTCACCCTAAAGCTAGTTACTTATTCTGATCTTAAACTCTTCACAGGGTTGGCAAACGCCGCCCGGACGCTCTCAACGCCCGCGATCAACCAGGCTGTAGCAAGCACTGCGAGTGCCGCCGATGCGAAAACAACCCAACTAACCTGGATGTGGTAGGCAAATCCAGCCAGCCATTGCTGCGCCGCATACCAGGCCAACGGGATCGCGATGAAAATGGCCAGGACCACCAATCGGGTGACACCGTTGGTCATCAGGTAGATGAGACTGCCAACGGACGCCCCCAGTACTTTGCGGACGCCGATCTCCTTTGTTCGCTGTTCGGCCATAAAGGCGCATAGACCGTAGAGGCCCAGACAGGAAATGAAAATGCCAAGAAGGGCGAACAGATTGAAGATGTTCCCTATCTTTTGTTCACTACGGTACATTTTTGCCATTTCCTGGTCGAGGAAATCGAATTGGAAAGGGTAGGCGGGATTGAGTTGCTGGCTGATCTGCTTTAAGGCATCGATCGTGGCAGTCGTTTTGCCCGGCTGGGTCCTTACAATGACGATGCCGTCGGACCGGTTAAAGGGCAGTACCAGCGGCTGGATGGCTTGCTGGGCCGGTTTGAAATTGAAATCTTTGACGACGCCGATGATCACACCCTTGTTGCCGCGAAAGGTCAGTGTCTTGCCAATGGCCGCGGCGGGAGTCAATCGCATCAGGCCAAGCATTTTTTCATTGACCACATAATTATTGGAGTCGGACTTGAATGCCGGTGTAAAACTACGTCCCGCAACCATTGTCGTTCGGAACACGCTTGTAAAATTGTTGTCCACGTACATCGCAGAGATGGTGGGTTGTGCACGCGGGTCTTTGCCTTCCCAGTCAGCGGAGACGGTCCAATCCTCCAGGTCGGTGGGCAGATCGGAGGTGGTGGTGAAATTGCTGGTCAGCGGGTTTTGCCGTAGCGCGTTTTTAAGGGCTCGTTGGTTTTTGAGTATGTCGCCCGTCATGGGCATATACAGGAGGTTGGCCTTTTCAAAGCCCGGGTCCCTTTCTTTTATAAAGGAAAGCTGTCTGTAGATGACGATCGTTCCGACTATCAATATGATAGACACCATGAATTGAACCACGACGAGGCCATCCCTGAAGAGCAGGTTGCCGCCCATCGATCTGATGAACTTCGCCCAGAGCGTCGTTCCTCGCTCCGGGCTCGTTAGGGCTTCGCCCGCAACCTTCGTCGGAGCTGCGCTCCATCTCGGTTGCCTTCGGTACCCTCGGTTGTCTTTTAAGACCTTGACCGGATTGAAACCGGAAAGGAAGATGGCCGGATAACTGCCCGAGATCAGGCCGGTTAATACCGCGATACCCAGCAGACTGAGCCAGAGCTTTGCGTCGAGCAGATCGATGGCAAGTCTTCTGTCAGCCAGCTCGTTGAACGCTGGCAGGACCAGGCGAACGATCAAGACCGCAAGCACCAGGGACAACAAAGAAATAAAAACCGACTCGCTCAGGAACTGGAGGATGAGCTGCCCGCGAACTGCGCCCGATACTTTGCGTAATCCGATCTCTTTGGCTCTTCGGGCTGAGCGGGCGGTGGCAAGGTTCATAAAATTGATACACGCGACGACCAGGATCAGGATCGCTATAAAGAAAAAAATGCTTACATATTGCGCGTTTCCGTGTCCCGGCTGATCGCCCTGGCGTTCTGGTGCAAGGTGGATCCCGGTTATCGGCTGTAACTCGAAGATGACTTTAAATCCTGGGCTATTCGGTGCGAAAAGCTGAAACATTTGCGAATCAAGTCTGGCAAGATTTTCTTTAGTGGGGGCGAAGCTTTTGTCAAGCTGCACGTAATTGTAAAAATTAAAATTGTCCCAGACATTACGGATCAGATCGCTGTTCGACCTGGCGAGGGAGGCCATGGGTAGGAGCACGTCAAACTGCAGATTGGAATTGGCGGGGATATTGGCGAGGACGCCCGTGACCACAACGTTCTCACTATCGTCCTTCCGCAAGAGTCGGCCGATGGGGTCCTCCTGACCAAAATATTTTGTCGCTGTTTCCTGCGTCATCACGACGCCGTCCATACGGGCAAGCGCCGTCGCCCGGTCGCCCTTTAACAAGGGATAGGAAAAGATATCCAGGAAGCTCGGGTCTACATAAAACACGTGGCTCTCTTCAAATTTTTTCGTTCCGACTGCAAACAGGTCACCCTGGGTGAAGCCTATCCTCGCCGTATTTTTTACGGCAGGTATCGCCGCTTTCAACGCCGCGGGCATGCCTGCCGAATTCGCCGCGGATTTTGTGTCACTGAATTCGGTGTTGATCCGATAGATCCGGTCGGCATTGTCCAGGAATTTATCGTAGCTATTTTCATTTTGTACCCACAGCAGAATAAGGATACTCGCCGCCAGGCCAATGGCCAGGCCGGTGATGTTGATCGCTGAATAGGTCTTTCCTTTCAGCAGGGTGCGCCAGGCGAGTTTCAGATAATTCCATGGCGCAAGCCGCGGCAACGGCCTTACCGCCCCTCCTCCAAATATTTCCTTGCCGCCTCCACCCAATCAACCCCATCTCCAAACACCACGCCCGGCTGGAGCCCAATATTATCGATCCCCTTGCCTGCATCGATCCGCCGGCTGCGGGTCGTCGCATAATGGAGCGTGAAGGGCATGCAGGAAAGCGGCACATCGCGCACATTGGAGTAGTCGAGCACGCCCTCGGTATGTTGCCCCATCAAGGTGACCTTCCTGCTTTGCATGGCCTCCAGCAGGAACTGCTCTGTCGTGCTCGCGCAACCGCTATCGATCAGTATGACGATGCGATGCGGAAACGCCCGCACCTCGCGCCGCGTGGCCGTAAGATCAGGGGTGATCGAAACCCACCCCCCGGGATGCGCCTTCATAGCGGCTATTTTATTCTGGACCGAAAATCGCGTCCAGCCGCTGATGTATTTATCGTCGAGCACACTCGACCAGCTTTTTATATTATCGGCTGTCGCGAGAACGTCGACTCCAATGCCGTGTACGGGATCGGTGTAGAGCAATGGCATCAGGGGCTCATACGAGAAGTCTGAGCCGCCGCCATTACCCCGGACATCGATGATCAGGTTGGGTGACGTCCGCAGCAGGGCCGAGTCGGCCTTCAACAGCGAATCGATGGCCGCGGCGTTCTCTTCGCCAAAGGAGGCGATACCGATGTACAAAGTCTGATCCGACAATTGCCTGGCTTGCACCGCCGCCACAACACGCGTTGCCACCACAACATGCGTTGCCGCCAAACCCGTCTCCCGCGCCGGAGCAACTTCACTCAAATAATTATGCGCATCTCTAAAAAAACCCAACCACTGCCGCATCAATGCCAAACAAACTCCCGGCTTCCCGATCGAGACAGCGCGGCGATATAAAGAGGCTGTCATGCTATCGTAGGCGACGCGATTCCCCGCATTCACCTTGTCCCTGAACCCGGCATAATTTTTCTCCATGTATCCCTGCAGGAACACAAATTCGTCGCCACAACGACAGGATTGCCCGCATACGCGCGCAGAAAAAAGCACAAACAGCAAATAAAACGAACGACTCATAGACCCTAGGGTTAACACTTAGATTTTAATACGCAATCGCCTCCTCCAAATATACTACTATACTATTCATAAGCGTTATTTCGCCCAGCACCCTTTTAACACCCAACTGCTTGCCGGTCCAAAAGAAAGTCCGTACCTAGTTGATTGGTTTTACCGAAACCTGACCCTTTATCCTTTGAACCTAAACCAAATGAAACAGCCTCTATCCCCCTATGTGAGTATCCCGACGCTCACTATTGTCATTACCCTTTTAGCCACCACCCGCGTCAATGCCCAGATCGACGGTCAATGGACCTGGGAAAGCGGAGCCAATGCTGGCGGCGCAGCTGCTGTCTATGGAACCAAGGGCACCGCAGCCGTGGGCAATGTACCCGGCAACCGTGACAGTCAAAGCGGCTGGGCGGATGCCTCCGGGAATTTCTGGATCTTCGGCGGCGATGACAATGCCGCCAATACATACAATGACCTGTGGAAATACAATCCTACGACTAAGCTGTGGACCTGGGTAAGCGGTACTAGTAACGCCGACGACGCAGGCTCATACGGCACAAAGGGCACTGCCGCGGCCGGCAATACGCCGCCGGCCAGATTCGGTCAGCACGTGGCGGTCGATCCAAGCGGAAATTTCTGGGTCTTCGGCGGCGCGCCGGCGGCAACACTCGGCACGACGGCTTATCTGAACGATCTGTGGAAATACAATCCCACCACCAATCTTTGGACCTGGGTCAGTGGCGGCAATACGACGGGGGCCTCCGGGGTCTATGGCACCAAGGGTACCGCTGCAACAGCCAACGTGCCAGGCGGCCGCATCTATCCCAGCACCTGGGCCGATGCCACCGGTAATATCTGGGTCTTCGGCGGGGAGGGGTTTGACGTTGCAGGCAACAATGGTAGCCTGAACGACCTCTGGGAATACAATGTAACAACGGGAAAATGGACCTGGGAGAGTGGTAGCAATACCAACGGTGCAACCGGGGTCTATGGCACGAAGGGGACGGCAGCAGCCGCCAATGTGCCCGGGGCCCGTAATAGTACCGCCGGTTGGCGGGATGCGACAGGCAATTTCTGGCTTTTTGGCGGAGAAAATGGAGCCTTCTTCTCCGGCGGCAGCAGCTTCAACGATCTCTGGAAATACAGTCCCACCACCAATAGGTGGACCTGGGTCAGCGGCGACAATACTACCGGTGTCGCTGGGGTCTATGGCACCGTGGGCGTCGCCGCGGCTGGCAACAAACCCGGAGCCAGATATGGGCATGGTGTAGCGATCGACGCCTCGGGTGACTTCTGGTTATTCGGCGGATTGGATGGCAGCTCGTCTGCTGCGTACAATGACTTGTGGCTCTATAATCCTACTGTTGGTCAATGGGCCTGGGTGGGCGGAGGCAGTTCATTCAATGCCGCCGCCATCTATGGCACCGAAGGAATACCCGCTCTTACCAATACGCCCAGTGGCCGGGGTTATCCTAGTGTGTGGACCGATGCATCAGATAACGTGTGGGTGTCCTCGGGTTATGACGGCGCCAACGACAACAATGATCTCTTCAAGTGGTCCATCTATAATCCGCTGTCGCTCGCGGAAATCGAGCTACAAGGCCAACATGAAGGCGCAGCAAACGACCTGACCTGGAAAACCTACGGTGAAAACAATACAACCTACTTCGCGGTGGAACGGGGCACCGACGGCTCGCACTTTTCCGCTATCGGTAACGTAACGGCAGTCGGCACCGGCAACAACAGCTACACATTCACAGACAACCAACTTCCCACAGGTTCCTTGTTCTATAGGATAAAAGCGACGGACATAGACAGCTCGACCGTATACTCTTCGATCATCTCGCTGGGCGGCAGCAATGGCGGCCTGACCGTTTACCCCAATCCGGCACGCAGCAGCATAACCCTACAAATAAACGACAACAACCTCGTAGGCACAACCGCACGGCTGCTCGATATCAGCGGCAGGCCCGTCGGCGAATCGCTGATCACAAACATGTCCCAAACCATCGACGTGAGCCGCCTGCCGCCGGGTGTGTACCTGTTACAACTGTCAAATGGCGTCTCGGTAAAAGTCCTGAAGACCCAATAAGCCGTACACCCATCGTCCGCATCCGAACACAAAAACCCCCACCGCAACCGCCAACCAACTGTCACTCAATTAAATAGAAATCTGGCATCGTCTTCGCGAGACAAAGCCCATGCTAAAGAACTACCTGACCGTCGCCTGGCGAAACATCACCCGGAACAAGGCGCATTCCCTCATCAATATGCTGGGCCTTTCCCTGGGCATGGCCGGCGCCATCCTGCTGCTGCTGAACATCCGGTTCGGACTGAGCATGGATGAGTTCCATACAAAAAAAGCCAACCTCTACGAAGCCTATAACAAAGGGATCGTCAATGGTCAGTTGACCTGCTGGAATGCGACGGCCCCGCCCCTCGCCCCCGCCCTGCAGGCAAGCTTTCCCGATATAAAAAACGCAGCCAGGGTCCTTCAATCCGGCAAACTATTCCGCTATGCCGACAAAAAGATCCAGGCCTCTGGCATCTTCACCGACCCCGCCTTCATGAGCATGTTCAGTTTCCCGCTGACGCAAGGCAGCCCGGCGACGGCGCTCGACGACCCAAACGACGTCGTGCTCACGGAAAAACTGGCCACAAAATTGTTCGGCACCGAAGACCCCATGGGCAAAATCATCACTACTCCAACCGGCGACAATTTCCGGGTCAGCGGTATATGCAAAGACCTGCCCGACAATACACGGTTCAAATTCGAATACCTGCTCTCCTGGAAATATTTTGACGTCAAAGGACGAAGCGCGGGGACCTGGAACAACGGGAACTCGAACACCTTCGTGGAACTGGATCCCAAGGTCCATATCGACGCCTTCAATAAAAAGATCGCAGGCACCGAAGCCCGCAACAGCAACCTGCTCAGCGGCCAGCAGGTCTTTCTCTACAAAATGACCGAGTCATATTTCCGCGGCAGGTTTACAAACGGCAAACCCTCCGGCGGCGCTATCGACAACCTCCGCATGCTGGGTATCCTCGCGGGGATCATCCTGCTCATCGCCTGTATCAATTTCATGAACCTGAGCACCGCCCGCAGCGAAAAAAGGGCAAAGGAAGTCGGCGTACGCAAGGTAATAGGCGCCGGCCGGAAATCCCTGATCCTCCAATTCATCGGGGAATCTATCCTGATGGCCACGCTGGCCGGTATCGCCGCATTCGTCATAGCCGGGATGGCCGTGCCGTCATTCAGCGAGCTGATCGACGCGAAACTGAGCATCCCCTGGACCAGCCCCGCATTCTGGGCCATGGCCCTCGGTTTCATCCTGCTCACGGGCGTGCTGGCGGGCAGTTACCCTGCCCTCTATCTCTCGTCCTTCAAACCGGTGCGCGTACTAAAAGGCGCCCTAAAAACCAACAACGCCGTCATCAGCCCAAGAAAGATCCTTGTCGTTCTGCAGTTCGTGTTTTCGATCTTCCTCATCAACTTCATGGTCGTCTTTCAAAAGCAGATGCACTATGGTCTTAACCGCGAGACCGGCTTCGTAAAGGATAACCTGGTTTCTCAACCGATGACGAGCGACCTGCTCAGGAATTATACGGCCGTAAAAAATGAATTGCTCAGCAGCGGCGTCGCGAGCTCGGTCTGCAAACAAAATACGACGGTCACCGACATCACCGGCGAAGTGTCGGGCCTGAAATGGGAAGGCATGGACCCCAAAGCCAATCCCGCATTCGTGATCATGCAGGAAGGTGGAAATTTCATCCATACAAATGGGTTGACCCTCCTGGCAGGCAGAGACATCGACCTCGATAAATACGCAAGCGACACCCTGTCCTGCGTCATCAACGAAGCCACCGCCAGGATCCTGGGTTTCAAACAACCCGTCGGCCGGATCATCATGGATGAAGATGTGCATTGGAAGATCGTCGGCCTCGTCAAGGACTTTCTGATCGGCGATCCCGGTGAGGGCGACAAACAAGTGATCATCTATGGCGCCGCCGGCAATGGCGTTCTCGTGTTCAGGTTAACCGGCAGCGCAACGGGCATGCAAACAGCGCAAAAAGCGGAGGCCATCATCAAAAAATACAATCCCAACTATATCACCCAACTCCGGTTTGCGGATGAAGACTATGCGGCAAAATTCAAGCAGGCCAGGAACACCGGTTCGCTCATCAATATCTTTGCCTTGCTGGCGATTGTCGTGTCCTGTATGGGCCTCCTCGGACTCTCGACCTATATGGCGGAGAACCGGACCAAGGAGATCGGCATCCGCAAGGTCCTGGGTGCAAGCGTCGCCAGCATCACGGCCCTGCTGACCCAAAGCTTTGTCCAGCTGATCGGGGTGTCCATCGTCATCGCTACACCCCTGTCGTGGATCTTCATGCATAATTATCTGCAGCGCTACTCCTATCGTACGTCCTTGAGTGTCTGGGTGCTTGTTGCGGCTGCGGTCGGCGCCCTCACCATCGCGATCCTGACGATCGCGTTTCAGACGATCCGGGCCGCGCTCAGCAACCCGGTGCGAAGCCTAAGGAGTGAATGACACTCCGCAGGCATTCCCTTAATGACTATCTTTGCACCAAAATGCGCATGGACATGACTTTTAGTGACTTGAATCTCAACAAACCCCTGCTGGAAGCCCTCGACGACCTCGGCCTTCAACACCCTACTTCCATCCAGCAGAAGGTTTACTCGGTGATCATGTCCGGCCGGGATGTTTGTGGGATTGCGCAGACGGGAACGGGCAAGACCTTCGCGTATCTGTTGCCCTGTCTGCGGCAATTGACTTACGCCAAGAACAGGGCCCCACAGATGCTGATCATGGTGCCGACCCGCGAACTGGTGGCACAGGTCGTTGCATCCATCAAAGAACTCACCACGCACATGACCCTGCAAGCAGTCGGTGTATACGGTGGCGTCAATATCAATACACAACGATTAGAAGTGGAGCAAGGGATGGATGTTTTGGTCGCCACGCCGGGGCGGCTCTATGACCTGGTCCTAACTGGCGCCCTGCGCCTCAACGCGATCAAAAAACTCGTCATTGATGAGGTCGACGAAATGTTTAACCTGGGCTTTCGTACGCAACTCAAAAACATCCTCGACCTCCTGCCCCCTAAAAGGCAGAACCTGTTGTTCTCCGCAACCATTACCCCCGACGTGGACGGTCTGATCCAAAGCTATTGCAACAACCCCGTCATGGTCGAAGCGGCGCCCACCGGCACCCCGGTAGAATCGATCGATCAGCTGGCCTATGCCGTGCCCAATTTCTACACCAAGGTGAACCTCCTCGAACTCCTGTTGCGCCAGAACCCAAATATGACCAAGGTCCTCGTCTTCGTGGCCACCAAACAACTGGCGGACGATCTGTTCGCGCTGCTTGACGCAAACCTCCCGGGCAAAACCGGCGTCATCCATTCGAACAAGGATCAAAACAACCGGTTCCGCACCGTAACCAACTTTAAAAGCGGCGTCTACCAGGTCGTGATTGCCACGGATATCATCGCCCGTGGTCTCGACATCGCAGAGGTTTCGCATGTCATCAATTTTGATATCCCCGATACACCCGAGGCCTACATCCATCGGATCGGCCGGACGGGCCGGGCCGATAAGAAGGGCATCGCGATCAGTTTTTTCACAGAAAAGGAACGCCCCCTGCTCGATGCAATCGAAACCCTCATGAATCAAACCGTCCCCGTCCTCCCCTTACCCGCCGATCTCGAGATCTCAACCGAGCTCACCCCCGACGAACGGCCAACCGTCTATGCAAAAGTGATCCCGCTGAATATGCCCAAACCCGGCAGCACCGGCGGCGCCTTCCACGAAAAGAAAGAAAAGAATAAAAAGGTGAACACCATCGTCCGCCATGCCGACCGCATGAAAAAAAAGTACGGCAAACCCCAGACCCGCGGCGGCAAGAAAAAGTGACAATGAAGTCCTTACCACATCAATTAAACAATAGAAAATTTACAAAAGCGGTCGTATTTGTCCACGGCCTGGACGGAAGCGCCAAATCCTGGATGGGAGATCCTAATAAGTTCATAAACCGCCTGAGCCGCGAGCGGGAGATCTATAACCACATCGGTCTCTTCGCTTTTGAATACGATACAAAAATAGGTGAGCCCGCTCCGCTGATCAAGCTCTTCATATCCCAGGAGACAAAATTCAACATGGACCTCAAGCGAATTGCCATGCAACTAAAAGCAAGTCTGCGGGAAATACTAGAAGGTTACAAGACCATCGTGTTGGTCGGCCATGGCATGGGCGTGTCAGTAATCAAAAACGCGCTGAATAATGATGATACCCACTGCTTGGTCCTGGAAGTCGACGATCCGGCCAGTGATCTGGCCTACGATAAGGTATTAACGCTTTTACATCGAATGCTGGAAATGCAGCAGCCGGCGCCGTAGTCCAAAAAATCAGCAATTCATCCGATACCGGGATAGTCAATTTTCCGCTCTCTTTGTGGTTCAGAACAAAAAGAGCCTGCCATGACAAATCCTACACCGTTTTTCGCCCTCCTCCTCGCAACCGCCGCCACAGTGGTCTGCCCCGGCAACACTATAGCGCAAAAGGCCAGTCCCGTCGAGCTAAGCGGCCTCCTCGTAAAGATCCCGATCCCGGCAAACAGCAGCGCCTGCTATGCCGCCGCCACAAAGACCGACGCGAGTAACGGCATGGTCAGCATCAAGGACAATGGCAGCGACTTCACGACACTGCACGCAACGCTCATCCAGATCGTTACGAGCAATGGATCGGTATCGGCGGCGACGGCGAGAGCATATGCGCCTTCGGCGGCGGAGGTAGCGCAAATGAAGCAGCAAGGCGCCGCCATGAAAAACATGACGCCGGACCAGGCGGCCCAGGCCGCGCAGGCGATGCAAAAACAGTACGCCGCTTCCGTCGGCGCAACGCCGGGACCCGTCGATCCGCAACTGACGAAGCTCATGGGCGATGCGCAAAAGGCGGCGGGACAGATGTCAACCCTGATCCAGGAACTGTCGGCTAAACTGGCAAAGCTCGACAGGGCGCCGATCGATGCCGTCAAACAGGGACCAAAATGTCCCGATACCCAACAGGGGGAAGCTTCAAAACCCGCCTGCGACTGTCTGAAGTCCCGGGCCACCGACTATGCCACGCGCCGCGTAACCGCAGAAGATGTCTATTTGCAACAGGCCGCCGCCCTTCTCCGCGATTGCATCGGACAACTACGCACACAAGCAGCCGTCGTGGACAATATGGAGCAAAAAGCCAAATACGGCGATGCCTTCAGCTCCACCGCCATCAGGCAGGTGGTCGTCTCGATCCAGGAAAACGCGCTGGGGAGCGTGACCGCCGCCGAAGGTATCAGCAATAGTGTTTGGGGTGATGCCGCCAACATCTACGCCAACCAGGTCAATGCCGCCAGCGGGGCGTCCTCGAATTGCACGGCCCATAAATGATCAAATAAAGATTCGTACTTTAGTACAAAACTGATTGGCCATGGAACGCATCCTTATCCACAAGGAAAAAAAACAAATCGACGCCAGCGAATTTGACCTGGAAGACTCGCGCTTTCAAAAAGGCAGCCTGAGCAAAAGCCGCTTCGAAAATGTCATGATGGCTGACATCACCATTTTCGACGTCAATGCCAGCAAGATGAAGATCGTCAACGCCAACTTGAGCGACCTGGAGATCGAAGGCGCCCAGCTCGGCGGGGCCTTTATTCATAATATCGGCATGCCGCCGAAAGACCATCCCCTGTATGTGGAAGGCGCCGGGATGCGACCCGTAAAATTCGAGGACTGCAATCTCAGCCAAACCATCATCAACGACTGCAACCTCAGCCAAAGCACGATCCACGACTGCAACCTTAGTGGCGTGGTGATCAGTGACTGCAACCTGAGCGGCGCGGCACTAAAAGACTGCGATCTCAAGGGCATGACCATCGAAGGCATCCCGGTGCAAGACTTGCTGGCGGCATACAAGGCCTCCGGTTCAACTGACGGCAGCCGGCACTAAACATCAGCCTTCATGCTTGAGCAGGACCTTCATCGTACTAAAGTCGATAGGCCCTGAAGTATGCTGGTGCACGATTGTCCAGGATACGCCCGTCCTACGTAAAACCC
>Ga0302309_10000794_pt1 | contig 32903 bp, 23 predicted proteins | sample III_Palsa_N1_1_FD_200453 | JGI IMG/M metagenome (GOLD analysis project Ga0302309, IMG submission 200453) | Peat permafrost microbial communities from Stordalen Mire near Abisko, Sweden - III_Palsa_N1_1 | ecosystem: Environmental > Terrestrial > Soil > Palsa > Peat permafrost | place: Sweden... | reverse complement strand
TACTGGTATTAGATATGTAGGTCCCGGCCCCGGCGCTGGTGTTGGCAGTCCAGATGTCTTTAAAGGTTCCGCCGCCGCCGTTGGTGATCCAGAGGCTCCAGTATTGGGTGTCCCAGGTTTCGCTGGGGTCAGCGGGGCTTGGGGGCGCGACGCGGGGCATCGTGGCAGTGGCGGGCGCGGCGGTGGTGCTCAGCGCGGTGGCGGTGGTATGGGGGGTATTTGAGGCATCTGGATTAGCTGACGTGTCTGTTTTGATGGGGCGATCTATACCACCATGGCCTCCGATGAACTTCACGTCGTTCATATAGGAGCCAGCACCGGACATCCACTTGCAGGCAACAGCCCTGGGGTTGCGCGAAGCCGTTGACAAGCCAATGCCATTCACAATATTGTTCCCACCCTGTGGAGCTTCCAGTAAAGGCTTGGGGCCGCCAAAGCCACCGAACGCAGGAGTGTTATCGGCCAACATGATCTGCGTGGCGATAGGGTTCAGGCCGATGAGGACGGTATTGGGCTTTAGCCTGATCGTTTCGCTGACCAGGTACCAGCCCTGAGGCAGGTATATGACTGAATATCTATCGATGGCGTCTTGCAAGGCTTTTGTATCGTCGGTCGTTCCGTCTCCTTTTGCACCCAGGGATCTAAGGTTGTGCCAGGTATCCATGGGAGGGAGGACAGGGATGTCTGATTTTTCGGCGGCGGGCGCGGGGGTGGCGGGCGTGCGGGTGGCGGGCGCGGGGACGATCTCAACGGTGGTCTTGTAGACAGGGTCTGCTTGCAGGTCATCCATTTGCAAGCCTTCGGTATAGGCCCTGACGGTATATTCGGGGCCGGCACCCAAGGTTTGTTTTCCGGTACGGCGGCCGAGGGTCAGCAAGGGTACCTGGCTACAACTGATATTGCGCAGGCTGATCTGGTTGGAAGCATTCCCTTCATTACTAATAATTACGGCCGGGCCGGAGACCTGCTCAAACCGGCAGTCTTCCATGAATAGCTTCTCGTGATAGTTCTCGTCTATGTCGATCACCGTAGGGACCCTCCTGGCAGTCATCCGCACAATCGTCAGTCCGGCTTCCCGGGTGCGGATGGCGGCCTTGCGTTGGCCTTCAAACCAGGCATCTACCATCATAAAGGGCCAGCCAGGTGAAGGCTTGGTGGTATATATTCCATAATCACCCCCGAAGAAGCGGACGTCCTCTATCTCATTGCCCACATCAAATATGCCGGCCTTGCCGTCTCCAATACTAATGTCCACATGGGAGATAAAGCTATGTTGGGCAAAGTGGGTCCGGAGCGCCACGGCGGCAGGATTGCCCTGGTCTATGCGGAGATTGATATTGGATAATGCGCTGTAAAAGGTGGAGGCGCCGGCATCGTATACGGGCTGAGCGGGTGCAGGCTGAGCCGGTGCAGGCTGAGCCGGTGCAGGCTGAGCCGGTGCGGACTGAGCGGGTGCAGGCTGACTTGAAAGGCTATTGACAAACCATATCATATATCGGGCCTGCCCTTTATCCGCCGTATCGGCTATTTGAAAGCCGGGCGAATGAGGGGCCAGTATAATAGTGGGGCGATTCTTCCCGTACCCAATGAGCCGGACGGCCCGGGGGATATAAATGGTCCTGGTGATCAGGTATTTGCCTTCGGGTATGAAGACGATGCCAAAGTTGTGTGTGTTCTTTACGGTATTAATGGCCTCCTGCAAGTCGGTAGTCACGTCGGCGGTGCCGTCGGTAGAGCCGGGGGTGAAATAGAAGGCTTCGGGATCGGCCGGGCGGTCCTCATAGACGGAGCGGCCGGAAAGGGTGCGGGCAGCATTGTTGAGGCCAGAGGGTTTGCGCATGGCTTGGGAGTGGCCGGAGGGCTCGCGCATGCCTTGAGAGTCGCCGGAGGAATCACGGCGCGTTACGGGACGCGGGGGGCGCGCCAGGCATATGGCGACTATTAATGGCAATGACAGACTGATTAAGATCGTTTTTCTCACTTATTCCAAATCTAATGTCTGCCCCTGCTTGCATCTATTATTGAGACCCTACATCACCACTACCGTGGAAAAATAGTTGAATTCGGAGATCCGTAGTGGAAATGTAGGGGCAGTAAAATAGCATATCTTCGGGCTTTATCTGATCATTGTATCAATGAGAAAATTCCTTATCGCTACCCACGGCGCTTTGGCAAAAGGGGCGCAATCTTCCCTCGACATTATTATTGGCGCCACGGATCATGTATTTATCATACAGGCCTATTTAGATGGGAATAAATCGATTGAGGCCGAATTACTGGCTGTGATGGAACAGGTTTCTCCTTCTGATGAACTGGTGATCTTTTCTGACTTGCTCGGTGGAAGTGTAAATAATCAAATCCTTAAATTTGCCCTGAGGGAAAATGTGCATGTCGTCAGTGGTTTTAACCTTCCCCTCCTCATTGAAGTCATTCTTTCCGACGCATCGAGTCCGATCGTTGAAATCATCGGCAGTGCCATTGAGCGTGCAAAAGAGCAGATAGTATACGTAAATAACCTGATGACCATTAGACCTAACGAAGACGAAGATGATTAAACTCACGCGGATTGATGACAGATTGGTACATGGCCAGGTGGCCTTTACCTGGACTCCGGCGCTAGGCATTGACTGCCTGCTGGTGGCCAACGACAAGGTGGCCAAAGATGACTTTCAAAAAATGGCCCTGGGCCTGGCCAAGCCTTCGGGCGTTAAACTCCTTATTAAATCTGTTCCGGATGCGATCACCTGGCTGAACGACACCAGAAGCGCAAATCATAAGATTTTACTCCTTGTCAATTCGGTAAAGGATGTGATGGCCTTGTCTAATGAAGTAGCTGAAATCCAATCGATCAATTTTGGGGGTATTAGGGGAAAGGAGGGAGCGGTTTCTATTTCCAAGGCCATTTCGGTCACGGAGGAGGATACGGCTATTATCAGGGAGTTGCTGAAAAAAGGGATTGAGCTGGAAGTCCGGCAGGTCCCTACGGACAATAAACAAATGATAGAAAACCTGCTTTAATTTTTTTCATGTTACTATCATTTATTCTGATCACACTGATTGCTGTGTTGGGACATTCAGAAGACTTTCTGGGGACAACGCTCCTGAGCAGGCCGCTGGTGCTGGGTCCCCTGGTGGGTTGGGTGCTGGGCGATCTTCACCTGGGCATCATCATTGGCGGTACGCTGGAACTGATCTTCATGGGAAACATCAAGGTGGGCGCGGCCATCCCCCCTGACGTCATCACAGGAGGCGTACTGGGAACTGCATTTGCCATCCTTTCGGGCAAAGGGGCCGCCATCGCCATCGCCCTGGCCCTCGCCATCCCAATTTCTATTTTAGCTGAAATGCTCCTCAGCGCTCTCTTTGTTTCCAGATCCGTATTCAATAAACAATTCATTGCCTACGCCGAATGCGGCAACTACCGGGGCATTCAGCGCCTGCACATCCTGTCGGGGCTGCTCAAGCCTTTATTGATGGGTCTCATCACCTTCCTGGCCCTGCAATTGGGTGCGGGGGTGATGAAATCTTTTTTAGACAGTATCCCTGCCTGGGTGAACACGGGCTTGCAGGTGGCTGGTAATATGCTGCCGGCGCTGGGCTTTGCCTTGCTGATGAACCTGATGTTCAATAAGCGGGTAGCGCCTTATTTCTTCTTAGGGTTCATGCTGGCGGCGTACCTTAAGCTGCCTGTCATTGCTATCGGAGGATTCGGGTTGATCATCGCGTTGTTGGTAACGCAGGGGAAGGGGTCGGGCGCGGAGGAGGAGGAAGAAGATTTTGAGGGAGAGGACGGGGCTTCGGCTGGCGCCCACGGTTTGGACCGTCCGGCTTCAAAACTGAACCGCAGGGACATCAGACGGCTATTTACACGGTCCCTGGCGCTGGAGGCTAATTTTAATTTTGAGACCTGGCAAAATACGGGGTTTGCTTTTGCGATCATACCGGCCCTGAAAAAACTATATACGACTAAAGACTCGATGTCTAAGGCGTTGAAAAGGCATTTGCAGTTTTTTAATACCAGCCCTTACGGGTCTACCCTGATCCTGGGCATCACTGCCGCCATGGAAGAACAAAACAGCCTGGACCCTGACTTCGATTCGGAATCCATCAACGCAGTTAAAACGGGGCTGATGGGACCCCTTGCCGGGGTCTTTGATTCCCTGTTCTGGGGAACTTTTAAGGTGATCGCCGCCGGTGTGGGGACTTCCCTGGCCATCAAGGGAAATATCCTGGGAGCCATCCTGTTCCTGCTCATCTTCAACGTTCCTCACCTGTTGCTGAGGTATAACCTGACTTTTACTGGATACAAGGCCGGCACCCGGTTCCTGCAAAGCCTGGCTAAAAGTCATGTGATGGACAAGCTCACTTACGGGGCATCTATTTTAGGATTGATGGTGGTCGGTGCTATGCCGGCTACGCTGATTTCGATTAGAACGCCCTTGTCTATAGGAGGCAGGGATTCGGGGGTTGGACTGCAAGGTATATTGGATCAGATCGTTCCCAGTATTATTCCCCTGGGCCTTACTTTCCTTGTATATTATTTTGTAAAGATTCATATTAAAACCACCTATTTATTATTGGGCCTACTGGTGTTGGGATTTGTGGGAAGTATCTCTCACGTGTTTGCCTGATTTAAGTTAAACATATTACAATGAACGGAATTGGTGTTTCGCCCGGGATTTCTATCGGCAAAGCCTGTATCATCCAAAAGAACAAGGGGGCTTTGACCGGCATCTTATTGGAAAATGAGGACTCCATAGAACAGGAGATGGAAAAGTATAAGCATGCCGTCGGTATTTCCATTGAAGAAGTAAAGGCTATCATCTCCCAGGCTGAATCTATGGAAGGGGTTGAGATACTGGAGGCGCAGGTGGAAATGCTAAGTGATCCTCAGATTGAAAGCGACGTGTTCACCAAAATAAGGGTCGATAAAAAGAACGCCAATGATGCTTTGATTGAAGTCGTCCATACCCTGGTCCAATTGTTCCTGAATATGAATGATGAATATTTAAGCGCAAGGGCAGCGGACGTGCAGGACATCGGGAACCGGATCTTAAATAACCTCAATACCTCTTATAAAGCCACGCTCCAGCCTTTTGAAGCCAATACAATTATCATTGCCGAAGACCTTACGCCTTCGGATACGATCACCCTGGATATTAAGAACGTGATCGGGTTTGTTACCCAGGCCGGGGGCAAAACGTCTCACGCCGCCATCATTGCCAAATCCAGGGGAATACCCGCGGTGGCAGGTTGCGGGATTGCACTGAATGATATCAAGGACAATGACGTCATCCTCATGGACGGCCAAACGGGTCTGGTCCTGCTGCATCCCAGCCAGCACAGTATTGACGAGTATGGGAAAAAAAGGGCTGCTTTTATTGAGAAGGCAAACCTGCTGAAGGCGCTAAAGGATATTCCCACGGTAACTACCGATGGAAGCGAAATCAAGCTGCTGGCCAATATCTCCGGGGCGGATGACATGGAATACGTGTTCGAGAATGGAGGAGAAGGCGTGGGCCTTTTGCGGACGGAACTCCTGTTCATGGGCAGGGATTCTTTTCCTACGGAAGACGAACAATTCGAGTTCTACCGGAATATCGCCCTTCGCTCTAAAAGCAAGCCGGTTACGATCAGGACGATCGACATCGGTGGAGATAAGCAATTACCTTATTTTGGCTTGCCCGTGGAACAAAATCCTTTTCTGGGTTACAGAGCCATCCGAATCTGTCTGGACAGGAAGGATATCTTCTCTGCCCAACTGAAAGCCATTTTAAGGGCCTCTGCTTTTGGAAAGTTAAAGATCATGTTCCCTATGATCTCCAATATCCAGGAAGTCAGGGCGGCGAAGGAAGCGGTGGCCTCCGCGAAGGCTTCCTTGCGTACGCAGGGACTGGCTTTTGATGAACATATCCCCGTGGGGATCATGATTGAAGTCCCTTCAGCGGCCATTACTTCAGATCTGCTGGCGCGGGAAGTGGACTTTTTCAGCATTGGGACCAATGATCTGATCCAGTATACCCTGGCGGTGGACAGGATGAATGAAAAGATCAAGGAACTGTACGACCCCTTTAACCCCGGCGTTTTACGATTGATCAAATACGTGATCGAGCAGGCGAACCTTGCCGGTATCCCTGTCAGTATGTGCGGAGAGATGGCCTCTGACCCTGCGGCTACCTTGTTGCTGATTGGAATGGGACTGGATGAATTCTCCATGAACCCAGGGTCTATCCCCCTTGTAAAAAACACTATCGTTCATAGCAGCAGGTCTAAGGCGGTTATCGTGTGCACGCACGTGATGGAACTGGACAATGCTCAACAAATCACCGCTTATCTGCAGGAGGTAAATAAATGATCTCAAAAGACTATGTCATCATGGCCCCGGAAGGGATACATGCCCGACCGGCCACAGCGCTGGTAAGGCTTTCAAAGCAATTTCAGTCGGCCATTTATTTGAAGAGGGGGGACACGACGGTTCGCCTGAACAGCTTGTTGAACATCCTGGCGATGAATGCAAAAGGGGGAGAGACCCTCTCCGTCCTTGTGGAAGGACCGGACGAAGACAGCGCGGCATCGGCGGTGGACTTATTTTTTACGGAACAATTAAAGGATCTATGATTATTACCATTGCAGCTTCCGAAAAGGAATTCGATCAAACGGCGGCCTGGAGGATCATTGCCCAGATGCTGCTCAAAAGAAATTCGGTGATCGGGCTTTCCACGGGGCAAACCACCATGGGCATGCACAGGATTGTCTCTGAAATCCATGCGTCGAATCCTTTTGACGTGTCTGGGATCACCCTGTTTAATGTCGATGAACTCACCAACCTGCCCAGGTCTTACGCAGGCAGTTGTTATACCATGATACTGAATCAGATCGCGGGACCTTTGGGTATCCCGGAGGAGAACTTCATTATGCCTCCTACCCTTTCGGACGACTTTGAAAAGGAGTGTCTTTTGTTTGAGCGGCGATTGGCTGAGCGGGGCGGGGCGGATCTTCAAATGCTGGGCATCGGCAGTAACGGTCATATCGGCATTAACCAGCCGGGTACTCCGTTTGAAAAACAGACCTGGGTGTCTCCTATGGATCCGGACTTTGAGGCTAGGGTAAGAAGGGAAACGCAGGTACCTCCTGCTACCGTGTTAGGCGGGCTGACCCGGGGTATTGTGAATATTATGCATACACGCAAGCTGATCCTTATTGCCAAGGGGGCGCACAAGGCCGATATCATCGAACAGGCGATCCTGGGACCGGTTACCACGGATATTCCGGCTTCGGTGGTCCAGTTGCATCCGAACTGCGAGATACTGCTGGATGCAGCGGCGGCGGGGAAGATTGCGGCGACGGTGAAGGAGCGGGGGTGGGTAAAATAGCCCCTGACAGGTACGTACATAATTGCGTACAAAATTATGTACGTGCCTATCGGGCTGTGATGGAACGGGTGTAATAAAAGTTTATTATATTAGCTCCCGATGGAAAATATTGTCGTAGTCAAAAAATCAAACCCTCCCTATTTACTTGGCTTACTATGTTTAATTCCATTGGTCGGGGCGTTTGTAGGATTAGCACTGCTTATTTATGGAATAGTAAAGTATAAAGACAAATGGCTGTCAATAATTGGCGCATTCGGAATTCTCTTTACCATTGTGGTTTATTCCTCGCTCTTTTACGCCAGCAGACACGCCACAGTCTTTAAGCAAGGATTTGCAGATATTTCGAAAATGCAATTGACCAGCCTGGTAAAAAGTATTGAATTTTATAAGTTGCAACATGGGCAATATCCAGATAGTTTATCACAGCTTTTGAGCGATGATAAATTAGCTCCTATAGTAGACGCCATTCAATTAAACCAGGGCCACCAGCAGTTATATTATAATTATGAAAAAGTGGGAGAAAAATACACACTTTTTTCTTCCGGGCTGGACGGCATCCCTCATACAAAAGACGACTTTTACCCACAGATCTCTATAACAGACAGTAATAAAATCGGCCTTATCATGTCAAGGTAAGGATAGGCCTTCTATTCTAACACGGACAGGATATTCCCGGCCGGGTCTTTAAACCAGGCGATCAAGGGGCCGCCTCCGCGAAAAATGCCTTTTTCGTCGGTCCTGATGGGGTCGTAGTCATAATGTTCGAAACGGACACCGGATTTGACGAGCTCGTCTACTGCCTTCTCTATATCGGGTACCTGAAAATTCAGGATGGTATAGGTGGCAGGCGTGTGGTTAGCTTTGGGATAGATCAATACTTTTGCACTTTCTGTAATGTGCAGCGTTAAGGAGCCATGATCTTCGGTGACTTTTAATCCTAATGTCTGACCATAAAACTCTTTTGCTTTCCCGATATCGTTTGATGAGAAACCGCTGAAGGCTGACTTGTGTGTAAACATGGTAATAGCTTTTATGGATAGACTACAAACTTACGGCCAACAATCCCATACCCGACGGGGCAAATACGGCTATTATGGGGTGGATTGCGACAGATCATCCATACGCCCAGTTGTAGAATAATAGTACTTTTGCCGCATGAAGGATTATTCCCCACCCCAGCTCAGAACGGTCAATGTGACGCGCTATGTCACGCCACTAAGGGAAGGCGGGTCTTTGCCTGCTATCGCGGAGGCGGACGACGGGTTTATGTATGTGCTGAAGTTCCGGGGTGCGGGACAAGGTCAGAAGGCCCTTATCGCGGAACTGATCGGCGGTGAGATCGCCCGTACATTGGGGCTCAGGGTTCCGGAAATTGTATTCGCCCAATTGGATGCGGCGTTTGGCAGGACGGAGCCCGACGAGGAAATTCAGGATCTGCTGAAGGCCAGCCTGGGGCTTAACCTGGGGCTTCATTATCTTTCGGGTTCTATTACGTTTGATCCTGTCGTTTATCCGGTGGATCCCAAACTGGCTTCTCAGATTGTCTGGCTGGACTGCCTGCTGACTAATGTGGATCGAACGGCCCGCAATACGAATATGCTTTGGTGGCACCGGGAATTGTGGCTGATCGACCATGGCGCCGCACTCTATTTCCATCATTCCTGGCAGGACTGGCAACAAAAGGCGTTGAAGCCTTTCACGCATGTCAAGGATCACGTGCTGCTGCCCTGGGCTACTGAACTCGACCGGGTGGATGCAGCCTTCCGCCTGATCCTGAGTGACGAACGTATCGAAGCGATCGTTTCTTTAATCCCGGAAGAATGGCTTTTAGGGGAATCTTATTTTCCGTCCACCAGCGCGCATAGGCAGGCTTATGTCCGATTTTTAACGTCCAGACTGGCTCATTCGGCCAATTTTGTAAAAGAAGCGCAGCATGCAAGAGAAGCACTTGTTTGAGTACGCCGTCATCCGGATCGTGCCAAGGGTCGAAAGGGAAGAATTCCTCAATATTGGGGTCGTTCTCTATTGCTCCCGGCAGAAGTTCCTGCAAACGATGTTTGTGCTGGAGGAAGAACGATTGAGGGCCTTTTCGAGCGGCCCGGATATCAGGGAACTCGGGGAATACCTGGATGCCTTCTCGCGGATCTGCAAAGGGGGACCTGAAGCAGGCCCCATCGGCAAGCTGCCCGTAGCGGAGCGGTTTCGATGGCTTACGGCCGCCCGCAGCACGATCCTGCAAACGTCAAAAGTTCATCCGGGCTTCTGCGGGGATGCAGGGGAGATGCTGGAGAAATTATATCTTCAACTGGTATTGTAGGCTACCATTCATCCAGCCAAATTGCTGGTTATCAATAAAACTTAGTTAAAATATAATTGGACTTAAATATAGTTGGGTTTTACAACTAGTTTTGGGTTCATGACGAAGCATGAAGTCTCCATATTTGATATCCCTGAATTTTCCTTTGGCCGGAAATTTGGTCTACTGGGTAGGCTGTTCTTTTCTGTCCTCTCGGATAAACTGAAACACCTGGGGATTGAAAAGAACTTCTCGGTCCTGGTGCTCATTGACAAAATGGGTGACCAGTGCAGTCAGAAATTTATTGCTGATACCCTCCATATTGATAAAACGATGATGGTGGGCGTGCTGGATGACCTTACAAACCTGGGGTTCGTGAAGCGCACCCAGAATCCTTCGGATAGAAGGGAATACTGGATCCAACTGACGGACAAGGGCCACGAACACATGCCGGAAATCAAAGGGGTGGTAAAACAATTGAATGAAGCTACCCTGTCAGGATTGACAGCTACTGAAGCTACCAAGTTCCATAAGCAGCTTCAGATCGTCTATAAGAACATTCAAAACCTTTCTCAATCATAAATGGAGTTATGATCAAACGCGTTCCCATTTTGTTGTTAAGCCTGCTACACTTATCCTTCTGCGTGCTGGCGCAGAATACCGCTGGCCAGGACAGCGTCAGTATCACCCGGATCCCAGACAGCGTGCGATACGCAGGCTCCGTGGACAGTAGCCGGGGAATGATCATGAGCCAGCCTTTTACCAGCGGCCCCATTCCTATCAGCGGGGTCAAAAGCAGGGATGCAGGCGGAGACAGCAGCCTGTTCCTGAGCCTTGACCAGTGTATCACTTATGCCATCAATAATCAACCCGCCATCCGGCAATCGCTGATCGGGGTCAACATCGCCCACCTGACCAACCAGATTAATTTATCGGGATGGCTACCACAGGTGAATGTGGCCGGGACCATGACGCATTATATAGAGCAGCCCACAACGTTCGTTGCGAACACCACTCCCGGAGGGCCGCCTGTGGCGACCAAAACGGGTGTTATAAATACCGCTATCCCGGAACTGACGGCCACGCAGACGATCTTTAATCCCCAACTGTTATATGCGGCAAAGGCGGCGCCCTTGTTTATCAGACAGGCACAACAGAATAGTGACAGTACTCAGATCGACGTCGTAGCCAATGTGAGCAAAGCCTTTTATACGCTGCTTCAGACCCTGGAACAGATCAGTGTCCTGAAAGAAGATACAGCCCGCCTTAACAGGAATGTGAGCGACACCTATCATCAATATAAGGGAGGCCTCGTGGATGAGACGGATTGGGATGAAGCAGTGATCACGCTCAATAACTCGCTTGCGCAGCTCAAGCAGGCTAATGAAAATGTGATCCCCGAATATGCCGCGTTGAAGCAATTGATGGGCTTTCCGCCCCAGGATCAGTTCAATGTCAGCTTTGACACGGCGCAAATGAGAACAGATATCGGTTTTGATACGACGCAGGAGTTAGCATTTGACAAACGGATCGAGTTCCAGCAACTGCAAACGCAAAAGATGCTGCAACAAAGGACGACGGATTATTACAAGCTGGCTTACCTCCCTACGTTATCGGCCTTTTATGATTATGACTATGAATTTCAAAGTAACTCGGCCTCCAACCTGTTCTCTAAAGCTTATCCCTACTCTATTATAGGACTGCAATTGAACATTCCCATATTCACCGGATTTTCCAGGGTCAGGAGCGTGCACCGGTCTAAGTTGCAGGAAGGCCTCCTGGATTGGGAAGAAGTGGGACTGAAGTCGGAAATCTATACGGAGTACACCACGGCAATGGCGAATTATAAAGGCAACTTGTATAACCTGACGGCCCTTCAGCACAACGAAGACCTGGCCAGGCGGGTATACGGGATCGTTAGCCTGCAATACAAGCAGGGCGTTGTCGCCTACCTGAATGTGATCACAGCGGAATCGAATTTGATCACTGCCGAGATAGGGTATATCAATGCCCTCTTTCAATTGTTGTCCTCCAGGATCGACCTGGAAAAATCAATGGGTTATATCACTGCTAATAAACGAACTAAATAAATCATCGCTATATGAATAAAGCGGTACTGAGTGTCCTCATACTAAGTTACTTACTCGTCTCTTGCGCACACAAGACGGTGCCTCCACCTGCCGCGACGCCGGTTAATTTGTTGGAGGTATCGGCAAAGAATGTCCTTTATTATGACAATTATCCCGCCACCACGACGGCGCTTAGCCAGGTGGACCTCCATGCACAGGTGACAGGAAATATCACAGGCATCTACTTTACGGAAGGAACGCATGTCAGAAAGGGACAAAAGCTCTATGTCATTGACGAAAGGCTTTATACGGCCGCTTACGATCAGGCAAAGGCCAACCTTCAGGTCTCGGAAGGAAACCTGAAACAGGCCCAGCAGGATGCGGACCGCTACCAATACCTCAACAAGTATAATGCGGTAGCGACTCAACTGGTGGACCACGCGGTGATCGCTCTTCAAAATGCAAAGAACGACGTGAAGGCTTCTGAGCAGGCGGTAAAAACGGCGCAAACCAACCTGATTTATGCGACGATTTATGCGCCCTTTGACGGGACCATCGGTTTCAGCCAGGTTAAGCTGGGGAATCTGGTATCGGTGGGAACGACGGTCTTAAATACGATCTCGACGGACGACCCGATGGCGGTTGACTTTGTCGTTAATGAAGCGGACCTGAGCCACTTTAAAGATCTTCAAATGCGTAAGCAACAGACGATCGATTCTCTCTTTACGATCATCCTACCCAATCATTCGATCTATCCCCATCTGGGCAAGATCTCTGTCATTGACCGGGCGGTGGACGCTCAAACGGGAACGATCAGGGTCCGGTTGGTATTCCCCAATCCCAATCAATACCTGGTGGTCGGCATGAGTTGCATCACGCGGGTACACAACCAGGAAGGTATCCCGAAAATGCTTATCCCCAGTAAGGCGATCGTAGAACAAATGGGAGAATACTTTGTATATGTGGCCAAGGACACGGTGATGGTTGATTCTGCTTCGAAGAAGGGGGATGCCGGTAGCGGATCGGGTGCGACGGCGAAAGGCGGCGATGACGTGGCTGCGAAAGGCGACGGAAACTCCAAGGACGGCGGAGACAGCGTACGTGGCCCTAAACTGCGTGCGTTTCAAAAGAAGGTAATGCTGGGGCAGACGATCGGCGCGAACGTGATCGTGGAATCCGGCATTGAAGAAGGGGATAAGATTGTGGTAGACGGGGTGCAGGCTTTGCACGACGGTTCATCGATCACCACATCTAATAAGCCGGGACCTGCACAAAAACATTAATGATCTATGATTGCAAATACATTCATTAAACGGCCGGTCACTGCCATTGTCATCTCTATTGTACTGGTGATCACCGGCAGCATTTGCATCTTAAACCTGCCCATCGACCAGTATCCTGACATCACTCCTCCTATCGTGCAGGTGAGCGGTCAGTTCACGGGGGCGGATGCGCAGACGGTGGAACAGACGGTGGCGACACCCATTGAAGAACAGGTGAACGGTACACCAGGCATGGAATACATGCAAAGCAACAGTACGAACAACGGACTGATGTCGATGAGTGTGACGTTCAATATTGGGACGGATATCGATATCGCCGCATTGGACGTGCAGAACCGGGTAAGTATTGCGACTCCCTTGCTTCCGGCAGTAGCCAGCCGCCTGGGTATTACGGTAAGGGCCCTGAACCCAAGTATGCTGATGATGGTGGCGGTCTATGCGCCCAAGAATACGCACAATATCACTTTCCTCGACAATTACACCAATATATTTATACAGGATGCCTTACTGAGGGTGCCCGGAGTGGGTAGCATCAACCGGTTCACGGACGATTTTAGTATGCGCATCTGGATGAATCCGCAAAAAATGGCGGCGAAAAGTATCACGCCCCAGGACATCATCAACGCGCTGAACGCTCAGAATGTCCAGGTGGCAGCCGGTTCGGCGGGCGTACCTCCCCAACAGCCCAGCCAGACCTTTGAGATAGGCATCCTGGTGAACGGACGCCTGAGCAAGGTCTCTGAGTTTGAAAATATCATTGTTAAAACGATTCCGGCCACCGGGGAACTGGTCTATATGAAAGACGTGGCCCGTGTGGAACTGGGGAAATTCACGTTTTCGAGTAATTCGTTTGTGGACGGACACCGGGCTTCGTATCTGCGGATCTACCAGGCTCCGGGAAGCAATGCCCTCGAAACGGCCAATGGAATATACAAGGAGCTGGCCCTGTTAAAGCAGTCTTTCCCGGCGGACGTGGAGTACCAGGTTCCCTTTGAAGCGGTGACTGTGGTGAAGGTTTCTATGGCGGACGTGGTCCATACCCTGCTGCTGACCCTGGGTCTGGTGGCCATCGTGGTGTTTGTGTTCCTCCAGAACTGGCGGTCTACCCTGATCCCGGTGCTGGCTATTCCGGTATCCATTTTCGGCACTTTCTGCTTTTTCATCCCCCTCGGATTCACGATCAATACCCTAACGATGTTTGGCTTTGTGCTGGCGATCGGGATCGTCGTGGATGACGCCATTATCGTCGTGGAGGCGGTACAGCATTATATCGATAACCAGGGAATGTCGGCCAAGGAGGCCACCTACTATGCGATGAAGGACATCTCCGCTCCGGTGGTGGCTATTGCCCTGATCCTGGCGGCGGTTTTCGTACCGGTAGGTTTCATACCCGGCATCGTGGGCAGGCTCTACCAGCAGTTCGCGATCACCATCGCTATTTCGGTGATGATCTCGGCGTTCATTGCCTTGTCCCTGACGCCTGCCTTGTGTACGCTGCTCCTAAAGCCTACCCGGATTGTAAAGGAGGCCAAGGGCCTCAATAAATTGTTCTTCCGGTTTAATGACTGGTTTGAACGGGTCACTGAGAGGTATACGGAAGGCGTTAGAAAGAGCATCCAGGGTTCCAAATATATCCTTATCCTGCTGCTTTGCATCTGTGTGGGCGCCTACTTTATGTTCCAGCAAAAGCCTTCCGGTTTTATTCCTTCTGAAGACGACGGGAACCTGTACGTGACTTTCCAATTACCTCCTGCCTCTTCCACGGCGCAATCGGTGGACGTCATGTCCAAGATCATGCACGTGGTGGCTTCCACTCCGGGAGTAGCGCACTATGCGGCTTTGTCGGGGTTGAATGTCGTTAACAACGCGACCAACTCCAACTGCGGCACGATCTACGTCCAGCTCCAGCCCTGGGATGACCGCTCATCAAAGGACGACCAGGTGCCGGGCATTATCGGGGTCATGCAAAAGCGCATTGAAGACGCGGGCGTGAAGGACGCCAATGTCGAAGTAATACAGCCCTCTCCTATTCCGGGCATCGGGGCCACAGTGGGCTTCAGTTTGCAGATTGAACAAAGGAGTACGAACGACGACGTGCATGCCTTTGAAAAGGTGGTCGATAATTTTATCGCGGAAGCCAATAAGAACCCGGCCATTTCCAAGGCATTCAGCTTCTACTCGGCTAATACGCCCAGCTATAGCCTCACGGTGGATAGGGACAAGTGCGAAAAACTGGGGGTCAATATCTCGGACGTATTCACGACGATTCAGGCGTTCATGGGAAGCCTCTACATCAACGACTTTACTACGTACAACCGAACTTTCCATGTAGTGGTGCAGGCGGATACGATCTTCCGCACGATGATCTCGGACATGAATAAATATTATGTCCGTAACCAGGACAGCGCCATGGTGCCCCTGGGTACACTGATCAGCTACAAGCCTACGGAAACGGCTCCCCTGATCTCGCATTTCAATATCTTCCGGTCGGCGGAAATTGACGGAGCTCCTGCGGTAGGCTACAGCAGCACGCAATCCATCGCTGCGCTCAAGGAAGTGGCGGCTAAGGTGCTGCCGGGAGGATATGATTACGAATTCTCCGGGCTTAGTTATGAAGAGATCCGGGCGGGATCTACGACTATTTATATCTTCCTTTTCTCCATCACCTTCGTCTTCCTCTTCCTGGCAGCCTTATATGAAAGCTGGTCGGTGCCCTTCTCGGTATTGCTGGCGGTACCCATCGGCGCCTTTGGAGCCATCCTGACATTGGTGCTGGTGCCCAGCATCACCAATAACGTATATGCACAGATCGGGCTCATCACCCTCATCGGGCTGGCCGCCAAAAATGCGATCCTGATCGTGGAATTCGCCAAGGTGCGCGTGGACCGGGGAGAAGACCTTTTGCAGTCTACGCTGGAAGCGGTCAAGCTGCGGTTACGGCCTATCATTATGACTTCTCTGGCCTTCATCCTGGGAGTACTGCCCCTGGTACTGGCGACGGGCGCAGGCGCCATCGCCCGGAGAACGATCGGTTTCACGGTACTCGGTGGGATGCTGGCGGCCTCTACGCTGGCCATCTTTATCGTACCGGTATTGTTTGTACTGATCACCCGCCTCTCTTATGGCAAGAAGGAACTGGCCTATCTGAAGGACCATCACGACGAGCTTATGGAAAAGGCCAAGAAGGTAGAGCAGACGGATATCGATCCTGCATTGGAATATGAGATACAGAAGGCAAGGGAGTTGCATCAGTCAGAAGAGCAGGAGAATGGCGGCACACAACCTAACCAAGGCGGGGGAGGCCACGCAAAATGATCGCCAATACCTTTATCAAAAGACCGGTGACCGCCATCGTTATTTCCGTCGTCTTAATGATCTCGGGAACGATCTGCATCTTCAACCTGGCGGTTGACCAATATCCCAATATCACGCCGCCCACGGTGTCGATTTCGGGTCAGTATACGGGCGCGGACGCACAGACGGCGGAACAGACGGTGGCGATTCCCATTGAAGAGCAGGTAAACGGTACGCCCGGCATGGAATACATGCAGAGCACCAATACGAATAGCGGGAGCGTAAATATCACGGTTACTTTTAACGTCGGCACTAACGTCCATATCTCCGCTCTGAACGTGCAGAACCGGGTGGGTATCGCTTCTCCCCTGCTGCCGGCGGTCGTGAGCCAACTGGGAATGACGGTGCGGGCCAGGAATCCGAGCCAGTTGATGATGATCGGGATCTTCTCTCCCAAGGGGACACACAATATCACGTTCCTTGACAATTACACCAATATATTCATCGAGGACGCCCTCCTCCGGGTTCCGGGCGTGGGTGACGTCAATACGCGCACGGATAATTTCAGTATGCGGGTATGGATGAATCCCAACAAAATGGCGTCTTACAGTTTAACGCCCGGGGATATTATCGCGGCCCTGAAGGGTCAGAATGAATATCTGGCGGCGGGCGCTGTGGGCGCCCCTCCCCAGCAAGGCTCGCAGACGCATGAATACGGCATCGAAGTGAACGGGCAAATGAGCCAGGTGCCTCAATTTGAAAACGTGATCGTCAAAACGATCGCGGATTCAAGTACCGGCACCGCCCACCTGGTCTACTTAAAAGACGTGGCCAGGGTTGAATTGGGAAAGTTCACCTTTTCGAGCAATTCGTTTGTGGACGGGAAACGGGCTTCTTATCTGCAGGTTTTCCAAACGCCCGGGAGTAATGCCCTGGAAACGGCCGATAACGTCTATAAGGAAATGGCGGAATTGAAAAAGACCTTCCCCTCCGACGTGGATTACGAAGTCCCCTTTGAGGCCGTAACGATTATCAAGGTGTCCATGAATGAAGTGCTGGGCACGTTGCTCAAAGCCCTGGGTCTGGTGGCTATCGTGGTCTTCCTGTTCCTCCAGAACTGGCGTTCAACGATTATCCCGATCCTGGCCATCCCTGTTTCTATTCTGTCTACTTTTATCTTTTTTATCCCCCTGGGATTCACCATTAATACGCTGACGATGTTCGGCTTTGTGCTGGCCATCGGGATCGTGGTGGACGACGCCATTATTGTGGTGGAATCGGTGCAGCATTATATTGACGAGCAGCACATGTCGCCCAAGGAGGCGACCTACCAGGCGATGAAGGAAATATCGGGGCCCGTGGTGGCCATCGCCCTGATCCTGGCGGCGGTATTTGTACCGGTAGGCTTTATTCCGGGCATCGTAGGCCGCTTATATCAGCAGTTCGCCATTACCATCGCTATTTCGGTGATGCTGTCCGCCTTCATTGCCTTATCCCTGACGCCGGCCCTCTGTACCTTGTTACTGAGACCTTCCCACCACGAGAAGAAATCCAACTGGCTGGATAAGGGTTTCTATTATTTCAATACCTGGTTCGATAGGGTTACTGACAAATACACCAATGGGGTCCGGCATAGCATTAAAGGAGCCAAGTATATTGTCATTATACTCATCTGTATCTGTGTGGGGACGGTGCTGCTGTTTAAGTACAAGCCCTCCGGCTTTATCCCCTCTGAAGACGACGGGCGACTATACGTTACCTTCCAGCTACCGGAAGCTTCCTCTACTATTCAATCGGTGGAGCTGATGAACAAACTGATGAAAATCGTAGGGTCCACCCCAGGGATGAATCACTTTGCAGCGGTATCCGGTTACAACATATTGAACGGGGGCTCAAACTCCAATAACGGTTCTATGTTCTGTATGCTCAAACCGTGGGATGAGCGAACGGACCCGGCCCAGCAAATACCGGGCATCCTGGACGTGATTAAAAAGCGGGTCGCGGCCGCCGGCATCAAAGACGCCAGCGTGGTCGTGATTGCGCCTCCTCCTATCAGGGGTATCGGGCAGGCGGCAGGCTTCAGTATGCAGATTGAACAGGGTAACACGAGTGACGACGTGCATCAGTTTGAAACGGTGGTGAAAAAATTCGTGGCGGCCTTGCACAAGAACCCGGCGACTTCTACGGCGTTTAGTTATTATTCCGCCCACACCCCCAGTTTCAATCTGACGGTGGACCGGGATAAGTGCCAGAAGCTGGGAGTGAGTATTTCTGACGTCTTTACTACCATGCAGGCTTACATGGGCAGTTTGCTGGTCAATAACTTCACTTTATATAACCGGACTTACCATGTGGTGGTCCAGGCGGATACGACTTACCGGGCGCTGATCGGGAATATGGATAAATACTATGTCCGCAATTCGGCGGGCCAGATGCTGCCTTTAAGTACACTGATCTCCTACGCACCCACGGAAACGGCTCCCCTGATCCAGCACTTCAATATCTTCCGCTCGGCGGAAGTGGACGGATCGACCCCCCCGGGATATAGCACGGGGCAAGGCATTGATGCCCTGAAGGAAACGGCTAAGCGAGTACTTCCTCAGGGGTACACGTATGAATTCTCAGGGTTGAGCTATGAAGAGATCAAGGCGGGGACGACGACGATCTATATCTTCCTGTTCTCTATCACGTTTGTGTTCCTGTTTTTGGCGGCCTTGTATGAGAGTTGGTCTGTTCCCTTTTCTGTGATGCTTGCGGTCCCTGTGAGCGCCTTTGGGGCTATCCTGACCCTGACGCTTGTGCCACGGTTGACCAATAATGTCTATGCCCAGATCGGCCTTATCACCCTCATCGGGCTCTCGGCCAAGAACGCCATCCTCATCGTGGAATTTGCGAAGATCCGTGTGGACCGGGGGGAAGAACTGGTCAAGTCCACCCTGGAAGCGGTCCGGCTTCGGCTACGCCCTATCATTATGACTTCACTGGCCTTCATCCTGGGGGTCATGCCCCTGGTATTAGCGACGGGGGCCGGGGCCGTAGCCCGCAATACCATTGGGTACACGGTGCTGGGAGGAATGCTGGCTTCTTCCATGATCTCTATCTTTATCGTACCGGTGCTCTTTGTGCTGTTTACGCGCTTCTCCTATGGAAAGAAGGAACTGGCCTGGCTGCAGGCGCACCACGATGACCTGATGGAAAAGGCTAGAAAAGTGGAGTCGGAAAATATTGACCCGGAACTGGAATATGATATTGCGCACGCCAGGGATAGAAACAATCAAGAGAAGGATCAACTGAACGGCGGCGGGAACGGTGGAAATAGTCCTTCGGCGCCGGATAGCACGGGCGGCCCGGGTGCGGCTGGTTCAGGCGGGTCGGACGACCATCAAAATTTGTAGAACACGACCATAGAACAGAGAGAGAGAAAGCCGGGGCATTACCGAAAGGTAGTAGCCCCGGTCTTTATTTTGGAACTATTTTACCGCACTGACTACTCTTGCATAATCCTGCTGGCTATTGATGGTCTTGGCCGCTGTGATATAGGCTTCCTGTACTTCAGGCGTCCTGGGCATTCTTTTGGACACTTCAATCAACAGGTCATCCTTGTTTATGTCTGAATTGACCTGCGAGACGGTCCGGATGAGGGCGATCCAATGGGCGGCGGGGCGGATATCTTTTTGGAACAACGCTTTGAGGACGTTTGATTTTTCTATATCGGAGTTGATATGGCCTATGGTTATTAAAAGTGGGTCAAAACAGGTATCGGGCGCATCCGATTTGTCAAGTAATGCGGTAAGGGCCTGTTCTTTTTGAATGTCGGATTGGATCGAATTGATGACGCTTAGCGCCCCTGCGTATTGTTCATCTGTTAAGCGATGCGCGGTGATATGCCCGAGAGCCTGCTCTTTTTCTATATCCGAGTTGATGCTTCCTATTATTTCCAGGTAGGCTTTTGCCGTTGAAGGGCTGTCCAGCGCTTGCACAGGAACCTTGACCAGGAGCTGTTCTTTTTCGATATCTGAACTGCTCTTCCCCACTTCTTTGAGGATTACGGTCATTTCTTCCGAATTCAGGGTATTCTTCTGCAAAAGATAGCCGGCATAGGTGATTTTCGCCTGGTCGCTGGTTAACTCCGGGATCTTGCTCAGCACCAGGGAATCGCCACCGACATGGTATAATTGCGCTGCCCTTTCTTCCGCGAATATTCCCATGGCAATCATTTTCCTGACAGCGGCGGCGATGAAATTCCTGCCTTCCTCATTCATGGGTAGGCGCGTCGAGCCATCATACAATTCGTATCCTATCTTACTCCCCCCATGGGTAAGTTCGACCATCATTCTTCTGTCATCGCTGCGGTAATCCAAATAGGAACCGGGGGACATGTGTTTAATACCGGTTTCGTCTTCCCTGAAAACGAAATTGCCCGAATATTCAATTTCTGTGGACTCGTTATTTATATTTTCGATGATGTGGGTAGTCCCATGCCGGTGGAAATTAAATCCAAATAAATGATTGATCCCATTCCTGATACGACAGGAAACAACGATCAGGCTTAAGGCGACGGCGAGGATATATACTTTTTTCATGACAATGCTTTTATCGGACACAGCCCTTTCGGGCAATTGGCCCTTACGGTTTATTGTCATACAAGATAGGGCGCCTTCAAAAACGGAAGGGTAAAATGTGACGAAGCGGCTCAAAAAAGGGGCAAACCGTGCCACCACGCTGCCTCTCCCGGCGGATTAGGAAGCGGGCCATGAAAAACGCCTCATTTTGGACTTTTTTAGCTTTCTTTGATCTACGATCCAATACTCGTTTATGAAAAAGAGTACCATACTAACTGTCCTTCCTCTCTGCGTGTTAACTGGATTTACGCTACCCTATCAATGGATGAAGGACATTCCTGCTAACCTGGCGGTCCCCAAAGAAGATAAACTGATCTTTCATGCCTACGCTAAAGGAGTACAGATTTACCAGTGTGTTCGGGATTCTGCCGATACGACACGGTTCTCCTGGACCTTTGTGGGTCCGGAGGCCACCCTCTATACCAACTCTACCTGCACCCATGCCGTCGGAAAACATTATGCGGGCCCTACCTGGGAAACGATCGGCGGGAGCAAGGTGATAGGAATCAAATTTCAGCAGGCCGATTCGCCGGATCCAGGTTCCATCCCCTGGTTATTGCTCAAATCGGGTTCCAATAATGACAAAGGGATCTTTGCCCAGGTGGTCTATATACAGCGGATCAGGACCAAGGGAGGGAAAGCGCCCTCTACGGGGGCTGACAAAGCACACAAAGGGGTCGTGATACGCGTTCCGTATTCGGCTGAATATTTGTTTTATAAGTGATCGGCCAAAGATCAATAGCCTTCGCACTTCCTAAATGAGCACGCTCTTGCCGAAACCGGCCATGGAGAGGTGCTTTTCCCGGGTGATAGATCGTAAAAAGGGCTTACATTGCCCAAATAAGCCCCCTTATCTGATAATCTTATGCGCATTGTAACCCTGGAGGAACACGTTACTTTTCCTGAATTGGTGAAGCAGATCCCGGCAGACCTGCTGGCCAGGCATGCAGTGGAGCGTTCCCCCGCCATGCAAAAGTTTGAGACGCAACTGGCTGACATCAATGGGGAAAGGCTTAGATCCATGGATAATAATGGGATCAGTATGCAGGTGTTATCCATTGTAGGAACCGGCGCAGAGCTGTTGGATGACCTGCGCTCCCCTCCCTTCGCCTATCAATACAATGAGCTCCTGGCCCATAAGGTCAGCGCCCATCCCGACCGGTTTGCCGCCTTCGCTCATTTGCCTATGACGGCCCCGGAGGCTGCGGCGGATGAACTCGAACGCACGGTAACGGAACATCATTTCAAAGGAGCGCTGATCAAGGGACTGACGCAGAATCAATTCCTGGACGACCAAACCTTCGCTCCCATATTTGAACGCGCAGAAAAACTAAACGTTCCCCTATACCTGCATCCGGGACCTCCTCCACAATCAATCATCAACGCCTACTACCAAAATCTTCCGAAGGCGGCCGGCACCTTGCTATCCTTGTCCGGATGGGGTTGGCATTCGGAGACGGCGCTTCATATATTGCGCCTGATCCTGGCGGGTACTTTTGACAGATATCCCCGGCTTAAAATGATCATAGGCCATATGGGTGAAATGCTGCCGATGATGATGGCCAGGTGTGATGAAAAATTCAAGGTGTCTACCGTGGGTAATAACCAGCGCTCCGTCAGTCAGACGCTCAGGGACCAGGTTTATATCACCACCAGCGGGATCTTTACACTTCCCCCCCTGATGGCGGCTATCGAGACCTTTGGCATGGATAGAATCATGTTCTCCGTAGACTATCCTTTCAGTACGAATGAAGAAGGGCGGCGGTTCCTCGATAGCGTTATGCTGAGTGAAGGGGACCTTCAGAAGATGGCGCATGGGAATGCGGATCGGCTGTTGGGATTATAGTGTCTGTTGGTTTAGCACTGACAGCTATTATAAAAATGCCTTGAAAAGTATATTGTTTTTCAAAAAAGGGCATTATCTTCCTCTCAAATGCTAACAATGAAAAAATACCTGGCTGAATTTATCGGTACTTTCTCCCTTGTTTTATTTGGCTGCGGTGCAGCTGTTGTTTCGGGTAAAACGATTCCTGAAACGGTCCTTTCGGGGGCCCCTGCAGGTATCGGCGTCCTGGGAATTGCCTTGGCCTTCGGGCTGGCCGTCGTGGTGATGTGCTATGCCATCGGTCCCATCTCCGGCTGTCATATCAACCCCGCCATTACGGTATCTATGCTGGTTGCCGGAAAGATCAGCGGTAAGGACAGCGTAGGTTATATCGTTGCACAGTTCGCGGGCGCAACCTTGGGGGCAGCCGTCCTCTACGCCTTCCAGGAAGGCGGTCCCAACTTCAGTATGCAAGAATGGGCGCTGGGCTCTAACGGTTGGGGACCGGGGTACCTGGGTAATTACAGCACTACTTCGGCCTTCCTCACGGAAGCGGTGCTGACCTTCTTATTCCTCTTTGTCATTTTCGGAGCGACTTCCAAACAAGGCAATTCTAATATGGCGGGACTTGCGATCGGCCTGACGCTGGTGCTGATCCACCTGGTAGCTATTCCAATCACAGGAACTTCTGTCAATCCCGCCCGCAGCTTCGGACCTGCTATATTCGCCGGAGGCAAGGCCTTGCATCAGCTCTGGTTGTTCATTATTGCGCCCCTGGTAGGCGGGATTGCAGCGGCCTTGCTATGGCATGGGGTTTTCGAAAAGAAAGAAGCGCATAATTATTAGTGCGGATGGCGGCGGCCCGGAGGGTTGCGAGGCCGGGAATGCGTGGCCGGAGGATCGTGCCGCCGGGAATGCGGGCTTATTTTGTGTGGCCGTAGTATTTCTCTACGAGCTTTGAGTCTTCCTTGTCCTTCACTTTAATCATCACAACCCCGCAATTGGCGCTGGCGCCAAAGATGGAAGTCATATCTATGTCCTTATAGACCGCTATCTTTTTGATCTTGAGCTGGCCCAGGACCTGGAGGAATGTGTTTAGGTCATCCCCGGGGTCGGGGCCGTTAAATAGTACCCGGTATCCATCCAATAACACCAGGGGCTTGCAACATACCGCTACCCGGGGTGGGCCATTCAGGGGGTTGGGCACCTGTCCCGCCGGGTATGTCTTTTTGACGTAAGCGCCCGTATCTGCAATGATCCGCTGTTTAACCATGGCCATCTGGGCGTCCAGAGGTAAATTCTTCAAAGAGTCCAACCAATGTATATTGTCCTCACAGGTAATGATAAAGGGTTTATCCGTGCTGCCGGACTGCGCACTACACGAGGCGACGGCCAACAGCATGGATAAACCCAGGATCGAATGCTTTGTCATAACGTGATGCCGCAAACGGCCTTTTTTGGTTTTTACGGCTGAATGTGAATGTACCCTTAATGCCCCCCGGTGGTCACGGCTGCACTATCAAAGTCAATTCCTTGTGACTTCAGCACGCTCATGGCTTTCAGGGCGTAAAAGGCAAGGTAAATAAAGCAGCCTACACCCACGAGATAAGACCATTGAATGCCCAGCAGGTGTTCTGCCAGGTATCCCTGGAGCAGGCTGATGACTCCGCCGCCCATGATCATCATGATCAGGAAGCTGGAACCTTCGCCGGTATGCTTACCCAGGCCGGATACCGCCAGGGTGAAAATACAGGGCCACAATGTAGAGCAAAACAGACCTACGCTGATAAAGGCAAAGGCGCTCACCATTCCATGTGTCAACATACCGATGAATAACGCTATAATGGCCATGGAGGAGAAGATAAACAACTGGCGGGCCGGGTTTCCTTTACTGAGCAGGTCCCCGATGATCATGGCAATGATGACGAACCCATACACATAAAAGGGCGTTACGTCCCTTTGTGCAATGGCATTGATCGCCAGGAATACCCCAAAAGCAATGTAGGGCATCACGAATCGCATGATCTTCTTGGCCGTATCGCTCATATTAAAGGCCCCGACCGAAGCCGTCCACCTACCGATCATCAATGAAGCCCAGTACAGGGAAATATAGGGGGCAATATTGCTGGTGGCGAAATGGAGGTTCTTTTGCAAAAACAAAGGCATGTTACTCGCCGTAGAGACTTCCACACCGACGTACAAGAAAATGGCAATCATCCCCAGGCTCAATTGCAAATAGCTGAACACGCCTTTCTCTTTTCCATGGGCGTCTTTTCCCGTCATCGTATCACTCCCCTGTTCGGGGTCTATTTTGTTGGGAAGTTGGGAGAATTTAAAAATGACCGCCACCAAAAGGAATAAGGCGCCAATGATCAGATAAGGAAATTTCACGGAGCTGATACTGGCGGTCGTATTGCCCGAAGCAACGGAACCGAAGATCGCGAAACTGACGACCACAGGACCGATCGTCGTCCCAAAATTATTGATACCACCGGCCATACTCAGGCGCTGGGCTCCCGTCTTGGGGTTGCCCATGGCAATGGCAAGGGGATTGGCGGCGGTTTGCTGCAGGGCATATCCCAGCCCAATGACGAACAAGCCCGATAGCAACAGGTAAAAGGACGCGGTTTCTGCGGCCGGATAAAACAGCAAAGCGCCTACAGTAGAAATAACCAGCCCCAGGGCAATGCCATTCCTATAGCCTATCTTATTGAGGATATCCCCCCCGATGGCCTTGGATACGATAAAATAAATGATCGCCCCTACCGTGTACGCAAAATAAAAGCAAAACGAAATCATTTGTGACTGCCAGGCGGCCAGGTGCAGGTGGTCTTTAAAAACCGGAATAAGGATATCGTTACTGGCCGCTACAAATCCCCAGAAAAAGAAAACAATCGTTAGTGTAAAGAAGGCAGACAAATTGCTTTTCGAACTACTTTGTGGCATTTTTATCGTTTAGTGGGTTTGAAACCGCTAACTTAGGACAAATTTCAATACACAGCACTTTTGCTATCTGCCAGGAATGCCCCCAACGTTCAATATGGTGATACTATTAATTCCTGGAAGGGAATATGCCCACTAAAGCAATGATATAATTCACAGCGAGATAAGGCTGAATAACGGATACGGGCAAGTTGCCACCGGTGGGACCGGTCGACCCTGACGCGGTGCCTGCGGTAGTCAATGCGACATTGGGCGCACTGTTGTTGAACGCATTTATGCTGTCTCCCGATAACGGATCATTAGGCGCCGCGATCGTGCTGGTGCCGGCCACGGGTACATTTGCCGTAGCCTGTGCATTGGACGCGCTGATGGTCACCGTAAGCGAAGTCACCGGGTGCACATGGGAAGGCAGGTTGTTCGTCAATATCGATACACTTTCGTTGCCGGATTTCTGACCAATAACGTAAGTGCTCAAGCCCGGACCCTGACCTGCACCGACAGGTATCCTCCCCCGAAAATCGGGCAGTTGAAAGGTCGTCGTGCCGTTTCCTCCGTAGGTGGTCCCCAGCAAGGCAAACAGGGCTGAATACTGTGAAATGGCCAGGGTCTGTCCTGCGCAATACTGCCAGCCATTGGGCGCAAAATTGACAGGCCAAAGCATAATTGAGGCTAAGAATGTTTCCATTTTGTCTATTTATTATTTGGTAAAAAAATCCGGCTAATAGAGGCAATCCAGGGAGGAAGTTTAGAAAAGAGTAGGATTCCCCACACACAGCAGGACCAAGATAATAAATAGTTTCTCAATAAAAACAGGTAGTTCTACGGGGTAATAGTATGTATCCCTAAACACTATACACACAAATAAGGATTTTGCCACCCGCTGACCGATGCCCAGGAAGAAGCAAATGAGGGGTCGTCCCAATGGGTCGCCCCGACTGTCTCCAATACCCTATGCCCGGCTAAGCCCGTACCCTGTTCCACCATGGGCTTGCACAGGTAAACCGGCTGCGCTGCCAGCAGTGGCTGGGTGGACAATGAGATGTGCCCCCGGGGGCCTTCGGGCCGGACCGAACTAAGGGCGGCCCTGAGTTTATCCTTAGTCAGGCGTCCTTCAATAGAAGCAAGGGCGGCGCCCAGCGCCAGACCGTCCTCGTATCCCAGCAGGCTATATACGGTAGGGCTGATCTCATATTCTTTGACATACCCTTCCACAAACAATAGGTTAGCCGGGTTATCCAGGGTCTTGGTCCAGGTGGTCATGGAAGGCAGATCGAGCGTGGGTTCTTCGGTCATAAACGGATGAACACTCAGGGGAACCTTGTCTCTCAGGGGGCTTTCAGCAAACAGGTGGAGGAATTCCGCTGATTCCTTGCCCGAGAGCAATGCATGAGCGTGCGGGGGTTGTTGCTCGGTCAGGTATTGAATCAGGGGCGTTGTATCGATAGGACCGTTTATGTTCTTTAAGATATTCAAAGTAACGGTTTCGGCCCCGGAATGGGCGGCGCCCATCTGAAAACACTCGTGCATCTGGTACCCCGCCTCGTAGATGGACAGGTTAATTGCCGGGCATCCCCCATATTTTGCCTGGGCCCACATGCCCATTGACCACTGGCTTTTCCAAAGGTGCAAGCTGTTGTAGAAAAGCGAGGGGGTCGAAAAGGAAGGAGACGGAATACTTTCCCCCAGGTTATTGATGATCACAGGGATACCGTTTTTCTGAACGAGGGGGATGCAATCCATCGTTACCAATTTCCCGACGATACCCAACACCACATCCACCTGTTCAAAAAACAGCAATTTATTAAGAGCGTCCTCTACACTTTTACGATCCCCCATTTGGATAAATTCCCCGAGCGCGGATATAGTCAGTCCCGGGGCATACTTCGACATCCCCAGATCAAATCCTTGCCGGAAATCGTTTTTAAGGTCCGGAAAGGTCCCTGAATAAGGGAACAGGAACCCTATTTTTAATGAAGCCATACTTCTGGACTATTGGATTTCTATTTTAAAGACAGGGAATACCACTTCATTATTCCTCAGACACACGACTCTCAGAATATAGATGCCTGGCATCAGGCTGCTCACATTTACGGGTATATCATCATTTCCGCCTGCTACCTGGTCTACTCCCAGGACAATCCGTCCCCGCACATCAAACATGATCAGTTTGGTAATGACGTAGTCACTGCTAAACCGGATATGCATGGTTCCGTGTGCCGGGTTGGGGAATACCCCGATATGTGATTTAAAGCTGCTTCCGTTGAAGAGCTGCAGGGTATCACTGACCGGCAGCGCGGCATTGTAATCGATATTGCCTGGCTGGGATGCCGTCACTATCACCGTGCCAACTGCTGTTATATTGAGCTGGTTGCCCGATACGTTGGCGAGTGTCGGATCGGATACGCTATACGTGACCGGAAGGCCCGAACTGGCTGATGCATTCAGTGTAATGGCGCTTCCTATTGTGGCGATGGTAGACCCTATCGACGGGAAGACGATGGCCTGGTTGGCCTTGTTGATCGTGAGCAGTTCATCCACAGGAGTGGCGACGACGTAGTTGCCATCACCGGCCTGTGTGGCAGTAATGGTCACCTGGCCGGCGCTCACTATATGAACGACCCAATCTCCCGCCCCGTTTTGGCTGACAGTAGCAATCGTATTATCTCCCGAACTAAAGCTAACCGGCAGACCGGAGCTGGCTGAAGCAGTGATCACAAAATCAGCATCCCCGTATGTCTTTGTCAGGAGCGTTCCAAAGCTGATGACGTTGGGCGCCTGCTGGAGAATGGTCAGCGTACCGGCGACATAGACAATGGTATAATTAGGCGCTACGGCTCCGCTGGCGGTGATCGGGTACATTCCTGAAGGGGAACTGATCGTTGCAGTCGTACTGACGGTCGGAGCTGTGGTAAGGACGGATACGTTGTCTCCATTTACAAAACCACTGTAGCTCACCGTGAGCGTCGGATTAGGCACATTAAGCACCCTTGTCTGGTCGGCCGCAGTGATCGTGAGTGTCGCAGGTGTGACGGTCAAGACCCCGCCTACATAAGTAATCGTATAATTATCATCCACGGCGCCGCTGACCGTGATCGGATAGGTCCCGACTGAGGAAGCTGTCGTGGCAGTGGTGGTGACCGTCGGTGGTGTCGTCAGGCTGGCGGCATTATCGGTACTTACGAAACCGGTATAGGTAACAGTAAGGGTTGGATTGGCGGCTCCGTAGATCTTGGTCTGCGGTGCTGCGGCAATGGTCAGGGCCGCTTTGCCGATGGTCAGCAGGCCGCCTACGTAGGTGATGGTATAATTATCATCCACAGCGCCAATGGCAGTGATCGGATAAATACCCACAGGAGAGCTGATCGTTGCGGTGGTGGTGATCGTGGGCGCCGTCGTCAGGCTAGCCGCATTGTCGCCATTCACAAAGCCGCTGTAGGTAGCGGTCGGTGCAGGTATGGCGCTTCCGTAGGTACTGCTTTGGTTATCGGCCGTAATGGTCAGGGCTGCTTTGCTGATGGTCAATGTGCCGGCGACGTAGGTGATCGTGTAATTATTGTCTACGGCACCACTGGCAGTGATTGGATAGGCTCCTGCGGGCGACGCTGCCGTGGCCGTTGTGGTAAGTGTTGGCGCCGTTGTCAGGCTGGCTGCGTTGTCTCCATTTACAAAGCCGCCGTAGGTAGCCGTCAGTGCAGGTATTGCACCTCCGTACGTGCTGCTTTGATTGTCTGCCGTGATGGTCAGGGCCGCTTTGCCGATGGTCAGTGTACCGGCCACATAGGTGATCGTATAATTATTATCTACTGCACCGCTGGCCGTAATTGGGTAAGCGCCTGCGGGCGACGCTGCCGTGGCTGTTGTGGTAAGTGTTGGCGCCGTTGTCAGGCTGGCTGCATTGTCTCCATTCACAAAGCCGCTGTAAGTGGCGGTCAGGGCAGGTATGGCGCTTCCGTAGGTACTGCTTTGGTTATCGGCCGTAATGGTCAGGGCTGCTTTGCCGATGGTCAATGTGCCGGCGACGTAGGTGATCGTGTAATTATTGTCTACGGCACCACTGGTAGTGATTGGATAGGCTCCTGCGGGCGACGCTGCCGTGGCCGTTGTGGTAAGTGTTGGCGCCGTTGTCAGGCTGGCCGCATTGTCTCCATTCACAAAGCCGCTGTAAGTGGCGGTCAGGGCAGGTATTGCACTACCATAGGTGCTGCTTTGGTTATCGGCAGTGATGGTTAATGCGGCCTGGCCTATGGTCAGCGTGCCGTTTACATACGTGATCGCATAGTTGTTGTCTACGGCCCCTGATGGAGTGATGGTATAGCTGCCCGCTGGTGAGGCTGCCGTGGCGGTGGTACTTGCAGTGGCAGCCGTGGTTAAGCTCGCCTGCGTATCTCCGTTTACAAAACCGCTATAGGTGACCGTTAAGGCGGGTATTGCCTGTCCGTAGGTACTGCTTTGGTTATCGGCGGTAATGGTTAATGCAGCCTGGCCGATGGTCAGTGTGCCGTTTACATACGTAATCGCATAGTTATTGTCCACGGCTCCTGATGGAGTGATGGTATAGCTACCTGCCGGTGAGGCTGCGGTGGCGGTGGTACTCGCAGTGGCGGCCGTGGTTAAGCTCGCCTGCGTATCACCATTCACAAAACCGCTATAGGTGACCGTTAAGGCGGGCAGTGCCTGTCCGTAGGTACTGCTTTGGTTATCGGCAGTGATGGTTAATGCAGCCTGGCCTATGGTCAGCGTGCCGTTTACATAAGTGATCGCGTAGTTAATGTCTACGGCCCCTGATGGAGTGATGGTATAGCTACCTGCCGGTGAGGCTGCCGTGGCGGTCGTACTCGCAGTGGCGGCCGTGGTTAAGCTTGCCTGCGTATCTCCATTCACAAAACCGCTATAGGTGACCGTTAAGGCGGGCAGTGCCTGTCCGTAGGTACTGCTTTGGTTATCGGCAGTGATGGTTAATGCAGCCTGGCCTATGGTCAGCGTGCCGTTTACATAAGTGATCGCATAGTTATTGTCCACTGCTCCTGATGGAGTGATGGTATAGCTACCTGCCGGTGAGGCTGCCGTGGCGGTGGTGCTTGCAGTGGGGGCTGTGGTTAAACTTGCCTGCGTATCTCCGTTCACAAAACCGCTATAGGTGACCGTCAGTGCGGGTATTGCACCACCGTAGGTACTGCTCTGGTTATCGGCGGTGATGGTTAAGGCAGCCTGGCCGATGGTCAGTGTGCCGTTTATATACGTAATCGTATAGTTATTGTCCACTGCCCCTGATGGGGTAATGGTATAGCTGCCTGCCGGTGATGCTGCGGTGGCGGTGGTACTTGCAGTGGCGGCCGTGGTTAAACTCGCCTGCGTATCTCCGTTCACAAAACCCGCATAACTTACCGTTAAGGCGGGTATTGCCTGTCCGTAGGTACTGTTCTGGTTATCGGCAGTGATCGTTAAGGCGGCCTGGCCGATGGTGAGCGTACCAGCCACATAGACGATCGTATAGTTATTGTCGACCGCCCCTGATGGGGTAATGGTATAGCTGCCTGCCGGTGAGGCTGCCGTGGCGGTAGTACTTGCAGTAGCCGCGGCGGTTAAACTCGCCTGCGTATCCCCGTTTACAAAACCGCTATAGGTGATCGTCAGTGCGGGTATCGCACCGCCGTAAGTACTGCTTTGGTTGTCAGCTGTGATCGTCAGGACCGGTTTGCCAATCGTCAGCGTGCCGTCCACATAGGTGATCGCATAATTGTTATCTACTGCACCGCTGACGGTGATGGGATACGTATTGGCGGGGGAGCCTGAAGTTGCGGTCGTGCTCAATGTCGGTAATACCGTCAGGCTCGCTGCATTATCTCCATTCACAAAGCCACTATAGGTGGCCGTCAGTGTGGGTATCGCACTGCCGTAAGTAGTGCTTTGGTTGTCAGCTGTGATGGTCAGGGCGGCCTGGCCTATGGTCAGTGTGCCGTTTACATACGTGATCGCATAGTTATTGTCCACTGCTCCTGATGGGGTGATGGTATAGCTGCCTGCCGGTGATGCTGCCGTGGCGGTGGTGCTTGCAGTGGGGGCTGTGGTTAAACTTGCCTGCGTATCTCCGTTCACAAAACCGCTATAGGTGACCGTCAGTGCGGGTATTGCACCACCGTAGGTGCTGCTCTGGTTGTCGGCTGTAATCGTTAACGCAGCCTGGCCGATGGTCAGTGTGCCGTTTATATACGTAATCGTATAGTTATTGTCCACTGCCCCTGATGGGGTAATGGTATAGCTGCCTGCCGGTGATGCTGCGGTGGCGGTGGTACTTGCAGTGGCGGCCGTGGTTAAACTCGCCTGCGTATCTCCGTTCACAAAACCCGCATAACTTACCGTTAAGGCGGGTATTGCCTGTCCGTAGGTACTGTTCTGGTTATCGGCAGTGATCGTTAAGGCGGCCTGGCCGATGGTGAGCGTACCAGCCACATAGACGATCGTATAGTTATTGTCGACCGCCCCTGATGGGGTAATGGTATAGCTGCCTGCCGGTGAGGCTGCCGTGGCGGTAGTACTTGCAGTAGCCGCGGCGGTTAAACTCGCCTGCGTATCCCCGTTTACAAAACCGCTATAGGTGATCGTCAGTGCGGGTATCGCACCGCCGTAAGTACTGCTTTGGTTGTCAGCTGTGATCGTCAGGACCGGTTTGCCAATCGTCAGCGTGCCGTCCACATAGGTGATCGCATAATTGTTATCTACTGCACCGCTGACGGTGATGGGATACGTATTGGCGGGGGAGCCTGAAGTTGCGGTCGTGCTCAATGTCGGTAATACCGTCAGGCTCGCTGCATTATCTCCATTCACAAAGCCACTATAGGTGGCCGTCAGTGTGGGTATCGCACTGCCGTAAGTAGTGCTTTGGTTGTCAGCTGTGATGGTCAGGGCGGCCTGGCCTATGGTCAGTGTGCCGTTTACATACGTGATCGCATAGTTATTGTCCACTGCTCCTGATGGGGTGATGGTATAGCTGCCTGCCGGTGATGCCGCCGTGGCGGTCGTACTTGCAGTAGCGGCCGTGGTTAAGCTCGCCTGCGTATCTCCGTTCACAAAACCCGCATAACTTACCGTTAAGGCGGGTAATGCCTGTCCGTAGGTACTGCTCTGGTTATCGGCGGTGATGGTTAAGGCAGCCTGGCCGATGGTCAGTGTGCCGTTTATATACGTAATCGTATAGTTA
>Ga0302309_10000792_pt1 | contig 32936 bp, 17 predicted proteins | sample III_Palsa_N1_1_FD_200453 | JGI IMG/M metagenome (GOLD analysis project Ga0302309, IMG submission 200453) | Peat permafrost microbial communities from Stordalen Mire near Abisko, Sweden - III_Palsa_N1_1 | ecosystem: Environmental > Terrestrial > Soil > Palsa > Peat permafrost | place: Sweden... | reverse complement strand
CGATTCGATAAAAGCATAGCTTTGGCTTGATATTTTTTCGGATAAACGGCTGCGTAAATCCCTGGCCACGCGCTCAGAAGCATAGGTTTGGATGATGCTTTGCAGGTAAGTGAATATAAAAATAACCAATATAGCACTTGCAAATTCAATAATAAGCGATTTATACACAAAATGGCCGCCGTTAAAATCATCAATACCCTTGGATATTAATTTAGGCAGCCATAAGTTTATGCCATTACTAAACAGCGCGAAAACTATAAGCAATACCGTTAAACCCATATAAGGCTTAAGCAGGCTGAAAATACCCGGTTGCTTTGGTTTATTTGCTATTGGTTGCTCTTTTTTCTCCATGTAATATAAGTTAATTGATTGCCAGGCACATTGCTATTAACTCCGGCAAAAATAACAAAGCTTTGTTAAGGGTGGTGTAAATAAAATTATAAAAAGGGTTTATTGTATCCATATATCGATACAGACGATTTGGCTTTAAAAACATTTTAAAATACTTTTATAAAATGATAACACCATTTAATCCTGAAACCGAGTACATACTGGAAGATGAACGTGCATTTTTGAGGCCATTACAGGCCGCCGACCTTGATATATTCCTGCCGTTTGCTGTTAACGAACCTGATACGTGGCGCTACTTTGTTGTAAACTCCGCAGGTGTTGATGGAATGACCAATTATGTAAACGGTGCATTAAGCGCGAGGGCCACGGGCAAAGAATACCCATTTATTATTTTTGATAAGAAGAGTAAGGAGTACGCGGGCTGTACCCGTTTTTATGATATACAGCCGCAATACCAATCACTGCAATTGGGTTATACCTGGTATGGTGAAAAATTCAGAGGATCGGGCCTAAACAAGCATTGTAAGTTTTTGATGCTGCAATTTGCTTTTGAAACCTTAGGTATGGAACGTGTTGAATTTAGGGCCGATGCCCGTAACGCCCGCAGCATAGCCGCCATGAAAAGCCTGGGCTGTACTGTTGAGGGTATTTTACGCCTCAATATGCCGCTTGATGATGGCAGCCGCCGCGATTCTATTATTTTGAGTATTTTGAAGGGTGAATGGAATAATGGCGGGAAGGAAAAGTTGAAGGAAAAATTATCTTAATCATCTTGTCATTCTGAGCGCAGCGAAGAATCTGTCGCTTGGTGCACCACCATGCAGATTCTTCGCTACGCTCAGAATGACAAAAAAGGGTTTATTGTGCATACCCCAGCAACGGCTCCGTTACATCTTTCCCAAAATCCTGCGCGTTTTTCAAATCGAATGCCTTGTGAAAATGCAGGAATATGTTGAAGGTTACCTTACCGCTTTGGTCGGCTTTGGAGTTGGTGTGCCAGTAGTTGTTCATGGCGTACAAAAATACGGTGGCCGATGAATGGCTTTCGGTTTTCCAAAGTTTAACGCCGTTGTTTACCTCGCGCTCATCAACCATATCCCCTACTTCGAATAACGCGCCTTCGGGTGATGATATGGTTACGCCGTAATTATCGCTGCCCGAAATATCCAGCCAGCGTTGTACGCTAAAAAAGTCTTTATTAGAACCGGGTATCTGCCCTTTTTCGGGGGTGATAAAGCTATCGCCAATGCCTATCCGCACTGTTGGATTAGGAAGTAAAAAAGGCAATGCGATATGTATAGCCTCTTTGTCGCGGATGGCTTTTTTATCGATAGTAACGGCTATTTGTACCTCCTCCGAACCTGCAAATTGGGTTATTTCATAGTCTACTTCGTTGGTGCCTTGCAGCGAAGCAGTAAATTTTTGCGTTTTTAAAATCCGGCCGTCATTCTCCCATTCAACCTTTTTCAGCTCAGGCAAAAAATGATTTGCCGGGTCGAGGCCTTTAACATAGATGGCTTGCGGCAGGCCTTTGTAGGTGGTAGTGTCTACCCATTGCTTGCCAAGTGCTGTTAGGTTGTTTAACGCGCCGGTATTTTGGTCGGCTGCATCACTGGTTTTAAAGTTGATAACCGGCGGTTCAATTTTCACCATCGGGCCAAAATGATAGGTGACTTTTCCTGAAGCAGGAATATCATTTGCTGTAAAAATCATTTTATCATCCGCCAATTTTTGTACGGGGATTTTATTGCCAGTATTATCCATCAAAGTATTTCCGTCAAAACCTGCGGGAATATCCATCACTACATTACCTGTTCGGCTTCGCGGCAAGCTGTTGTATACAGTTATTGTAGACGGATGATCCGTGTTAGGGAATAGCGCCGCCTCTATCCTATCCGTATATATTTTAGCGGAATCGACAAAGCGTTTTTTATAATTCCATTGGTGTACAACAAAAGGCGCGTCGGGTTCCGAAATGCTATTATACGCACCCCAGGTATGCTCGTGAAACATCACGATATCACGTTTTGCTTCGTACAGCCAATGCGGGTTAATGGATTTATGTTGTTGCTTCGCGATATTTTCCAGTTGTAGTAGCTTCTCGCTTAGCAGTCGGTTTTCTGCTTCTTCTTTAGCGGTGGAATATGCGCCATCTTCCCAATAAGGGGTAAAATCACCGGATAATACGGGCAATACTTTACCGTACTTCTTTTCCATCGCCTCAAAAACATCGCTTACGTTGGATAATACCAACTTTGGCGACTCATATTTTTCGTTCCATTGCTTTACAAAATCGCTGATGGTGCTATCTACCGGCCCGTTATCCGATACAATGTTATACCGCCATTGCACAATAGAATATGGATAGTGTTTTGCATCCAACTCGGCCATGTAATTGGCTATTTTTTGCGGGCCTCGCGTAAACACACCGCCTGGCGGCGTGCCATGCCATGATGAATAGCCTTTACCGGCTGTCCAAAGCAAAATACTGTCCTTACCCGATGGCGATTTCCACCAAAAAGGTTTATCGCCCAAAGCCTTTAGCGTATATCCAATGCGGTCGCCCATATCGGCCATGCCTTCTACATAATTTGGCCCGTTAGAAAAATAACGTACGCCGTTTGATGCCAGCGCATGCACCATGCTCCAGTTAATGCCGGGGATATCGGTTTGCATGGCGGTATTAATTGGCAAATGATAAGTTTTACGCAGACTATCAGCATATAAAACTATCCAGTTCATTTCCTCGGGCGTACATAACCCTGTCAATATATTGGCATACAATGCCCCTAATCCGATGCGTTTATTGCGCACATCTGTAAAAAACTCTTGTTTTTCCTGTGGTGTTGATGAGTTCAGGAAGTTCTCCACCGCCCATAACGATTCTATATTCCAAATAAACTTACTGCCTGCGGGGTAATCATTTGTTTTTTTGATGAGGTGCATAGCATCGCGGATATTTTTATCCTGTATTTGCTCAACATCTTCCTGTGTGTTGGAGTAGCCGATATCATTATGTGAATTATGGATGAGGTAAATATCCCGGTGTATCACCGGCTTAATACTCACTGTTTTATCGAATTTTAAATCGCCAACACTCGCCTTAACCATTATTTTACCCGGACCCTTAACGGCAGGTATTGCTATTTGAAACGAGTTGATGCCATTATGCGCCATAAATTGCCTATGGATATATGGGCCTGCAGAAATATTTACAGGCACGGGTGCGCCAAAATGTAAAACGGTAATGGCCAGCGGCTGGGTTGGGGGTTTTCCCTTTAATAAAAACGGTGGGGCATCTACATCTACTTTTTCCTCAAAAGTATATTTAAAGGTCATGTACCAATCTTCACTATTTTGGTTTTCGCCTACTACTTTTAATTTCAGCGACTCACCCTTTTTGTAGTTTGCCAGCGGCACGCGCAGGTAGGCAAAACCATGTGCATCGGCAGCGCCGTCTTTTGCTTTAAGCTCAAAAACCAGTTTGCTGCTATCCTTGCCGCTAAATTCCCAATAAGGCGGGTAGTTTTTGGGGAAGGTTTTAAAGGTGAGCACATACACATCGTTAATGTACAAATCAAACTTGCGTGTGCCCGAATTAGTGCCTGTTGAGTGGGCAGCTATCCAGCTAAAATAAACATAAGGGCCTTTGGCATCTGCTGGAATGGGCGCAGTTAGCCACTCTATCGCCTTTTTGCCATCCGTGGTGCGGGTTAATAAGGCTTCTTTGGCGTAATCGGGGTAAACCGAAAAATAGGAAATGGTTTCGCCGCTTATGGCTTTGGTATAGCCGTTAAGGATTACCTGTTTACCAAAAACAGGCACGTTAACCTGGGCGAATAAGGGCTGGGTAATGAATAAAAAGAGCAATAAAATTGCAGCGCGTTTATACCGCTCAAAATAATTGATTAACAACAAATTGTTCAAGGCAAAATTGGTTTAATCAATAAAAGTAGCTATATATTGGCAAAAACCAGTATAAATGCTTTTTATTTTGATACTGCCGATAAAGGCTTGCCAACCGAAGATGAACCTCTTAACTTAAGTTCGGTATGCAACGTAATTTGCTTGTTTTGACGACTGTGGGCAGGGGTGTTCATTTTTTCCAGCAACAGCGATATCACATTGTCGGCTATCTCTTCTATTGGCTGCGCTATGGCAGTAATTGATGGCGAGTACAGCTCAAAAACATCATAATCATCAAACGATATAACAGCAACATCATCAGGCACTTTAATGCCCAGGTTGCTTATCACTTTTAAGCCGCAGGCACCTATACGGTTAGTGCCAAATAATATGGCATCAAACTTTTGCCCTTCCAGGAAATTATGTATCGGCTCAATAATAAAGTTGGCATCGGGGTTAAAAACTATCTCTTTGATATGCGGCTCCAGGTCGTTTTCCTTTAAAGCTTTTTTATAGCCTTCCATGCGCGCCTGCATTTGTGTTTGTTGCGATTGCAGGGTGATAAATGCGATATTTTTATACCCCCGGTCAATTAAATACTGGGTGGCATTATAGGTTCCATATAAATTATCGGTAATTACATAGCTGCTCTCAATATCCGGGAAATATCTGTCAAACAGTACAACCGGAAGCTCATCTTTAATAAGCGCGGCAATATCTTCTTCAACACCTACCGGCGGCGCTATAATATACCCATCAACGTGCATATCGCGAAACATGGCAATTTGATCTTTGGTTTTTCGGGTGTCGTTTTCGGTACTGCAATAAATTATTTTATAGCCGTTTTTATAAGCCAGGTCTTCAATATACCGGGCGATGTTAGCAAAAAAATGATCTGAAATATTTTCAACCATCAAACCTATAATGTTCGATTTGCCTGTTCGCAGGCTCTTGGCTAACGAATTGGGTTTATAACCAACTTCTTCAACAAATTTTAATACCCGCTCAACTAATTCCTCACTTATTCTTTTCTCTTTCGCCCTGCCGTTCAAAATAAATGATACGGTAGTTTTTGATATATTCAGTTGGTTAGCAATATCAACTATTGATAATTTTTTCTTTAACATCTAATTAATGTTCTATTAAATTCAGGTTTCTAAAAATCAATCTAATATAGGCTCATTTTATCCATTTAGCAACAAAAAAAAGCCATAATTTTGTTTTAAATCAATATAGTACAGCATTATGTTAATATTTTATTACGTTGAATTTTTACCAGGTTGTAATGTGCATACTTATTGGTTGTTAAAAGTACACTAAGCCGTTGGTTTATTAAAAGTAATATAAATATTTCAATATAAAAACACCTCCGCAATAAACTATTTTACCACCGGAAAAGCCGAAATCCGTAACCTTGCGCCACCCATAGGCACTAATGTTACCATGGTTGCCGGCGAGATTGTTTGTACAGGGCTTTGCGGTAAAACACTGCATAAACCGTATTGGTCCACCGTCCAGCCGGGTATTTGTTTGGCGTTAACTTTTAGTTCGATGGGTGCGTTGGCATTTGTAAACGGGTTATCATTTGCCGGCCATTGTTTTTCATAAACGGTGAATGACGCAGCCGGGTTATCCACATTCAATAACAAGCCATAGTTCCATGCTGATGCAGGATAAATATTATAAGCGGGCCATTTTGTTTGGTCGGCAGTTACCTGCCAGCCCGAATCGCCTTCCACATTAGCCTTGGCATCTATTTTTTGATAATTCTCCGCAATTTTCAGCGAAAAAGTAAGCGGCCCATAGTTTACGCTAACGCTATTTTTATTTTGATCCCATTGCCTCACTTTAATTTCCATCGGCAGTTTTAAAGTTACTTCATCGCCATTTTTCCATTTGTTGTTTAGTACCAGGTAGCCACCCGGCATGGCTTTTATCGCCATTGTTTGCCCGTTTATTTCAACTGATGCGTTATTGCACCAAACCGGCACGCGCAAATAAAACGGAAAAGAAACGCCTTTTGCCGTATGTACTATAAAGTTCACTTCGTCATTAAACGGATAATGGGTGCTTTCAACAAGCGTTACTTTTTGCCCTTCGGCTACTTTTGCTGTTACCGTTCCTGCCGAGTACAACTGCGCGGCTAAACCATTATCCGGCGTTGCCATCCAGCTATTCTCAGCATAATATACCCAGCCTGCCGAGTGGTTATGCTGGCAACAACGACTGCTAAACGGGTTCATGGATAAAAATGGGCCCGAATTGCTGATACCCGGGGCATGGTTCTTGCTATCGCTTATCACCATATTGGGCGCGGTAAGGTATCGCAAGGCTTTATAATCGGAGGTAAAAGCTGCGGGGAAAGTATTAAAAGCTACATCTTCGCAGTTTTCGGCCCAAAAAGTATCGCCGGTATAGGCCAGCAATATCTCATCAGATGTCATTTGCTCCACCATGCCGCAGGTTTCTATAGCCTGCCGTGGGTCGGTATAACCCGGCCTTGCATTCTCATCAGCACCAAACATACCGCCCGGAACCTGTCCGTATATAGCACGGACTAACTTAAAATCGTTATAGGTATCATCTAAATCGGCACTTTTATGGCTTTGCTGGTAGTAGGTTGCCGGTTCCCTGAAACATTCGGCAATGTTTACATTATGCCAGTTGGGCAGGTTGTTGGCCTGCCGCCAGTTAGCGGTGTTGCGGTCGATTTTAGTAGCAAGGCTTAATAACCATTTATCACCGGTGCGGTTATAAAGCCAGTAAACGCTTAGCAGGTTATCGCCGCCTCGGCTGTTTTCCCAGTAATCCTGCAAAAATTTATTATCGGGTATAGTTAGCTCCCATTTAAAATACCTGCGCATAAAGCTAATCACCCGAGCATCGTGCGAATAATCATAATACGATTGCAGGCACCACAGCATCGGCATATTAGCCCATAAATCGCGATTGTGATTCCCTTTATAAATAACAGGGCCAAAATCGCCACCGGGCCTTTGGTTTTTGAGTACAGCGCTTATCCAGAATTTGGTTTCGGCAAGCATTTTTTTATCGCCCAGCATATAGGCAATATCGCCATAACCTTTAAGCCAGTAAGGCAGCTCTTCCCAACCATATTTGCCTTCGCCCCTTTTATTTAGCCAGGCGTTATCGGTTTTATTTAACCAGATACTTATCTCGCCAAGATGTCCGGTTAAGCCGGCCTGCTGCAATTCCATTTGTTTTTTTAGCCAGCCTGTGGGTTTTATGGCGGCAATAGGCAGTTTGGCAAAGCTTTGCGGCATTAGCGGTGCTTTATTGCTTACATACCAGCTATTTGCAGTTTGAGTTGATGGTTTTGTTATAGCTACAGCGGTTTGCGCCTGCACATTGTCAGCTAAAGCAAACGCGGTTAATCCCATCAGAAAACAACTACAAAACCTCAACATTCTTATTTACCTTTTAATGTTTGCTCCAGCAATTTCATAAAATAGCCGCCAACCACGCTCCTCGCCTGGAAACCTACTTGTGTACCATCGGTAGTTTCATGCCAATCACTTAGCGGTACACGGGTTGGTGTTTCGGTGGCGTATTTGTAAATGGGGTCGGTTAGTGCTTTAAAATCGCTGCGGTTGTTGGCTAAGGTGGCTGTCCACATAATCCAATCGGATTTGGTATAGGTTTTACGGCTATCCAAGGGTATGCCAAAGGCGTTTTGCTTGGTGAGGTAGTATTTTATCTCCTTATCATATACCGACTGCGGGAATAAATGCAGTCCCAAAACCTTATCCCAAACCAGGTTATACTTCTGGCTCCAGGTATTAGGGTCCTGGAATACCAGCGAATAATGGTCGCCGGCATCGGCCAGTTTCATCCAGCGGCCAACCATATCTTTTGCGATGGCGCGGTACTTTACGGCGGTTGCCTTATCGCCCAACTGGTCGGCCAGCGAAGCATAACAGGCAATGCCCACAATAGCTTTTACCGATAAGTTAGCGTTGCGCGCCAAATGCCCCGCAAAATCATCGGTACATAATTGGTTGGCAGGGTCAAAGCCATCGCGGGTTAAAAAGTTAACCCAGCGGGTTAGGGTTTTCCAGTGCTTACGGGCTAAATCGGCGTTACCCTCGGCTTTGGCAATGGCGGCGGTAAGGATAATCATGTTGCCCGATTCTTCTACCGGCATACCCTCGCCATAAGTTTGGCCGTTGGCGATGGGATAGGTGCCTAAATCGTGCGCGGCATAATCCTGTTTAAACTTGCCGCTTTCGCTGTAATAAAAATTGCCATTGAGCATACCCTCCATTAATTTAGGGTTGTAAATCAAGTATAGTGGCGCTGATGGATAAGTAACATCTACCGTGTTGATAGAACCGTTGCTGAAGTTTTCTTTTGATAAAAACAGTATTTCGCCCTGCGGACTCTTAACTATCGCGTGCGCGGCTATGCTTTGGCGGTAAGCCAAAGCACAAAGCTTTGCATAGGTTTTACCGCCTGCTTTTTCGGCATCGCTAAACATGCTTTTGTTAAACTGGTCGCACTTTTGCATTACGGTAGCGTATTGCACGGCGGCGGTATTTAATATCTTTTCAATGTTCTGCCTGCTATCATTGTGCCACCATGGTTTAAGGTTATGTTTGAAATATTGAACCGAATACAACTCATCATATCCCAGCTCCACAAATTTTTCGACCTTAACCTTGCCAACAAGACCGAAAGGGATAACTGTGTTCAACATTAATTGCCTGCCTTGTTTTTGGGTTGAAGTAGTGTTATTGGTGATAAATGAATTAACCGCGTCGTTCTCCAGCGTAATGTATTGTTGCGCGGCTTCGGCTTTGGGTAATGCCACGTACATATAGCCCCAATCGATGCGTAAATCATCGCCTTTCTTTTTAAGGATGGGCTGTTGTGTGGTACCTGCTTTTAATATGTTTAGATTAACAGTAGAGTATTGACTCGCGGCAACCTCCTGCGAGGGCTGGTTTACGGCAACAGTTGTAGAGGCACCGAAGTATACATTTACCTTATGATAACCGCCATCATTTGATTTTACTTTGCAGGTGATGTAAGACACCGGCCTGGTGAGCACTTTCATATCGGTAAGCAACAGTGGCGAGGTAAAGGTAACCTGTAAATCGGCCTTGCCGCATTTAAACTGGTAAATGGTTTGGGTGGCGTTTATATCCACGCTTTTTTGCTCGGCTAGTTTAATATTCTCGCCAATCTTTAATTTATTTTCAATGGGGATAAACTTGAAATCGTCTGTCCAGCCGGTGCGGCTGTAAACCTTTTCGCCATTTAAATAAACTTCTACATTATCATCGTTGTGCAGCTTTAATATCAGCTGGTTAACATCGGTGCTGCTTAGGGTAAATTTACGGCGAACCCAAATATCTTTGCTTATCCAAAGCGTTTTGGCCTGGTCGCTATCATCGGTAAAAGGCGCTTCGCCTGTTTTCCAGCTATCGTCCTTAAACGCGGCGGTTTCCCAGCCATCAGCAGGCTTACTTTCGGTGTAGCTACTATTGTAAAGCACTTCATCCGATGCAGGCAAAATAGTTTTATAAATTTTATCCTCTTTGCCCAAAAACCGGTAGATATCGCCATCAACGCTTATCATACCTATGAGCGATTGATCCTTGCCCGTCCAATGTTTGGTACTTGAACTGTTCAGCGTATCGCTAAACGACCATATACTAAAATACGGGCTGTGGGTAATCAGCGGGTAAGCCGGCGCTTTCCTCTCCTGCGCGTGCAGTGAGCAGCAGGCTAAAATTAAAAATGTAGCTAATAGTATCTTTTTCATTGAGGGTAGAATTTAAAAGGCTAAATATGCTAAATCTACTATAATTAAACGTGTTTAGCGATTAAAAAACGATGTCATTTCGACGAACCAGCCGGGGCTGTGTAGGCGGGGTGAGGAGAAAACTTTTCAAATAACCCTGCAAACCCTGCACGGCGTAAAAGTTTTCTCCTCGCGCAACGCTCAATCCCTACCCCTGCTCGTCGAAATGACAAGGGTTTTAATTCTCCGCCACAATCGGGTTATTATACGGTTCGGCTAATAGTTTTATTGCATCGTTGCCTAATACGCTTTCGTCAAATTCAATGTGTATATCCTTGGTTTCACCTTTTAACAGCGAGAAATAGTTGTCATCCATAATTGCAGGCAGTATCTGGTCGCCCGTGCTGGCTTTTACAGCACGTAAACGTATGGCAAACGCGATAGCCTGGGATGATGAAGGGTTGGTAACATGCGCGGTTATATAGACCTTGCCATCAGCCTTGGTCATTTTATAACTCACTCTCAAATCAACTTTTTTCAGGTTATTCAAGGCGGTAAAATCGGTGCGTTTGTTGCCGCGCCAGTAAAAGTTATCTGATACCAGTTTGCCGTTTTTATCGGTTAGTTTTAGTTTGATAAAATGCACATCGCTTAAACCATTGCTTTTAGGCTCGCCGCCGTAAACTTCAAAATCCCAAAGCGAATAACCCCAACCTGTGCCGCGTTTTTCGCCCAGCATACGTACATATCGCGCCGATATTTCATCAAAAGATATGCGCTGCATGCCTTCGTGGCCATCATTGGTATTGTACACATCTTTCCATGTCGCAGCATCGTCGGATACCTGTATCTTAAAGTTTTGCCCATAGGCGGCTTCCCAATTTAAGCCAACGCCGTTTATAACGGTTTCCTTTTGCAAATCAACATATATCCATTGCTTATCATCCTGTTTACTGGCCCAGCGGGTTGAGGAGTTTCCATCCGTAACCTGTTCCGGCTCGCTGTTTTCGCTGGATGAAGCAACGGCAGGTTTGTTCAGCGCGAGGTTATTGTGCTCTTCGGCAAAGTTCATAGTAAAGGCGCTAAGGGCGGTATTTGCAGGTACATCAACGGTTTTGATGTTGCTGTATTCCTTTACCAGGCTGCCATCGCTGTTGTAAACTTCGGCTTGGGCAGTAAGGCCTTCCACATCGGCGCGGGTGGTGTTTACCACTTTAATGGCGTTGGTGGCAGGGTTCCATTGTATATGCAGCGGTTCGCAGGCTTTTTTAACACCCCAGTAGGCGCCGTTCAGGTCATAATAGTAATCATAGGTTTGCCACACCATTGATGGGTAAGCCGACTGGCTCATCCAGGTCATAATGCCCGAGGCATCCTCCCAAATATTATCCTGCCAGCCTTCGTACATGGCTTTGTTGGTTTCAATGTTGAGCAACTGGGCCTTGCGGCAATAATCCTGTATACCGGTTGGCGCGCCGTAGCGCTGGGTAATGGCTGCATCGTACCTGTCGGGACCGGCATTGCCGGCAGATTTACCAAAGAAGTGCTTGTTCCACATTTCATTACGGGGCCACCAATCTTCCTTCGGCATAAACTTTTTAAAGCTGTCGAAATTTACAAAAACGGCGGTGCCGATTTCGCTGCGCATACCCCAGCCCTGGTTGCCGCCAAAACCGCTGGGCGATTTTGTGAAGTACCAGCGCGGGTCGGAGTTTGTCCATGGGCCGCTGCCGGTTAAGTTGCCGGCGTGTGAATTGGGCTGATAGTACCGGTCGTTACCGTCATAAGTGCTGATATCCTCACGCAGCCAGCCGTTAATTGGTTCGTGTGGTGTGCCCTCGTTGTCGCCGCACCATATGGCAATGCTGGGGTGGTTACGGAAACGCTTAATTTTTTCGATAGCGTTATCATTAAAATTATCTACATCGGTAGGCAAGTTATTGATGGAATTGAGCCAAAAATCGTCCCAAACCATAATACCGTATTTATCGCAGGCATCATAAAAATCCTCATCGGTGGTCGAACCAATCCAGTTTCGGATAACGTTAAAGTGCATCTCTTTATGCAGCCTTACCTTTAAATCGTACTCGTTTCCGCGACAGCGCAGCATGTACTCCGACATGCCCCAATCGCCACCTTTTAAAAACACCTTGGTGCCATTTACATATACATGCAGCACATTACCCACGGTATCATAAGCATATTTGCGGATGCCAAATTTGATGGTTTGCAGGTCGGATACCTTGTCGCCCGTGTTTAAAGTAAGCTTAAGGGTATATAAATTTGGATCGCCATACCCGTTTGGCCACCATAATTTTGGGCCGTTAATAATTAATTGCTGAAAGTGCTTTGCGTCGAGTTTAACATCCGATTCGCTATTAGCGCCCACATAAACTTTTTGTGTAAATTGAATATTACCGGGGTTAATTACGCCGTTAATTATTCCTGTTTGAAATTCCGCCGAGCTGTTTTTAATTTTTACGCTTACCGAAACCTCGGCGCGGGCATTGGTAGGCAAATCGCTGCGTACCCATGGGTCTTGCAGAGTGATATTGCCTGTGTTGGTTAAATACACGTTATCAGTTATGCCCATATCCAAACCTGGCACGCTTGGCATCCAGTCCCAGCCATTGCTGGAAATGTAAGTCGGGCTGTTATAATTTACCAGTGGCATAACGGGGCAGTAAACCAATACCGCTAAGGCGTTAGCTCCATTTTTATTAACCAATGCTGTAATATCATATTGCCCGCGCTGCATAAAGCCGTTAAGGCTGCCTAATTTGGTGCCGTTGAGATAAATATCAGCCTTGCGGTTAATGCCTTTAAAGTTGAGCCATATTTTTTCCTTCGTATAATCTGAGGGGATGGTAAACTCGGTGCGGTACCAAAAATTGCGGTTGTATTTGGCTTTATCAACCTTGTAAATGTTATCGCCAAAGTTGGGGTCTTTTTCCAAGCCCGCGTTAACATACGAGCCGAATACCGTACCCGGTACCTGGGCTTTTACCCATGTGTTTGTTTGATAACCAGACTTAAACAGCGTGCTTGCATCGGCAATGCTATCCTGCGGCTTTACTTTCCAGCTGATGGCGGTATTGGCATCCGTTAAGTACACCAAATTGGATTGCGCCGAAACGCTTAAGTATAAAAACGATAGGATTACGAGTAGAAAAAACGATTTAGTATAGTTATAAAAAGGTTTCATGGCAAATTGCAAAAGGTTGTTTATGCTGATAGTTTAAATTAAGTTCTATTTCCGCGTAGCGGGATTATATATCGCGACAGCAACTTTTGAATCGGCGCAGCCATAATATAAAAACCATTTGGCATGAAAATATACCAGGCCTTCGGTAAATACCGTGCCCTGCGGGTATTGGCCGCTTTTTTCAAACGGGGCTTCGGGTACAAAATAAGGCTTATCCAAACGCGCGATAACCTTTGTAGGGTCGCTTAACGAGAACAAGGCCTGGCCACCGCAATAAGCGCCGGTAGTATAGTTTTTATCGCCGTTATCAGCACCATTTTTACCGTTGTACATCAGCACAATACCACGGCTGGTCATTACCGATGGCGGGCCGCATTCCGTTAGCTGACTATCGAAATAGCCTGCGCGGGGCGAGAACAATATTTTTAAGGTACCATCACCGTTAACCAGTGGCGTCCAGTTCACCAAATCGGTAGAGGTGGCGGCGTACACATGCTGTTCGCCCCAATACATAAAGTATTTGCCGTTTATTTTGGCAATAACCTGTTTGCCATCTACCACTTTGGTTACTATAGAGGCCGATTTGGTGGCCATATTAAAAAACCTGCCGTTATAAGCCTGCTGAAAAACCGGGCCGTTCTTTTTCCAATGGTGCAAATCGGTTGAGGTGGCTGCGGCCAAACGGGGCAATTTGTGGTTCCATTCGGTATATAAAATCACATAAGTACCGGCGGGGGTAACCGCAACGCGCGGGTCTTCGCAACCACCGGGCCATTCAAAATCTTTAGCGTTATCATTGGCCGGAAAAAGGACAGGTTTTGATTCACGCTTTAGCATAACGCCATTAGTACTTGATGCCAGGCCGATACGCGAGGTACGTGAGCCAATGCCTACACCCGAATTATCTTCAGCGCGGTACAATACATATATTTTGCCATCTTTTACAGTAGCAGCGGGATTAAAAGTATCGCTGGCTTCCCAATGCCATTGCTGTTTGTGCATAGGGTCGTAAAACGTGGTTGAGGTATCGGGCGATATGATGGGGTTTACACGAGCCGGACGCACAAAAGGGCCAAGCGCCCAGGTTGGCAAATGGGTATCGGCATGCTGGGCATAAACGCTATTGCCGATAGTGAAAAAGGCGGCTGCCAATGTTATTACTTTATGCAGGTTTTTCATGGCTGATGTTTAGTTAAATGATGGCGGGTTTATTTTTGTGCCCCATGTTTTATCAGGCTGTGCCGACAGGGTGTACGACATGGTACCACCATTTTTTAACACGCTGTAAGGTATCCAGGTGCTGTTCCATGGCTTGCCGTTAATTTTTAGCGAAGTGACGTAAAATTTGGTTTCCGAACCACCTTTTATGATTAAGGTTTTACCCGTACCCAAATGAATTTTTACCAGCGGGAACGAGGGACTGTTCACCGAAAAACCTGCGTACCCCGGTATCATGGGGTACATACCTACGCCGGCAAATACATACCAGGCACCCATAGCGCCAAGATCATCATTACCGGGCAGGCCATTATCTACATTGTGGTATTGTTCGCTAAAAATACGGCGGATTAAGGCCTGTGTTTTGTATGGCGCGCCGGCCCAGTTGTAAGTCCACGGTGCCTGGAAATCAGGCTCGTTGCCTGCGGCATACCATTGCTGGCTGTAATCGGCATTCAGCTTGCGGAAATAATCGTCCAGCCTGTCTTCGGCAAATTGCTTGCCGCCGATCGTATCAATCAGCTTTGCCAAATTAAAAGGCACCAGCCAGAAATAGGTTTTAAAACTGGCCTCGCGCATATCATCGTTCTCCCCTCTCCAACTGCCATCCGCGTTACGCGATTGCAGCCATTTGCGGTCGGGGTTGTAAATGTTTTTCCATTTCTGGGCGCTTGCCACGTATTTGTTATACAATGGTTTATCACCTGTGGTTTGCAGGGCAAACTGGCCTATGGCAAAATCGGCAGAGTTATATTCCAAACTCATGGATGCTTGTGCATAGCCTTTATCAAGGTATTGCCCTAATTGCGGGCGGGTTAATTCTGCCTGCGATTTTGTGCCTACCACTTCGGCGCCGCGACGCATTACTTCGAGCGCGCCTTTGGTATCAAAATTCTTGGCGCCGTAAGCATAAGCGTTGGCTACTACGATAGATGTTGGGTCGCCCTGCATAATGCCGGTTTCGATATTCACCATCACCCAGCGTGGAAAGCCACCGCCAGATTGCTGCGCAAATTTTACGGTTGATTCCATCATGTCACCGGTTTCCTTTGGCGCCAGCATGGCCAGCAGCGGAATGGTGGTGCGGTAAGTATCCCAGTTACTGAACTCAGTGTAATCATTAAAGCCTACAGCTTTTTGTACTTTATTATCAGCGCCGATATACTGGCCGTTTACATCGTTTGATACACTTGGGTGGATAAAGGCATGGTATAAATGGGTATAAAACTGTGTAGTTAGCGCGTTGCTGCCGCCAATGGCTTCTACCTTACTTAATTCATGGTTCCAGGCAGCAATGGCGTTGTTTTTTATGGTATTAAAGCTCCAACCGGGGTTTTCGGCGGCAAGGTTTTGTTTGGCATTGGCGATGGATACATAAGATAGCGCAAATTTATAACGGATAACTTTGTTTGCTGCCACGTTAAATGTAAAGTACGCGCCTGAGTTATCGCCTTCGGCAGTTTTAAATGAAGTGTTTACCACACCGTTTTTCCAGGTGCCTGATACAATGGGCGCAGCATCAAATTCGGCCACAAAATATACGGTATAAGGTGTTTTTATCCCGCAAAACGAACCGCCATCGGCATAACCCTCGCATTTACCGGGGCCGGTGATCTTGATATGCGCATCGCTTATTTTGGTAGCGTTTATACCCGAACCGATGAGGATGGTAGCATGTTTAGCGGTATCAGAAAAGGTGTATTGCGCCATGCCGGTACGTTTGGTGTCGCTCAGCTCGCAATTAATATTACTATAGCCCAGGTTTACTTTGTAGTAGCCCGCCATTGCTTTTTCGATGTGGTATTGCGGGGTGTAGCCCGTCATATCGCCCGGCGAGGCGGCTAAATCGCCGTTTAATGGCAGCGTTGGGAAATTGCCCATGTGCGGGCAGCCCGCGCCGCTTAACTGGTTAACCACGAAGCCCTTGTTAGGTGCAAAAAATGTAGTGGTAAACTGCACCATGCCAAATGGATAGGTAGCACCGGGGAAAGTAAAACCCGCCTCCAAATACATTTCCTGTGGACTTTTGCCTTTACCGGCGGTGCCGATAAGCGTGTTTACTTTATCGGCATAATTAACGCCGGGTTTTAGTTTTTGCTGCGCAGAAGAAAAAGATGGCGATAGCGTTAATGCCATCAGCGCTATCGCACTGATTTTTAGTCCTGTAAATAACTTCATGTTTATAATTGGTTATATTTTATAATACCGGCAAACTTTCGAACGCCTGGCGATTGGTTTGGCTAAAGCCACATTGTTTTTATTATTTATCCGTTGGCTTAAGCCAACGGCAATGATTTTTCTCTTTGTCATTCTGAGCGATAGTGAAGAATCTGTAAAGTGGTGTACCAAGCGACAAGTTGGTCAACCTGCAGGGTGGTACATCAGACGACAGATGTTTCGCTACGCTCAACATGACAAATTGGGTGATATCTTATTGCAAATGTTCATTTGGCGATAATGAAAATGGCTTATCCTCCTCGGCTATACCGCGTTGCAAGGCGGGCTTATCCCCCATCTCAAAATGCAATGTACCGCCGTTTGCTATATCGCTGTATTTTATAAAGTTATGCGTGTATGGCTGCCCGTTTAACGTGCCCGATTGTATGTACACGTTTTGCTGGCTGTTATTATTGGCCTCGATTACGAATTTTTTGCCGTTCTCCATTGTGATAGTAACTTTGCTAAACTCGGGGCTGCCGATGACGTACTGGTCGGTACCCGGGCATACGCTGTAAATACCCATGGCGCTTAATACGTACCATGACGACATTTGACCCTCATCCTCATCGCCGGGGTAACCGTTTTCGGTAGAGTTGTATAATTTATCCATTACATCGCGGATGTGCTGCTGGGCTTTCCATGGTTGGCCGGCATAGTCGTACAGGTATATCATGTGGTGGATAGGCTCGTTGCCTTGCGCGTACTGGCCCATGTTGCCCAGTTTCATTTCGGTCATTTCGTGTATTACCTGGCCGTAGCCGCCAACTTTTATGGTGGGTGGTAAGCTAAATACCGAATCGAGCTTGGCTACAAAGTTTTTATCGCCCCCAAACAGGTTAATCAGGCCTTGTTCATCATGAAAAACCGACCATACCCAATGCCAGGCATTGCCTTCGGTGTACGGGCCGCCCCAATCCAGCGGGTCGAAATTTGGTTCAAAAGTACCGTCCTGGCGCCTGCCGCGCATAAATTTGGTAGTTGGGTCCCATTGGTTTTTATAGTTATACATTTGGCGGGCAAAAATACCTTCGTAAAAGGTGTTGCCGGTTTGTTTGGCAAGCTGGTATCCGCAGAAATCGTCATAAGCCGATTCAAGCGTTTGGCCTACCGAACCCTGCGAGCCCTCACCATCTTTGCCATAAGGTATATAACCTAAAGTAAAATATTGTTTCCAAAACGGACGGCCGTTTGCCCCACCCCATGGGCCTTTGTTGGTAGCCTCGTGGTAATAAGCTTTTAAAGCACGCTCCGGGTCGACTACGCGAATGCCTTTTACCCAGGCATCGGTTATTAATGATATGGCGTGGTTGCCCAGCATACCGCCGGTTTCGCCAGGCTGCGGCCATGCCGGCATCCAGCCGCACTGTTCCTGGGCATCCAGTAAGGCTTCGGTATATTGGCCTTCCATTTTAGGGTGGAGTATGCAATTTAACGGGAATTGCGCACGGAAGGTATCCCAAAAGCCGTTATCGGTGTACATATAACCGTCGTGTATTTTGCCATCATACGGGCTGTAATAATATGGTTTGCCGGTTTTATCGTACTCAAAAAACTCGTGCGAAAACAGGTTAGCACGGAATAAGCACGAATAAAATGTTTTTCTTTCTTCCGCAGTACCGCCCTCAACTAATACACGGTTAAATAGATCGTTCCAAACTTTAAAGGCGGCTTTACGGGTATCGTCAAATGATTTTTGATTGCCCAATTCGGCCTGTAAAGTTACTTCGGCCTGCTCGGGGCTGATGTAGGATGAGGCTACCTTTGCCTGTACCACCGCGCCATCTTTAAATTTGATATAAGCGCCTTCGCCCATGCCCTCGGCACTGAGGTTTTTGGGCGAAATGCTGTCGTGTTTATTTTCCCATGTGCCGTAAGCTTCGAAAGGTTTGTCAAATACGATAACGAAGTAGCTTTTAAAACCCTCGGGTGCCCAGCGCACGTTGTTTACATAACCGATAATCTTATGCTCCGACGGGATGATTTTAACCATGCTCATTTTGGTATAGCCATCCAACACCAAATATGAACCGCCGCCTTTGGGGAAACTAAACCTTAAATGCGCGCCACGCTCAGTTGGCGACATTTCGGTGGTTATTCCATTATCAAAAGCCACTTTGTAGTAATTGGGCTTGCCAATTTCATTTTTATGGTCGAAAGTTGCCGCGCGGGCATCCTCATTTACTACCAATTTGCCTGTAACCGGCATTAGCGAAAACACCGCATAATCATTTACCCAGGGGCTGCACTGGTGCGTTTGCTCAAACCCGCGTATACTGTGTGCTGTATACTGGTATTTAAAACCCTCGCCTTGTTTGTTGGTTTGGGCTGTCCAGGCGTTCATGCCGAAGGGCAGCGAAACAATTGGGTTTACGTTGCCCCATGATATTTCGTACTTGGAATTAGTGCCTTGCAGGCTGTTTGCATATTGCACCAAATCGGGCTGTTGGGCAAATAATAAATTGCACGAAAAGAGTAGTACTACGGTTAAAAGTTTCGGGTATTGGGTCATTGGATTAATTGGTTATGGGCGTATCATTTATGCAGATGCATAAAATAGTTTCACCATACAAAAATATAAAAGAAACCGATTTAGCAAAGCATTATTTGCATATAATCAGCATTTATTTAGTAACAAATTTATGGCTGTTTTTGAAACTGAAACTTTTTGTTGGCAAGTAAATAAATCATCCCCCCGCAACCAACCAAAAACATACCTATGCTTATTATTTGTGCCTGCGATAAACTGAAGCCAAATACATTGTACCGTATAGTAACGCGAATGATTTCGATAAAAAAACGTTCGGTACCTGCCAGGATAAGGTAAAGTAACGACATAAACCCTGATACGGATACATGCTTACGTATTGACCACATAAAAGCAAATAATAGTATGCAAATAACCGATTCATAAAGCGAGGTTGGGTAAACACCGTTTACAAGCACGTTGCAATGATCGCCAATACAGCCGTTGATGTAGGTGCCCTGGTTGGCTATGTTGTGGGGGAAATTGTACGACCACATCCAGTTTGGCAGCCAATGCAGCCAGGCTGGTTTTGGGTGAAGGTTTACTATACCCCAATCGCCATCGCCGCTTAGCTGGCAGCCTATACGGCCTACACCATAGGCCAGCATTATACCCGGCGCGCCAATGCTTGCTACATGAGGTAGTTTCATCCCATATTTACATCCTATATAAAAAAATGTAAGCATCCCGAATAGAAACCCGCCATAATATGTGAAACCGTTTGCCGATAATAAATCGGCAATGGGGTGCTGCATAAAATAGCCCCAATGCTCAACCGTATCAAACAATTTAGCACCGATAAAACCATAAAAACCTGCCCAAAAGGTAATTTTCCCCATTAACTGGTAAGGGTGCACGGTTTCTTCAATAACTTTAGGTTCGGGTAATTGTTGTTTTTTCCTGTCGGCATAGGCCCAGTAAGTCCAGCCGGCGGCGCAAAGTATCCCTACCCATATATTGCCCTGCCATGATAATAAAAACTCTTTAGGATTATTTACAAAGCTTTGGTAACTAATTACTGCCCCTATAATTTTAAAACCTAATACAAACCCCAAAATGGCGTTGATGCACAACTCTAATACCGACGCAGGTTCGCCAATAACAACTTTGCGCTTAAAGGGATGAATAACGCCCAGGGCTTCCTTGCGTTTAAATTCGGATACGAAAGCTAAATAAGTAAGTACAAACGACAGCGCGATGAAAAAACCCAGCGTTTGTATAGGCAAACGTATATGGGTATTAAAAAAATAGTTAAAAATATCGGAGAGCGTTGGGAACATTATCAGTACTAAACTAAGCAAAAATAGCATAGTGTTTTCACACTATGCTATTCATAAACCAATTTTAAAAGCCTTTATTAGAAACCTGCTGAAACACCTAAGTTAACTACACGCTGGTTGATGTAAGCATCACCAACTGTATTGGTAGCAACTTCGGGGTCTTGCTGGTATTTATCATAGTCATCCCAGGTAATAAGGTTGTAACAGCTTAAATATATACTGCCGCTGGTTAAATGAAATGGCAGCATACTGGTTGGAAGCTGGTAACGTATTTCCAATGTTTTTAAACGTACATAATATGCATTAACCAACCAGTAATCTGATGGGTAAAACGTTGGGCTGTTAACCGTTGTAGGGTCTTGTGTTAACCTTGGGAACTGGGCATTACCCGCATTGGCAGGTGTCCATGCCTGTAACATAATTGGCTGAAACTGGCTCTGGAACGGCTCGATACCGGTTCCTGTTACAATAAAGCTATAGTTAAACGATCCCTGGAATAAAACACTTACCGATAAGCCTTTGTAAGCTGCCTGCAGGTTTAAACCAAGCGTAGTATTTGGCAGATTGGGATTACCAATAGCCTTCTGATCGTAAACGTTGATAACTCCATCATGGTTTAAATCCTGGTATTTAAGGTCGCCTGGTTGGATAACTTCACCATTATCCGGCACTGCAACAACCTGGTCGCCTGCGTTGCTGCCACCATGGGCCGCTTCATAAGCTTTAATTGTTGCAACATCAGCAGCAGTATAATAGCCCAGGAAATGATAACCAAAAGGCTGGCCAATTGAATGGCCTGTTCTGGCTAAATTAGGATAAGCCGGCTGCGGTTCGTCTTCGTACAATATTTTGTTTTTTGCATAAGAGAATACAAAACTGCTGTTAAACTGAATTTTACCAATAGCGGTATGGTAACCTACCTGACCGTCATACCCACCGTTTTCTGTACGGCCAAGGTTAACTGCAGGTAAACCTACACCTAAAACTGCGGGTATAGCAGCAGGAGTAATTAACTGATCGTAACGTACGTTGTGGAAATAGTCGAAAGTTACGGATAGTTTATTATCCTTTAACAAGTTCATATCCAAACCTAAATCCAGTTCTTTTTGCTTTTCCCAAACAACATCGGGGTTAGCTAAACTATTTTCGTATATGGTTTTGTAATCTGTTTCGCTTGTACCAAAGTTATAACCATTACCCTGTGTATAGTACTGGGTGTATACATAACGGTTACCCGGAGCATAATCCGAACCTACAACACCGTATGAACCCCTTATTTTAAACAATCCGAAAACAGGGAACAAATTGTTAAAGAATTTTTCTTTGTTGATATTATAACCGGCGCTCACGGCAGGGAAATAACCGTAGCGGTGGCCCGGGGCAAAACGATCGGTACCGTTATAAGCGGAGTTAAAATCGAACAGGTATTTACCGTCGAAATCATAACCAACTTTTAATGATATACCCCTGTATTTTGCAGGTACACCAACCAATAACGGATCTAAAATTATTGCGCTGTTGGCATAAGTTGTTGAGGCATCCTGGTTAAATAATAATAAACCTGTAAAATGGTTTTTGCCACCAAATGTCCGGTCGTAATTTGCAAACAACTGTATGTTTACATCATTGGTATAAATATCTGTTTGCCCTAACTGGTTATAAGGAGGGAATACATAGCTTCCGTTAGGGTTAAGTGTATAGGAGTTATTTACAGAATTGTAATGATAAGATGGAATAGCCGCGTCTGATGGTGCAATTTCGGCAGTATATTGCTCCGTACTTGAATAAGCAACACGTGCTGTAGCCGTTAAACCATCAGTAATTGAATTTAATTTTTGCACCGCGTTAAACAACACGTTATAATCGGTACGTTTTGAGTTTTCGTTACCGCCTGAAGCCAACCTTGCATTTAATGTAGGCAAGTGGGCCGGGTTAAATGGCGAGTAAGCATAAGCATAACTGCCATTAGGGTTTAAATATGGCGCGGTAAAAGGTGTTTCTGTTGTAAAGTCATAAATCTGGCCTACGGCACCTTCGGCCAACGGCTCATTCAAGTCCGAAAAACGGGTGGTAACATCTAACCTTAAATCAAGGGTTTTGTTGGCTTTTAAGTCTAAGTTCGACCTAAAATCATACCTGGTAAAATAGTAGTTGTTATTAACTATACCACGCGGATCGGGGAAATATTTAACATCACCGTTTTGATCGAGCGCGCCGCCGGAAATAAAATATTTTACCTTATCGGTACCGCCTGATATATCGAGGTTGGCATTTGTTTGATAGCTGTATTTATTAAATATTTCGTTGTACCAATCAACATTTGGATGCCCGTAAGGGTCTGTTCCGTTTTGATATAAAGCCAGGTCATTAGCGCTAAACGATAATGGCTTAGGGTTTGTACTGGTTGAGTTATCATTTGTTTCGGCCTGGTCAACCAATAATGCCGACTGATAAGCATCCAGGAAGGTAGGCGTTATGGTATTTGACTGCAAACCACCTTCAACACGTAAATTAATTTTTGGTGCGCCGGTTTTACCGCGGCGTGTAGTTACTACCAATACACCGTTTGCACCTTTAATACCGTATATAGCGGTTGTGGATGCATCTTTAAGTATAGATATAGTTTCAATTTCGTTTACGTTTATTTGCTGTAACTGATCGTAAGTATATTCAATATCATCAACTATAATAAGGGGTTGGTTACCGCCGCTGTTTAATGAGCTTACCCCACGTATAAAGAAATCGGAAGCATCCTTACCCGGCTGACCTGAACTTTGTTGAGAGAAGAAACCCGGTAACCTGCCCGCCAATGTATTTTGAACGTTTGCAGTAGGTACTTCGCGTACATCGGCAGCATTTATGGTACTTACCGCGCCTGTATTGGTTATACGGGTAGTTTTACCATAGCCCACAACCGATACTTCATCAAGGCCCTGGCTGTTTGTAGTCATGTTTACATCAATATGGGTGCCTGTTACGTGCAATTCCTGTTGTATGTAACCCACAAATTTTACAATTATGGTGTTTGACGAACCCTTAAGTGTGATTGTAAACTTACCCGCGGTATTTGTTACTGTACCGTTTGTAGGCAAGCCCTTTTCAACTACCGAAGCGCCCGGCAAAAATCCGTCCACATCTCTTACGGTACCTGTTATCGTTCTACTCTGGGCATATAATGCAGCGGGTAGCAGGGTGATTATAATTTGAAAGAAAAGTATTATTTTTCTCATAACTTCTTGATTAATAGGTTAAATTGAATATTGTAAAATTACCATCCGGGGTTTTGTTTCATATTAGGATTTTTTAACACCTCATCGTATGGTATTGGGTATACATACATTTTTGGCGCTGTAAACTTAGGTGTAAGCACCGGTACGTAATTATATGTTAAGTTTCCATTCGAATTATTAATCGTTACACCCATAAGCGGCGTGTTCATAACAGTTGGGGCAATTTGCCATCTGCGTATATCAAAAAACCGCTGTTCTTCAAAAGGCATTTCTATACGCCTTTCGTTTTGGATAACGGTGCGCATCTGGCTTTGGGTCATCCCGGCAGTAAGCCCATAATTTCCGGTACCCTCTGCAATGCCGGCACGTTTTCTTAAAGCTGTAAGCGCAGCATATACATCGCCGCCAGGTGCTGCTTCCACTTCGTTTTGTGCTTCGGCAAAGTCGAGCAATACTTCGGCATAGCGGAAGATTACCCAATCCTCATCATGGTTGGCATAATTATTTTGAGTTTCCTGTGGGCCCATAAATTTGCGCATGTAATAACCGGTAACTGTTTGCTGCTGGCCGTTATTAGGTTTGTTTGCACCACCTTCGTAAGTTGCGATAGTAGTGTTTAACCACGGATGGCCGTTGTATAATATATTGTAACCTAATCTTGGGTCGCGGTTATTGTAAGGATTATTTGGATCATAACCCGAAGTTGGGTCGGTTATTGCCAAACCATTCATCATTGGGTATGAATCAACCAACTCCTGTGTAGGGCTGGTAATACCCTGCGCCAGGTTTGACGGGAAGCCTACCGGGCCATTATCCTTCTCAATAGTAGTTCCGTTGTCAACCGTACGTATAAATATAACTTCCGGGTCGTTTTGCTGCATGAACACATTGAGGTATGATGGATCCAGGCTGTAAGTATTCAGGTTTATTAAAGCCTGCGCGGCAGTAGCTGCGGCCTGCCATCTTGTTGGATCGTAACTGGTATAGCCTAACAGTGGGTTTGTATTTGTACTTGAATTATAAAGCGGGCTTGCAGCATATAATAATACTTTGGCTTTTAAAGCCATTGCTGCGCCTTTTGTAGCCCTGTAATTATCAGAGTTTGGAGATACTAAAGGCACGGTTACCAAGCTATCCTGTATCGCGCTGCATTCGTTTACGATGTAACTGATACAATCGGCAAAACTGGCGCGTGGCAGGCTAAGGTTGTCGTTTATATTATAAACTGTATTGCCTAACAATGGCACACCGCCGAAACGCTTAACCAGTTCAAAGTAAAAATATGCCCTTAAAAAGCGCGCTTCACTTTGCCATATATAACGGGTTGAAACACCATTGGTTTCACCCATAACCGGCACAACCGGGATATTATCAACAAACTCATTGGCATACCTTATGCCCGACCAATAGTTAAATGTATTGGTTGAGTTAGTTGTTGACCATACATTTTCATCAGAAGGCAAATCAATTGACGAATAGGTGCCGGTTGCAAGGTCGGTAACAGCCTGCCCTGTTGCTGATGATACCGCATCATCGCTGGCTGCATCCAAATAATTGCCGCCAACACGGTTACCTCCATTTTTTAATACGTTGTATATGTTTAACAAGTATTTTAAAGCATTGGTACCGGCGGAGTCGCGGGGGTCAAATACATATTGGATAGTTACTTTATCAACCGGAAAAGTTTCTTGTTTTTTACAAGCGACCATTAAAGTAATTAAACCAAGCCCTATTAATATTGTACTTTTATAATTTTTCATAATTTCTTAATATATAATGATCAAAAATTAAAGTTTAATGCTGATACCTAAGTTAAACACACGTTGAATTGGGTAGTTATCAGGAGAAACTTCAGGATCCTGGCCTGCGTAGCCTGCAAGTGTTAACAAGTTCTCGCCATCTGCAAATACTCTAATGCTCGAAACCCTTATTCTTGAGCTCCATGTATCAGGCAGGGTATAGCCAATCTCGGCATTTTTTAGCCTGATGTAATCGCCATTGCGTTCGTAAAATGATGAGGTTAATGTGTTATACCCGTTTAATGCTACGTTAGCAAATGATACTTCGGGCAGTTGGGCAACTCCGGCAGTTTCCGGTGTCCACCTTGAACTGGCGCCAATATAAGCCTGGCCTTGCGGAGCAGTTCCAAACCCGCCTAAGCCCGAGAAGGAATTGGTTACGTTGTTATCTATATTAATCTGCCTGTTGAAAACGCCTTGCAGTATAACGCTAAAGCTAAACCCATCGTAATTAAACCCTAAGGTACCACCATAAAATACCAGTGGTTTAAGGCCGCCTATAGGTGCAATATCAAACTGGTTTATTTGGCCATCGCCATTTAAATCTTCCAGCTTAATGTCGCCTGCTTTAGGTGTATAGCTTCCGTACACTGCACCTTTTGCTGCTTCAGCAGCGTTTTGGTAAAACCCATCAGCTACATAACCGTATATGGCGGTAACCGGTAAGCCTGTTTTTTTAAGCCATGGATATAAAGGAGTTTCTTCGTCGTTATAAATAACTTTGGAAGCCTGGGTTGAGATATTACCGGTAATAAAGTAATTAAACTTATCAAGGTTGTTTTGATAGGTTGCCGAAAACTCGAAACCTGTATATTGGTTAATGCCTATGTTTTCATAAGGATAAGGCACACCTAACAGGGCCACATCAGAACCTCTTATTTGTAACAGGTCCGAATATTTATCATGGTAATAATCGCCTGTAATTTGTAAATGATCTTTAAATAATGATATATCGGTACCAAAATCAAACTTGTTGCCTATTTCCCATGACAGGTAAGGGTTAGCAATGGTGTTTTCATAGTAAGTAAACTGCTCATTGCGGCCTGTACCGGTATAGTAGGCCCAGTTAATATTACTGGTACTATACGTTTGTGTATAGCCGTAGTATGAATATTGATCGATGTTGGCATTACCTGTTTTACCGTAGGTGCCGCGCCATTTCCATGAGCTTATCCAATCAAAGTTATCTTTTATAAAATCTTCTTTACCCATTTGCCAGCCTAAGCCGCCTGCATAAAACAAACCAAACTGGTGGCCGGGGGTATACCTGTTGTAACCGCTGCTGTTAACAGCGCCTTCTATAAAATATTTAGCGTCATAATTATAAGAAACTTTTAATGCCCTATCGGTTTGTACGGCAGGTAAATCATAGTTGCTTATCAATGATTTGGTATCATACATTAATAAGGCAGTTACACCACTTTTACCAAACTGCCTGTTATAATTAAGCGCTGCCTGCGCGTATGTTTGGCGCGTGGTAAAAACTGTTGCAAAAGCATTTTGTTGCGCTGCTGTAGCGCCCACCACTGTATAATTACTATCAATAGGGCTGTAAGAATAGGCAGAGTTTGTTAAGCTGCGGTTTAAAACATTTTCTGACTGGTACGAAAGGTTACCGGTTAATTTAAGTGTTAGGCCTTTGGTTAAGCTGCTAAGGTCATAGTTAAGGTCTAAATTTGCAAGTATATCGTCAGTATTATCCTGTATATAGCCAGAATACTCGGACATGGCTAACAGGTTGTTTGAGTATAGGCCGCCTAAGGTTGACCCGCCAAATGAACCATTGGGGTTATAAACCGGGTAGGCATTATTTGGCGTACCATATAAGGTTTGCAAAATGGCAGGGATACCCGATCCGTCGCTGTTTGTACCACCGGGTTCGGTAGTTTGCTGTACACGGCCAAATAACTGTAAGTTAACATTCAGATTTTTATTTACCTGCACGGATACATCTGAGTTAATGATATAGCGGTCTAAATTATTATTAGTGCTATAACCAGATGTAGGCGACTCATTAAATATACCGCTTTGATCAAAATAGCTTAAGCCGATAGAATATTTAGCAACTTCGTTACCGCCGGTTACATTTAATTTATCGCTTTGTATTGGCGATGTTTTGCGTAAAATGGTATTAAACCAGTCAACATCCGGGTGGCCGGTTGGGTCGGTATGGTTTTTATAAGCGTTAAAATCTGCCGCGGTATACAATGGTGCTGCGCCGCCATTGGTAAGGGCTTCGTTATATAAATATGCCCACTGGTAAGCCGGAAGCGGTGTTGGTAAACCCAAAGATTGCTGCAAACCGTACTCGGTTGTAAACCCGATAGTGGTTTTGCCGGCTTCAGCCTTTTTGGTAGTAACCAATAACACGCCGCGCGAGCTGTTAATACCCAGCAATATGCTCGACAATGCATCTTTTAACACAGAAACCGATTCGATACTTTCAGGGTCAATAGAAGATATTTCGCGTTGTACACCATCTATTACCGTAATTGGGGTTTGCCCGCGTAAGTTCAGGGTGATTTCCGAGTTATCGCTATACTGGTTATTTTGTGATGTTGACTGTACAAAGTTTGAGCCGAATGACGCAACAGACAGCGGAGATGTTTTAAATGATGTAAAACCGCTAGTTTGCTGGGTATATAAACCAGGCAACTGGCCGGGCAAAGCATACACGTACAATGAAGCAGGTGTGGTAGTTAACTGGTTGGTATATATAGTAGATATAGCGCCCAATACACTTTCGGTGCTTTGTGAACCATATAACACATCAATATTATCAGACTTTGTTAAGTAGGTGCCGGTTAACCTTACGTTAAGCTTTTTAGTATCGCCAACGGTAACCTGGTCAACATCATAGTTGGCGGCTTTAAACTCAAGTACAGTACCTTGAGGGGCGCTTATTTCAAAATGGCCATTTTCATCGGTTTTAACAGCGTTGGTATTTCCCTTTACGGATACTGTGGCACCGGTTATGGTATTCCCATCCTGGTTAACTACAGTACCTGTAATCCAGTCGGTGTTTTTGTTGCCAGGGGTAACTGTTGTATCCCGCGTAGCGGCATAACCGGTTTTCACCAGTATTAGCATCAGTATGATGATTCCCGTAAAGCATTTTTTTGAGTAGCAATTAAGCATAGAATCAGATTTAAATTGTGATGAAAATAAAATCATAATTAGGGCCGTATATCAATAAAATATCATGATATAAGACTGAAAAATAACCATTTGCCTAAGTGATACAAGTATCACTTAGGCGTTAATTTTTTAAGGGTTAATTACATTTAAATTTATACGTAAAGGCAACATTAGGATTCCCTCCGTACCCTACCCGGTTATTGCCTTGCCCGTCGGTAATATGGTAAACCAATTCGGTAAGTGTTGTAGTGCCTGTTATCCCAAAGTATGACCGGGGCCATATTGTAAGGTTGTACAACCCGCTTGCCGCCGACGTTTGTATTAACTGCGATTGGGCATTTTGAACACAAAAACCGGTTAATGCCTTACCATCACTGGTATAAGCGGTATCAACACATAAGTAGATATCGCTATGTGTGCTAAGCGGGGTAGTAATTAATTTATTATTATATGTAATGGTAATAAACTCGTTATCTAATGCTTTTGGCGGATTAACTGCAACCAACTGCGGGTTACAGTAATCATTTAAATCGCCATCGGTTCCGGCTTGCACAAGGCAAGCACCATCAGTTCTTGTCCAATAAGGGTGTGATGCATCCCACAGGTCATCGTCATTTAATCCGTCAACACTTTCGCAGGTAATATACTCCGGAAAATATGAGGTGTTATTTCCATCAGCGCCTACTTTAAGCTGCATGTTGATATTACCTGTTAGTGTTATTGTATTGTCAATGGTTATTTGAGTTTTGGATTCAAAAACCACCCATTCAACATCATTAACCAGGTTTTTTCCTAAACCAAATTTAGCCGCGCATGCTGCGGGCCAGGTTAAGTTGGTACCGGCCCCTACAGAGGTAGGCTCTAAGGAGCTTGAAGGCATTAACTGCATTGATCCGTTTCCTAAAGAGCTGGTATAAGTTACTGTAGCATTTTGTGCAGCAGCCCATCCTTTTGGCGCAAGGAAACAATATACATAATTGGCAACTATATAATTTGGTGTATTGATGTTTGTAGCAATACTATCGTGCAAGGTAATTGGTATAACCTGGCCGGCGGTAGCTGTAACCGGTTGCTCCAGGTTGGTAACTTCCAAAAAACAGCACGTAAGCGAAATGCCAAGGATAAGCAAGGCGCACACTTTCCATAGGGTACTGCCTTTTATATGTAATTTTGATTTCATATCGTATTTAATTTACTGTAATCAGTTAACTTTTTCTAATGAATAAGTGTAGGTAGTTTGTGGGCAACCAGGGCTAAAAACAAGGTTTAATACACGCGTACCATCCACAATGGGATAACTGAATGCTGTTGAAACAGGCGTAGTTGACCCGGTTGCTGAAAAGGTTATTGTAAAAGCATACTGCGGGTTATCTAACGCGTAAGTGCCATCACCTGTAACCAAAAAGGGCAAAGGATTAGTTATAGTATATTTACCGCCACTAAAGTTTATCCTAAATTTACTGATGCTGTAAATATTGGTATCAACCACGGTAGTAAGGTCGGTACCATTACGGGTAGCCTTTATTATCCTCCAGCTGCCTGATATATCCTTAACAGGTTCTGTAACATCTTTAATCTTATCTACTTTACATGATGCACCTGCCAGCAGCAGCAGTGCAAAAAATAGAAATTTGAATTTATTAAGCTTTTTCATATATATAATATTTTTTAAATACTTACAAATGATTAATAACCAGGGTTTTGAATTAAACCTGCACCCTTACCAATTTCGTTTTGCGGGAAAGGCCATAAATACATTGCTGTATGGAAATTATGCTGCCTTACCACAAACTCTTTATAATTAACAGAAACCGTTGGTTTTGTATATCTATCAACTTCCATACCTTGAGCTTCAATGTTTTCAGTCTGATCGGCAATCAACCAGCGCCTTACGTCCCAAAACCTGTGGCCTTCGTAAGCAAGCTCAATACGGCGCTCATTTTGTATAGCGGTCCTCATGTCAGTCTGGCTAAGATTTGCCGGTAAGGCAGAGGGGTTTAAGCCCGCACGCGCACGTATGGCATTTATAAGTGCGTAAACGGTAGCATCGGGACCCGATACTTCATTTTCTGCTTCAGCATAATCAAGCAATATTTCAGCATAACGTATTAAAGGGAAGCAACGGGCTGATACATTAAAGAACCCTTCAGAAATAGCGTTCGGGTCGAGCATCTTGTTATTATAATATCCTGTTGGGGTACCCTGGTAAACCGCATCGGTACCACCCTGTAAAACACCGTCGGCATCCGGGCTAAGGAAAATATTAACAGGCGAGTAACCACTAATTTGCCCGTTTGGTGTACGTACACCCAGCAAGGCCTGGTCATATATAATACTTGCGTATAACCTCGGATCGCGGTTAGTATAGGGATTAGTTGGATCATAACCCGAAGTAGGATCGGTTATAGCTTTACCGTTTGCCATTGGGAAAGCATCTACCATACCCTGGTAAGGAAATGCCCCGTTAGCACCTGTGCGTGAAGGTGGCTGAAACAAGCCCTCAAGTATAGTATTGGAACTTGGCTCCATTAACTGAAATATATATTCAGTATTAACCCTTTGCGGAAACAGGTACTGAAAAGCGCTTATGTTCCCATATCCTGATATAAACGAGGTATTGGAAGACAAGCTATATGCACCCAAACCATAAACCTTTGCAGCAGCATCCCTGGCAGCCGTCCAGCGTGTTGCCGAATAATTTCCATAGCCCACTAATAACAGTTGCTGCGCACTGGCTATATCCATAGGTGCCTTGTTCCCATTAGGGCCGGGTACACCGGGGGCTTTGTTAAATAACGGACTGGCAGCATACAGCAACACCCTTGCTTCTAAGGCGTAGCATGCACCTGCCGAAGCCCGGCCGTAATTAAGGCCGGATTGCACGGTTGGTAATACAGCAGCCGCCGAATCACATTGCGAGGTTATATAATCAACAGTTTGTTCAAAAGTGCTGCGCACTTCGGGTATTTTTTGGGTGTAATCGTAAATATTGTTACCAACTATTGGCACACCGCCATAGTGCTCTAACAGTATAAAATAATACCAGGCCCTCAAAAACTGCCCTTCGGCTTTCATTTGTGTTTTATTGACAGCCTTAATAGGTACAATAGGAAGGTTTTTAAATAGCTGGTTTACCGCCCTTATATAATAATAGCAGGTATCAAAAGCATCGTGCCCAACATTACCGGCATTTACCGAACCAATTGCAAAAGATAACGCATCTGTTGAAAAGGTGTGCGACATTTCCGATTCATCGCAGGCTGCATCTAAACCACCGCAAGGGGTAACAACAAGGGTTGTAGGGCTTTGATAGGCAAACCTTGCCGGGTTTACAGCAAAGCCAACGTTGCTGTAAATATTTGCCAGGAAACCTTCGGCATTCGCACTATCCGAAAATACGGTAGTTTGCGAGAGGTTTGTTGTACTGGTTGCACCCAAAAAACCATCCTTTTTACATGACGACACAACGAACATCACGAAGCAGGAAAGAATTAAAGTAATAACAGGAAGGTAAAATTTTCTCATATCTGGTTTTTTAATAAATATAAAACAGCGTTGACTTTTGTAACAACAAAAACTATGTTAGTATAACCTTAACCGGTGCATAATACACCATTAAGACTATTGCATTAAATGTATTCGGTTGTATATAATATTATAATTGGTTATTAATAGATTTTTGAATCTGATACTAATGTAGAATTTAAAAAACGGTTTAGCAAATTTATTTTAAAAAAAATTTACACTAAATAAAATACCGCATTTATATATAAAACATCTGCACAAGCACCTTTAACAAGCATAACATCTATATTTTACTAATAATGTACAAACATTAGTACATTATTAGTATTTTGTAATTATTATAACAGTTTTGTTACAATACTGTAAACAGCCTATTTTATCTTATTGAAAAAACGGCTAAAAAAAAGCATTTGATAATTTATTGAATTACCCCAATACTGCCAGGTATGCCCACCGGGGCGGCTGGTAAAATCGTGCGGTATTTTTTCGTCCAATAATTTTTGATTCAAATCATTATTTACTTTAAAAAAGAAATCATCTGAGCCGCAATCAAATGTGATAGCCAATGCGCCGGGTTTTAACAAATTGGTTAAATTAATAACACTGTATGCTGCCCACCTATCGGGATAATCACTTAATTTACCAAGCCTTTTGGCTATATCCCAGTTATCAGCAAAGGGGCGTAAATCAACCCCGCCGCTCATGCTGCCGCAAGCGCCAAAAACATCCTGGTGCCTGAATGCCAGGAACAATGCCCCGTGGCCGCCCATGCT
>Ga0302309_10000787_pt1 | contig 33103 bp, 32 predicted proteins | sample III_Palsa_N1_1_FD_200453 | JGI IMG/M metagenome (GOLD analysis project Ga0302309, IMG submission 200453) | Peat permafrost microbial communities from Stordalen Mire near Abisko, Sweden - III_Palsa_N1_1 | ecosystem: Environmental > Terrestrial > Soil > Palsa > Peat permafrost | place: Sweden... | reverse complement strand
TTTGTCGCTGGGATAGGACTTTACATTGAAGCTCGTTCCCAGCACCTTTATATCGATGCGCCGGGTATGGATAATGAAAGGCCTGGCGGGGTTGTGGGCGACGTCGAAAAAGGCTTCACCGGTAAGGTTGACCTCGCGGCTGGCAGAAGCGCCGGAACCTTTATTAGACTCGCCGAAGTCTTTATTATAGGTTATGCGGCTGCCGGCGTTTAGCCAGACACGGGTGCCGTCGGGCAAGTAGAGATTGGTGCGACTGCCGTTGCGGGTGACGACTTCGCTGACCTGGGCGGTTGCAGCGGATACTTTGCCGGAGGCGGCGGGAGACCGATAGAGGAGCAGACCAGTAATCGCGGCGGCGGCAAGCGCCGATCCGATTATGGTGATCAGGCGGCGGTTTCTTTTGGGGGGCGCTTTTTGCCCGCCAGGATCATTGGTGCCATAGTCGATGGAAAGCGCGGCCATGCGATCCAGGTGACGGGAGAAGGCTTCCTCCGCCCTTTTTTGTTCGTCGGGATCGCTTTGACGCCAGAGGCCCGTGATGGTTTGGAGGGGATAGTGCAGGTCGGGGTTGTTGCGCAGCAAATGACCGAGCTCTTTGAGCTCCTGTTCGGTGGCTTCGCCGGCAAGCATTTTGGCGACTAATTGCCAGGTATATTCTTTTTGTTCTTGTCCCATTTCTCTGGTTACGGGTCTATAGACAGGTAAACCAGGAAAAAACCCCCAAAGGAATTTTAAGAAAATTTTAATAATTGCCGACTAAAACGATTTAACAAGACTTGACAGGAATGGGAAGGGTTCTTTTTATATCGAAATCCACTGCGTTGCCCAGCTTATGCAAAGCGATGGCCAATTGGTTCTCTACCGTTTTTACGGAGATGCCGAGGATCTCGGCTACTTCTTTGTATTTGAGCCCGTCTTCTTTTACCAGTTTGAAGATGACCTTACATTTTGGCGGGAGCTGATCGACGGCTTTTCGGAGCAGGGCCATCATATCGGCGGTTATGAGTAGTTGTTCGGGGTCAAGGTGAACGCTGATCAGTTCGGCGTGCTGGAAGTAGTCGATGGCGTTGGTGGGTTTGCGTTTTTCTTTTTCCAGATAGTTGAGTGCGATATGGCGGGTGGCTACATAAAGGTAGAGCTTCAGGTTATCGACCTTGTCGAGCTCTTTTCGTTTTTCCCACACTTTTATAAATACATCGGATACGATCTCTTCGGCAGGTTCTTTTGTTTTTACGAGGGCCCGGGCAAATGGATACAAATAGGGATATAGTGCCGTAAAAAGCAGCTTATACGCCTGCTGGTCGTCGTAATGCGCGATCCGCTGCTGTAAATATTGAATTTGCTCGGCAGTTATCATATTGGCAAGACAATGTTATGCGAATATACTGACTTCAAAGATTTGACAGTTTGTTTTGCTAAAATGCTGCCTGAGGGCTGATAACACATTGGATTTCCGGTGAAACTGATTTTTCGCTAATTTTGCACCGCTGTTGGGACACCCTGGTGTCTCAATCAGTCAGGACCCTTAGCTCAGTTGGTTAGAGCAGCTGACTCATAATCAGCGGGTCGTTGGTTCAAATCCGACAGGGTCCACTGGAAATCAAGCACTTAGGAGCAGTTTGCGACTAAGTGCTTTTTCATTTGATACATGATTTGATACATGTTTTTAAAGCTGATTTTGGTGGAAAAATTTCAGATTTTTTTGTCGGCCTCCTTCTCTTTCGGCTATTTCTTACCTTACAATGCAACTTCTTAAACGTTAGCCTTATCAATGACCCGCCAAAAGAAGATAAGCTTCTCTGCAAAATGGCTTTCCATCCGCCACTACCTTAACGAAGTTTCGGTGGAAGGACAAAGGACGGATTCTACTCAACGAAGATTGGGCAATTACGACAAGTACGTAGCCCAGGTTATTCGGGCGGGCAATTGCATTACCTTCCTCCGGGAATCCTACCCGATTGGCGTCAAATCTTTCTGGAACATCAATCATTTTGAAAAATTCGCCAAGTCCGTATTTTGGACTTTCAACAAGAGCTTCCTCTTAAAACTTCTCGACCAGGTAGATACTGAAAAGCCCTTGGTTCTGTATCGATGTCGGGAACTCCTCCAGGAATATCCCGTTGCCTACCCTGATCCGATGCCAGAGGATGCGGACGACGAGTTACAAGTTTGCTACTTGAAAAGCTCCAACCTTAAAATAGACGTCAGGTTCCATTCCCTTTATTCCCTCGACGAGCAAAACAGAAAGACCTTTTTAGAGGCGGTTGAAAAAAGAATTGCTGCCCTCTCTCCCTCCCCTTCGGCCACTTCTGATTCCGCCGCTGTCGATGATCCGGCTGTCAAACCGGAACCGCCTGCGCCGATTTCGTTCCTTAGTCTGGTCCGCCCTATCAACGGTAGCACAGACGAAACTATACAATTCATCACCGACCAGGTCAAACTAGCGGGATTCCCTTTTGCGCTTTTTTCGAAGGTTGACCGTCTTCCCAACGGCAAAAACCGCTACGGACTCAACGGAGCAATGGCCGCTATGGTCAGGTTCTTTTATGACCGGAACTACTTTAATAAGGAGTACGAATTTGTCGATGTGTTCACATCCTACCTCCATTTTACCGGCAACAGCGTCGGCAAACTCCCGACTTTTTTGGAAAATTATCAGGAAGACGGACATTTCCAGAAATATTTTGATAAACTCAAGGACCTGAAAATTAGTAAGCTCTCCTAACAAATTAGGCATGTCTTTTACTCCCGCCTGATCCGCCTGATTATCGCTCGGATTCCCCCGTAATTGCAGTCAGTTGGACACTACAAAACACTACTGATATGCAAACGAATAATCCTTTTGACCTGATCCTTTCTAAACTGGATCAATTGCAAACCATCGTCAATGGACTGGCGGAGAACACCCAAAAAACCACTTCTCCTGCCGTTCCCTCTCCTGAAAGGCTGCTCGACCTGGCGGAGGCCGCCCAGGTAGTCAGGCGCCCCGTCGGTACTGTACGATATTATATTCATAACCGTGGGCTTCCAGCAACCAAGATTGGCAAGGGGTATTTGGTCAAAATGGGTGAGCTTCTAGCCTGGGTAGAAGAATTCAACAAGGCAGGGGAAAAGGTTGGCCCCGTCGATCGGATGCGTGAAAATCGAAAACGGTATAAGAAGACCTAACCGCGCAAAATGTCATGCAAATCCCTATTTCGAACTTTTTTCCTTTCAACCGCACACTTGTTATGAATTTTAATAAACAATCCTACCAGGAAGCCAGACGAATCGATTTGGTGGAGTACCTGGCACACTTGGGGCATCATCCCCGGTATATTCGCGGGTCTAAGTATTGGTACATTTCTCCACTCCGGGAAGAAAACACGCCTTCTTTTAAAGTGGATAAGGCCTTAAACCTTTGGTACGATCACGGAATAGGCAATGGCGGCAATTTCATCGACTTTGGAATTCTCTATCACCATTGTACCGTCCTGGAACTACTGGAACGGCTTTCCCATTCAAAGACCGATCCCCTTTTTTCGCGTCAACCACCTGTGGCTTTGGGGCTGGCTGGGGCGGGTGAAAAAGAAAAGTCATCCGGTGGTAAGATCGTGATCCTGGATGCACGCCCCCTAGCGGCGCAACCGCTGATCGATTACCTCCGAAGCAGGAAGATCCCAGTGGAAATTGCCGCGCGATCCTGCAAGGAGGTGGATTTCTCCCTGCACGGCAAGCAGCAAACCGTTATCGGCTTTGCCAACCGATCCGGTGGGTATGAGCTGCGGAGCGAACATTTCAAGGGTAGCAGTTCCCCCAAAGACATTACTTTTTTTGACAACCGTACCGAAGATATAGCCGTATTCGAAGGTTTTTTTAATTACCTGTCTTTCCAGACGATCAACCGGAACGGGCAAGCTCCCTTAACCAATTGCCTTGTCTTGAACTCCCTAGCCTTTCTGGAAAAGAGCCGCCCATTGATGGAGCAATATAGCCGGATTCATCTTATCCTGGACCGGGATCCTGCTGGCAGGAACTTCACGGCCAAAGCCCTGGAATGGGATCGTGACAGGTACATTGACCGAAGTGATTTCTACGAGGGTCGAAAAGACTTGAACGAATGGCTCATCCATCAAATTCCCCAAGCCCCCAGGCAAAACCAAGGTCGAAGACCAGGGAGGTCTATTTAGATGAAGGACCCAAACAGACACAATTTTTCCTAATAATATAATACCAGAATTATGGCAGACTTGAAAAGAAGAACCCTGCAATTGAGCAGCGGAAAGCAAATTAAACTCTTTGGTAACAGTGTAGCGATCAGCAAGACGCTGGAGATTGGAGAAGGGTACGCCCCGAACATTTTGTCCTTGATCGAGGAACAATCCGAAGCTAAAACTTCCGGTGGTTTGTCCAACCCGCATAAGTTGACCGTGGACGAACTGATGGAATTGGCCGATTTCAATATCCAATTATGGATGGATTTGAAGGCGGGACTTCGCCGGTACGGACAAGTTGAACTTAGGATTTTTGGTCAGGATGCGGCAAAGACTCCCGCTACCGGCCAGGAAAAGCCGGATACCGGCCGGAAGCGGAAAAACCCCGAGAAGGAAAGCCTATAGGATAGGAAGGTTTCTCGGGGTTTTAGGGCAAGCGGTGTTGTTGTCGAACAACAATACCCCCGACAACAACGCTTGCTTTTTGCTCCCGTTGGTCGCAAAAAGAGACCGGCCAATGGCCGGTAAAAAACAGCCAATAAAACAACCGTTATGACAACACTCAAAGAAAGAAAAAAGAGGGCGGGCCGGCCGGCCAAAACCGTCAAAAAAGACGTACGAGCCGCCGTGAGATTCACCCGTCCTGAGTACTTTATCCTGAAAGAAAAGGCAGCCAAAGCCGGGATGACGCCCTCCTCTTACATCCGGCAAATCGCTATTCACGCCCTGGTCAGCCCCCGGCTAACGGACGAAGAAAGGCATTTTGTCCGGCAATTGATCGGGATGGCGAACAACCTTAACCAGCTTGCAAAAAGCTGCCACCAGGAAGGCGCATTCAAGGCTATGAGGTATTTTCGGGGTTTTCTGGAACAGTTGGACGCCCTGCTGAAAAAACTGCAAGCGTGATCAGTAAGATATTAAAAGCTAATTCCTTTTACCATACTGCCAGGTATGTTTTGCAAAAAGAGGGAGCGCAAGTATTAGTTGTCGAGGGGGTGAGAGGCCACAACTTTAAACTGATGGCGGGAGATTTTGCCACCCAACAGCAGATGCGTCCCGATAAAGAAACGGCGGGAGCGCACTTTATTCTAAGTTTTCATCCGGACGAAAAACCTTCGGATGAACTGATGAAAACATTGGCACAGGAATATCTAAACCGGTTGGGCATCGTCAATACCCAATTTGCCGTCGTCAAGCATACAGACAAAAAGCATCTGCATATGCATATCCTTGCCAATATGGTGGACAATGATGGAAAGGCCATTTCCGATAGCTGGATCGGCCTGCGGGGTAAGAAAATTGCCCAACAGTTGACCCAAGAATATAAGCTTATTCCCGCTTTAGAAAAGAAGTTAAAGCCGGAGCATTTGGAGGCGCTAAATGAGGCGGAAGCCGTTAAATACCAAATTTACGAGGCCATTGCCGAAAGTGTTCCGCTTTGCAGGACATTCGAGGAATTGCAGGTCCGCCTTTTGAAGCAAGGAATAGAAACGCAATACAAGTACAAGGGCAAGACCGATGAAATACAGGGGATCAGTTTTAAAAAAGGAGAACTTTATTTTAAGGGCAGCGAGATTGACCGTAAATTTTCCTATTCCAACCTTAAAATGGTGCTGGATATGCAGCAGCGCGAAGAACTGTCAAACCAGATAAAAGCGCCAAGCCGGCCTGTGCCTGCCCAGCTATCTCCGCGCCAGAAAAAGATAATTACCCGGTCGGCATTCTCAGCCCAATCAGGTCCTCAAAGTCACTCTTCCGGAAACATCCTTGGAAAATTAGTTGAAGAGCTATTAAAACCTGTACATAGCGACGGCGGATCTGCACCCTATGAGCTTTCCCAGGAAGCAGAGATAAGGAGGCGGAAAAAGAAAAAACGGCCATCCCTCTAATTTATTAAAGAATAAACGTCGAATATGATTGAGCAGAACGATAATGCGAAAGAAATCCTTATGGATACGGTGATTGCCAAAATAGACCGGCAAGACGAAAAATCCCAGGATCAGGATAAAAGGATCGCCGTCGTCGAATATGGACTCGGCGAAACCGCCCACCTTGCCAGCGATATACAGGAAATAAAGGCCGACGTCCGGTCCATATCGGATAACGGAAAACAAGTAAAATTCACCGAGGGAAGGCTCCAAGAACTAAATAGGCGGCTAGATAGCATCCTGGTTTTTCTTAGCAAACCGCTGCAATCCGAGGTCCGACACCATCATCATTTCCCGGCCATTGCCTGGGCGACGGCGGGTTTCTTCCTGGCCCTGTGCCTTGCTTCGACCGGCTGGTTCATGGCCGGTCAAAGAACGGAGCAGTTTAAAGCCAATGACTTCAAGTATAGGTATTTAAAGGTTTTCGTGGATTCTGCCGCAACCGTGTACCTTTTCAGTCTTGACAGCGGCTATGCCGCGAATCCTGACGGCTTCCAAAATATCGTGGTTACCCGGGAGCGGCTAAAGCAACGCCGGCTGGAATTATTGTATCAGATTCACAACTTGGATAGCCAATTCGAAGGAGGGCAGTATAAGGCGGGTGAAAAGAAAAAGAGCCAAAAGTAGTGGGCGTAGCCACAAGTTGCCGCAGCCGATGAGCAGGGGAACAAAGCCCGACTCCCTGAGCCGTTTTACGGGTTTAGACTATTCATGTGACAAACAAGCTTCCCTATATCCCCAACGCTGTTCTCGTTCGCCCTGGTCCAACCAGTCCTTGATAGGCTGGTAAGATACATGTTCGGGAACATCAAAAGCCATTAGATGTTTGTCTTCTCCGCGTCGCCATATACATCCGAATTGCTCCAGGTCCTTTTCAATATTCTTGATCTGTCGCCTCTTAAAAACGATCATCTGAATGACATTGCGTTCGGAGCTTTCAATGATCTCCTTAAAATAGAGAACGCCTTCCCGTTTGCTAACACTGATGAGGTCATATAAGGCGATCTTCGAAGCATGGATCGGAATGCTTTTTATTCTATAATAGTTGCCTTCCCTTGTTGCCATCGCCGTTTCGCCGCGGATAACCCCCTCGTCATCCTTATAGGGCAATATGAGTTTACCATCAAGCATGTTGATATTTCCATTTACCGGGTAGAAATAATTATTCGCCTTTGGGCAAAAGGGTTAGCTTCAGCCGTGAAGTTTTTTATTTCTGTTTTGGAGCAGTCCTGCGAACGGTATAAATGTTAATGCTTTGAAGCTGCGGATTGGCTTCGATGAGCTTCTTTTCAATCTTTCCGCTGGGTTTTAAGAAGGTCACCATTTGCAAATCGCCTCTTTTGAGCGCTCGGATTATGCCGGCTTTAAGGTCGCGATCACCCAGTTCCCGAATGGGATACCGATTTAAAATACCACTGAAATCATAGCCGCTATAGGTCCGAAATTTCACGATCCTATAATTGCCATCCAGTTTTTTTTCGCCGAAGTTGAGTTTGATCCAGGCAGTATAGTTATCACCGTCTGCCGGCGCTATCTCCTTAAAAACCGCTCTCCCTCGCAGAAGATTAAAAGCTTCCCTGGCGTTGATTCGCGTGTCTTTGGTCATATAAAATACGTGAGTCTTGTTATTTTCCGGATCATCGGGAAAATGCAGCGTCGCTTGATATTTTTCCAAAAAATAGGCTTCTTTGTCGGGGGCCTTACGAAAATATAGTTTGGCTTGCAAAATGGTTTCATCCTCAAAACCCAATTCTGTCGAAAGGTCGAAGAGCGAACGGCATCCGGAAATGTTTTCCAAAAAGGTCTCCTCAAGGACCAAATTTGGCCCGAATCCCAGCGACTGTAGGTCTTCTTGTAATTGCAATATTGCTATGTTGGACATAATCTTTATTTTAAAAGTGGTTGAAAATGCATGTAAAATTGCCGGTACTTTCTGCCAAACGGATCTACCCTTCCTTCATTTGTTTTCATAGGTGGCAGATTTCCCGGCAACAGTTATTTGCTACTATGATCACTTGTCAAGGGTGATAATGAGCTTTTCATTCTCCAATTGGATAAGGACCTGGCCACCTTCTTCAAAGCCCAACTGCCGTAGCCACTGGCCTTGTAAGCGGATCAATGGAATACTTCGGACGGGCACACTATTTAATCCGGGCGCGCTTGGGGTATACACGGAATACCCTGTTGAATAAATCTTAAGTTTGCGGATTGTCTGTTCCATAAGTTCAAATTTTGTCTTTTATTGATGCAATGAAAGGTCCTGCCGGGCCATGCAATCGATCAATACATGGAAATAATCGCAGATGATAACCAAGTGCGAAGGAGTTACATTCAGCCGGCCGGCCTCCAATTTTTTCAGTTGGGCAATGGGGATTTTGGTGGCTTCCGCCACCTGTTCGATAGTTAATCCGTGATAATCCCGTAGAGTTTTGAGGTTCTTCCCAATGAGTTTCCGGAGCACTCTTGCGCGCTCGTTACGGTGCTGTTGGCGGCTCATATTGATGAAAATGGGATACCTTTCCTTTCGCCGGTGGCGGAAAAAGAATCTGAACTCTTGGGACAGGAGATATCCCAGGGGGTGAAGAAAACAGCCAATGATTGGACGCGATCGCGCCCTGGCCAGGGCAAAAGGACGCCTCGGCTGTTGGTCAGAATACAGCAGCATGACACTTACATTTTAGGTTTAAAAAATGTAAGTCCAGATGTAAGAGAAGGGCCGAAGAAAGGGAAATAAAGGGCGGGCCCCGTCTTACCGCGTAGAGGCACCGCGAAGAGCCCGAAGCCGATAAGCTGATAGAGGCCCACCCTATAAGTTATAGAATGGGCTGTCACTATCATCTTGGCTTCTTGAAAATTCGCGGTTTTCTACGCCAGACTTATAGTGCGTCCTAATTTCGACAATAGAAGGACTGCAAGAATAAATTAAATATTTACTACAATACAAAAATAAGGGAAATATCAATTTGACATACAATTGTATGTCAAATTATTTTTGGAAATATATCAGCTTTCATGTACTATGAGTGGACAAACAAAAGCTGAAAAACAAGCTATAAAGCTTCGTTATGCGACGGCATTATACAAGGCATTTAAAAAAAGCTCTTTTAAAAGCTTTAGACAGATGGCTGAATCCGGCGACATGGAACCATCCCACATTCAAAAGATCTCCGTCGGCAAAGTCAATGTAACACTAACTGTCAATGTTGCGATTGCAAATGCCTTGGGTATCACTTATTCTGAATTGGCTGAATATTTTGATGGTGTCACGGAAAAGGATACCAAAGAATTCCTCGAATATTTAGCGAAACAGAAATCGATCCGGGGAAACAAAAAATCATAGACAGCTTTTTGAAACTTTTAGAAATGCCTGGCCGTCAGCGAGTGGCAACACCCAGAATCCGATCCTCCCTTCCGGTTAAATCCGTCCGGCTGGGGGTGGGTCAACATGGAACAGAATCTACATGGAGCGAGGGCTATATCATGGAATAAAATGCAACATTCAAGAAGGCCTCACTACCCCGTGCTCACATACCGGGCTTCAGAGACTACCACAAATTAATCATCGGCAATCATTAAACAATTTTGCCAGGAAATCACTCCATTTGGGTTGGCTGTCAGGTACAATCCAATTCCTGAAGTTCCTTCAAGAAGACCGTATTTTTTAATCCAGATTTTATTTACAAGGTCATAATAATTATAGTCGCCCGGTGAATGGTAGTTGCCTATATACAAACTCTTTTTAAGCCAATAAATGGAGGATTCCTTAAATACTGCCATTTTTGTCTCCAAATAAAAGTAGTCGAAGATCGACGCAATCCCAGCTGTTCCATGACAAAGGCATGCGTCGTAGACGTGATTGGTGGACATGTCTATCCTGGTGCTGTTGAATTTCATTATTTCGATTATATCCATCTTAAGACCATCATCATTCAAATATTTTCCTGCTTTCCAAAGGGCGACACAAATTCCAAGGTCTCCGTAACACCAGGCAAACCGAGATGGGAAGACCTCTTCTACCTGTCGGTCAACGTCAATAAATGATCCAAAATAACAGTTGTTTACATCGGGATCAAGTTTAGACCACCTGAAAAATGATATCAGTCCTTGAATCAGTATGTCAGTATTTTCTTTGCAAATACTCCTCTCTCCAATTTGCACCAACAAAATTAGCAAGGATGCCATGCCATGAGAAAGTCCAAGATTAAATCTTTCAGCTTTTTCATTCTTTAACAGGTCGAAACCCTGCCAAACTATGAACTTTGGATTACTAAAAATTGATGCCTTCTCGTTTAATATCCGCAGAAATTCCTTGAGGTACGTATTTTTTTCGATCCGTTTAGATAAAAAATAATGTACAGCGCCAGCCGCCCCATATAAAAAGTCGAAGTTTTCTCTATTCATCTCTGCAATCATCCATTCGAAAATAACTTCGTCCACATCCTTAAGAATGTCCTTTGTGTCTATTTCCACGAAATCATTTCTATCAAGATGTTCGATCAGCCAACCTATGCCAGCAAGGCCATCGCTATAAGCAACAGACGAAATATCAGCTATATTTTCAAATATATCTTCTAAAATTTCAGCACCCACAGATGAATGTTCCCTGGAGTCTATTGCTCGCCCATAATAAAATAAAAACAAGCAAATGCCCGCTTTTCCTGACAATAAACCTAAATCGGTTCTCCGCCAATTTTCGAGCAGTTCTGCTGATATTCGCTCTAAAGAGTTGTCAATTGTCACTTTAAGATCGCCGCCTTCCATTTGATGTATTTTTTTACTAATAAAATAAAATTTCAAGCTTAGCAAAGACATCCATCCCATCCGCTACTAGGACTATCCAAGTAGTCCATTAAAACAAGACCGGTGCCGCAAATACCCGACAGAAAGCCGAAATCGTTAACAGATGCACTTTGGCCTGGGAAGCATTTATTGATTGAAAGACCATTTCCGTTCAGAAATCCTTTTATGGTGAGTTCAATTAAAGAATTAGCTCTTTCTAAATAAACGGGGTTTCGATCGCGCAAAAAGAGGCGTTTGTATTTATGCGCTGCGCCGGCTGACCCCAGATAGAGAGATGTGTCAAGGGCCTCCGTTTCAAAGACGGCAAAATTCCAATCGGGTTTGAAAAAAAGCTCGTATACTTCGGCTCGACTTTTTTTATCGTCATTTGAGACTCGAACTTTTGAGATTGTCTGTAAAATTGGCAAGAGCAAATTAAGGTAGACTAATTTGAGCCGCAAATTAGCAGCTTTTACCTGGTCAATCAGTAGAACGCTTAGCTTTTCCATAAAGCCTATCAACACACTAACATATTCTTCTGTTAGCAAAGAAACAGTAGAGTCGAAATGGGCAATATTTCGCAGACGATTGAGGCTATTTGTTAATGCCGTGAGATCGTAGGCCAACTCTAGTCTGATAATATTCAACCTTATGTTATCATCGTATGGCATTAATGCCAAAGTGTCCCACCTCATTCTAAATTCTTCGGCAACCTTAAAGCCTTTCAATGTTTTGAGGAACTGGTTTAGGTATCCAAATGATTGTCGATCAGGCAATCTATTGGCCGCATATACAATTCCTGCTGGGGATCCATTCCAATACCCGTAATTTCCCTTCATTAAACTTCTTAAAGACCCGATATATATATTTTTGTCAATATCTGAAAAGAAGGTTTTCGAATTAATTACGATAACCCTATTTCTCTTATAAAAATCGAACATCCATGCAATACCCAAATATCCGGAACTCATTGACGCATTTAATTCAGTAGTCGATAAGTTCTGAGAAATTTGTTGAATTAGCTTCTGACAGTATTTAAGATATCTACCTTCTTTGGTAAGCTTATAAAACTGATAATAGAATAGGCTTATTCCCGAAACTCCGTCGCCAAGACTTAGATCGTTAAGGTCAGCTCCGGCGAGAACCTGCTCTATTTTAACAAGAACGTTGTATGCCTCTATTTTTGCTTGCATTCCAGAATCTTGATTAGATTTTCAGATGGATTCTCTAGATCGAATATCCTGAATCGCTGCTCTATGTCACTCCATCCAGCACGCTGCCACGCTAAATAGGGATATATAGCGTAGCATGAATGTGTGCTTTGAAATTGCGCGTAATATCGATCCACCGGCCATTCACATTTTTCGATTATTTCAATTAGCTCATCGTAGAAATTGCCATTGATAGCAATTGCATGGGTCATGAGCATGTTTGAAATTCGAATTACGTTATCCGATACCTTAATTGGATTCCCTAATTCGTTTCCGCCAAAATATAGTAATGACCAGTCGTCTGGGATTTCACCGCACATTCCCGCGAACCGTTGTTGGACGCCCGACACAAATTGGACATCGTCCTCCAATATTAATATTTTAGAGAGTTTTCTCTTCCTCGCATCCTTGATAATTTTAAGATGTGATAAAAGACATCCTACTGTTCCTGAAAGTTTTTCCTTGAAATTAAAATTTGCCTTGTCTATACCCAGCGTGCCAACGACCTTGACCGATTTTGGTATGCCCGAAACAGCATTGAACTTGAACACACCGTCGATTTGATGCTTTTTAAATTCAATTTGACACTCTTCCCACCGATCTTCTCTTGACTTTAGATTGATACAGTAGATTTGATCGAAATAAGATTGAAGGTCCATAAGGAAGTTTTAAAAGCTTGATTGGGTTTGCTCACACGGATACATTGTTTTAATATAAAATACACCATCATAAATATTTGTCCACAGAGCCTTGATATTCGCATGATCAGGGTTACACATATTAAAAGCAGTTGCCCGCGAGGAATATTGTGAATATTTTCTAAAATCAACAAACGCATAATCCAACTTCTCATCGATCCAATTTTCGAATCCGAATTTACTAGGTTCCGGTAGTTGGTATTGCTGCTGAAAAACGCGCCCGCTTCGGCCTTTCCGAGAAGCCATCGCTAGACAATAAATGTCATTACCGTTTACAATCTGCGTTAGATATTCCCCCATCGATCGATAAATTCCAAATTGCTTTTCGAAACCTTTGCTGGAATTTTTTTCAATATGGGCATTCGCGGACCAAATTATTACTTTCGAGTTCCGATACTTATTATTCAAAAGCCAGCCAATATTCGATGCCATTTGCCTTTCTCGAATTTCCATGGCGCTATCTGGATAGCTATCAATAATAGCCACTTCTTGTGCATGCGCCAATAACGTCCTGATCGCCGGTATCCAAAAACTGTTAGGTTGGTACTCAGCGAAAAAGGACACAGCTTTACTCAAGAGTTTCTCTAGATCTACTAAAGACGGCCCGGATAGTTTTTGCGAACTACGTATTGAATACAGAACAGTGTCGATGATTTTTGATTCATTTGTGTCCAAGGCAATTGAAATACTTTCCAGTCGCTGTTTTAGTTGCTCTTTAAAAGATTCGGCGGAGTATTTTCCATTGAATTCTACGTCAAATCCTGACACCGAAATTGGATTATTTTGATCTTTGCATTGCTTTATGTACAGCAAGATTGGTTCGAACTGTTTGCAATATGTCCAGACCGGGTAAATATTGTCAGATAAGAACTCTTCTTCATCGGTTACGCCAACATCGCTATCAGACATTGACCGGTTTAGTCCGTAGAAGTCCGACTCAAAAAATAAGGTATTAAAACCAAGCTTCGTGTGTAAATATTTGATTAACCTTATTTTGGCAAGTATTGAGGCGGCGTCGCCGTGGTCTTGTTCGCCAAGCATCACGATGCCCGAATGTCCTATTGAGTTTCCAATAACACTTAAGTCAGTAAAACTCGTATCGTCCGGATTTATAGACCTGATTGCCTTTACATTTTTGATTACATACTCTTTTATTGGAATCACATATTTGTGACCTTTATTCAGGGCCATAAAAAATAAACCCGTCAGCGCAATTAAAAGTTGCTTTACTTGCATGAAAATTTATTTTCAATAAAAGAATATGATATTGTTGCGATCGAATAATGTCCGCCTTATCATTTAAGCATTTTTAATTCGGACATTCATTTTTATACGCCACTAACTGGAGCTTTGAAAAAATCAACCTAAATTAGCCAAAAAAGATTTACAAAATAAATATATTTGAATGACCTCGATACGGTCGTCAAATCTCTTGGCACCGATTTTGTGAATTTCTTAAACACCTATTCTAATGAAAGATGCCGTCCTTCAAAGCAAACTTCAAGCATTCGAACATTTTTTGATTCGCATTCCGAGCTTTCCCGCTAATAAGATTGATGAACTGCGTAATTGCAAGGACCTTAAATTGTTATTAAGAAACTATTTTGAACACTCTGAATTCAATCTAGCAGTACAAATAGCATCACCTATATTGCATCAGGAAGCAAATAAACTTTTCTTGACCGGCAATTATGATTCTAGGGATGCGACCAAAGTATTTAAAAGCCTATTAAAATACTTTATCCGAATGGCAACAAGAAGCACACCTTTTGGCGTATTTGCCGGTGTGTCGATAGGCTCTATCTCAGATAATACAAATCTTACTCCTGAAACTTTTCTCGAAGCAGAAGGCCACTTTAGAATAGACGCCCAATATTCATGCGAACTAGGCGAGATCGTAGCCGGCGACGCTGTATTAAGTAACTATCTAAAATATTACACTAATAACACTCTCTATAAGATACATGACCAGTTCCGGTACGTTAAATCCACAAAGATGAACGGATATAGAGATTACAAATTGTCATCTGTTCAATTAACCACTGTTCTAAAGAGTATAATCAAAATAGCAACTAATGGAAAAGATAAACCGTTGCTCATTGACTACCTGGTCGGCTTAGGCATCGCCCGTCAAGATGCAACAGGATTTGTTGATGAACTCATTTCCGAAAAAATCTTGACGAGCGAATTGGACCCGAAACTCACTGGAGATAATATGCATGTAGAACAAATCCGAATGCTTTCTGACCTACTATCCCGTTCACATTTGGACGACCGCCAATATATTTTGGAAATCGTTGAAAAGTTCCGTATTCTACAGCAAAGTCTCGACCGTCTGAACAATCTATCGATAAAACTTGTCGAGCAAAACTGGATTAGGCAACTCCAGGACGACGCCTTGAAGATTATTCCGAATTATAATGGCAAAAACGTACTTCAAGTTGATCTTAGGCGAAAATTTAAATCTGTTGTGCTGGATAGAAAAATCATCTCTGCAGTGGCGGAGGGGATTGAAATAATGTCAAGGTTTACCGTCCGAATGAAGGACGACGAAATTGCGAATTTCAAAAAGGCATTTCTGGAGAGATTTGAGTCGCAAGAAGTTCCACTGACAATTGCCTTGGACCCTGAATCAGGCATTGGCTTTCCACCACGGCCAGCCTCTCAAAACATTACTGGACAATTTTTAGATGACATCATTATTCCCGATCGACATTTTAGTGATGAACCACCCAATTGGCACAACTCGCTTCACACGTTTTGGTATGATACCATAACAGCCGCAAATTTTTCTAAGATGTATGAAGTAAATTTGCAAGAGGTTGACATTAGTAGATTTCCTCCAACTTTGGACAAGTTACCAATTACTATTTCAGTGATGCTAAGCTTACTTGACGCATCTGAAAGGCTTATTTCTTTAAATTCCATCTCTGGCAGCAGCGCTTTGAACATCCAATCGAGGTTTTCAATGGTGGAAAAAGGAATGATTCCGTTTTTAAAAACAATTTCTGACACAGAAGCGGAAAAATTTAGCGGAGCCGTCATCGCAGAAATAATTCATTTACCGCTCGACCGTCTTGGCAATGTTACGCTTAGGCCTGTTATTAGAGAGTACGAAATACCGTTAGTTTCACAGTCGAGCGTCCAGCCCGACCATCAGATTCGTATCGACGATATCATGATCTCCGTAAAACATAACAGGCTCGTGCTAAGGTCGAAATCATTAAAAAAGGAGATTGTTCCGAGATTATCCAATGCGCACAACTATACTTCCGCCAACTTGCCTATTTATTATTTTCTTTGCAAAATGCAGACACAAGGTTTACAGCAATCTCTAAATATAGACATGGGCCTTATTGCTGGTCTTACGGATTTTATTCCACGTATCAGGCACAAGAATATTATAATTTCACCTGCGATTTGGAATTTGAAAAGAGCGGATTACGAGCATTTATTGGAATTAAAAGGCGCCGAGCTGCTGCAAAGTTTGACCCACTACAGAGAACGTTTTCACATACCAAGGTATTTTATATGTCCAGAGAATGATAACGAATTACTAATTGATTCAAGCGAAGACTTATCTGCTGAGATATTTGTTAGTATATTGAAAAAGGCGCAACTGACTAAAATAATGGAATTTCTTTTTGACACCAGAGTAGCTCCCGTACGAAATGGCGCTGATGTATTTACAAATCAAATCATACTTTCATTTAAAAACATCAGTTCTCCAGATTTGCCAATAGAAAAAGACAAATTTGAAATTCACGAAATGGCAAACTCCAAGACCCGAAAAGCTATAATAGGTGATGAATGGGCCTATTTCAAAATTTACGTCGGCTTCGCGACTGCAGATAAAATCCTAATAGAAGATATTTTTCCTCTCGCACTAAAGCTTTCTCAGCAAGGAGCAATAAAAAAATGGTTTTTTATACGCTTTAGCGATCCTGGATTTCATCTGAGAATTCGCTTTCAACTTAGCGACACTTACTTACTAGGGCAGCTAATTTCTTCTATTAACAGAAGGCTAAAAAAATATGTCATCTCAAATATGATTTCGACAATACAAATGGAAACTTATAACCGAGAAATCGAGCGTTATGGCCCAAACACAATGGAACTTGCGGAAGAACTATTTCATTATGACACTGAAATGTGTATAGAAGTAATTAAGTTAACTAATGCAATACCCAGCCCATACTTACGGTGGGCTGCTGCGATAGTTTCAATCGACAGTTATCTCAACTTGTTTGCAATCGACTTAGACACAAAACTTTCTGTATGCGTTGAGCAGGTGGACGCATTTAGCACAGAATTTGGAGCGTCAAAATCTTTGACCCAGCAGTTCGAAAAAAAATACAAGGATAACGAGTCAGATATTATATCTCTTCTCGAAAATGCGCCAAAAGACAAATTAGCGGCGAAAGTCCTTAAATCAATTGAAAAAAGAAATCGGAAAATCAAATCCCTCGTGCCGAAGATTGTTGCAAGTGGCAAGCCAATCGGAATTTTACGCCTTGTAGTTAGTTATATTCACATGGATATAAATCGGCTTTTCACATCCAAAAATCGCAGTAACGAATACTTCGCATACTATTTTTTAGAAAAGGTCTACAAAAAGAAAAAGAACAAAACATCTAGGGAGATTTTGAAAAGCAACGCAGATATCAAAGGCTAATCAATTGACATATTTGGGTTTATAGATTTTTAGTCTAAGAGTTTTCATGGATCAGCCCGACATTTTGTCGGCGTATTTAGGTAAAAACCTATATATTCAATTAAACTAAATCTTTTTTATGGAAAAAATCAAAATTACAAAGGCTCTTCGGCTTACAAAGTCAGACTTAATGAGTTTAAACTCAACAGTTAGATCCATCAAGCAGGGGCAAGTCAACAACGGTCCTTCACCGGATGTTGCGCCCACTATAACTCTTATTTTTACCAACTGTCCTACGTGTTCGCTGATTCACACGGGAAGCGGATGTTATCCCAATACGGTAAGTGCATGTACCGCCTAATTGTAAAATTATTTTCATTATTAGAGCCGAATTTGATTTATCAATTTCGGCATCTTTTTTTTAAGATTAAATAAAGTATTTACGGCATTACTGTTGTGAACATGGGAAAATATGAAAACATTTCCTTTTTGCCAGCAAACTAGTAAAGTTGGTCCTTCGATAGCGTGTCTTCAAATGTTAGGAAAGTTTTATGGAAGGCCGATCACTGATGAACAGTTAAGACAGTTGACCGATCAATCCCGGGAAGGTGTCGGAGTCATAAGCCTAAGCAAAATGGCCGAAGGATTGGGCTACCGGACCCAAGCCGTAAATTGTTTTTATGAAGAGATAGTAGAAAATCTGTCTCCGCCATGCATTATCATGTTAGCCGATTCCCAACCTGCGGTTTTATATCGAATTATGCCTGGTAAGAAATTGCTTTTGGCTGATCCAAGAAATAAACTTAGTTCCGTTTCTGAAGAGGATCTACTACATGGTTCAGATGGTTTCGGGTTAGATTTAAAAAGCAGGTATGATGTCTTATTAATTACCCTTTCTTTGGAATTTTACGAAGATAACGATGGTGTAGCTGAGAGACTTACCTGGACATCAATGTTAAAATATCTAACGAGTAGCAGACGACAGATCGTGCAAGTGTTTTTGGCATTGTTAATTAGTTCGTTGTTTCAATTGATTTTCCCACTCTTAACTCAAAGTATTGTCGACATTGGCATTAATACAAAAAACGTTAGGTTTATCACGATCATTTTAGTTGCTCAATTAATACTTGTATTTAGTCGTGCATTGGTCGATTTTATCAGAAGCCGCCTATTGCTAGCAATATCCGCTATAATGAGTTTGTCGATTTTATCCGATTTCTGGCGAAAGGTGATGAAATTACCAATGTCATATTTTGATACGCACCCGACTGGCGATACTTTACAACGGGTAAATGATAATAGGCAAGTTCAAACTTTTTTGACAGGCACTGCATTTAGCACTCTTTTTTCATTGTTTAACCTGATCATATTCTCAATTTTGCTTCTTTTTTACAGCGCCAACTTATTTATTATTTTTTGTTTTGGAAGCGTTTTATATTTTCTTTGGATTTGGCTTTTTTTAAAAGTTCGCCGTAAGATAAATTATGAAACCTTTTTGCTATCCTCAAAAAATAATACTTCTACATTGCAATTGATTCAGGGAATGCAAGAAATTAAACTTCACAACGCCGAACAACTGAAACGCTGGGAGTGGGAAAACATTCAATCCCGTGTATTAAGACTTGGCTTTAAAAGCTTATCTATCTCGCAAATTCAACAAGCGGGAGCTCTTTTTATAAATCAAGGAACAGACGCCATTGTCACTTTCCTCGTTGCCAAAGCCGTGATTGACGGCCAACTTACATTTGGATCCATGCTCGCTATTCAATATGTACTAGGTCAGGTGAATAGCCCTATCGAGCAGCTAATAGTTTTCATACAAAACGCGCAGGACGCAAAGAACAGTTTGGAACGGCTCAATGAAATAAATCAGTACCCCGGCGAGGAAGCTTCAAAACATTCACAAAAATATCGTCTACCTGAGAACAAATCTATTTCTATAAAAAATTTGTCATTTTCATACCCGGATGCCAGAAGCACTGCGGTTTTAAACGATATCTGTTTTGATGTTCCCGAAGGCAAGGTGACTGCAATTATCGGCTTGAGCGGGAGTGGCAAAACAACATTACTCAAACTCCTATTACGGTTTTATGAGAACTATGCAGGGCAAATCATAGTTGGCGAAGTCGATTTAAGAAATATCAATATAGAGTTTTGGCGTTCCCAATGCGGTGTTGTACTTCAAGACGGATTTATTTTTAATGATACGGTTCTTAAAAATATTGCTGTGGGCGTCGAGCACGCAGATATTGATCAGTTGAAAGACTCTTGCAAGAAAGCAAATATTTTGTCGTTCATCGAGACGCTTCCCAAGGGATTTGACACTAAAATTGGCGCGACCGGAGTAGGAATAAGCCAAGGGCAAAAGCAGAGAATTCTAATTGCGAGGGCTATCTATAAGGAACCGAAATATCTTTTTTTTGATGAGGCCACAAATTCGCTTGACGGCAATAATGAAAAAGAAATAATGCAAAATCTACGACAGACTTTTGAGAGAAGAACCGTAATTGTTGTCGCACATAGGTTAAGTACTGTGCGGGATGCAGATAACATTTTAGTTTTCAACCAAGGTAAAATAGAGGAATGTGGCACGCACGATGAACTTTCTGCTTTGAAAGGCAGGTATTTTGAATTAGTTCGAAACCAACTTGAACTCAGTAAATGAATATGATTTAAGATTTGAAGCACATGATAGAGAAGATCAGCGATAGTTTGTCAAACTCTGAAGGGATGAATGAATTGTTATCCCGCAAGCGGGGGTTTATCGAAAAATGGGCACTTTCGTTATTCCTGGCTCTACTGATTCTTTTAATTATCGGAACTTGGTTTATTCATTACCCTGATATTATCAGGGCTAGGGCAAATCTGATAGCGACAAATACGCCGAAAGAGATCGTCACGAGACAAGATGGAAAGATTATTAAACTATTTTTTAAAAATGGCGATTCGGTAGAAGAAGGGCAGACTATCGCTTGGATTGAAAGTAGTGCAAATCATTCCCATGTTGAGGATATATTACGGAAAGTTGATACGTGCTTAGACTATCTGAAACAAAATCGACTAAGCGAAATCAAATCTATTTTTTCGGGTGAGGAACGAAATTTAGGTGAGTTGCAGGCTGGCTTCGAGGAATTCATGAAAAGTTACAGGGAGTTTAGCGATTACTGGATTAATAGATTTTACCTTAATCGAAAAAAAATCCTTGTAGATGAAAAGCGATTAATGGAGAGGAAGAATCAAAGTCTTCAAGAAGAGATAGATTTGCTAAATCGAGATCTTAAATTATCCAAAGATGAATTTGACGCAACCGACACCTTATATTTAGGTAAAGTGGTCTCAAAACAGGAGCTTAGAAACAATGAAAGCAAAGTAATAAGCAAAATGTTAAATATACCGCAACTGAATGTTGCTCGATTTGATAATCAAGAGACTGAAATACAAAAGGAAAAAGAACTACAAGAGTTAGATCATGCATATTCGCAGTCCATCTATATCTTTGAACAAGCTGCTGAGACTTTTAGGAGTTCCATCTATTCGTGGGAAAAAAGGTTTTTTTTGATGTCTCCGGCAAAGGGAAAAGTTGTTTTTCTAACGCCTATTCAAATAAATCAATATGTTAAGGAGGGAAAAGTTTTAGGTTTCGTAAATCCGCAAGAAAGGAATTTCTATGCCGAATTGAATTTACAACAAAATAATTTCGGCAAGATTGACTTAAGCAAAGAAATACAGTTAAGATTTGACGCATATCCTTTCACGGAGTTTGGTTCGGTAAAAGGCGAGTTCCGCTATATCTCTTCCATTGCTACTGATAGCGGATTTATTGCTCAGGTGACATTGCCGAACGGGTTAATTACAGATCATGGTAGGGAAATTCAATTCAAGCCCGGTCTTACCGCGGAGGCAATCATTGTTACTAAAGACCTTCGGTTGCTTCAAAAGTTTTATCAAACAATTTTAAAAACTACCAAGCAATAGTAAAGTCTCATTTTTTATGAATTGGAAAAATAATCTACTGATTCCAGAGTCTGAAGGTTATTCGAAAGGAATTAGCCATCTCGTTGCTCAAATGAAATATGTCAGAAAAAAAACCGTTGACAGTGTGCTAAATTTGTCAATTGAGCAGCTTGATTTCAGGGCGATGACGCCTAGAAATTCTATAGGAGGTCTTTTAAAACATTTGGCAGCCAACGAACGGTTGTATCAAGTTAGATATTTCGAGGACAGAATTTTTACCAATTCCGAATTTGAGTTTTGGAATGGATCTCTACAGAGTGCAAGCGGACTATCAACCGTTTCTTGTAAAGGGGTGGAATACTACCTTGAATTACTTGGTAGCATTAGGGACGGAACGTTTTTCAATTTAAAAACCAAAGACGATGCTTGGCTCACTACGGTAAACGTTTTTCATGATGTGCAATTGAAAGAAAACAACTACTTCAGGATGTTTCATCTTATAGAAGATGAGATTAATCATGCTGGACAAATTAAATTAATAAAAAAGCAATTTATCTAGTCTCTTAAATTAAGTTTCCAAGCTAAGATCCTTGATGGATATGCCGGCCACTTAGTATTTCCAAAAGTTCGGTCTGCTTTTGTTCAGAAATTAACCAACGCCTTTGCATATTCCGCTTGCGCCGCCAGGTCAAAACCCGCAAAATACTTCTCCGTTGTCGCAATACTAGCGTGTCCCAGGGTTTGCTTAGCCATGGCCAGCGGAGCGCCGCTTCGGACCAAAATTGTCGCAAAGGAATGCCGGGCGACATAAGTAGTCAGGTTAAGGTCGAAGCCCAAATCTTTCCCCAAACCCTTCATCCATTCATTGACGAAATGTGTAAACAGCTCCACTTTCAGCCGAGCCGGTTCCGCTTGATCGGTCAACTCTAGGATGTCGAACAGATAGCCGTTATAGGTTTTGGCCTCGGCCCTACCCCACTTTGCAATCAGCGTATTAATTTGAGGATTCCGCACCACCATGATCGTAATCGGATTGTCCCTTTTCGTCCGTTTTGTCTTTTCTCGTTGAAAGCTGATTGTTTCCGGAGACACATTGGACCATCTCAACCTGGCAATGTCTGCCATATTCATCCCATTGCACAAATAACTGAACATCCAGAAGTCCTTTGCTTTCTCTAAAGATGACCCTGCCTCCGCTTGATAATGGAAGATCTTTCGAATTTGATCGATATTCAATGCCCGCTTCATATTGCGTCCCGTAGGTATGATGTATTTACGCCGCCCAAATGGGTACAACTCAGGCCGGATCGATCCGCGTTCGATAGCGAGATTGAAAATGGTCCGTAAAGGCCGCAAATAAATGCCTACGGTAGAAAGCGACCTGCCTTTCCCAATCATCCATTTCTCGAAGTCATTCAAGAATTCCTTGGTGACTTCTTCAAACCGGAGCTTGCCGGAATGAAATCTTTTTAAGGCATTACAACTATCCGAATAAGACTTAGCTGTTCCGTATTGCTCATTCCCTTTAAGCTCTTCGATGTAGCTTTCATAGGCCAACTCTACGGTTTGTTCCGTCGAAAGCGACCGGAAAAATTCCCGTTCGAACGTCAGAAAGGAAAAGGGAACTATTGATGCTACACAATTCAATGCCCTCCGTTCGATCTCAGCCATCTCTAACCTCATTTTTTGGAATTTGCCTTTCACCTCGGCACTATTAATAGCTTCCCATTGCTCCGGGGAGGCATCCAGACCGGTGGCGTAATACTTCCGTTCGCCTTTGTAGGTGATCCGTAATTTGAGGGGGAATTTGGCGGCAGTCTTGATCCGGCGGATATCCGGAACAGTCTTCACATTTACACGATCCTGCTTCATAAAAATAAGGTTGAAATTTGATACATAATTTGATACATGTTTTTGGAAAATGACCGCAAACATGTAGTAGCAAGTTAGCATTCTAAATGAATCAACAAAATAAAGATGAGCACATTACGCGTAACTAGAAACAACCATAAGTAACCAGAAATGTTAAAAAATCAACTCATAATCAGCGGGTCGTTGGTTCAAATCCGACAGGGTCCACTGTAAATCAAGCACTTGAACGGCGTAGCCAATTGAGTGCTTTTTTTGTTTTTACGGCTTTGATCTGGGTGTCAGCGTGGGAATTTCACGGACAATTGACAGCCTTTCCCCAGGCTGCTTTGGAGGGAGAATTCGCCGTTAAAGGACTCGATCCGGTTCATAATGTTGGTGATGCCGACACCTTTTCTGGTGTTCGCCGTTTCGAAGCCCTTCCCGTCATCAGTCAGGTCTACTCCTATAAAATGCTCGTCCGAGTGAACGCGGATATGAACGGAGGAGGCGCCGGCGTGTTTGAGAATATTGGTGATCTGCTCCTGTACGATGCGATAAATATTCAGCTTCAGATCGGTGTCGACGGGTTGCGCAGGCATGCAATAGTCGAATTTTGTCTTTATGACGGCGTGCTCATTGAGGTTATCGACCAGCGGCTGGATCAACTGCCGCAGGTCCAGTCGGCCCTGGGGCGTGATCTCGTTCCTTGCGAGGAGCCGTAGTTCCTGGATGGCACTATCGATCAGCGCGATCGATTCATTGACCATGGCAGCTTTGTTATCCCGGTTCTTTTCGCATGATGCCGAGAGATAGATCCTCGCGCTGGCCAGGATCTGGTTGACATTGTCGTGTAATTCCTGGCCGATCTTTGTTCGCTCTTTCTCCTGGGCCTTTATCACCGCGCGGGTGATCTTTTTTTGTTCCTGTACCTTTTGGTTCAGGATCTCCAGCTCAAGCAATTTCTTCTGGGTGATGTCCTGGACGGCCGTTACAATACCCAGCACCTTTTTCTCTTTGTTGAAGACGGGGAACATCTTTACGCTATACCAGGTAAAAGAAGATCCTGGTTTGGGATAGGAGGTCTCATAATCGACGACCTCGCCTGCGATGACCTTGTTCATCCATTTTGTAATGGCAGTCCGGCGGCGAGCGGGAAAATAATCCAGGAAATGATCGCTGCTCACCATGTGATGTCCGAGCTCCGATGCCGCGAAATCAAGCGCACGCTGGTTATAGGAGAGGATGGTGAGGCCCGTGTCGAGCAGCACATATACGGTGTCGGTATTATCCAGGATGGTATGAAGATTGGCTTCCAATAATTCCTGAATGATTTCGTTGGAGAGGTTCCTGAACTTTATTTCCGCCTCGCGAAGTTCCCGCTCTACCGCCCTTTGCCGGGTAACATCGCGGCAGACGCCGAGCACGAGGTCGTCGGACATTTTCCTGAGGTTAGCTTCGATCTCGACAATGCTCCCATCCTTGCACACGCAACGCCATTCAGAGAAGATAGATCTCCCTTTTTTTAGTTCTTCGCGGGTGTACCCCAACCTGTTAAAGAGGCTATCATTGGCGTTTACGATAGCACCATCCAAATCGTGGATGACAATCAAATCACTCGCTTGCTCAAAAAGGCAGCGATACCATTCTTCACTTTCGGAATATTGCATTTTTACACTAAACTTTCTCCAGTTACTTGATCGACAAGCAATCGTCCATCATCCAATATTCATAAGGGAACCGAAAAGGGGGGTAGAAATTTTAAAAGAGCGGCGAATCTATGATAATCTTATGGCCCGTAAGGGTATATTTAGACCCTTGCAGCTTGCAAATCCAAAATCGGGCTATTACTTTTGATCCATAGTACCCAATCTCCCTGAAAGATCTCTCTTATAAATCCCATCTCCGCACTATTCCTTCTCCACGTATCCTCTGCAAGGACCGTTTGTTGCCAATCGCCTATGGAGTTCCTGTTGTAATTCCTAATCCGTAACACGCGCAAATCTCCTTTATGAAAACATTAAGTGTTTCCCCTGGTAAACTTTTCTGTCTATCCCTCGCAATTTTAATGTTGCCGCTGCTGGCAGCTGCAAAAAAGAAAAATCCTGGTTTTTATTCCGCCGCACGGAATTCCGAGCGCCGGATAGTCGCACTCGAAGCGGCGGACATGTATGACCAGATGCTGCTGAAAGATTCCGGGTTAAACGAAAATGCTTTGCTGTATGCTTTGCTTGGCTATCACAAGCTGTTAAGAAAACACGCATTAAAGAAGACCGATGTCTTGTCCGTCTGTGACTTCAGTCAGTCTTCCGCCTCGAAAAGAATGTATATCATCGACCTGAGAAATCGCCGGTTGTTATACCGGACCTATGTGGCACATGGCATGGGTTCAGGCCGGGACTATGCCAATTCCTTTTCCAACACCCCCGAATCCTATAAGAGCAGCCTGGGATTTTTTGTGACCCGGAATGCATATATAGGCTGCAATGGTCTCTCGCTTCGTCTCGATGGAATTGACAGGGGCTTTAATGACAAGGCCAGGGAACGGAATATCGTCATCCATGGCGCCAACTACGTCAGCGAGCGCGTCCTGCACAAATATGGCCTGATGGGAACGACCCTTGGATGTCCGGCGATCCCTGAGGACATGGCAGGACAGGTCATCCCGGTGCTGAAGAATGGGACCTGTCTTTTTATATACTACCCGTCAAGGCGGTATTTATCCACGTCCAGGCTGCTCAACAGTTAGCAAAACTGAAGAGATGATAGTACCTTCATGTCAAAGCTTGTTGTATGGTTACAAAAGTCGATTGGCCGGAGGAGATGCGTCCGCTGCTAAAAAAGTACAAGAATAAAAAGCACCCGCTGAATTATGGCAATGTTTACCAGCTGGTGGTGATGGTGGTGCTAAGTGCGCAGTCCACCGACGAAGCAGTAAATAAGATTGCGCCAAAACTGTTCGCCGACATTCCGGACATGGCGGCTCTCGCCAGGTTTACCCCGGAGCAGTTGTTTCCTTACCTTACCGGTATCCGGAATTTTGCACATAAGGCTAACTGGCTGGTGGGCATTGCGCAAAAGATAGGTACGGACAAGGCTATCCCGCTTTCGCGGGAGGCATTGACCGAACTCCCGGGTATTGGCAGAAAGTCGGCAAATGTGATCTTGCGGGGGGCCGGGTGCCCGCCGGAAGGTGTGATCGTAGACCTGCATGTGGTGCGGGTCGCACCGAGGCTGGGCATTGTAAAAGAGGACGATCCGAAGAAGATGGAGCAGGGGCTCATGAGGATCCTTCCGAAGGACGAATGGGATGCCGGGATGGCGATGTCGTTTTTGGGGCGGGAGATCTGCCGGCCCAAACCGGAGTGTGGCCGATGCCTGATGAATACAGTATGCGGATACTATATGAAGTTACTGAGGACCGGAAAGCCCAATCCGGCAAAGCCAAAGCCCAGGGCGCCCGTTAACAAGAAGAAGGCAAAATAGATTATTAATACATGGGGGTTTGTTTATATTTGTAAACACCCAAACCCACAAACCATGAAACAACCTGAACCCCCAGGGTTAGGTCAGGAGCGCGAGCAGCCTCCCGACATAGATCCTCTGCTCACTGTACTCGGACTTTTACATCCCGTCAGTCCCGGTATTGCACTTTATCTGAGAGACCACATCACTACGCTTTCAGTCCGAAAAAGAAAACTGCTGCTGCGGGAAGAGGGCATTTGCCAGCATGTTTATTTTATCAGGAAAGGCGCGATCCGTGGTTTTACCCGCGAGGGACACAAGGAGATTACCACCTGGATCAATGTTGAAAATCAGCTGGTCTCTTCCATTTTCGGCCTCAACAACAAGGCCCCATCCACCGAAAACATCCAGGCCCTTGAAAACTGCGAATTGCTGATCATGACCTATGACGACCTTGAGAAACTTTATGAACAAATCCCGGAGTCCAATGTGCTTGCGAGGAAATTGCTACAGGTCTACTACCAGGATGCCGAAAGACGCGCCTTTATTGCACGGCTGACCAAGGCGGAGAACAAATACCGCCACTACCTTGTCCACCACCAACACCTTGCCAACCGGATACCGTTGAAGTACATCGCCTCTTACCTGGGTATGACACTGGAGACGCTGAGCCGGGTCCGGAAGAAATTCTCCTCCAAGCCCTGACCATTATCCCTCTACATTCAGACCTTTACATTTAGACCTAGCCGCCTGGAGATGTTCGAGCTGAACCTGTTGTCAGGGTCGTATTTGCGCTTGATGGCCATCCATTCCTTGTGCTGTGGATACATGGCCTTGAAGGTGCTTTCGTGCAAAAGCGCGTCCTTGCCCAGGTAGAGGCGGCCACCGGCTGCCAAAACCTTTCCATCCAGTTTGGGAGTGAAGGCAAGCAGTTCTTTTGTCACGGGAAAATCGATGGCCAGGGTATAGCCTTTGAAAGGAAAGGACAGGATCCCCTGACCTTCGCCCATGCGTTTGAATACGTTGAGAAAAGGCGTGCACCCGCTTCCGGCGATGAGTTCGAGTATCTCCGTGAGATTCTTCTTACCGTTGTCCTCGGGGATGACGAACTGGTATTGGATAAAGCCGCGCTTGCCGTAGCCCTTATTCCAGTTGTTGATGGCATCGAGGGGGAAAAAGAACTTCTCATAGTGCACGAATTCTTTGGGGGAGTTTTGGACGAAAGCGATGACCCTGTTGAGCATCCTTACGGTCAGACCATTCAGGGCAAAAGACGGGAGGAAGAAAGGCACGGCCAGCTTGCTGGTTTTATGGAGTTTTAGTGGCTCGACTTTGAGCTTTTCGGGCAGCTCGTTTAGCTTGGCGGCGTTGCCCAGGGTCAGGACGCCGCCGCCCAATTTGCTTCCTTTAGCCAGGGCGTCGATCCAGGCCACGGAGTAATTATATTCATGATCGTATTGATCCAGCGCCTCGAGCATATGGTCCAGGTTCTTTATGACGATAGATTTCTGTTTAAAGTAGGTGGTCTCGATCTTCCGCAGCCTTAGCCGGGCTTTCAGGATCACGCCCAGTAGGCCCAGGCCGCCAAAATTGGCCCAGAACAGATCGGTATTCTCCGAGCGGGAGGCTTCGACGACGGTGCCGTCGGCCAGGAGGATCGTGAAAGAAAGTACGCAGTTGACAAAAGACCCATCGATATGATGTGCTTTTCCGTGGATATCATTGGCGATGGCCCCGCCCACCGTCACGAACTTCGTGCCGGGACAGATCATTGGGAGCCACCCCTTCTTGCCAAAATAGGTGATGATCTCTTCGAGGCTGACCCCGGCCTCACATTCCAGGATGCCTTCCTGCTCGTCCCAGTGCAGGAAGTGGTTGAGTTTTGTGCAGATGGCCACAAAATTGTTCTCGTTGACCGCTTGGTCACCATAGCTCCGGCCCAGACCTCTTGCAATGACCTCGCCCCTCTTTATATCGTCTTTCGCGTCGTCCGTGTCCCTGGGGTTCAACGTATACGATTCTGCTACAGGGTAATTGCCCCAGCCTGCTAATTTTTCTTTATGGGTGGATTCCATGGCCAATGCTTTAATTTGGGCGTGAAATTAGCCAGAGTTGCCCGTTTTTCTAAGCAATTCTTTACCTTTTATACATGAATGCTGCAAGAGATGCTGCAAGAACGAGATTATTTTGGGGGCTGATCCTGGCCGGGATGCTGCCTTTTGTGATAGTGGCATTTTTGAACAGCATGGCGGCGGACGACTATCTCTTTTACTATCTGTATGAGAGCAAGGCGTTTTTCAAGGTCCAGGCCGACCTATACCATACCTGGGCAGGTCGTTATACGAGTGCGTTCCTCATCGGCTTTTTTGTCCGGCTCGATCTGCCGGGGCGATATCCCTGGCTTCCCACGCTGCTCTATTTTCTGGCTACCTGGGGGGCCTTTTGTTATTTGTCGGCAACTTTGCGCTTGTTTTTGAACCGGGAGGGATTGAGAATCACCCGGATGCGCGTTCTGCAGGGGGCTTCCCTCCTCTTTTTCCTATCCATGTATGTACAAGCCGATATCGCCACCGGTTTTTATTGGTTCAGCTCCGTCGTGGTATATCAGACCGCTTTCATTCTTTTTATAATGCTGGCGGCGGTCCTGATCAGGCGGCTGGCCGCGCCGCCCGCTTTCATAGCCACGGACTTGTTTTTGCTGCTGCTGATCCTGCTAATCGTGGGCTGTAATGAGATGGTAGCGGTTTTTCTACCGCTTTTCCTTTTGTCACTGGCGTTGGCCTGTCATTTTTACGGACGGCCCGTTCCCCTATTCCTCTGGCTCGGCGTAGCCATCGCCATAACCGCTGGCGTCTTTATCATGCTCACCTCGGGAGTGCTGATTTTTCGGCGGCCTCTGTTAAATGCCGGCACCAGCTATTTCCACGTACTGCCTATCATCGGCTTTCAAACCATTGCCGTTCTGTACTATATTTTCAAAGAGCCTTTCTTTTGGCTGGCGGCGGCGGCGGTGTTTGGACTTGGCCTCCGGCTCCCGCCGGGATCCACGGGCTTTCTGGCTCCGTTTCGCAGAAAGGACATATTCCTGTCGGGCCTGCTGACAGTTTTTGGTTTGCTGGTGTTGTCGCTGACGGCATTCATGATGGCATCCCGGGGGTCCATACCTCCGCGCACATTAAATAACCTAAGTGATATGGTGGTCTGCTGCGTTCTGGCTATTTGCTTTTTGGCGGGCGTTAACAAAAGCGGCCTTCCCGCCCCGGTCATTTTTCCGAAGCTGTCTCCCGGGTTGGGGCTGGGCTTGTTGATAGCCGTGACCCTGTCGAGCACCAATTACCTGGCGGCCTGGAAAACCGTCTTTTCCGGCTATTTCTACCATGCCGTTCTTACGGACAGAGATAGGCAATTGAAGGGGGCGGGACGGGAACATCAGCATACCGCCGTTGTTCTGGCCTATGATGCTGCGTTACGGGAAAAGATCGATTCCGTCTTCCCGCATGGTGTCTTCAAAACCGTTCAGGGTCTCTTGCAGGAAAAGCCGGCAATGCTTTATTACTACGATGGGGCGGGAAGCGGAGATCGCGCCTACACGCATTTTTATGGGCTGGATTCCATAATTCTCCGTGAGAAGTAATATCTTGCGCCCTACTAAAATTCAGGGGCTTCTTTAACCTTTTATTAACCCCCAAGAGAATACATTTGTCAACCAGATCAAAACGAGTCCGAATGGGCGATAAAACTGCGAGAAAGCCCGCGGATTCGATTCGGAACGTCAAAAGACCATCACCCACAAGTGAAATTATGAAGAAGTTTTTCATTACCGCGTTGGTTTTCTTAGCCACAACTGCTGCATTCGCTCAAAGGCATTCAAAAAGCTCTCAAAACCCGACCCCTACCCAAGCAAAGGATACGACTTCCGCTCTGACCAAAGCCCTTCAAAATGCCCCTCCCCCCGCCAAGCCCGTAAAGCCTGGTAAAAGAGATTGGAGTAAGGTTGATCTTACAAAACGCGCTGCCGACCATTTTATGTTCCAGCTGGCCTATGACAACTGGGCCGGTGTGCCGGATAGTATCCATATTCAGGGCCTGAACCGAAGCGCGAACTTTTATGTGATGTTTGACTTTCCGTTCAAAACGGACCCGCGTCTTAGTATCGGGGCCGGTTTGGGCATAGGAAGCAGCAATATCTTCTTTCATGATCAGGAGGTACTCGTCGCTGCCGTTGGTGCTGGTACCCTGGGCTTTCCCGATGAAACCGGTGGCAACCATTTCAAGAAATACAAGTTGGTGACTACCTACCTGGAATCGCCTGTGGAATTACGGTATGCGATTGATCCTGAGCATATGGACAAGTCCTTGAAGTTTGCAGTTGGCGTCAAGGTCGGGCTGCTGTTGAGCGCCTATACCAAAGGCAAGGATTTGCTGGGCAGTGCCAACCAGACCCTTGGTAATTACATTGAGAAAGAGAGCTCGAAGCAGTTCTTCAATACGCCAAAATTTGCAGGTACGTTTCGTGTCAGCAAGGGCTTTGTGGGTATCTTTGCCCAGTTCCAGGCCAACAGCCTCATCAAGAGCAGTGCAGGGCCTTCGGTGTTCCCATTCTCTATAGGTATCTGTCTCAGTGGTTTATAAATAATTTCGCGATATAGGAAAGGCGGTTGCCGGGCGTTCTTCCCGGGACCGCTTTTTTCTTTCCCGCAGCACGATCTGTTGTACCTTTGCCGTCCAAATAGCATCATAGCATTGATAGATAAGAAAAATAGCATACAAAAAGCAGAACGGGCTGTACTGGTCGGATTGGTTCACAAGACACAGACGGAGGCACAATCGCAGGAATACCTGGACGAGCTGGCTTTTTTGGCCGAGACGGCGGGCGCGGTCACGTTGAAGCGGTTTACACAGAAGATGTTGCATCCCGACAGTAAGACCTTTGTTGGGAAAGGAAAGCTGGAGGAGATCAAGACTTACATTCAGTTGAAAGACATCCAGGTCGTCATCTTTGACGATGAGCTATCGGGCTCGCAGATCTCGAATATCGAGAAGGCGCTGGACACGAAGACGATCGACCGGTCGGATCTGATCCTGGATATTTTCGCCAGCCGGGCCAAGACGGCGCAGGCCAAATTGCAGGTCGAGCTTGCTCAATATCAATATCTCTTACCAAGGCTCCGGGGTATGTGGAAGCACCTTGAACGCCTGGGTGGCGGCATCGGCACCAGGGGTCCGGGGGAGACGGAGATCGAAACGGACAGGCGTATCGTCAAGGATAAGATAGCTTTGTTGCGTCGTCGGCTGCTGGAGATCGATAAACAGGCTTTCACCCAGCGCAAGGACCGGGGCGAGTTTATCAGGGTGGCGCTCGTAGGGTACACCAATGTGGGCAAATCGACGCTGATGAACGTGTTGAGCAAGAGTGAGGTCTTCGCGGAGAACAAACTTTTTGCGACCCTGGATACGACAACGCGAAAGGTCGTTTTCGAGGCCACGCCGTTCCTGCTGAGTGATACGGTCGGATTTATCCGCAAATTGCCGCATCACCTGGTAGAGAGCTTTAAGAGTACCCTCGATGAGGTGCGGGAAGCGGATATCCTCCTGCATGTGGTTGACCTTTCACATCCGGGTTATGAAGAGCAGCTGGGTGTCGTCAACAAGACCCTGCAGGACCTGAATGTATTTGAAAAACCCATAATGGTCATTTTTAATAAGATCGATCAGTATGAGGCGAATACATTCGATCCCTGGCTGGAAGAAGGTGTGAAGCGGGAGATCATGAGCGAGTTGAAGGAGCGATGGGACAGGGAGACGCATGGTAGCTGTGTGTTTGTGTCGGCTACTGAGCGAAGGAATGTCGACGAGCTCAGGCGGACGATCCTGGAGAAGGTAAAGGAGTTGTATAAGGTCAGGTATCCTTACAAAACGGAATATCTATACTGATGGGCTTTCTTAAAAAATACAAATGGCATAAGGTCGCGAACAGTGCGGCCGATATTGACTTTATGGGTGGTGATATTGGGGAAGTTGAGGTCGAGGGTGTTACGATCTGTCTGGGGCGATTTAAGGAAGAGTGGTATGGTTTTGCGTCCGTTTGTCCGCATGCCGGGGCAGCGATGCTGGATGGGTACATTGATGGGAGCTGCCGGGTCGTCTGTGCGGTTCACCAGTTGAAGTTCAACCTCAAGAACGGGCGCGAGGCGAACGGCGAGGGCTATAAGCTAAAGACCTACCCGGTCGAGGTGCGGGAGGATGGGATATATGTGGGGGTGGAGAGTGGATGGTTCTAATAATTTTTTCTCTGACAGCTTTTTAAAAGGGGATTTTCCCTATTTTTGCAGCCCCTTTTGGGGCAGATCGGCCCGAGCAGGCCAGTCTTAAA
>Ga0302309_10000786_pt1 | contig 33106 bp, 24 predicted proteins | sample III_Palsa_N1_1_FD_200453 | JGI IMG/M metagenome (GOLD analysis project Ga0302309, IMG submission 200453) | Peat permafrost microbial communities from Stordalen Mire near Abisko, Sweden - III_Palsa_N1_1 | ecosystem: Environmental > Terrestrial > Soil > Palsa > Peat permafrost | place: Sweden... | reverse complement strand
CCCCCCCCCCCCGATGAACACTGGCAAAAGAACAAACCTGGGGGGAATACTTACGAATGATGGTAGAGGGAGTTTGAGAGAGCTGCATGGGAAGGTTTAAATGATGACGCGGAAGCGGCTCTTACTCACATTTTATGAAAAAAATGAGCACGTTTTCACGTAAATTTTTCTAAAAATATTAGCAATACGGTACAGAATGTTCTTAATTTAATCATCACAAAATGCTGCCCAAAAAATTGTCTCACGGTCGAATAGTCCGCGGGTCGTAAATCGTGCCAGTCAAGCAGCCCTTTTCGACGCCCTCCCCCCAAAAAACAACATTAATACGATAGTTTTGTTGCGCAGCAGACGGGTGCCAAATGCTGTGCTCGAGTTTTATGTCTTGCGTCTGAAAGCATCCCGATGTGCATACATTGAGTGTATCCGCCCATAGAAACATCTGCATCAATTGAGTTTCAGAATTGGTAATCATAAAAGTAACATGTTCGATGGGTTTTGTCGACGTCCAAACGACTTTAATTTCACCACGATGGATGAACATTCGAACCGATGCAGTGGTCTGCGTTGTCGTAGCCAAGTCTTTGTCGCAAGCTTTCAGAGCAGTTATACCGTAACCTTGATTTTGTGGTTGCGCGTACGCAATTGTTGCGCACAACGATAACAACGTCAGAATCACCCAGCTTTTCATTTTGTTTGTTTGTTTGTGTGTAAAGTGGACAAGTGTTTAAAAACAATTTTTAATAAATAGAATACTACATACCCTCACATAATCAATCAGGATTTAACGGAACTGGACCAATACTTGCGTTGTATTTTAGACAGTTGTCTCAGTTCATCTGAACCCGATGTGGGAATGGGCGTTTTAGAAGAAATAGAAGAGGCAATCGCCGCAGCCGCTAATTGAAATGAAGTAGGAGCCTTGCGTTTACGTTTATCACTTGCATTCATTGGCGACTGCTCCTCAATGATAATACTCGGAGAGGGCATGGGTGAAATGGACAACTGCGGAATAACCTCGCTAGTTGATTCAGATTTCTTCTCCTCCCCGTCTTTTCCTTCGAGTCCCAAATTCATGCGCTGTAGTTGTTTGATCTTTGAGCCGGTTGATGCAAACGGGGCCGGTTTCCAGCCGTTAAGTTCCAAATTCACCCAGTGACTGTTAATTGAGAAAGGATCGTCTGTGGCCGCACCTCCACCACCAATCACAACCAATTCATTGCTTAGTTGACGATCAACCGAATCAGTTAACACAAAATTCGGGGCTTGAGCAATCAAATATTCCAAAAACTCGTCAGTAGGACTGTCAAGCGGTCGCAGCATGCCAGTTGATTTGTTATGAGATGAGATGGGATTGGGGAAAATTAACATTTGGTTTTCACGCCAAAGAGGTTTGTTATCGAGAATGGCGAAAGGGCAGAGGCTTGTGCGCGGATCCACAAGAAAACAGACTTTGGTCAAATCTAGGTCGAGGATTCTGAGTTTTGATTCGACTTCCGATGGCACACTCTTGAGATGCTCGTAGCGGAGTTTAACCACATGCGGAAAACCATATTCCGTTACGAGTGCGAGTTCCCACATTATGCGCCAATCAGCAACGTTATTGATCACATCAGGACGAAACCGAAGATGTTGTGCTTTTTTCTCGTTCTGAGACATGGATTGAATTTGCGCATCCTTGATGTATGTGGGGTTGGTCCAAGCGTCGCCATTTGCTACGACTTTCCCGTCAGGTTTAATAGTTTGAACCGGTTTGCCGAGTTTCTCAACGTGTCCGTCGGGCTTTACCACTCTTCGTCGACTGCCCATTTTGTCGACAACGACATGATTGAAGATGAATGTCTTGGTAAACGTGTTCATGTAGGGAAGGAGAATCAAGTCGTAAAGTGCCATATGAGCATGATATGGATTCTCTTGAGACTCGGGCCATCGGATTGAAACGGGTGGATCTTTATCGGCCTTGTTTTTTTGCTCTCCCCACACTTGCTTGGCTGCAGCTATCGCCGTTTGCAATATAAGATTAGCCCTCCCTTCAACAGAAATGTATTTGCGATTGTCGGCATCAACGGCAGCTTTGAATTCCGGCATCGTTTCCAAGCAGATAAGTAACTCATTGATCTTTGAAAGATACATGTGATGCACATATCTGCAGACCAGAAGACTTCGCAGTGATGTAACAAAACAGGACGTGTCTTCGCGAAAATGAGATCCAGGAGCATTTCGCGCGGCTGTGTCGAAATTATAGTGAACGGATGAAAAAGAGTGCGTGTATGGATGGAGAATTCGCGTCTTGTTTGCATCGCGCTTGGGATCAGTAAGAGCGCGTATGAGTGCAGGCAGTTTGTAGTACCATTCGAATTCTTTGGTATCTGGCTGAAGTAATGCAACCCCTTGATGACTAAGAACAATTTGGCGCTTCCAAAGAACAGCGTCGATTTTGGAATAAATACCCAGAATGGCGGTGTAAACCAAGTGATCATTGTCTGAGAAGAAGGCTTGGACTAAGTGCGGGTAGAGAGGAAGCATATGAAACGAATGCATGCCCGTTGATTTCGTGCGCGAAGGGGTTTTCCATTGAGCATCAGTCAATCGGTTCGCGTAGGAAGATATGCGTTGTATCAGATAAATGGCCCGGCATCCATCTTGAAACAATTTGGTAGGAACAACAGCCATCAAACTGTTATTAGGGAGACGAAAACAGCGCCACGAATAAGAAGGCCAGCGACTTCCACCACACCGATGAAGTAAGGTGTAATACAAATCCAATAAAGTGACATCAGAAGATGAGTCAAACATAATGCCACTATGCGTATCCATTTTCCAGCGACTTGTTAAGAATTCGTGACTTCGATGTGCGGCATGAAGTGCGCACCACACTTGGTCGACCGTAACGCGACTGAATTCACACGTAAACCCAAATGCCGGAGGAGTTATAAATTCGGTTTCTGTGAAGGCGTCGTTAGGCAAGTGAGTGGCCATCGCAGCAGACATGGACTGTGAGAATGTGGCGTCAATGTGACAGAGAATTTTATGCTCGCACGAATCCGATCCCAAATGAAATAGGGCGCGCAAAGCATGTGCACCTGCCGCAATGTCGTCAAATGTTTTCTTCAGTGATGCGTTGACTGGCGTCTTGACTTTATTCGGATGCATCAAGAAATCATGCATAATAGCGAGCCAAGAGTTCAGTTGTAACTGTTGGCTTTCAGGATGCCAACCGAGAATATACACAGTGAAGAAAAAGATGGTCGCGCGCCAAGAATGTGCATCACCGCCACTAACGGATATGGGATTGTACTCAGCGATATCTTTATCATTCACGCGCGCTTCGTATAATTCAGGGTCCGCGTACGGCATCATCAACCGCTGTTTCCAATTTGTGTCACTCAAACGTCCGAGGCGGTTTAACACCGAAGTGAATACCGACGGCATAGACATGAGAAGATAGCGTATACACCGAGGCAGTTCACGCCATGTTTTGACATGTGTTTTGAGCCAAGGTCCGAAGATAACTCTGACCAATGCCGCCATGAATTCGCGCTTGCGATACCAAAGCGTTTCGGTATAACGTTTAATGAACTTTCGAGTCACCTTGCCAATTTGTTCCATTTTGGCTTTCTTTATCTGATCGATTGGGCTGGGCACCTTGGTAATGATCAAACACGCGTTTTCGCGCTCATGATGCAATGTGATCGTGCTGAACTTCATCTCTGATAATTGAGTATTGAACGCTTCAATAAATCCGCGATTCTCGGCTTCGTGTACTGGCATACGAAAGCACCCGTCGAAACACTCGCAAAATAATCGCATTTGTTGAATAGACGGCATGCCTGTACACAGTGCTTGTGTGATCTGCTGAACCATTTCGGTCGGGCGCTGATCTCCGTAGCTATTGAAGATGAGCGCCAACACTTGACGCATTGAATCAAATTGATCCGCGATTCCTCCAGCGTCGCTCATTGAACGTTGAATGTCACGACAGAAACTGCAGAAAAAGTCAAAGTAATCCGCAAAGTCAACCGTTGCGCTGTTTTCACTTTCAATGGTAAACGCCGCGCGAATGAATTCGCGTAAAAGCGCGGGACGATTGATGATAGAGTCGATTTGTTTATCCCAACGACAGTCACACAAGATGTTCTCTCGTGTTGTCGGGTCTTGTGAAACTTGGCGAAATAGTTTGCGCTCGCGACTTAATCGATGGACTTCAGCGTTTTCCGCACTAGTCAGTTGGCCCCTTGGGATGAGAAATGGTCCTTGCACTACACCAATTGAATCGAGTGTAATTCGAAACTGGACCTGCTTTTGAATAAACCGAAAGATCTTTGTCCACCCTTCCGTGCGAGTGAGCTTGTGTGGGAAGAGTGTTGGGTTTTTCAACCAAAGTCGAACCAATGGAGCGAGACGAGTGCGTGAAGTGAATAAAGGAGTGAGTAACTTCTTTAAACACAGTTCGTCATCATCCATGAATGATGATGCTAGCGCGCACACACAGGGGAAGAATAAAATGAAGATTAGTGCTTTTGAAAAATATATGACAAATTCCGGGTGTAATTTTTGAAATTTATTTACCCGGAATTTCGCGCAGAAATTATGGCGGTCGCCACTGTTAAGCCATCATCATCATCTAATGACAAAAAAGAAGGTGTTAAAATACCATTCAAGAAATGCTGGGTCGTTGTGCTCAAACAACTCAGCGAGGACATTGGCGAAGATCTGGACATGGACGTTTTCGACACCAAAGCTCGCACTGATTTAAGTGTTACGTGCGCAAATGAAGTTGACTGTGCAGATGAAGTTAATACACTGCAGTTGTATCTTGCAAATCGGTTTGAAACAATTCAGCGAAACGCGAAATCCAAGGCCATTACCAAATGCAAGAAACTCACTAAAACGGGCAAAATTCGCGTGACAGTTGATTCGCATGTGTCTACATACGGGGGTTCGACATGGACGCGTGAGTTTAAAACTCAAGAAGAAGCGGACCTTATCATCAACTTCTTCAAACTAATAAACGCCGGTACTCCGATCGAAGACAAGCATTACGTGTACAAAGTCCTCAAAATTTACGGCAATAATGGCAAGGATTTGGTGTCTGTTCGCGAAATGCGTTTCAGGGGATGACGATTTGTTGTTTATTTTTGGTTAACCTGAACAAACTCTTTTCTTGGTAAACTGAATGTTCCGTCCCCCCCATTAAATACAAAAATGGTTTCTTTATCGAGATACCAAAAAGGTACAAAAAGGTCACAGTTTCATTGAGGATTGAACCCAGTTGCATATATTTTTGCATGTTTGAAATAGCTGTGAAATGAAACTTCGCCACACGACCGTGTGGTATAACCTCAAACGAGTTTCTTGAATCTCTTGCCTCGTTTTAATTCAGCGCCAGTCGTCATCGTGGCCGCAGACGGCCGCTTGTCACCAATGACTTGCAACGCCTCGATTGTTTTGCGCGAATTGATTTGTGCTCGCGTCAATCCGAAATTGGGGCCCGGTGCCTTGGACACCCACTCAGGTTCAGGTTCAAGTTTAGGATTAGGGTTAGGCCGTTTCTTGACTTCTTTTTCTTCTTTAAGTCGCTTCGCGACTGTTGCGACGATCTTTGCAGTCTCTTCACAAGTTTTGTCGCAATAACTCTTGCCCTCGTTCAACACCTTACCGCATTGTGGACAGCGGAGGACCGTGGTTTCTTTTTTCTTTTGTTCGCTGGCATCGCGTGCGGCGTTTTTTTGTTTCTGGTTCGCATCGGCAGTCTCGCAGCCTGTGCTACAGAACTTTTTGTTGACACCCATCCCTTTACAGCAGCGTTGACACGGAAAAAGGTCAAGCATCTCTTGCTCTCTCTGCAATCGCGAAACAATTCGTTGTTGTTTCGTGTCCTCGAGCTGTCGATCGATGACCATTTGAAGGTATTTCTTCTTGCACTCATCGTCGCACCACGTTCCCATAGCCGTCTCCTCTTGACAACACTGGCACCGAGATATAACGATACCAAGTGTTTTCTTTTCTTGCTCTTTCACTTTCGCAATAGCCTCTTGCTCGCACTGATCTGTGCAGTATTCGCCTTCATAAGCAACTGACCTCATCTTGCAATTGGGACACTTGATGTCGCATTTCGCGCATGCCCATGCACACCCGCCGCCAGCAGTAACCCATCTCAATTTGGTTTTAAGCATATCGTGTTCGCATCCATGACAATGAGCATAATATTTTGTATGACATTCTTTACAGGCTTGCGAATCCGTGTAGTCGGATTGTGGTTTTTTCTGACAATGAATGCATTTGGCGGGAGTTGAATCAGCTTCCTTCTTTTGTTCTTCTTCTTCTTTAATGACAGTCGCAGGCAGCCACTGTTTTCCTTTGTGGAACAACTCGGATAACTTCGCACCTTTCTTGTGTGGTAAAATACTCCATATGAGTCTGGGGCGCGTACCACCCATGATTGACCAACAAGGATGGTTATTGGATTCGACACACCCTAATTTGTGAAGTGTCCAACATTCACTTCTGAGGAGAGGAAAATTTGGAGGTGAGCCCGAAATGTAGTGGATATCGGTGCCCCACCACATTGAACGCGGATTGGAATCAGTTGAGTGATTCCCCATCTCCATTCCAGCGAAGTCGTCACCATTGCACCATTCATCAATAAACTCCAATTGTTGTCCATCTTGGAAACGCGAACTGCCAGTGTATCCTCCAGTTGGAAATTTGCAGTCACACATAATTGAATAGGTGATAGCAGTTCGTTTATTTTTTTTCAAATAATCGAATAAATAGAACTGCTGTGAAATTTAAATGGAATATTCCGGGTGATTTTTTTTAAGAGCGCAAATTCGGATTTTTGTGGTACAATAAGTACCCCGCTGTATTCATGGCTGCTGCCGAAGATGTGCCTCGATTATTCTCTATGGAAGAAGAACGACTAAGTGAGTGTGTGTGTATGTGCACGCATACGTAGTTCTTATTTATTTTGTTTGTGTTAGAGATGAAGAAAGAAAAGAAACGAGTCGATGTGCCCCTTCCTGCACGTTCAAACAGAATCACTAAACGGATGCCAAGTATTGAGAACTTGCCAGGGTATGTGGGTGATCGAACGACGGATGAGTGCAAAGAACTACTCAAAGACAAGGAGGATTACACATACGCCATTCGTTATTCTGTCAAGTCCGATTTCGAAGGCTATTGGATTATATGCAAGTACAAGGGGAAATACCATCAAGCGGAAGTCAAACACCCGTCCCACGTAGAACGCCAAAACGTGGAATTTGCGTTTGATATTCCATTTGAAATCGGCAACTCATTCAAACCACTAGTGGCAACTATCAAGCCTCCAGCTGGCGCAAAGGACGAACTGAAAGCATAATTTTTGTTTGTCGTTGAAAAATTAGGACAAAACAAAATGTATTGTATCAAAACATGTGATCTTTTGTTACAAAAATTATCCAGCTGGTTCATGTGAATTCAAAGGAACAACAATAGTATGGTTAGGCAAAGGAGTGTCGTCTTTAGAAACAACGAGTCCCGGATGCCGCCTATTCTCATGAATGGTGCGATTGCCAGATTGAGAAAACGACTTTTTGCATCCTCGACACGAAAAAGGTTTAACTCCAGTGTGCACGCGTTCGTGAACATTACGATTGCCAAGAGTGTAAGCGGCGTAATTGCAACCTTTGCGACAAACATAACGTTTAAATCCTGTATGTCGATCTTCATGAACATCGCGATCGCCACTTGATATGAAAGCACGTTTGCAACCCAGATGTCGGCATGGATAGGGGTTGTCACCAGTATGTCTGCGTTCATGGACATTGCGACCAGCATGTTGACTAAACCGCTCGTCGCACCCTTTTCGACATGGAAACGGTTTATCTCCAGTGTGCTTACGCTCATGGACATCACGACCAGTCAGTTGATTAAATCGCTCATCACACCCTTTGCGACATTTATACGGTTTATCTCCGGTGTGAATCCTTTCGTGAATTCGACAACCAGAACTCGTTGCAAATGTTTCGTTGCAACCCTTGCGACACCGATGAAGCAATCCATCTTCCTTTTTCTTCTTTTTGCGAGAAGCTTTGCCGTAATCAGATGATTGTTGTGGCGGGGCTTCCTTTTCCGCGGCAGGTTGTTTCGCTTCGACGAAAGATGGAGGTGGCACCAATGATATATTCTTGAGCACCTGTTCAATCGCGATAGCCGCACAGGTAGGATTGTACCCTGGACCAAATATCGCAGTGAGATAATCCGGTGACTCAAGAACAGCCATAATCCACACGCGCGTTTCTTTTCACTCGAATGGATATGCCAAATTCCGGGTGTAAAAAAATCCCAAATTGTTTTGCGTCCGTACGTGTGTAAAAGTGGATATAATTGTTAAATATTGTTTTGTGTTGTGCAATAGAGCATATTTGGCCAATGACTGAGGTTAAAAAGATGCCATTTGTTATTCCACCAGAACAATGGGGATGGTACTTCATGGGTACGTTCGATGGAAAAAGCAACGAAGAGGCGTTACTTGGGCCTTTCCCGGACAAAGCATTATGGACTGCTAAAACGTGTTTGTATAATGCACTGGTTGATCATTTCGGATGGAAGGTTTCTGGTCTCCGACTAAAGCGCTTTCCCAAGTTCATCAGTGTCGAGAATGAGCAGACGAAAATTGATGCAAGAAATAAACGCAACAGTTCGTCTAAACCTGAACCAGGGCCACTGCCAAGACGCAAGTTGTCTCCGGGTGGAGAGTTGATTGCGCTCAGCACATTCGTCAAGTATTTTGAAATAATTAAAGAAAAAGGATGGCAATTCACCAAAGTTTCCGATCATCGCGAATGGTCAGTAAAATCACCAGAGTTTCAAGACGTGATCATTGTTGAGGTGCCACCTACGGATGAACGTGTTGAATTGATCAAGATGGCGAAGTTAGAGAATACTCATGTCGAATTGACACACAGCGAGCAAGTTTATTGGGTCGAGCGTTCTTTCTTCGACGATTTTATCAAGTTTGAGTTAATCATCGCGTTAATGCTTGCTTGAGAGTAAAAGTTAAACTTTGTAACATCCTGACTATGTAAATTTGAAAAATTTATTCAAATAAATCTATTTTGGGAATCTCCCCGGAGTGTTCAAACCAAAAAAAATGGCTCTTCGCATTGAGCTATGTCTTTTGCTCTGCTGTGTTAGCCTTTCGGGGGTTACTCATGCTTCCTCCCTATTATCTAGAGTCAACGCAGGAGTATACTCAAGCATTCATAAATCGTTTCAACCCAACAACGCTAAATTACAAAATAATGAGCAACCACAAGTGCAAAATTGGCGTGCTCTTATGACAGCACAAGGCACAACAAACGCGGTAGCTCCTCGCGCCTGCCCGTTCTTACCTACGACAGGACCTGCGCCTACACCAGCCGAGCTCGATTTCGTAGAACTGGGTGTCTTGTTCTATGAATTTGGGTGTTCGTCCAATCTAACCAACAATGATCTCTTGTTTACTCTCTATGGTACTGTGTGCCCGCGACTTGTCGCGCGACCCGATGTACCATTTCAATCCATTTACGATTTAACCGACGATGAGTGCTTTGGATTCAGTCTCGGGAATCCTAAATACTTTACTGGTTATGCTAAAGTAGCTCTTTTCTTGGTCTTATTGCAATTTGGATTTTTTTTCTTCGTCATGGTACCACGACGTCATTTGCAACCTATCAAATCGCGAGATTTGGTCATGACTTTTGTCCGAGTCAGCTCGAGTTTGTGCAATTCCATTATTCCATTCGGAGTCACTGTTTATGGCTTGGCTTTCCCAGTTGGATTTTTCGTATTCGCTCAATACATCAGTGCGCCACTGACAACTGGCTCATTTACTCATCTTGCAGTCAGTTTCATATACGGGTGGGTGCTGGTCAACATGCCAACAACAAATATATTTACCGGAGCACTGAATGAACGGAAAGTGGCCTTGGCCAAATTGAAATGGGTCATCAGTCGACGATGGTTCCTGATTTGGATGATGTTTTATTACATTATCCCCATGTCCGAACTCGGTCACAATTATCAATTGTATCCACAAAACTTCCAAAACAACCCATCCGTATTCGGTACAGGCAGAGTTTTGTGGTGGGACATCGGAGACAAAGGAGTCCTAAGTTTCTTGGAATCGAAAGGAGTGAACATCACACAAGCATTCGCTCCGTCGGTGTACAATCCCAATGGATATTTGCCGTACTCGCCTCATTTTGCATCGGTCGTTGTCTATCCCTCCGATCCAGAAATGAACAACCTATCCACATCCTTTCTGGGTCTCACTTGTTTCCTGTTGTTCGTTCTACAAATTATACTCCATCGCATGAAGGAAAAGCTTTTTATTCGCGGAGAATTGGCGTTCATTAACGGAGACGTTATTAGCGTTGTTGCGCTCATTATTTGGTCGGGATGGTCCACAAATTGGACCAATGATTTCACCGACGGACCTTTCAATTGGGTCAATTTCTTCTACCTCTGCAATGCCATGAACATTTTCATTGGCTCGATGGTTATGCCTACGTTTTTCACTTTCACGACTACATTCAATCGATCCATGAATGCCGGATTTGCTCGTCTGTTGGGATCAAGTAAACATAGTAATGAAAAAAGCCTGACTCTGTCCAACAACAACAATACCAATAATAATAATAATGGTCGTCACGTTGTAAAGAGCAAGAGCAAGAGCAAAAGCAATGGATTCATTGGTGTGGCAGAAGCTCCACAAGTGCAACAGAATACGTGGAAAACAACACTCAAGAATGAGCTGCTCGATTACTTCAACGGATGTCGCGGTCGCGTTGACCAAGAAAAGTATTCCGTTGTACAAAGTAGCAACTCACAAACAACCGATATCAATAGCAAGGAAACTCGTGTTATTGACATCGCCAACGAAACGAAGGGCGCGCCAAAACACGAAAAGAAACAAGTGAAAGAAAAGGAAGAAGTTAAACATCTTGATGTCATAGTCAGAGCTTACAAAGGAGACTTGTCCAAGAGAAAGCGGTGCTGGTTCATATTCAAATCTTGGTTCATCACTCCCAAAAATGTGACCAGAGACGAGACTGGCCGATTGGTCGTATTGGAGCTTATCAATCTGGAGCCGGCAACTTTTCTCGAAACAGAAGAATCGGGAAGATTGGCATTGGACATGGCCACACAAATGTTCACCCCGGAAATGGTCATTGGGTTACAGGCCATACGATCATACGATAAGCTCTGGGAAGAACACGACATTATCTGTTCAAAAACGGACGACGAACTTCGAACGGACATGATCAAGGCGTTTCAACTGAAAGCCAGAGAATGTGCAATCAGGATTAAGAATTCTCACATGGCGCTTAAAACACCGGGCGAGGGTCCATTGTATGGACAAAAACGAGTTCGATGTATCGAACTCATCGATGATACAACCAAAGACCTCAAACGCGATTTATTTGACAAGTTACGCGGAGACGGGACGCAAAGCGTTGATGCTTATGACAGATTATGGAAAGAGTTTGACATTGCCTCTGAACGAACGGGCACTGAGCTTCGTGAGGACATGATGCGTTCATTCCCGCATAAAATCCGGGAGTGTGCAATTAAAATCAAAGAAGCCCATATGACGGTGGGATCACTCACTGAAATTACCATCTTTGGTGCCAATCGCAATCACTGTGTCGCATTGATCGAAGATACAACCAAGCAACTCAAGCGTGACTTATTTCACAAATATCGCTATGAACTCTATCACTTGTTGAGGGACGTGAAAAATCGCATGCTGTCGGACAATCAATCGCACGTTCAACCACTGGCTCGCCAGATTTACGAAGAACGCCAAAAAGTGAAACAAGAAAAAAAACTCAAAGAGCAGGACAACCAAATTAGAGCTGACATGGCTCTGGTGGATCACGAGGACGATAATGATGATGATGGAATTGTTGAGAAAAAGGACACAGGGACAATTGTTTGATTTTGAAAAGGATTTTCTCTCTTGTTTGCTTAGTTTTTAGAATGTAAGTTGGATCGAATTATTTTTGTTTGATTAGAAATCATTTATACAAGTTCCAAGACACCCGAAATGTCAGATGATTGAATTTAATCATTATCCTCCTTGTTGGAGTTGTGCGTACTCTTTGCCGTAGAAGCGTTCGATTCGTGGCCGTCCGGGGCCTTTGCCTGCGGCTTTGACCAAGCCAAGGAACTCTTCCCAATGCTTCTTCATGTTGTGCTTCTCACTGTAGGATAACCGAAACATGTGTTTGTTGGTTTTGCGAGCAAAGTCATTTTTGATCCGATCGTGCAATTGTTGTTTTTTGAGATCTGAGCCCTCAGAACCGTAAAAATAAACCACTTCAAAATGTTGAGGTCCGTCGAGCTCACCGAGTGCATCCAACTCATAAACGTCGAAGTCAACTGGGAGCTCCTTTTGATCGCGACAGTCGGGAAACTTTTGCTCGGGGATATATTTGATTTTTGAATCATCCAAACGTTGAGCGAATTCGCGTGCAAAATTACCACCCGCACATTTAGGGCAACAAGTACCACTTGTGCGATTATTGACCCTAGCTGACCAAATATGATGATCGCATTTTGCTTTTAGACATTTCCAGTTGAAAGATTGATCAGAACCAGGAGAAATAGTGAATGCAATGTTGCGGTCGTTTCCAGCGCCAACGAATTCCTCCAATAGTTGAGGGGAAAAATGCCCAAAACTATCACAAGGACATGTTTGTCTACCAGCACAAAAGCCACAACCACTTCTTTGTGTTCGGGTATAAACTGCCGCTGGCCAAATATGATGATCGCATTTTGTTTTTAGACATTTCCATTTGAATGATTGTGATGAACCGGGAGGTATCGTAAATGCAAGATTGCGCGGATTTCCAGCAGCAACAAACTCTTCCAATAACTGAGGAATCAAATATCCGAAACTATCACATGAACATGTTTGCAATCCGTGGCAAAATTTACACCCGCTACCACGTGTTCGAGTATTTACTTGAGCTGGCCAAATATGATGATCGCATTTTGCTTTTAAACATTTCCAATTGAAAGATTGGTTTGAACCAGGAGAAATAGTGAATGCAATGTTGCGGTCGTTTCCAGCGCCAACGAATTCCTCCAATAATTGAGGAAACTTTTGCCCAAAGCTGTCACAAAGACATGTTTGTTGACCAGCGCAAAAGCCACAACCACCGCCACTGCCACGTGTGCGGTTATAGACTGTTGCTGGCCAAATGTGATGATCGCATTTTGCCTTTAAACATTTCCACTTAAATGATTGGTTTGAACCAGGAGGAATGGTGAATGCCAGTTCGCGTTTGTTTCCAGCAGCCACAAATTCCTCCAATAATTGAGGAAACTTTTGTCCAAAACTGTCGCATAGACATGTTTGTCTACCAGCACAAAAGCCGCAACCTCCGCCACGTATCCGGTTATAAACTTGAGCTGGCCAAATATGATGATCGCATTTAGATTTTAAACATTTCCATTTAAATGATCTGTGCGATCCACATGTTATTTGGAATGCAAGGTCTCGTGGATTTCCAGCAGCAACGAACCCTTCCAAAAGTTGAGGGAATTTGTATCCAAAGCTATCTGTATATTTCTGAAGTATCAAAGTCCCTGTGCTTGTTTGTGCACCATAACCATACAGCTGAGTTAAGCGTTCTGTCTCGACAGTGCGCAATATATCCTGAGGAATTTTAGCCAATAGGTCACGGATACGGAGGTTGTTTTGTGGGATCGTCCAAGCGCTGCCGCTGCACAAGAGGTGCATGTAATGTCGGAAACGATCGCGATTGGGCCAATCAGCAATAGTTATGCTCATTTGTTTTTTGGGGGCATGAGTGAGAATTTGAAAAATAAAAATATACTAAATTCCGGGTGTAAAAATTTGAAATAAACACGAAATCTTGTTTCCGATATAAATGTACACGTCATGCACGTTTGTCGCAACGTAGCACGATTGCCACCGTATAACCAACTACAATAATTCCTAGAAGAATCATCAATAATGTCCCGCCGCGTTCCGAGCTATCATCAAACGCGTTGAGAGCGCTTCCAGCTCGATCCACAAAGTGATGAAATACTGGCATAGGCATAGCTTTAGGAACGTGATTGGCTACTAATTCCTTTTTTCCTGCAAACAAATTATCAAACTGATTTAAAATAATAGATATGTTTACCAGACAAAGAACTACATACGCCAAATTCCGGGTGTAAAAAATTTAGGCGCTAAAATTTTTACACCCGGAATTTGGCATATATTTTTCAAATTCCACAAACAACATAACTTTGTGTGTTCAGTGACAAGATGAGTGCGGCTGCCCCTATTAGTGGTTACAAGCCATCTAATATCGACCTCTTTCATCAAAAAATGCACGAACTCTGTTTTGAAAACGCATGGGCCAAAAAGGAAAACAAACTGAAAGCGCGTGAATTGTTGGCAAAGATCTCCAATGTCAAGGTGCGCGCTGATGAAACACAGCGTCTTTGTAAGTTATACGGCTATTATGATGACGGTGAAAGCTTCGACAAACCGCCTGCGCAAATTCCGCTCGTTCCAACACCGCTTTCATCGGCATCTGGCGCTCAATTTCAACCCGCCAAGACCGCTAAACCATCCACCAACCTACGACCATTCATTGCTTTATGTGCAGACAAGGCATGGGAAAAGCTTGACAATCAATTGGCCATTTGCGCCATTTATCGCGAACAGAAGTTGTCCGAAGCAGAGATCGCTGAAATCGACAAGCAGTTGCAGAAAAAGTATGAGCGGCCACCCACTCTGCAATTCCATCGTCTCTTTGGTGAATTGGATGAAGTATGTCAAAAGAATAAACCGGACAGTGTGAGCCTCATCATGTCTGGCGCAAATGTTCTGCTGTCTCCTGATGAATTGAAAGAATTGTACAAGTTGGTGGCTGTGCGACGCGGCTGGTGTGGGCATCCATTGAAACCCGTTCCTCGTGAATTGTTGCCGCTGGTAGCTGGCAAGGGCTGGGAAACTCCTGAAAACGCCAACAAAATTCTAGAAATTCTCGCTGCCATTCAGCCAACCGACCAGAAGTTCTTCGACGCGATTCAAGAGATGCTGGAGTCGGTTTATCAACGGCCTCAAACATCAATGAACGCACTCACTGTGTTTCGACTCAAGCGTCAAAATGCAGCTATCCCCAAGTCAAGTGTCAAAATCACAGTGCCCAAGCCCGGGCCCGTTAAACATGCTCTATTTACAAACCGCGATAAGGAGCTGAAAATCAAGCGCAAAATCATCGCCACTGAGAAGGTGAATGCCGAAAAACTCAAAGACGCGCGCTTCATGCAAATGCCACTCACTGAGCCAGCCACTGAATCGAAACTAAAACTAAATCCTAAATCGCCGGTCACCGTCGCTGCACCACCGCTGTCGCAGCCATCGAAACCCAAAGTCGAAACTCCCAAAAAAGCGGCCACTGCTACTGCTGCTGCTGCTCCTAAAGTCAAAGCGGAAGCGCCTAAGCAACAACAACAACATCAGACAAATGTGGCGAAACCAGTGACGAATGGTGTTAAAGCTGCTCCCTCTAAGTCAGCAATCATTCAAATCGAAGACCGCAAACCCTCATCCAACCCAGACGATCTCTACACCAACGACCAATTGCACGACATTTTGTGTATGAACGTCGAGGAATCACTGCCTGAGTCCGAATTCTCAAATGCGTCTGGCAATGAACGTGATGTGGTGCGTGCACGTGCGATCAACCGCGAAAAGAAAGCTGCGCTCATTCCTGATGTGGAAGAAACGGATCAAGACATGGACACTGACGCCGAGCAGCAGCAGGAATTGGAAGAGAAAAAGGAAATGCCTCCGCCTGTGTCGTTCTATCCTCGCCCTCCCCCCACAAAGATATCTGAGGCCGACGTCGGCAATATCATGAATCCTGATCAGTGGCGCGAGCGTTATTCTGGAGGAATGAGTGCCAAGGGCGGTATGTCCATTGATCACTCTGAAGCTGAACGCCGTGAGAAATTCAAGGCACGATTCCCTTTAAAGGCACACAATGAAGCCCAGAAACAAATCGAGCGCACCAAGCAATTATGCTTCGAACTTGGCTTTTTGGTCGATGAAGAAAAGGACAACCCGCAGCTCGACCCGCGTCTCTTGAGCATGTTTCAAACTATTCAGTCATCTGTTGGTTCCCGAAACCCGCGCATAGCCACTGGCCCTGCACCAATTGTTTCTGCGAGTCGCTTATTGTTGATGCCGCCTACTCAGTCAGCAAATACGTCAACCGCGTTAGTCGTGCCTGGCTCAGGTTCAAGTTCTGGTTCTGGTTCCATGTCTGCTCCAATCAATACCACGAATATGAATGACATCAAAGAAGGACATCGTTTGCCCGTGCGCGAAGTACACACAACTGAATTGTTTACGGCGTCACATCGTCGCAAGTTTATGCGTGAAGCTCAACCTCTTCAATTGAATATCGGCGGCAAAACCATTATTGTCCCGATTCGCTCTTGTTCAAATGGAGACAGATGTTGCGCCACCATGTTTCGTGGTGCTCCTCCTGGATTGAAATTCCGCGAGTGTCTGACCCCCGCAGAAGACCGCTACCTCGAAACCCACGGCACACTCCCCACCATCCCACGCCCATGCATCGCTTGCTACACATTTGATCAATGGAAAGACCTCAACCACATCATGCAGCGCGGCACATTGCCTCCCCACTGGATGCAACTTGAACTTTATCGAAGCCCTGTTGATGTGCCCGATGGTTATCACGGCAAATATGCGTTGACGGTCGTCAGTGGTACCCACGCAGCATGGCCTGACCCCGCACCCAAATTGTTGCTCAACATGATTGACCTGCGTCGGCATCCAGACACTGGGTTAATTTGGGCGGATGAAAGTCGGCTGGAGTATTCACCGGTGACTGTGCCTCGAGGCCAAGACCAGCGCAGCGATGACATCACTATGCTTGGCATTCCCGCGGATTTTCAATAGCGCGCAGTCGATCATGTATGGAGGATTGGCAACCTCCATTCAACGAACTGCGAGCGCATTTTGAACTACAAGCCTCTGAACGCCACTTTATTATCGAGGATGCCGAAAAGCTCCTCTTCCTATCTTTCAAAGATGCTCGTCTCAATTGGAGCGACTCTTCTATTCCACACTTTAACCCTCCTGTTGTGTGGAAAAACCCTATCCCCAAGACCCACCGCGACTTTGTTATTGGCGAAGTGCTAGCCTATCGCCTGAATCGCATTTACTTCTTCCTCCGCCACAAGAACCTTTATCCGGCACGCATCGTCATGTTGATGTATGCATACGTGGATACACACATCCCCCTCAAGTATCTCATCGAAAAGACGCTACCCCGTCCGCTGCGTAATGATTGGGAGCGCATCTTTTACAACCCTGACAACTTCAGTCCCTGCTGGGAAGGTGCGTTGCCCAATGCCATGTCTATTCTTCCGAAATGCGTTATTTCTCGTGAAAGTAAAGAGAATCGACAGCCACTGGAGCACGAAATTCTCAAAACACTGCCCTACCGATGTTTCGTGCGCTGGCAAAGCGAAATCATATTGGACGCATACATCTTTCAACAAGCGGAATTTGATGAAAAATTAACTGACCCCAAGGCCATGGCTGCTGCTGCGGCGCGCGCTGAAAAGGTTTCCAAGTTTCCTCGCCGCAAGAAAGAAGCTGAGAAGAAACACAAGTATATTCGTGTGTTGGAGTGCGAGACTATCCCCGAACGCAATGATATCATTGACTTCAATAATCGCATTGTGACCACTGGACTATTGGGTGGATATACTCACTGCACGATACGACCTTCATTTGAAGTGCGCTGCAAAATCTACGCCGACTTCATCTTCAACGTCACGCGTTTCTCTGCGCTAGAATGGCAATGGAACAACGAACACATTTTGTTTTACTCGCTCAAGGAATACGTTGCCTGGATCACTCCATTCGACCCGGCCTTGTATGATTTGGTCTGCAGTGAATGGGACTGGAACAATTATTCGCGGTCCACTATCAGGGCGTGCGACAAATTTATTCGCACAGAATTGTCAATTGACCCAGAAACACGCGAAATCAAGAGCTTCGGTGACCTCAAAGGACTGAGCCACACACGCAAGGAGCAACTCAAGAACACACCGCGCAAAGTCAAGCATCGATTGCCTCAGTTTACTCAGCAGATGTTGCGTAACACTCTTGGCGACACGGCAACAATGGAACAGATGGTTGCATTATTGCCATTGGATAAGAAGAAACTCGTTCATGATATGATTATCCCTCGTATGCGCGTTGAGGAGGGTATGGACTGGACCAAACTGGTTCTGCTCGGATTAAGCAGAAAGTCTATGCTATGCATGCAACACATTGTCAACTGCAGTCAAGCGCTCATCTCTGAATCTGAACTCCTTCAAAAACATCTCGGTGAGGATCTCTCACCTTATGCATGGGGCGCTATCTATTTCTTCACCGAAGAGTTCATCGAGTTTACCAAGATTCGCATCTACGAATTGCCTCAACACATTTACAAACAACAAATCGCTGCACTTCGCATTCGTCACCAAACACCGCCCGGTCACGCTTTACCTCCGATGGCCGGAGAAATGCTTTTCTGTCCCAACTGTCGTTCCATTTGCACGGACATATTACCGCCTGGAACGGGCACTGAGGAAGATTTACGCATTCATATGTCGATAGAGAACGGGCGCTTGACATATGCAACTCGTGACAGCGATCCCGACGAAACTCTCGCGGAGGCATGCAAATCACACATGCAATGTAGTCTTGGTCCAACTGGCGCGATGATTCAACCAACTCCAGACGGTCAACACGTTCGCTTTTATTGTTGCCGGTCAAAAGATAAGAAGCGCCAGAATACCAACGGACACAAACTGCAAATGGAGATCAAGCAGCAAGAAGCCAAGGAGCGCAAAAAGAAAATCAAAGAAGCTAAGCGTAAACAGGCTGACTGGGATATGGACAGTGATAATGAACACGAACATCATGACTCCGAGGATGATAATGACTACGACGACGATAATTTTGACTCAGATGACGAGGACGCGGTCGAAGAACGTGATCTCCGGATGTTAACTGGTGCCAGAAACGAAACGCGATGCGGTCAAACCGAATTAATACGCATTGACGCGATTGGTGCACGCGTGGTCATTGATGGCAAACCAAGTCAATTATGTTGCGGCTGTGGCGCTCCGGTCTACTTCGATCTATCGTTCTATCATGGTGATCGATACCTCTGCAAGTTCTGTCAAGCCGGGTGGAGGGTCTCTGAGCAGGAACATCACAAAGACCAAAATACGCACTTGAACACAATCAAAACGTTGACGCAAGAACTGGACTATTGGCATGAGTTCTGCGAGAAACCAGTTATCACAGGCCTGGCGCCCATTATTCTGCCCGAGGAAAAAGTTCACCTTGATCGCATGGAACAAGAACTTGCTCAGGCGCGCCAACAATTGGTCAAGGCACAAGCCGTCAAACAAGATCCACTGTGGGCGTTTTTCCCAGATAAACGCATGATCAGTCCCCATGACATCCCCAGTGTGATTATTGAGCCACCTCTGCGTGAAAAATCAACGCGCTGTTCATACTGCAATGCGGAGGAAATCAATTTTGAAGGTGGGATATCGTCATTCGTCGAGTACATGCTCTTTGGTGGTCAAAAGTTTGTTGTATGCCGCAACCACAACAAGCACTGTATTCAACAGCTCTATTCTCAAAGCCGCAATTATTCTCCTGAAGACTTCAAAGGGTTCATTCAGCGCCAAATCTCATGGGATGCAACCAAGAATGGTCCTTCCAAGATTGTCGCCAAAAAACCCAAGGACATATTGGATTCTTTCGCCGAACGTTTGTTGCGAAAAAAGCGAGAGCATTGCGAGCTGGAAGTGTATGGCCCTAGAAAGCGTCCTCGCAAACAACCAGCGGAAATCAAAGCGCCTGAAAAGCCAATGATTTGCGCAAAATTACTTCCTGAACAATTTGATTTGTGTCCGTGTTATCTCGACTGCCCGCAAGTACAGGCGCTCGTGAATGGCTGCAAAAGAAAATGTGTTGGCAACGCGTGCACAGCTACAGGTAACACATACATTCACACACACATTCGTTCACTGTGTGTGTATGTGTGCCGATAGGTGCACCCGATTGGCAATTTATTGATGAATATAAAGAGTGCACGATGCATATGAGGCATTGTCACGCTGGACGTCGGTGGCATGTTTGGGGACAGATTCGTATGCAACCTCTTCTTGAATCTGCCTGGAAATTCTGCAGCGGTAAATTCATCTCACGGGATCAATGTCAATTCTGTGACGAAGATTCTACCCACACCGCTCTCGTCGACGCAAGTTCGCTCTTCACGTTTACGTCCAAGACTCAATGTAAAATGTCACTATGTGTACGGGGGCATTTATTTGGTGAAATGGAAATGCAAATGAAATTGTAGAACAACCAAAAAAAATTGATTTGTTTTAGACTCTCTCTCCCTCAAAAAAAAAGAATTGCCTCTACATGGGATTGAACCATGGACCTCCGCATTACAAGTGCGGTGCTCTACCGGCTAAGCTATGGAGGCATAAACACGTGATTTTAAAAATCAAAGAAGGTGCTCCAATTGGGCGCCATGTAACTCATAATGTCGGGCACCATATCCACATTGTCAATAAGATTTTCCTTCCACACTTCTCTGGCAGCAACACGTTGTTCGATGATTGCCCATTGAATGGGGAATTTGAGCACATAGAAAAAATCTCCATATCCGTTTGTTCTTGGATTAAGTCGCCACGAGAAGCTTATTTTTCCAAGAATATGGGCGTCTCCGTGCGCAGATGTCATTGTATTAATAGTAGTTTCGAGGAACGTTGCATTTCTTTTGTTGACAAGCCCGAATACCATTTGGAGAAATGGAGATGCGTTAAGCATTGCGAATAGGTGTGGCGCTATTTCTTTTAACCACGGGTTGATCAATGTCTCTAAACAGTTATCAATAAATCCTAGATCCCATGACAAACTGCTGATAGCCGCATAATAGGAAGCGTCATTCTCCAGATAATCAAGAAATCTTTTATAGAACCGAGGCGTCACAAATGACTCGAGGCGATTGATATCTCTCCAGAAATGAACATCGAATAGCAACGAAATGAAGCGGAAGTTCCATGGTTCTCTAGTTTGCTTGATGGTGTCCACCACATGTTTTTCTTCGTCAATGAAAAGAAAACATTCCGCGATCGAAGGGTTAAACAACCGCATGTTCTTCCCGTACAAGATGTGGCGCGATACAACACCACGTTCACCAATGAGTTTGAAGATTGTGCACCAGTCTTTGCCCAAATCCATGAGTTGTCCCCTTCGCATCCAAACCCTTGCGCATTTACGTGCTAGCGCGGGATGCGTTTTATTAAATGTCCAAAGAAGTCTTAGCGCGGTGCCGTCTCTTGACGAAATTTGATCAGATAGTGGATAATCAGAATAGGCCTTCTTTTCAAACTGTTGCAAGAGAATGTCGTATCCTAGTATACTTTTACGTCTCATGACCGTGATGACAATTGAATAAAAATGAATGGCAAGACAACAAACGTTGAGAATGCGGGTTGCCAATGATTCATCTTTGAGAACATATAATGCATGTTTGAATGCGGCGGGAAGCGAGCAAATCCAATGCTTGCTGTGCCTGCGTAAATCGTAATCTGACCTGCTTGACGCGATGCCTTTTTGAGATTGTTCGCTTTTCCGCTTGATACCCGAAATACGTTCACTCTCTCGAGTAGGTTTCTGCTTGTATTCCGACATGGCCTTTGCGCGAGGGTTTTTTTTGAAAAAAAAATAATAATAGGCAAAATTCCGGGTGTAATTTTTTGGAACCGTTTAAAACGTATTAAGTAACACAGGTTCTAATATATTCGTAAATTTGTGACACAAAACACAATCATTCATTAATTCATTCATTCGATTAGGTTTCGAACCAAACAACAAATGGCTGAACTCAAACAAACGTGCGATTGTCGTTATCCGGAAGAAAAGAACTACGGCAACAGCATTAACTCAGTGGATTTTATTGATGAAGAAACACCAATGGTTGCTTCATTCCATACCATCACTCGAACCCCTACGGATGCGAACCCGGCCAACGTTTGGCTCAATAATCGACATTATCGGATTGGTGCACCTCCCGTGTTGGAGTCGAAAACCGGACGCGGTCAACCTCACTGGAGCGTTCACAACATCACATCGGCTGGTCATCCAGCTTGGGTAGCTCAAGATGTGAAGACAACCTTGGATATTCTGAAATGCGTGCCCCCTCACAAATCATTGGGTATCTTTGTTATTTTGCCTCATATGAAGTCGGACCTCGTATCCAAGTACCAGCATCTGGGTAAACCCTGGCCTGTGCTCGACGCTGACTCAAAAGAAATCCCCACCGCGCCGTCGGCTCCAGTGGCCCTCGAATTCAAAGAACCGGAACCAATGACTGGAACTGAAGCGCTTGCTTTTATGACACGCACCATGACTGCATCTTCGGATGCATTAAAACGTCACGGAAACAAACCCGTATCGATGAGTGCAAGGCCGGGTCAAGCTGTTGGATTCGGTGTAGCAACCACTGTTCCTGTGTTGGACGTCACTCCCAAGCCACAACGATCCGTGTCCATTATGTTTGGTTCGGTAGGACGAGGTGCATCATTCAGCATCACTCCATTGGTGGAACCGGTTATTCCTGGCCCCGATACTGATCCCGATGATGAAGCAAAAGTCGGAGACAGGCGCAAAGTAAATCTTGGAGCGGATGCCCCGGTTAAAAAGAAACTAAAGAAAGATGACAAAGATGTTTGATGTGAACATAAATGCACTGTTTTTTTTGTGTACACACTAAACACAATATTGTAAAATTGACGTCAAGTCTTTTGTGTCCTCGCACAATTCAAGTAAAGGTTCGCCAAATTGATCCTGTAGTCTTCCTCCAATCATGTACTCCATAATGTCATCGCTCATGGGCCCAAAAATATGGTCAGAGAATGATTCCTTCATTTCAATCACTTGTCGTTTAGTTGCTTGAGATAACAGAGTTCCAAAATGAAGTAACGACACTTTGCGTGGGTCTGTATCTTGATCGAATTCCTGATTGCACGACAGCCGCACAGTGGGCCAAAAAGAATCGTTGTCAAAATAGACGCGACAGCCGTTGAACCCAAGATTGGAATGATCAATTAACCCAAATTGATGAGCGATTAGTGGAGACAAAGAAATCAGTGGTAAAATGTGAAGAGCCAGTGCATTGACGGCGATTGACATCGGTGGTGCTGCACCTGAGATGCACCATCCTTCGCTATTGTTACTGCTTTTTGAATAACGCTCGAAAAATCTTGCATGATGAGTGAGCAGCCGCGAATATGCCGTCTTTGAAATTATTCCGTCGGTAATGTCTTGATACAAATGTAGTAGAAAGTTTACCTCGCTCACCCACCCAAGCGACATGCGATCATATACAACATACTCGCTGTAGCATATCTGCTCCGTTGCCGACGGCACAGTGAAATGACCATCATACCACCAAATTGCACTAGCGCCGCTTAATTTCATTTCAATCAATGCGCGCTCCATCAAAACAAACAAGCGTCGTCCGACTTTTACTCGCCAGCCTTGTTTCCATTGAGAGACGCAATGTTCAGCTATTTGTTTGTCGTGAAACTTGTATATCCGCGCGACGAGTGAAAGAAGGAGATTCATTTGAGAAGAGAACGAATGACTATCACTGATTCGTTTCATGCATACAAACTTGTGCAACATGCCAAGCGTGTTTTTGGCCAATTTTTCGTTGGTAACTGTGTATGGCAGGAGAAATTCGACACAACCCCAAACTTCAGAGACAGTTTTGAGATTTGATACGGTGGTCTGGATATTGTCCTTTTTCGCAAGACGAACGCTGCGCTGAAATACAACGTCCCAATTTACGTGTTCACTGATGTCCGGTTTAGAAAGAAATTCAATGTCGCTTTTAGACACAGCCAATTCAATGTTAATCGATCGCTGTTCAATGTCTTCCGAGGTTTTACCGAACTTAACACCGCTTCGGGTCATTTTCTGAGGCCTGTCTTGGGCGGAAGGTACACGCGGGGGAATACGGTCCATTTTGGATTCGTAATACAATCGTTTTACATCAGTTTCGCCATCATCAATGTCATCATCTTTGTTAAGTTTGACACGCTTACACGACATTTTTGTTTTTAGAGCCAACACAAACGAATATGCCAAATTCCGGGTGTAAATTTCAATATGAAATTTTCCGGATGTAAATTTCATAAACTCCTACAACGTAACAAATGTATGCGCGTGTTGTATTTACTGTACTGCCATCAGTGTTTATATCGGGTTATATGTCAGTCAGGTCATGAGTTCAACGCCACCTGCCATCCCGCGAACGATCGTTTTGAAACGCAAATTGTGTGATGAAAATGAGCCCGAACCGCAAAAACGTGCCCGTATTGAAGAAATGAATGGTCATTTGGATAATCCGCGAAAATTTGTCGACGTTGCCAAGTATTATCTGCTCAAGGAAGAATTATCCGCTCAAAAAATATTGACCAAGCAAGCGCGAGTTGCGAATGCGCACTCTGTCAAGCGTGTCAAAGAATGCGAAACCAAAATTCACATGTTGGTCGATGAAGTTGATGATCTGAAGAGCAAAGTCGAATCGACTATTCAAAAGTATGAATGTGGCATTTGTTTGGCTTCCATCTCGGCCCCAGTTTCTTGCAAGTAAATACACACACACACACACACACACACACACACACACACACACACACACACACACACACACACACACACACACACACACACACACACACACAGGCAATGTCGCAATGCGTTTTGTGCAATGTGCCTCTGCAAATTTCTGGAAAAAGACACCGTTTCGCTTTTGGAAAGTGCAAGCGATCTACCGTTTATCAAAGATGATGTCTATTTCTCTCATGTCAAATGTCCTACGTGCAAAACGCGTAACATTAAAGTCACTGGAGAGGGTTTGCGCGTTTCCGATCGTTCTTTCTCTGCGATGCTTGGAGAAGCCAAAATCTCGTGCCCGCTGTGCATCAACCACGCGACCACGTTTTCTGGCACTGGGTTTGAAGTGGCGACTCACATGTTTAACACTTGTCCTGCTCGTAAAATTGCATGTCCATTCCAGAAAACACCTCATGCGATCAGCGATCAAGGTGACATCTGTCCTGGCATTATTGTTGGTGGGTTTGGTGCCATGGGAGCCGAAGCGCCATTAACCTGTCATGAGAAACAAAAGGCCGCTATCATCGACCATCAACACGAATGCCCAATTCTCTTCAAATGTCAATGGAGTTCTCACGCTTGCACTGAAGAGTTACCGTTGCATCAAATGGTGCTACATGATGACGAACATCGCAAACTCCACCGCAATCGACGCCTCATTCGAGACAATATGGAAGTCCTCAAGTCAATTTTCACGTTTGAAAATCGAGCTGCTGCGGAAGAAATAGGGAATCAAATACAATTGATTCTGGATGCGCGCAAAGCGGAGAAAGAGAGACTGAGAGCGCAACGGGAGATAGAACGACGACAAGAACGTGCCAGAGACATTCCTGCTATTGTTGTTGCTCTTCCTCCATTTCCAGCTGAACGAGCGGAGGGACAACCGGAAGTGGGAGATGAATGGGCACAATTCTCGTATTGAATAGAAAAATGGGTTATGATTCAACTCAACGTGAATTCGCTTAATACAATCGTATTTTATTACTCAAAGTTGATCGTTCAAATCAGGACTAGTATAAGACTTGCGGTCGTCCATCGGGTAAATTTCGCTGGGCGTGTCAAGTTGAAGGTCACGTCGATATTCGCCATTAGGATCGTTTATTAGCCACTCAGAGCACTCGATAATAATCTTGGCCACGCCGTACTTACAAATGAAAGCGGCCATCCCGTCAATAAGTACAGATATGACTATGCCGAACACAATTGCGATTTTCAACGCTGGAGCAGCTGGTGTTTGAGGCCAAGCTGTCGCCATAATGCATGCCAGCCCAGCTGTTTGGAAACATGCAGCCGCGACGATAAAGTAAATACTGTAGCAATTGAGCGTATGTGTACGCGTATTGGAACAACTGTTCAGACAAACACACTGCGTTGCCATTGATGAATAAAGCTGAAACGGTGAATTTCAAATTTACACCCGGAATTTGACGTATAACTTTTTTTTCGAAAATTTAATTCCCGCGTGATTATAAGTACTCGTTTTCACAATTTAATTTAAACACTGTCTGAATAGGAGCTAAAAATAACGAACAATGGGATTTCTCGCGCAACTCAACAAATTGCTGTCTAGTTATGTCAGTGATTTCGAAGATCTCACGAAGCAAACCCAGGCCAACACCAAAAAACCTCGTCATCATATTGACATTGATTTGATGTTGCCATTGCGCGAAAGAGCTCCGCGAAATGTGACGGGTGTCGAAGAAACTAAATTCTGGGGTCTGGAAAGTTTGACTGCACTGTACAATCAGCGTCAGGAAAACGCGAAAGCCGATGCCAAAAGTTCACCAGCATTACTCAAGACCGTTGATTCAATGGTTGACTCGCTCGACTCTCAAGAGTTTCACGCCGCGCTGAAGCCCGCAGATTACGCCCACTTATTCCTACAGCAGAAAACCATTGATCACTGGATCGCCTTTCGCAAAGAGGTGCCCACCAACACCGACGCACACCGCCAGTGGAAACAATTGTTTTTTTCGCCCGGAGATCGTTACGTTGATGAGTGTGCTGTCCGTCTTCAGAAGTGGATGGCCGCAACCAAGACCAAAGGAGCGATCAATCATGAGCCAATGGGCGCGCATATGTGGATGCCGTATCTCTGGACTGAATATCGGTTCACAACGTTAAAGGAGTACGCTGCAACACTGAAAGTGCCGTTGGATCGCATGCAGATCATTTTCCCCGTTGACACGCTCCGATCGGACAACCCTTTTTGGAATTCGCGCATCCCAGGAGTGAATACTGGTTTTCAGCTAGTTGACTTCATTTTAGAGCACGTTATCGCTCATATTGGAGATCTGGCGCCGAGCACTCCAGGCGAGCCGATCAACCAATTCATTCTGACGTTCGACAAGGCGTTCTTCAAATCCCCACTGAAAAATGCATGGAAGCCCCGCGACCGTTTCCCCATTTCTCGAGAGGAGTTGGAGGATGCCGACCAACAGCGATGGTTGCGTGATTTTTATGCAGCAGCCGAGGCAGAAGAAGACTCGAAAGAGTTTCATGCGTTCCTCGCCAAGCCCATCCACAACTTGATTCGTATCCTCGACACACGTTTTTTGGCGCCCGTGCTTTATCAATTCCTCAGCCGTGCTGTTCAGTATCTACTCAATCACCCTCAGTACGCTGCTCAGCGCGAACGACTCAACGGCATCCGTCTGATTATTGACGGAGCGAATGGTTACGGCATCCCCAATCAACAACTCATCGACCAAACGGAAGAATGGTTGGCTCCGCCCATGGAACCTTTGGTGCTCGACATTTCGGCCGAACGTATCGTAAAGAATACGGACGAAAGTCAACGACTGTCCAATTCATTGTGCGAAGGTGATCATCAAGAAGGATTTTATCTTCGAAAATGTCTGCCCATAGGAGGGCGTGCTACAGTCGTTTCAAAGGACACAGATATGCTCTACTATCTATGCATGTATCAACTTCTCTACGGACAAAAACGAGGTCATCAAATCACGTTGCTGGCCGGAGACAAAATGGCGTGGGACATTGAATCGTTGATCACAGCCATTCAACGAAAGCATCCAACCCTCAACGTGCCAAGTGTATTCGCTTATCTGATGTTGAGCGGCACCGATCCCACTCCACCCAGCCTGCCATACGGCGTCACACTTGAGAACTTCTTGAACGAGTTGAAAAGCAAGGAACGCCCGCCCAAGAACATCTGCGACGTGACGTTCGAACCGACCGACAGCAAGACATTGGACGACAGTTCTGTCAATTTTCTCTCGGTTCCCATGCGCACTGCATGCATTTCGATGAATGGAACACACTTCGATGAGTTTTGTCGCGTGTACGAGGCCTCCATGAAGCGGAAATTCCCCAAACTCCAAGCCAAAGGAGTGCGTGGTCCGTGGTCATATTATGTCGGCAAAGAATCCAAGACGAACGGATACAAGCCCGAGCAAGAACGCGTCATGTATGTTCAATATCTGGACGACGCTAAAAAAACACCCATCACCAAGGCCGTTCTTCAATCCATTTTCCGCAGACTGCGCTACAATCTGTTGTTGAGTTTCGCTTTCCTCGACATGTATGATCTGCGCACGCTTGGCTTGCAAAAGTCTGGCGCCGACGGCAAGACGATTTATGGATTCAGTCGCCACCCCGTGACACGAAAAGTGATGGCCGTGTCTGAAGTGACTGGCGGGCACTTGAGCATTGTGTTGACTCCAATGTGAGTGAGTGAGTGAGTGTCAGTTTAAGAGATTCCATTTCATGGTCAGATAACTTTTATGACAATACGAACGTCTACGCAATTTGCCATAGCCCCACTCGGGATCCTTTCGTTTTTTCTGAGACCCAAAATAGCCAGCGCCATAGAGTTGTTGTATCGGCTGTATTTTTTGTTCTGCTTCATGCTTGAGCTCTTGTCTAATTTTTTGCATAGCCGGGGGCATACTAGCAAATAGTTGTTCCAATTCATCACTGACACTAAGTGACTCGGATGATTGTTGTTGTTGCTGCTGCTGCTGTTGTTGTGGTTCAAGCTCCAAGCTTTTAGACTGGGTCGCAGGTTTGGATTGGGGCGGTGACCACGTATTTGCGAGCAATTCCATGAATTGCTGTTTGCGCTCAATAGATAACTGTCTGATAGCAGAGCGCCTGCCCTTTGCTTCCGTATCACTGACCAAAATAATATTGCATCGCACACAGAGTTTGCGTTCCAAATCCATTGGCGTGAGATAAGCGCGTGTTTTATCCAATGTCTGTGCACTGATGCAACATTTCCATGCATAAACCTTTTCACTAACAAACTGAACATCAGCCAAGCATGGGGCACTCGTAGAAGAGCCACATGCGCAGTCGAGCCGACTGGTAAGCGTTCTTGTATATTCACGACGCGCACACACTTGTAATCGACGGAACGTTTCAAAAAGACCATCGGTTGGTTGGACGAGCATGGCATACTTCAAAAAAACGCTGAATGAATTAAAAACAAAAAGAATGTTAATATATTGTTATACACAAAGAACTTGAACAATAGAAAGCTTTCATTTACAAAACACCAAAAAAACACCCGGAATTTGGAATATAAAAATTTCAAATATTTGTTTTTGTATTTTCCTCGCTGATGTTCTCATTTATCATCAATTATCCGTTATCGTCTATCAGTATCGGATTGCTCCTACTTGTATGGCTGCGCGAGCAAATCTACTGGTGCTTTTTTGCAACCAAAGCCAACCTACGCGATCGTGCCACCGCACAAACGTTCAAGGCACAGGTGATTCAGTTTGAATTGGATTGCGAGCGTGAGAATGAGCGTGACCGAAAGTTCGGACGTATGTTTCGCCGTGAGAAAGGAGAAGATGTCTTTATCAAGTTGTACAAAGAACTACTTCTCAAAGAATACAAGATGAACCAACAAATATACACGCCCGGAAGTCTTATCTTTGCCGCGGCTAACGAGCCTATGAAGGAGGAATTGCTCATTCATTGCAACGCGACACTTCAAGAGAAACACACCAAGAATCAGATCACGGTGGCTACGCCTCATCCAGTTGAATCAACTCAAATCAACTATGTTAAGGGTTAACCCAAGGTGGTTATGTATCGTGCTCCTGGATCAACACCCAAGGGTAAAGCTCATGAGAGCAAGACAACTGAATAATTCCTAAGCTCAATGAATGTGTGTGTTTTTACTTTTGAACTTGTTATGAAAAAACACTTTTGAGTTTCGCTACCCCTAATATATTTAACTGGGTATTTTATTTTTACTGTTTAATCTTCCGTGATCTACGTAACACACACGCACGCACATTAAGCTCGATGTCTGAGCAAAAAGGAAGCAAACATCGAATTCTTTTTCAAACAGATTCTCAGACGTCCTCGTCGACCGAGGGATTGTTTGAGATCGGTAAAAAAAACAAGAAAAACAGAGACGTTTCATTCCTTACCAATGGTCCTAAAACGTGGGAGGACATTGAATCCAATTTGCGGACTGAAATGCTCGCTGAAGAGCCGGAAGCGACGACTGTTGACGATGACAAGTCAAATGACCCCGTTGACAATCTATGGCTTTCTGGTGGCGGCAGAGATCGTGTTCTCACCAAAATCATTGAGTCATATATCACGCGACTGAAACAAATGAATCGTATTCTCAAGATCGATCGCCCGTTTGATTATTGCGATGATGACACACTATGCTTTAAATTTTTGCAGTGGTATGCGCGCTGGTGCACTGCACAATTTGACGACCAACGAACAAAATTTCGCACCGAACGAAAAGTGTGGAAGCGCGCGCAAGTCATTCGTGTGCAAATTGAAAAAGCATTCGCGTCCAGTTTAAGAGCCGGCGATTCCAAGCCACATTACATTTATCGTATGCTTGACAAGGACATTAATCAAGATACTGATGGCCCTGCTTTATTGCCTGGCGAAATAAACGACCCGGAAGCAGGCAAAACTCGCCCAGGATCTGGATCCATAGAGCCACTGCATACGCGTGTGTGCGAACTTGGGTTGACCATACAGAAGGGCAGTTTGAACTGGATTACTGGTGTTGCTTGGTGGCTTGCGCACCGCGAACTTGAAGTTAGTGACGAAGAGTCCGAAATAGAACCGGAATGGACAACTATTTTGTATCGGTCGTCTTACAAACAGTGGGAACTCCGCATTTCACCGACCAAGAAAATGATATTGGCGCTTCGGCCTCAAGTCAAACCAAAACTCGATGTGGAAGTTGCTATGGATTTGTCAGTTCAAGAGACAGGCTCAGGAGAAACAGTCGCGATAACGCCACAACAGCCTAGCCCGATGATCATTGTTTGAAGAGAGAAAGAGTTTTTTTTGACACGAGTAAACTGTACAGATACTTGAATTTCAATTTTCGGAACAAATTTTATTTCCTAACAACCGTGTCAAGAAAACAAAAAGAGGAAATGGATAAATCGGAGCTCGAGAAAGAGATGAATGGAATATGTGCTCACTCTCGCGCAATTGCAGAGGACGTAATTGCGAAAGGGATTCCAGATCCAAACGGATTCAGAGCAGTTGTGAATGAAGTATTGGCTCCAATGGGCCATTATGATGAAGGTGCGCGCAAAGCCCCATTACCCGCAATGTCTGAACGCATGCAAAGCGTGGAAGTTCAACTTCGTAGGGAAGAATTGGATGAAGAAAGGTTGGCCGAGATGGAAAGCATCCAGTTGAAAATGAAAATGGAAAATCCTGAAGGACGCATTGGCCAAGATGGCATTTCACATGCCGAACGGCAAGACATTAAGAAACAATTGGGCGCTGAGTTCTTTGGCAAAATTGGAGACATTAATCTGAAGCGGTGCGCTGTGTGTAAGTCCGACAAGAAAAAGACCACCAAGTGCGCGTTTTGTCAAGAAGTTTACTACTGTTCTCCTGATTGCAAAGACAAGGACTGGATTGAACGACACAAAACTGAATGCGGGCGAGATCGGTCAGCAGAAAGCGGCATCATTTTAAATCACTGGGCAAATTGGTTGAGCGAACGACCCGGAGGACAGACTACCAATCGATTCGAGTTATTGTGTGACTTGGCACGATGTGGGCATGCAGGCGAAGTAATTACCTCCGACGAGGATGACGACGATGACGATGATACTGAGGAAAAAAAGAAGCCCAAAAAATATCAAGCAGGCGACTGGTTCTTAGTCATTCCAGCTCATTTGACCGACGAATATGCGGTGCAAGCGACATCAGAAGCAGACAAGCAAAAACGAATGCTCATGATCAAGCCTGAGTTCTGGAGCCCAGAACGTGTGTATATGAAGTTCACACACAATGCCAAATTGCAAGAAGATTTCGCCAAACGGGATCGAGACACAGAATTCTATGCCATTCTGTTTCGATTTGGGCAGCGGTTTCCAATGAAGTTTGTGCTACCTTCAGATGCCAAGTCCATGAAATATCCCATTCTGAATGCAATTCATGACGATAAGGCCGTCTTACTCCGTAACCCACCGTTGTTTGAAGCAGCGTGCAAATCACTCGGCATTCTCGGCTGGGCGGACAAAAAAAAGATTTTCAAAATGGTGTCGAGTGTCTCCGCACGCCTTTCAGAAAGTGAAAGCGTTGAAGCATGGTTCACCCGCGCAGCTCTTTTTCGAGCCATGAACATCAAACAAAAGAACTTGAAACCGACTTGCAAAAGAGGCTAAGTTACCTATTTGTATTTTTAGTTTAAAAATTCACTCTTATGAAAAACTCGATTCGTTTCTCGTGTGTGAGAGAGGGGGGCAATGGTCGCGCACCCTAAAAAAAAGTATTATGGTTACGGGTTATCCTCTCCCAATTGGCACACTCCCTACAGAGGAAAGACGGATGACCCTAAGCGCAGAATCAAACAACATAATCGAAAGAGACCGAACAACACCCACGGAAAAGCATGTTTTACCCTGGGAAAGGGTCCGTGGCGATTCGACTTCCTTGTGTCTGGGTTTAAAAACAACCAAATGGTTTGTCGCTTCGAAAAATTTATGAAGACCAACCACAAAACCAAAGCTCGTTCGGCGGAAGGGCTCGGCTTGAATCGGTTTGAACACGAAGTCATTCAAGCAATTGAATCAACTGGCCTCTTTTGGTGGTTGACCAAAAAAGAGCGAGCACGCAAAAATCAAGAGATTGTGTTCCCTCCCCCGTTGACAGTTGAAATCGAGTCTGCGTTTAAAAAACGCAACAAACTCACGCCCGCACTTTTGAAAAGTGTCACCCCGGCGGAAACAACAGTTTTGTTTGCGGATTTACCAAAGCTAGAAGATTGAACAATATTTTGTGCTATCTATTTTACATTTCAACAACATTTGTTTTTCTTGTTCTTTCACAAGA
>Ga0302309_10000781_pt1 | contig 33341 bp, 28 predicted proteins | sample III_Palsa_N1_1_FD_200453 | JGI IMG/M metagenome (GOLD analysis project Ga0302309, IMG submission 200453) | Peat permafrost microbial communities from Stordalen Mire near Abisko, Sweden - III_Palsa_N1_1 | ecosystem: Environmental > Terrestrial > Soil > Palsa > Peat permafrost | place: Sweden... | reverse complement strand
AATTTGCAATTTTTATTTTAACTTTTTTCTGCCGTTAGAACTAATATTGTTCCCGTTTTACCGGGCTGCAAAGGTAGAAACCTTTTTCGTATTCACAATATTTATTTTAACTCTTTTTTTAACCCTCAAAAGCAACATCGCGTTACCCTTTTTTGCGGGCTGCAAAGGTATCAAGAGTTTTCAATTATGCAAAGCCCAGGCAACTTAATTCAGCATAAAAGTTATAACGCTTTGCAAATCAGCCTGAAAAATTTCATTCTAAATGTACTTTAATGGTATTATATAAAATTACCTAATGGATATCATGCCCAAACGGTATATATAGTAGTGTTTACATTAGTTATGCATGTTATTGGCAGCTATATATTGGCTATTGATAACATATACTATTATATATAAGATACAGCCTCTATTACAAGCATTATATATATACTATATAGTGTATTACTATATATAATGGTTATAGTATATATGGTACGCATTTTAACGTTGTGGTAAATGATCAGCTCAATAATGCATCGGCTAACAAAAGTTAAAAGATGTTAAATACTATATATATATAGGCCCGGAACAAAAAAGGCGGTATATATTAGCCGTTAAAATAAATTAATTGACTGATTTATATTATTCAACTATCTTTGCACGATGTTTAAAAAACAACTATCCCTATTAGGGGCTATTTTAATTGTATTAGTACTTGCATTTGGAAGCTGTAAAAGCAAATTCGAAAAGCTGAAAGCAAGTAATGATTATGCCAAAAAATACAAGGAAGCTATAAGGCTTTATAATAAAAGAGATTACAGTAAAGCGCTGGAATTATTTGAAACGCTGGTACAACGTTACCGCGGGCAAAGCCAGGCTGAAGACCTTTATTATTATTATGCTTATACTAACTATAAATTAAAGGACTATACTTCGGCCAGTTATCACTTTAAAACATTTGCTGATACCTACCCAAGCAGTACCCGGGCCGAGGAGTGCCGTTTTATGTCGGCCTATTGTCATTACCTGGATTCGCCGATCTACTCGCTCGATCAGGAGAATACATTGAAGGCTATTGAAGCGTTACAATTATTCATTAACCTTTACCCTAAAAGTGAGCGTGTGGCCGAAGCTAGTAAGCTGATCCAAAATCTGCGCGACAAACTGGAGCAAAAAGCATATGAAAATGCAAAACTATATTTAACTATAGGCGACTATCAGGCGGCAACTATAGCATTTGGTAACGCCCTGCGCGATTACCCTGATACCAAATATGCTGAGGATATGGACTATTTAACCATACAGGCACAATACCAGTATGCTAAAAAAAGCAGGGAGGATTTTCAGGAAGACCGCTTTACACAAGCTATTGTTGATGCCGACCAGTTTACAGAAAAATACCCTAAAAGCAAGGACCTTGTTGAGGTTGCTACCCTGCGAAAAGAAAGCGACCGCGGTATAGTACAAGCTAAAAAAGTATTGGCAGAAGCACTGACAGATGAGAAACTGGCCAGGAAGATTGCTAAAAAGGATACTACTAAATCCCAACCTCCATCAGAGAAAGGGAACGATAATCAAAAAATACCAAATTAAAAAAAGATTGATATGAGTGCTAACGCTAATAATACCAAGCCTGCTGTTGCAAGCAGCACAGTAACCCGCGATTTACGTGAGTTGGATGTTGAAACAGGAAATATTTATGAGTCGATCGTAATTATGTCAAAAAGAGCTAATCAGCTTTCAAATAACATAAAAGAAGAATTGCACCAAAAACTTTCAGAATTTGCTTCATCTAACGATAACTTAGAAGAGATATTCGAAAACCGTGAGCAGATTGAGATATCTAAATATTACGAAAAATTGCCTAAACCATCATTGGTTGCAGTTCAGGAATTTTTAGATGGTAAAGTTTACTACCGTAATCCGGCTAAAGAGCAACAATAATCCCCAGCCTTAACGGGTTGTGAAAATTTATGAAACTCCCCTAATGGGGAGTTTTTTTGTTAGTTTTAACTATTATTCCTCCTTTAGGGGGTCAGGGGGCTTTATGCTTGAGAATAAAAAAATAGTTTTAGGCATTTGCGGTAGTATAGCAGCTTATAAATCAGCTACGCTGGTGCGATTATTGATTAAAGCAGGAGCCAATGTGCAGGTAGTGATGACTCCTGAAGCTACTGACTTTATTACTCCCTTAACACTCTCCACCCTATCTAAAAACCCCGTACTGGTTGATTATTTTACGCCCGAAACTGGTGAATGGAATAACCATGTGGAATTGGGCCTATGGGCCGATCTTTTCCTGATTGCCCCGGCAAGTGCCAATACGTTGGCAAAAATGGCTGGTGGCCTTTGTGATAACCTGCTTACTGCCATATATCTGTCGGCTAAATGCCCGGTGTACTTTGCCCCTGCTATGGATTTGGATATGTGGAAGCATACTTCAACGGTAGAGAATGTTGACAGGCTGCTTTCATTTGGCAACATATTGATAAAACCAGGTAATGGTGAGCTGGCCAGCGGGCTGCATGGTGAAGGACGGATGGCTGAACCTGAAGAGATAGTTGTTTTTATAACTGCAGATCTGAAGAAAGGACTTCCCTTACTGAATCAAAAGATACTGGTTACCGCGGGCCCTACTTATGAAGCTATTGATCCTGTACGCTTTATCGGCAACCATTCATCGGGTAAAATGGGCTTTGCTATTGCTGATGAATTGGTTAAACTGGGAGCAGATGTTATATTGGTTACCGGGCCAACAGCACAGGTTAGCCATCAACGGGCTGTGAGGCGTGTTGATGTAACTTCGGCAGCGCAGATGCTGGCCGCATGTGAGCAATATTATGTTGATGCGAAAGCCTGTATCATGAGCGCGGCTGTTGCGGATTATACCCCTGTTAATGTTGCCAATCAGAAAATAAAGAAGCAGGGCGACAATCTTAATATCGAACTAAAAACTACGGTTGATATTTTAAAAACGTTAGGCGAAAGAAAACGCGATGATCAGCTATTGGTTGGTTTTGCACTTGAAACTAACGATGAAGAACAAAACGCTATACTGAAACTAAAAAAGAAAAACCTTGATTTTATTGTGTTAAATTCGCTTAACGATAACGGTGCAGGTTTTAAGAGCGATACCAATAAAATAACCATTATAGACCGCGACCTGCAAAAAACCATCTACAACCTTAAAAGTAAGGATGAAGTGGCCCGCGATATCTGCAATAAACTTGTTGAACTGATAAAAGGATGAAATATATAGGCATTTATATCTTGTTGATCTGTTTAAGCTATACAGCTACCGCGCAAGATCTGAATGCGAGGGTTTCAGTTTTATCCCCGAAAATTCAAAGCACAAATAAGCGAATCTTTGATCAGCTATCTACCGCCATGAAGGATTTTTTGAATGGACGTAAATGGTGTGCCGATCCTATTTTACCAGAGGAACGTTTTGATTGCAGCTTTGTACTAACCATTACCTCATGGGATGGTAACAGCAGTTTCAGTGGTGAGTTACAGGTACAATCTTCGAGGCCTGTGTTTAACTCATCATACACAACCAGTTTACTCATCGTTAACGATAAGGATATTGATTTCACTTACGACCAGGGGCAAACCATCGATTATACCGACCAAAATTTTACCAGTAACCTGAGTTCGATAATGGCGTTTTACGCTTACACTATTATAGGCATAGATTATGACAGCTTTTCGAGATTTGGCGGCAGTCAATATTTTACCCTTGCACAAACGGTGGTTAATAATGCACAAACATCATCATACAAAGGCTGGAAAGCATTTGATAATAACAACGTTAGCCGGTACTGGCTGGCAGAAAATCTAAACAACAAAACCTACTTGCCATTACGTAGCATAGTATATGATTACCACCGCAACGGGCTTGATGTGATGGCTGACAATGCCGGTAAAGGCGTGAAAGTTATATCAGGCATATTACCTCAACTTACCCAAGTCGACCGCACACGACTTGGTGCGATGTTTCCGCTGGTATTTTTTACCGCCAAAAGCGATGAATTGGTATCCATTTTCAGCAAAGCTGAGCCGCAGGACAGGCTACAGGCCATGAATATCCTTAACCAGGCTGATCCGGCTAATGGGAATAAGTACCAGGCGCTGCAGAAGTAAAAGAACAAGAGAACCAGGATTTATTGGATTTTAAGGATTCTTAGAATTGTACCTGGAAGCTTTTTATGTAAGCGTCATTGAGGAACGAAGCAATCTCTAAACTATACAGAAAGGAAAGAAAGGTTTAACACTTGCAATGGACGATCTGCCTACGTAGAGATTGCTTCGTTCCTCAATGACGCGTGTACACTTAATATCTTCATCCACTGTAACATCCCCAAATTTCTTACGTCTATTTGTTAAAAAGTGTGAAATAATTTGCACATACGAAAACTATCGTACATATTTGTACGAAGAAATTCGTAATAGATAAGAGAGATGGAAATTAAACCAACAGAAAGCGAACTGGAGATACTGCAGATAATTTGGGAAAAAGGCCAATGTACTGTGCGTGATGTACATGAGGTATTGGAAAAAACCAAAGATGCAGGCTATACTACTACCTTAAAGCTAATGCAGATAATGCATGATAAGGGCTTGGTAGAACGTGATACATCAGCCAAAACTCATTTATACAAAGCCTTAATTACCCGCGAACAGGCACAGAACACTGCTTTGGATAAAATTATATCAACGGTGTTTAAAGGCTCTGCTTCACAACTGATCATGCAGGCGTTGAGTAGCAAAAAATCATCCAAAGAAGAATTGGATATGATAAAAGAGTATCTAAATAAACTGGAAAAAAACAATTAATAATTAATACCATGATAACGAGCATTCTTATTAACGCCCTGGGCCAGGCTATATTCGAATCATTCGGACAAGCCTTATTGATCTACATCGGTTTACAATTGTTTTTTCAATTGTTTCCGGGTATTGGTTCAAACTATAGGTACGATATTAATTATTTAGGCCTCACCATTATCACCAGCTGGTTTTTGGCCAACCTGATAAAAATATATGTGCATGATGCTGCCCTACCCCATTATAGCGTGCTCCTATATAATAGTGGTTTGGTACATGATACTAAAAACCTGCCAACACTATTGCAGCAAACTGAAAGCTTTATTATTAAATACGCCCAATACATTACCGGTCTGTATATGATTGGGCTAATGCTGCATTCGTTTAAGTTGTTAGGTGGTTTGGTAAATATCCATCAGATCAGGAAGCAAAAGAATTTGTCGGCAGATTATGAGTGGTCGGCTAAGACAAATGAATTAGTTAAAAACCTGGGGATTGTAAAAAAGGTATCGCTCTATTTTTCGGAGCATATCCAAATACCGCTTACCATTGGTCATTTTAAACCGATAGTTATATTCCCGTTAGCGCTTATCAATAACCTTGACACCGACCAGGTAGAAGCTATACTATTACATGAACTGGCACACGTTAAACGCCACGATTACCTGCTGAACATTTTGCAATGCGTTATGGATACCATTTTATGCTTCAATCCTTTCGCATGGCTCGTATCAAAAAACATACGGCAGGAACGTGAGTATTGCTGCGATGATATGGTGGTTGATGCCGAATATAACAACTTTACCTATTCAAAAGCGCTGTTCATTATCGCGCAGCAAAACAAACAGAACTATGCGCTGGCCATGGCATCAGCAAATACAAATAAATATCCCTTATTAAACAGAATTAAAAGATTAAACACAATGAAAACAAACGATTCACTCCCCAAATTCCACGTGCTGGTAATTGTGGCAGTTGCCGCTATCGGCGCTCTACTAACCTGGGGAATCCCACAATATAGCGTTGCCAAAACAACAGCACACAAAATGGCAAAAACTACGGCTTATCATATAAGCGCGCCCGCAACACCGGCACCGCCAGCAGTAGCTATTGAGGTACAACCAGCTACACCAGCTATACCCCCACCTCCATCTCCAAGGAAAATAATGGTATTCCATGTTGATACAGTTGCTGATGTACATATAAACGACACTACAAAGCGGATTAAAAAGTTCAGTATTGTAATGGATGACGATAAAGGCAACAGGAAAGAATATCATTCAGTTAATGAAATGCCTGAGCCAGTTAAAAGTGCATTTCTAAAAGAAAACGAAGGCTTTGGTGATATGGACAGTGCTAAAATTGCCTCGATCAAAAAACTAACTAATAGCCCGGAGTGGAGAAAGCAAATGTTTGACATGAAGATTCAGATGGACAAGCAGTTCAACAATCCGCAATGGAAAAAACAGGTAATTGCTATGCAAGTTGAGGCCAGAAAAATGGCTATAAAGGCAAATAGTCCTGAATTTAAAAAGCAGGTTGCCAAAATGCAGGCAGAGGCTGATAAAATGAAAATTCAGTTTGACAGCCCTGAATTTAAAAAGCAGATGGAAGACATCCAGGTGCAGGTAAAAGAACAGGCTAACAATCCGGAGTTTAAAAAACAGATGGAGGACATGCAAATAAAAATAAAGGAGCAGTTCGATAGTCCGGAGTGGAAAAAACAAGTAAAGGACATGCAAAAGCAGGCTATTATCATAAGCAAGCAGGTTAACAGCAAGGTATGGAAAGTACAGGTTGAAACCATGAAAAAGCAAAGCGAAGAAATGGCCAAAAAACTCAATAATCCTGAGTTTAAAAAGGAGATGGAAGACATGCAAAAGAAGATTCAGGATGAGGTGGACCGTGATATGAAAAAGGCAGATGAGGACACTACAAAGAGTGGAAACTGATAAAGCCTAACAAAGTAATTTGTATTTTAGCGTTCTTATTTTAACGCTATGCTCCAAAGGCTTTCTATTAGTAACTATGCTTTAATTGACAATCTTGAGATCAGTTTTGATAAAGGATTGAACATACTTACAGGCGAAACGGGCGCGGGTAAATCAATTATACTTGGCGCCCTTTCCCTTATTTTAGGCGCGCGTGCCGAGAGCCGCTACTTCTTTAATCAGCAAAAAAAATGTGTGATCGAGGGATCATTCAGGATAGAAGGATTTCATTTGAAATCCTTTTTTGAGGATAACGACCTTGATTACGAAACCGAAACCGTTTTAAGGCGCGAAATCTCTGCCGATGGTAAGTCGAGAGCCTTTGTAAATGATACCCCGGTAAACCTTACCAATTTAAAAGCCTTAGGCGAAAAGCTGATAGATATCCACTCGCAACATGCTACGCTGGAGATCAACGACCCCGATTTTCAATTGCTGGTTGTTGATTCTGTTGCCAAGCATGATGGCTTGCTGAATGATTACCGTACTAAATTCAAAGCTTATAAAAAAACAATCAGCAAATTACAGCAGCTGACTGAGGATAGCAATAAAGCAAAAGCCGACCTGGATTACTACCAGTTTCAGTTTGATGAGCTGGAAAAGGCAAATCTTGCTGCCGATGAGCAGGAACTATTGGAACAGGAATTATATACATTAAATAATGCCGAAGAAATAAAACGCAACCTCACAGGCGCTAACTATTTGATGAACGAGGGCGAAACCAGCGCCATATTGCAATTACGCGAGGCCGGGCACCAGCTTTCCATACTTGAAAAATTCAATCCTGAGATTACCGAACTGCACCAGCGTTTAAACAGCGCTATTATCGAACTAAAAGATATAGCGGTAGAAATTGAAACCATTGAGCAGCGCACCCATACCAATGAGCCCCGCGCCGAAGAGATCAATACCCGACTCAGCCTGATCTATAACCTGCAAAAAAAACATCGTGTAAACACCAATGCAGAATTGTTGCAGATCCAGGATGATCTATCCGAAAAAATACAACAAGCCGTATTTGGCGATGAAGCGATAGAGAAGTTGCAAAAACAACTGGATACCGATAAAAAGGAATTAGAACAGCTGGCCGCCGAACTATCCGCTAACCGTACAAAAGTTATCCCTACCATTGAAAAGGAGATATTAAGTACGCTGGCTGAGATGGGGATGGGTAATTCGAACTTAAAAATCGAAAAGTCCCCTAAATCCCCTAAAGGGGAGTTACAGCAGGCGGTTAATCTATTTGCAGATCTATCAGGACATAACTCCCCTTTAGGGGGTTTGGGGGATTCAGGTGCTGATGTGATCCGCTTCCTATTCTCCGCTAACAAAGGTCATGCACTTGCCGAAATGAGTAAAGTAGCTTCGGGTGGTGAGCTTTCAAGACTGATGCTGAGCATTAAATCGTTGGTGGCGCAAAACACTGCCCTGCCAACCATCATTTTTGATGAGATAGATACAGGTGTATCCGGTGAGGTTGCCAATAAAGTTGGGCAGATAATGGAACACCTTGCCGAAAACTTACAGGTGATTACCATAACTCACCTGCCGCAAATTGCCAGCAAAGGCCAAAGCCATTATTTTGTTTATAAGGATGATGAAGGCGCTATAACCAATACCCGCATTAAACAACTAAGCGAACAGGAACGTGTGCTGGAAATTGCCAAAATGCTGAGCGGTGATAAGCCGGGTGAAAGCGCGCTGCAAAATGCGAGGGAGTTGTTATCCCAATAACCATTTATCATCCTGAACGATAGTGAAGGATCTTCAAACGTATAATCACAGTTGCATATTAGATGCTTCATTCTTCAGCATGACAAAGATTGATAAACTGCAAACTTATTTTATAACTTTACACCCCGATAAACAAAACTAAAACATGGCTTATAATTTATTAAAAGGCAAAAAAGGAATCATCTTTGGCGCACTGGATGAAAACTCCATCGCCTGGAAAACTGCTCAGCATTGTTATGCCGAGGGTGCCGAAATAGTGTTAACTAATGCGCCTATCGCTTTGCGTATGGGCACTATCAATAAACTTGCTGAAGAGATCAATGCCCCGGTTATCCCTGCGGATGTTACCAATGCCGAGGATATCACCAACCTTTTTGTAAAAGCTAAAGAACATTTTGGTGGAGGTGTTGATTTTATACTGCACTCAATAGGCATGAGCATTAACGTGCGCAAAAACATTCCTTACACCGAAAATAATTACGATTTCACCCACAAGGGCCTTGATATTTCAGCCATCAGCTTACACCGCGTATTGCAGATAGCTATGAAAGAAGATGCTATTAACGAATGGGGATCAGTTGTGGCCTTAACCTATATCGCCGGTCAGCGTGTGTTCCCTAGCTATAATGATATGGCTGATGGTAAAGCGATGCTGGAAAGCATAGCCCGTAACTTTGGCTATTTCTACGGCGTTGAGAAAAAAGTGCGTATCAATACCGTATCACAATCTCCAACCCGCACCACTGCAGGTTCAGGTGTTAAAGGCTTTGACGGATTTATCAGCTATGCTGAAAAAATGAGTCCGCTGGGTAATGCATCAGCCGATCAATGTGCTGATTATTGCGTGAGCCTTTTCTCTGATCTGACCAAAATGGTTACCATGCAAAATCTTTTCCATGATGGTGGCTTCTCATTCACCGGCGTATCACAGGCTGTTATTGAGCAGATGGAGAAAGAGTAAGTTAGTTGGCTAGTTAATTAGTTGATTAGAGATTAGTTGAAATTTTAGTTAAGTAGTTAAATAGAGACTGGAAATTAGTTACCAAAAGAAAAGCCCTGATAAAATCAGGGCTTTTCTTTTGGTACTTTTTAACTGTAGCTACTAATCTCTAATCAACTAGTCACTACTCAACTTAATTAATTGGATGGGACCAACACAATTTTTGCAGTTAAAGGTGCAGGAGCTGTAATAGGTTTTGTACCATCTGACGATTGTACAAATAACTGGATGGCTCCTTTATCATAAACATAACTATAGTTTCTATTATCGAACACATAAGGGATTTGCTCATATGTATTACCTCCATCAAAGGTTAGGTATACCAGAATGCCATCTGAACCCGCTCCGAAGTTACTTCCTTTTTGAGGGTAGATCATTACTGTATCAGTTAAACCATTACTGTATGCGCCCCAATCGCTTGTCTTAATATCGGCATAAACAGTTTGATTTGGTATTACAGCGTAATTTTTGGTACATGAAGCCATAGCTAACACCCCCACGCCAATTAATAATGATAATAAGATTTTTTTCATAATAGGATGCTTTAATTTTTAGTAAGACCAAAGTTCCGCAAAAAGGTTTAAAAAAGGTTTATATTTTTTGTTGCATTTTTTAAATGAACCCTGTTTTTAACACAATTTAACGTTTTAGGGGCAATAAAAAATGCCCGTTGAATTATCAACGGGCATTTTTTATTTAAAGTATTCAATTATTTCTGTTCTTCTTCTTCAGGTTTTTTCTTCTCACCTTTCCTGTCGACGATCTTTATTTCGTTGGCTTCTTTGTCATAATCCACTTCCATCGTATCGCCTTCACTAAGCTCGCCTTTCAGAATTTCTTCAGCAATTGGGTCTTCCAAATATTTCTGGATGGCACGTTTTAATGGACGGGCACCAAATTGCGAATCATATCCTTTCTCGGCAATAAACTCTTTAGCGCCAAGGGTAAGCTCAATCTTATAACCAAGGCTGTTAACCCTGCTAAACAGGTAAGCCAGTTCGATGTCGATAATTTTGAAGATCTCGTCCTTACCTAAAGAGTTAAACACGATCACATCATCAATACGGTTCAGGAACTCGGGAGCAAAAGCGCGCCTTAAAGCATTTTCAATAACACCCCTTGAGTGTGCATCAGCCTGGTTGGTTTTGGCATTGGTACTGAAACCTACACCCTGACCGAAGTCTTTTAATTGTCGTGCACCAATATTTGATGTCATGATGATGATAGTATTCCTGAAATCAACCTTACGGCCTAATGAATCAGTCAGCTGGCCTTCATCCAACACCTGTAACAGTATGTTGAATACATCAGGGTGAGCTTTTTCAATCTCATCCAACAATACCACAGCGTATGGTTTACGGCGTACTTTTTCAGTAAGCTGTCCGCCTTCTTCATAACCCACATAGCCCGGAGGCGCTCCCACTAAACGTGATACCGCGAATTTCTCCATGTATTCGCTCATATCAATCTGTATAAGCGCGTCCTCGGTATCAAACATAAAACGTGCAAGCTCTTTGGCAAGCTCAGTTTTACCAACACCTGTTGGGCCCAGGAATATAAATGAACCGATAGGTTTTTTAGGATCCTTTAAGCCTGCACGTGTACGCTGTATAGCGCGGGTTAATTTCTTGATCGCCTCTTCCTGACCAATGATCTTTCCGCCAATGGTTTCAGACATGTTCAGCAGTTTCTGGCTATCAGCCTGACCAACCTTTTGTACCGGTATACCGGTCATCATGGCTACAACTTCAGCAACATTATCTTCGGTTACAGTGTAACGTTTTGATTTTGTTTCAGCTTCCCATACGGCTTTAGCCTGGTCAAGTTCTTCAAGCAGGTGTTTTTCAGTATCGCGAAGCTTAGCTGCTTCCTCGTATTTCTGGCTGCGAACAACTTTATTCTTTTCAACCTTGATCAGCTCTATCTTTTGCTCAATATCCAGAATGTTCTGCGGAACATGGATATTGGTTAAGTGAACGCGTGATCCTGATTCATCCAATGCATCTATTGCCTTATCAGGTAAAAACCTGTCGGTAATATATCTTGTGGTTAAAGCAACGCAGGCATTGATAGCTTCCGGAGTATAAGTTACGCCGTGGTGCTCTTCGTATTTTTCTTTGATCCTGTTCAGTATCTCGATGGTTTCAACAGGAGTAGCAGGCTCAACCATTACCTTTTGGAAACGACGGTCTAAAGCGCCATCTTTCTCAATGTACTGGCGATATTCATCTAATGTTGTTGCGCCAATGCATTGGATCTCTCCACGGGCCAAAGCCGGTTTAAACATATTTGATGCATCAAGTGAGCCAGAGGCACCACCTGCACCAACTATGGTATGGATCTCATCGATGAATAAAATTACATCAGGAGATTTTTCCAGTTCGTTCATTACCGCTTTCATGCGCTCTTCAAACTGACCGCGGTATTTAGTACCGGCAACCAATGAAGCCAGGTCAAGCGTAACTACGCGTTTGTTAAACAACACACGTGATACTTTGCGTTGTACAATGCGCAGGGCCAAACCCTCTGCAATTGCCGATTTACCTACGCCAGGTTCGCCTATTAAAATAGGATTATTCTTTTTACGGCGGGATAAGATCTGCGATACACGTTCAATTTCTTTCTCACGACCGACTATCGGGTCAAGGCGGCCATCTTCAGCTGCTTTTGTTAAATCGCGGCCAAAATTATCCAGCACAGGTGTTTTTGATTTAATGTCGGATACCTTTTTAGGCTGGCTAAAAGAGTCGTCTTCTTTAAATTCATCTTCACCCCCTGTAGGTGAGCCGGGCATTTCGTCGGTCACATCATTTTTATGCGATTCAACTTCACCCTTAAATATCTCATAGTTAACATTAAACTGCATTAAAATCTGCGATGCAATGTTATCTTCATCACGCAAAATAGACAGCAGTAAATGCTCAGTACCAATTACATCACTTTTAAATATTTTAGCTTCAAGGTAAGTTATCTTCAATACTTTTTCTGCTTGTTTAGTTAATGGGATGCTTCCGATATGTACATTAGTGCCTATTGTGCCCTTCACGGCGTCTTCAACGGCGCGGCGCAATTTGGCGGTATCAACGGTTAACTCTTTAAGTAGTTTAATAGCTACACCGTCTCCATCGCGTATTAAACCGAGTAAAAGGTGTTCTGTACCAATGTAATCATGCCCAAGACGTAAAGCCTCTTCCCTGCTATATTGAATAACATCCTTAACCCGCGGCGAAAATTTAGCTTCCATATATACCTTTCTAATTTGTACGACACTAATTTAATAAATTGTTTTATTAATTGTGGCGTGTTTATTTACACTTATCAACAATATTGTTGCCAACTTTTACAACTATAATAAAACAGACATTATTATGATGCGCAATCTATTATTTTAGTTACCATTCAAAGAATTTTTATTTACAAAAACATTTACAAATGCGTTTTTTGACAATGTTTCAATAAGTTATATATTTTCGAGTATAAATACTTTAAATAGTTTAACCTGTAACGCATTATTTTTCCCATTTGCGCCAAATGTGGAATAACTTATACAGCAGTATGACATTAAGGCATAAACACTACTGCCATAATAAGTACCCCTATATTATATATACGTAACAAACAAGCGAAATGATTTACTAAGTGCGAAATATTTATTCAGGATTAACTGAATATATAGATATCTGTTAATTATCCATCTCTCCCGTATAATTAATTTAAAGCTTTACCCGTTGTAAATTATCTATATTAATAGATATTTGCCTTTACAAAACATTAGTAATGGCAGACGAGAAGATCATATTTTCAATGGCCGGGGTTAGCAAGATCTATCCCCCGCAAAAAACAGTATTAAAGAATATTTACCTGTCGTTTTTTTATGGTGCCAAAATTGGCGTTATAGGTTTAAATGGCTCCGGTAAATCATCGCTGTTAAAAATAATAGCAGGCATTGATAAAACCAACATAGGCGAAGTAGTTTTCTCGCCCGGATATACTGTTGGCTACTTAAGCCAGGAGCCTGAACTCGACCCCAACAAAACCGTACGTGAAGTGGTTGAAGAAGGCGTAAGCGAAACAACTGCTTTGTTAAAGGAATACGAGGAGATCAACGAAAAATTTGGTTTGGAGGAGTATTACAGCGATGCCGATAAAATGGATAAGCTGATGGCGCGCCAAGGCGAATTACAGGATAAGATTGATGCTGTAAATGCATGGGAGTTGGATACCAAACTGGAGCGCGCCATGGATGCGTTGCGCTGCCCTGAACCTGATACTAAAATAGCCGTACTTTCAGGTGGTGAGCGTCGCAGAGTAGCATTATGCCGTTTATTGCTGAAAGAACCGGATGTTTTATTGCTGGATGAGCCTACCAACCACTTAGATGCTGAATCTATCGATTGGCTGGAACAGCACCTTAAACAATATAAAGGAACCGTTATAGCCGTAACCCACGACCGTTACTTCCTGGATAATGTTGCAGGATGGATATTGGAGCTCGACCGTGGCGAAGGCATCCCATGGAAAGGCAATTACTCCTCATGGCTGGATCAGAAAGCGAAACGCCTTGCACAGGAAGACAAAACTGAAAGTAAACGCCAGAAAGCCCTTGAACGTGAATTGGAATGGGTACGCATGGGGCCAAAAGGTCGTCATACCAAATCAAAAGCCCGTTTATCAAACTACGACAAATTAGCATCGGAAGAAACTAAGGATAGGGAAGAAAAACTGGAGCTGTTCATTCCACCGGGCCCGCGTTTAGGTAATATAGTGATAGAGGCTAACGGCGTAAGCAAATCATATGGTGATAAGTTATTATTTGATAACCTGAGCTTCAGCTTGCCACCGGCAGGTATAGTAGGCATTATCGGCCCCAATGGTGCAGGTAAAACTACATTGTTCCGCCTCATTACCGGGCAGGACCAGCCTGATGCAGGTACTTTCCGTGTAGGTGAAACTGTAGCTTTAGGTTATGTAGACCAGATGCACGATGACCTTGACCCTAATAAATCTGTTTGGGAAAACGTTACAGGCGGTTTGGAAACCATTATGGTGGGCAACCGTCCACTAAACTCACGTGCTTATGTATCCCGCTTTAACTTTAACGGTGCAGATCAGCAAAAGAAAGTTGGTGTACTATCGGGTGGTGAGCGTAACCGGGTGCATTTATCTATTACACTAAAAAAAGGCTCGAACGTATTGTTACTGGATGAGCCCACCAATGATATTGATGTAAACACGCTCCGTGCGCTGGAAGAAGCACTGGAAAACTTCGGTGGCTGCGCGGTGGTGATCAGTCACGACAGGTGGTTCCTTGACCGCATTTGTACGCATATCTTGGCCTTTGAAGGTAACTCACAGGTTTATTTCTTCGAGGGGAATTATTCGGATTACGAGGAGAACAGGAAGAAACGATTAGGGGATATTGCGCCGAAGAGGATAAAGTATAAGAAGTTGACGGTATAAGTTTAGCTTCTGATTTTATAACGAATTTATAAAGCAAATGCCACTCCTATTGAGTGGCATTTTTATTTATAATACTATATTGCATTAACCTAAAGTTTTATAATGGCTAACACCTATACTCAAATTCACATTCAATGCGTGATGGCGGTAAAATTCCGCGACGCACTTATTGAATTGGCATGGAAAGATAAATTACATAATATATTACGGGTATTGTTCAAAACCACGGACATAAAGTGATAGCCATTAATAGTATGCCTGATCATTTGCATATGTTTTTTGGCTTCAGGCCTACACAATCGCTTGCTGATTTGATGAGAATTGTAAAAGGTGAATCGTCGGAATGGGTAAATAATCAGGAATTTGCCCATTCAACATTCAGATGGCAGGAAGGTTATGGCGCATTTTCCTATTCAAGATCTCAAGTGCAGGCTGTCACCAATTATATAATGAACCAGGAAGAGCATCACAGAAAAAGAACATTTGCAGAAGAATATGAGGAGTTTTTAAAGCATTTTGAGGTTGAATATGATGAGCGGTATGTATTTAAATTGCCCGAATAGTAGCTTGAAGTAGAAGTATTGCCCCTACGGGGCAAAAGGATATTTGTTTATATTTATTTCTACCAACATTTAATCCCTACGGGATTTCAAAAGAAATCAGCTCGTTGAAGCTAATATTGGTAGAAATAATAGTAAGCGACATTAATTATATTTTTTCCACCAACATTTAGCTCCTACGGGATTTTATTCAGGCTTAAGTAAGCTCCGTAGGAGCTAAATGTTGGTAGAAAATAAATAGTAAAATAATTTCGTGCCATAGGTACGAAACACCGCTTGCTTCACACAACGCAATTACTCCCAAACATCATTAATCACCCCCGCGCTTTGTTTATCGTCAGCAGGCAACTTAAACATGGCCTCTATAGTATGCAGCACATTATAATGCGTGATATGCTCGCTGTATTTTCCGGTTTTAACATGCGCCCCATAAAAAATGGTAGGAATTTGATTGGCGGATGTACGACTGTCATCCTCGTCAAAAGTTACTATGAGCAGGCTGTCATGCGTTTTGGCCCATTCAGCGTATTTGGCAATATTTGCCTTTAACCATTTATCACCGCGCTGTATAGCTGCGGCATCGCCCGGCGCGCCTATGTTGTGCATATCGTTGTCCATATCGGGGATCACAAAAGCCAGCGTGGGTAGTTTGTTGTAGTCGGATGGGAAAGCCGTCATGGGCTGACTAAGTGATGCCGGGAAATTATTCGGCCCTTTCCCCTGCCAGTTTACCCATGGGCAATGCTTGCGCCCATAAAGCGCCTGCCCGGTTAGCGTGCTGGTTTTATAATAGCAAGGCAAAAACCCAACAGACGGCATAGTTTGTGCAAAGCCTTTAAAGGTAAACCCTTTGTTGATCAGCGCTGCCCCGAGGTTTGGAGCAGTAAACATTTTACCTTCAAGGCATTCATCAGCTACCACGCCCTGTAGGCCACCTGAAAACAGCGCGATGTAATTTGCCTGACTGGGATGCGTTACTCCATGCGAATCGGTAAACAAAGCACCATGCTCCGACAGCCAGCTGATATATGGCGAGTTAGGTGAGCCGATAAGCGCGTCATAATTATGGTTTTCTTCAACCACAACAATCACATGCTTATATGTTGGGATTGCCGGTGCGGGTTTATAATTCACAAAAGACAAACATGCCAATGCGGCTAAAGCCGGCAATGATAAAAGGTATTTCATTTTTAATAGATAGTTGTAAAACGCAATAATAAACCATTTGAACATGATTTATTATTGCTGTATTAATATTGTTACTACCAACATTTGGCTCCTACGGAGCTGATCCGGGTCGCTAAGTTTAATCCTGTAGGGATCGAATGTTGGTAGAAAAATGCATTAACGGATATCCTCGTGCCGTAGGTACGAAACTAATCCCCTACCAAACTTTAACCCTCGTGCTATCCGGCCGGTACATTTTATTGCCCGGTTTCACATTAAATGCTTTGTAGAACGATGGCATGTTTGACATTGGGCCATTGGTGCGATACATTGGCGGCGAATGAGGATTAGTATTGATGTCCATTCTTACCGCCTCATCCCTCTTCTTCATCCGCCATACTTGCGCCAACGACAGGAAGAAACGCTGATCCGGCGTAAAGCCATCAATCTTTGTATCACTTTTACCTTCGGGCGTTCTTTTAAAGGCTTCGTAGGCAATGGCCATACCGCCATTATCTGCCAGGTTTTCACCTTGGGTAAGGTCGCCTTTTACATGCACGTTGTTTAATACGGTATAGCTATTGTACTGGTTTATCAATACCTGAACACGTTGCTTAAATTTCGCAGCATCTTCAGGTGTCCACCAGTCTTTCAGGTTGCCATCCTTATCATATTGGCGTCCCTGATCGTCAAAACTATGCGTCATTTCGTGGCCTATTACCACGCCAATAGCGCCGTAGTTAATGGCATCATCGGCATCCTTATCAAAAAACGGGAACTGCAATATCCCCGCAGGGAATACAATCTCGTTACTATACGGATTGTTATAGGCATCAACTGTAGATGGTGTCATCCCCCACTCGGTTTTATCAACCGGCTTGTTTATCTTCTTTAGCTCATCATTATAATTGTGTTTTGAGATAGATTGCATGTTTTTGTAATAAGCATCCTTAACAATGCTTACATCGTCATAATTTTTCCATTTATCCGGGTAACCTATTTTCTTGGTGAATTTTGCCAGTTTTTCAAGCGCTTTTTGTTTGGTCGCAGGGCTCATCCAGTCGAGTTTCTCAATACGCTCTTTGTAAACAGCCTGCAGGTTATTTACCAGGTCGAGCATGCGCTTTTTAGCATCAGGCGGGAAATATTTGGCTACATATAATTGACCCAGCAGTTCGCCCAAACCGTTATCTATCACCTCGACCATATCGCGCCAGCGCTCTTTCTGTTGTTTCTGTCCGTTCAACACCTTCCCATAAAACTCAAAATGTGCATCTCGGAATGGTTTGCTTAATAACGATGATGATGCATCAAGGGTCATAAAATCAAGTTTGTCCTTCCAAACGCTGATAGGTTGTGTTTTCAGCAGGTTATTTAGCGCGATATAATATTTAGGCTGTCCAACCAATATACTATCGGTATGAATGTTCATCAGCGATAGCACATGTTCAAAATCAATATTAGGAATCTGCTTCGCGAAATCTTTTACTGCAAACTTATTGTAGTTCTTTTGCGGGTCACGCAGTTCGGTAGGTGTTAAGTGTGATTGGGCTATGGCAGTTTCCAGCTTTAGTATATCGGCCGCCTTTTTTGCTGCTGTCGATGCATCAACGCCTGTTAAGGTAAACAGTTTGGTAATGTAGGTAACATAAGCAGCACGTATTTTTACTGATGACGAATCGGTATTGAAATAATAATCCCGTTCTGGCAGTTCAAGGCCGGTTTGATCAAAGTGGGCCACATTTATTTTGCTGTTCTTATCATCCGGGGCAGTATAGAATCCAAACAGATACCCATCGCCGTCATTAAATGAACTTGCCGAAAGGTCTATCAACTGTTTATAATCTTTTATTGCATCGATTTTGGCCAGTAACGGCTTAATGGGTTCATAGCCTAACTTATCAATGGCTGTTGTATCCATACCGCTCAGGTACAGGTCGCCCACCTTTTGCTCTTTGCTGTCTTTAGGGTTATCTTGTTTGGATACATCCTCCAGTATCTGGTGCAATTGCTTGCGGTTCTCCACCGTCATGCTGTACATGCCACCCCAGCCGGTTTCCGATGGTGGTATCTTAGTGTTCTTTAGCCAGGTGCCATTGGCGTATAAGAAAAGGTTATCAGCAGGATTTACGGTGGTATCCATCCCCGATTTATCAAAAAATACGGTGCGTTTTGGCACTTCGGATGATTGATCTTTAGGCTGGTGGTTGCAGGCTGTAAGTATCAATAACGGCAAGGCTGCTGATACCCATTTTATTGTTTTCATGCTATTATAATTGAGGCAATTAAATAGAAAGCAAAGTACATAAATAGCTGCGATATGTTAACAATTGAACCAAAAATATCTTTTTGGAACTTTTTTTAGTATAACGTGTTGATTTTGTGTTAAATGTTAACAAATAAATGACACCCTTTTAACGTTAATATGAAAGCTTATAGCTTATTTTTATAAACCTGAAAATCAGGTTGTAACAAATTAACTTAAATCAATTTTTATGACCTGGAGAAAATTTAGTGGTGAGATCATCCAATTACCCATTATTGAAGAGGTTGAGCGGGCTATTGAAAGAGAAAGTTTACTCGGCAATAAGCTCAAAGTTTGTATCGGTACCGATTCTCAGGTAAAGGGGAATGTTACCGATTTTGCCACAGTTATTGTTTTTTTGCGCGAGGCCCGCGGCGGCTTTATGTTCATCCACCAGGAGCGTACCTCACAAAAAATGAGCATTAAAGAACGTATGCTTTCGGAAGTACAAAAATCAATAGACATTGCTTACAGACTTTGTGATCTGCTCGATCTGTACGATGTTGACCTGGAAGTACACGCCGACATTAATACTAACCCGATGTTTAAATCGAACCAGGCTTTGCACGAGGCTATGGGTTACATTTTAAGCATGGGCTTTGTATTTAAGGCCAAACCCGAAGCGTTTGCCAGCTCTTATTGCGCTAATAAAATAGTACAGTAAGCAGATTTAATTTTAGCCGATGTTTTCTATCTTGCGGAAAACATCGTTATGAAAAAAGTATTATTGCTTTTGCTGATAATTATTGCCCCTTTTTTAAGCCGGGCACAGCAACCTGACACCACTACCCACAATAAAGTAGGCGACACTGCCCCCAACTTTACCTTCCATCCTGACAAAGACAAAATAGCCAGTTTAGCCGATTATAAAGGCAAAATTATTGTCATAGATTTTTGGGCTACCTGGTGCCCACCATGTCGCACGGAACTGCCGCGAGTGCAAAAGGAAATATGGGAGAAATATAAAGACAACCCCAAGTTCGCGCTTTTTGCCTTCGACCGTGGTGAGGATTGGGATAAAACCCTGCCTTTTAAGGAGAAAAATAAATACACCTTCCCGATGATACCGGACCCGGATAAAAAGATCTATAATCTTTATGCCACACAGTATATTCCACGCACTATTGTTGTTGATGAGGATGGAAAGATTATTTATCAATCCATAGGTTATGATGAAAAGGATTTTAAAGAGCTGCTGACCTTATTGGAAGCGAAATTAAAATAATCAGGATCACCTGTAACTTTCTTCGACTCATTTTAAACACAATGGAAACAATAACGATCAGAACTGCCACTATAAAAGATCTTGATACCCTGCTGCGATTTGAGCAGGGTGTTGTTAAAGCTGAACGCCCTTTTGATGTTACTATAAAAGACGGGCACGTCAATTATTATGATATTGTACACCTGATAGAAGCCCCGCATATTGAAATTGTAGTGGCTGAATCTGGCGATGAAATTATTGGCTGTGGTTATGCCCGTATTGAAGATGGGCGCATCTATTTAAAACACAAGCAGCATGCTTATTTGGGTTTTATGTATGTCGACCCGGCGCATCGTGGTAAAGGGGTAAATAAACTGGTTATCGATGCCCTGACAAAATGGGCCATCAGTCAGAATATGACTGAATTGCTTTTAGATGTGTATGATGAAAATACCCCTGCCGTTCGCGCTTATGAAAAGGTTGGATTTGCTAAACATCTGGTGCAAATGCGTAAGGGTGTTTAAACTGATTGTTTTACGGCATTAAATAAAACAATAAGCAGTTTCTCTGCTTATACTAAAGTGAAGACATACCATAAGAAATTTGAGCAGTACCTACCTATTCCATTAGCCGAAGCCTGGAATTTCTTTTCATCACCGGTTAATCTGTCAAAGATAACTCCGCCACAAATGAAGTTTGTGGTAACATCCGACTATGATGAAAATACCAAAATGTATCCTGGTATGATCATCACTTACAAGATCACTCCCTTACTTGGCATAAAATTGAACTGGATGACCGAGATAACCCATGTAAAGGAAAACGAATATTTTGTAGATGAGCAACGCTTCGGGCCCTACGCCTTATGGCACCATCAGCATCACTTTAAGGAAGTAAAAGGCGGTGTATTAATGACCGACCTGCTGAACTATGCCGTTCCTTATGGTGTAATAGGCCAGTTTGCCAATAATATATTGGTTGAAAAACAGATCAAAAACATTTTCGCCTATCGCACGCAAGAGGTTATTAAACTATTCGGGCCATTTAAGGTTAGAGAGTAGTGAAGAGTTGATTGAGAGAGTGGTGAATAGTTGTTTAAGTTCTCTTTTAAAGAGTAGTTGATTGGGTGAGTAGTTGATTAGGTTAAGCTGCAAAAACCACTCACCTAATCAACCCAATAAACCACTCACCCTATTTCGGATGATAATTCGAATCACTTAATATCTTTTGTGCATCTGCATTGGCCATGAGTTGTGGCAGGGTAATTTCGGGGTGCTTATCCATATATTTTCTTACAATTTGCCAGCCTGTCCATATACCCAGTTTAGGTGCCGATTCATTCTTTTCACCCAAGCCCGGGGTGAACGGGGCTACGGTTAAAAACATCTGGATTTTATGATAATCAGTTTCGTACAATAAATTTTGGTCTAAAAAATAGGCCCAAATGTTACCTTCAAACCCTGTACACCATTTCAGTTGCTTATCGGTGTATTGTATTTTTACTGAATCAGGCACATCAGGTAAAACCTGATCCATCATATACATGATCTTGCCATTATATATCATTTTGGCAAGCAGTGTGCCATTATCATCATTCTCGGGGAACATATCCTCACGTATTACACCTTCAACAACGCGCGGTGCTATATTATCCGGTGTAAAATTGCGCGATAGGTAATGCGGATAAGCTGTAGTTAGAGCAGGATAAAACCGCGAGTTCGCACCCAGAAAAAGATCCAAACCAACTGCAAAATAACCATCTCCAATTGCTGTTGGTGTTTCAAAACCCGAGAAATAGGCATATACTTTCGGCAGCTTCTCTTTCGGAAAATAATATTTTATGCGCCTGAAGGCATCTGTTAAGGCAGCATTTTGCGCATCTAAATTCGGATATACCGAATCTATATCATGCTTCAAATCCTGATAGGGCTTGCCTTTAAATACATCGCGCAGGGTTTGAAAATAAGCAGTATCCGTTATTTTACCGGCCTGTAATATCTGCTCCACAAAATCCTTGTAAAACATGCCGTATTTATTGATCATGAAAAGCGACTGCTGTTTCATGGGCTTTACTTCCAAACCATTAAAATCCTTATCGAAACGCTCAATGGTTACATTAACGTTTATATTGCTTACATCAACTTTTTTATGACGGTTACAAGACGCAAGTAGCAAGCCGATTGAAAAAATTAGGTAAATTTGTTTTTTAATGTTTGGAGTAGCGATCATTTTTATACTTTGAGCAAAATTAAGTTTTTTCTTCACTATCTATTCATACAATGAAAATTGCATTAGCGCAGCTAAATTATCATATAGGTAATTTTGAATCGAACACCGCCAAAATTATCGACAATATCAATAAAGCAAAGCAAAATGGCGCCGACCTGGTAGTATTTGCCGAGTTATGTGTTTGCGGGTACCCCTCACGTGATTTTTTGGAGTTTGATGAGTTTATCGACCTATGCGATCAGTCGGCCCAAAAAATAGCGGCGGCTTGTACCGATATGGCTTGCATTATTGGTATACCTACGCCAAACAATGATTCCGAAGGTAAAGACCTGTGGAACTCCGCCTATTTTATTGAGAATGGCGAGATAAAGGCGAAGGTTAACAAAGCCCTGCTGCCTAACTATGATATTTTTGATGAGTACCGTTACTTTGAACCATCAACACAATTTAGCTGTATTGATTTTAAGGGTCACCGCATAGCATTAACCATCTGCGAAGATCTGTGGAATAATATAGAGAACCCGCTGTATATTACCCGGCCAATGGATATCCTCATTGAGCAGCAGCCCGATGTAATGATAAACATTGCCGCTTCGCCATTTGCTGTAAAGCACGATGACGAGCGTATTGATATTTTGCGTGATAATGCCAGCCGATATAATTTACCCTTATTTTATGTAAACCAGATCGGCGCGCAAACAGAGCTTATTTTTGATGGTGGATCATTGGTATTTGATAACACCGGCAAGCTGGTTGATGAGCTGCCTTATTTTGAAGAAAGCCTGGCCTATTATACTTTAGAAAAAGATGCCGGTATTACCCTGCACCAACCTGCAACCTTAAAAGCAGTACGCCCGGCAGATATTGAGCAGATACATCAAGCGGTTGTATTAGGCATTAAAGATTATTTTTATAAATCAGGATTTAGTCGCGCTATATTGGGCTTGTCAGGTGGGATCGATTCTGCCGTGGTATGCGCTTTGGCGGCTGAAGCATTGGGCGCTGAAAACGTTATGGCCGTGTTATTGCCATCACGTTTCTCATCAGACCATTCCCTGAAAGACGCGGAAGATCTGGTAGAAAACCTAGGTTGCAAACACGAGGTAATCGCTATAAAAGATGTTACCGAAGCGTTTGAAACAGCTTTATCGCCGCAGTTCCAGAATCTGCCGTTTAATATTGCTGAGGAAAATATTCAATCGCGCAGCAGGGCCATATTACTGATGGCTATGTGTAATAAGTTTGGCTATATCTTACTCAACACCTCCAACAAAAGCGAGGCAGCGGTTGGCTATGGCACTTTATATGGCGATATGTGCGGCGGGATCTCGGTAATTGGCGATGTTTATAAAACACAGGTGTTTGAACTGGCACGCTACATTAACCGCGAGCGTGAGATCATCCCTGAAAACTCTATCATCAAACCACCATCGGCCGAATTGAGGCCTGATCAAAAAGACAGCGATTCACTGCCCGAATATGATATTTTGGATAAGATCATAGCTGAATATGTAGAGAACCGCCGTTCATCAGGAGATATTATAAAAATGGGGTACGATGAGCAAACTGTTCGCCGCACCATTAAGTTGATTAATTTGGCTGAACATAAAAGGTATCAAACACCCCCTATTTTAAGGGTATCATCAAAAGCGTTTGGCATGGGCAGAAGGATGCCTATTGTTGGGAAATATTTGTCGTAGACATAATCCGATATCTCCTCTCATGTCATTGCGAGGAGGTACGACGAAGCAAGCTCGTCGCGTTGATATACTAGCGACGAGATTCACCTAATTATATGATTTAATCATACCAACCTTCCGTCAAATCACTCCATGATGGATTGTCATTTACGATCAAATCTATTTTCTTTTTTCTTGAACCACCTTTTAGTTGCTTTTCTCTTGCAATGACATCATCTATCCATTGAAACCGTTCATAATAAACCAACTTATTGCATTCATATTTTGCAGTAAAACCTTGGTATATTTTGTGTTTGTGTTGTAATATTCTATCTTTTAGGTCACTCGTTACGCCTGTATACAATACGGTATTTGATTTATTTGTGATTATATAAATATAGTATTGCTGGAGTTCCATTATATAAAACTTCGCTAAATATTAATGTGGCAACAAGCGACGAGGTTGTTTCGTCGTACCTCCTCGCAATGACATATGGGGGTTATGTGCTATACCTAACCCTGGTAAACAAACTTATACCCTATTCCCCTAACCGTTTGCAGGTATTGTGGTGAATCAGCATTTGTTTCAATCTTTTTGCGGAGACGAACGATGTGCATGTCAAGGGTACGGGTGTTTACATCGGCGTTGTAGCCCCAAACTTCCATCATCAGCTCTTCGCGATTGATTACCTTGTTCTGATTTTTCAGGAAGTATAACAGGATCCTGTTCTCCAGTATGGTGAGTTCAATTTTGCGGCCATCCTTTATTAGCAGGTGGGTATTTGGCAAATGCTCCATATTGGCAAAGCGGTACGATTCAGATTTTTCACTATTTAGCGAAAATTTAATCTTATTATCGATCATCGCCACCAACACATCCATGTTGAAAGGCTTGATGATATAATCAGATACCCCGAAGTTATAAGCCTCAATTTTATCTACATCCTGGCCTTTGGCGGTCATCATGATAATGAGCTTATCAAAACCCTTGGCACGTACATTTGTGCAAACCTCTGAACCTTGTTTGCCGGGCATCATCCAGTCGAGCAATACAATGTCGGGATGTTCAGTTAGTATGATGGTTTCGGCTTCGTCACCATTACTGGCTTCCAGTACTTTGTACCCTTCTGATTGCATACGCTCTGCAACTAAAAAACGCAGGTTTTCATCATCTTCAGCCAGCGCGATCTTTATTTCTCTGTTCATATACTTTAATTATCATTTGGCAGCGTAACAATAAACTCCGATCCCTGATCGATCTTGCTGTTTACCGTTATCTCCCCGTCCATAAAATTAACTAACTCTTTACAAAATGCCAAACCAAGGCCAACGCTTCCGTTTTGGTTATATTGGTTCTCTATCCTGTAAAATTTATTAAATATATTGTTTAATTCGCTCTTTGGTATACCTATTCCCTTATCGGCAAATGAAAATACAATACCCTTTTTAGTACCTGTAATAGTCACGTGTAATTCTTTTTTCTGCGGATGCGAATACTTGTAGGCATTCTCTATCAGGTTCTGAAATATGCTACCTAATAACACCGGATCAGAGAAAATAGTATCCACATTGTTTATTTTGGCATCCAGCTTAAAATCAGCATACTTCATCTTAAAGCTTTCAATATACCGTTTAACAAACTCCCTTATATCTATTTCCTCTTTTTTTATGTTGATAGATTTATTCTCCAACTGCGTAAACGACAATAGCTTAGTCATCAGGTCATTCAGCTTATCGGCTTCCTCATCCAAAATTTTGCCATAGTGTTTAAGCTGTCTTTCAGATAACTCGCCCCCTCCCCTTAAGTTTGACCCTGCAATTTTTATTACACTTACCGGGGTTTTAAACTCGTGGGTAAAGTTGTTAATAAAATCATATTGCAGTTTAAACAAGCGCAGGTTGATCTTCAAATTGCGATAAATGAGGTAACCTATCAGCATTAAAAAAAGATAGATCAGTATGATTGTACCGCCAATGGGCATAAAACGGCGGTTACTTTCGGCAGTAAGGTAGCCATTAGCCGATTTAAAATACAGTTTATAATTAGAGAACGCGCCCGGGAAGGCTACCTCGGTAGTTATATTATCTCCGGGGGCATTATCGAGCGGGTAGTACACAACCGGTTTAATGGAGATGCTCTGGTATAATTCCCTATGCGAGTTTTTCACCTTCAACATATAGGGATCGAGCAAAAAGGTCATCATGTTTTGCTTATAGGCAACACCCGGTTGGATATGCTGCTGCAGGTCGCGATAGATCTTCACATCTTCGCGGCGCAGAATGTTCATGTAGCTTATTTTATCGGGTTTAACATCATAAAATGTTTTGAAGATCTCGTCGGGTGTTGATCCGCGGGTAGTATCAGAATTGGCTATGTAATCATTCAACTTAGTGGCCATATCCCTGAAATCTTCATTATAAATATCATTTGTGCGCGGGGTGCCAACTACCGCGCCGTTCCTGATCCGGTATTCATAAACTGACTTTATAGCTATATCAAGGTTATTGCCATCCTTTAGCTGTACCGGTTTACTACCTATTGCTATTTCATAAAAACTAACTTTTTCAACAAAATGATAGGCGTGGAAAACCGATGTGGAATAATTGGCTGCCGACGCAGCGGTAAGATAGCCCTGGTACAGGGTTATTTCGGGTATCTTATTCAGGAAGAAATCATTGTATGGTTTGATGGTTTCATCAAGTACATCAATTTTTTTTGATGCAAACTCATTCTCAACATATTTGGAGGTAAGGTTGTATGATATCATCAGCGCTATTACCAGCGTTACCGATATCAGCACCATAAATACGATGATTAACGAAAAATTTTTGCGGTATACACCTTTATGTAATTTCATGACAACATGAGGATCATTGTTTAACCCGCATATTATTATCCAGGAATTTCTCTATTTCGCTGTACATCTGCATCCGGTTGTGCTCGCTTCTGAATACGGCCCGCTCATTATCCTTTAAAAAATAATATACCGGCACGTTTTGCTTACGTAATTCTATAACAAACTGATTTAACTCGCTAATGTTTGCACGCGGGTCCTTGGCCCCCTGGAAGATAAGCAATGGAACCTTTATTTTATCGGTATGGAACACCGGCGATATGGCTCGCAGCTGATCGGCATCTGTTTCGGGGTTGCCCACCATTTCATACATCATTTGTAACGATGGCCTAAAGTATGGCGGCGCATCTTTAATGTAGGTAAAAAAGTTAATAAGCCCATACTGCACTATTGCGCAATTGTACAAACCCGGATGGAACGACACCCCATATAATGCCGAAAAGCCACCAAATCCACCACCGAATATGGCAATCTTTTTAGGGTCGGCGGTTTTGTTTTTGATGAGCCAGTTTACACCGTCAGTAATGTCCTGCTGTATTTTACCGCCCACCTGCTTAAAGCCCGCGCTATGGAAAGCCTTTCCGTAGCCGGTTGAGCCACGGTAATTCACCTGGAATACTGCATATCCCCTGTTAGCCAAAAACTGTACCTCTGGGTTATACCCCCATGAATTACGGCTCATAGGTCCGTATGGCCAGTCGTGCGGCATTACTACTACAGGCAGGTTTGTTGTATCGCCACCCTTTGGTATTGTAAGGTACCCGTTAATAAGTGTGCCATCACTCGCCTTATAAGAAATGGGCTGCATAGCGCATAAATCATCACATTTTAAACTGGGATTTATATCGCCCAGCTTTGTTAGTTTATTGGTACTAATATCATGCAGATAAAAAGAGCCAGGGCAGCGATCAGTATAAACGCCAATAATAAATTTATTTTCAGCGCTATCCCTATCAATTACCCGTATCTGGTCGCCCTTAAATTGTGCTTTTAAAGTATTATAAATTCGTTCGCCTGTCGTATCAAAAAAATGTATTTGCGGGCGGTCTTCCTCCCATGATGCAAACTCAAGGCGGTGTTTATTTTTCGAGTATTCAACATTTACTATGTCTGCGTTATCATTAGCATATACAACCTTTTCTTCCTTACCGTCTTCAGCATTTATTTCAACCAGCGCGGTTTTGTCCCGGTTAATGTTCGATAGCGCGTAGAAATAGTTCTTATCACCTGTAAACGCTATTGGCATTACGTGATCCTTAAAGTTGTTTACGATGATCTTTTTAAACGGCGCATTATCATTTGGCCTATAGAGAATAGTTTCATCAACACCATCTGACGCTTTAACAAGGCGTATCTTACCATTCTGATCGGGAAACCACTCCGTTAAATTACCGGGATTGATCAGGTATGGTTTCAGCTCCCCTGTTTTAATATTCAATTTATAAATATCAAAAAAACTCGGGTTACGTTTGTTCATGCCGATGGTAATGATATCCGGTTCCATGCGACTGCGGCTCAGGATACGGATCTTTACTTTACTTTCAGAGAGGATGGGCCTTACCTTTAAAGTGGCCAGATCAAGCGCGAAAAGTTTGAATTCATCCGCGGTAACTATATCCTGACTAAAAATGATCTGGTTATCAAAGGTCCAGAAATAATCACGTACCGAATAACCCTCAAACCCGGTGGCCATTTGTTCTTTACCATCAGCCAGCGATTGTATAAAAAGATTTTGCCTTTCTTTATATGGCTTAAAGTAAGAAACGTATTTGCCATCGGGCGATATTTTAAAAAAGCTCTTTTGCGGTGTCTTAAAAAAATCACTTATAGGTATCTCAGTCGGCTTATTCCTTAAGCAGGAAGACAAACCGGTAGCTATACCCAGTATTAAAAATAATATTTTGATCTCTTTTAACATTTTCAAATCCACCTCAATATCTTAATCAGGTCAAATTATACAAATTACATTAGCTAATATAATATGTCACTATAATTTTACCCATTAATCTGTGTTTAAATATTAACCCAACCTAAAGATTCCATTAATATAATTAACTATTTTTGAGTAGATGAAGTGGTTCAGCATAATTATTTTTATTGTTTTTATTGGCAATTTTTCAAAGGTATTCGCTCAAACCGATGATATGCAGCTGGCGGCACAATACGCGGCCAATGGCGAGCAGCAAAAAGCGCTGGAGATCTACCAAAAACTCTACAAACAATCAAACGAAAATTACTTTGCACCCTATATTAAGTGCCTGTTGAGCCTTAAAAAATTTAGCGAGGCAGAAAGTGTTTCGCAAAAAATGATTCGTAAGCACCCTGATAACAGCGATTATGTGATTACCCTTGGTTCCATCTATAGTCAAAATGGCAATGCCGATAAGGCAAACCAGGTTTATGATGATCTGATCAAAAATCTGCCAGCCGACCAAATGACATTTACCAATGTTGCCAATCAGTTTTACCAAAACTCCAATATCGATTACTCTATAAAAGCATTGGAGCAGGGCCGTAAGGTATTAAAGAACGATAATCTATTCTCATTTGAACTGCTTACGCTTTACCGCTATAAGGGTGATAAGGTGGCTTTAAGCGAGGAATATTTAAACTTTTTGCCAACAAACCCGGCTTATGTGGCACAGGCGGAGAATATATTATCTGGCATTTATGAGGGTGAGGCCGACTATAACATGTTTAAGACCGCGCTTTATAAACGGATACAAAAGAACCCCGACCAGCCTATTTACATAGATCTGTTGATATGGCAGTATTTGCAGCAAAAAGATTTTGACCAGGCGTTAAACCAGGCGCTTGCCTTAAACCGAAGAAATAATGACAATGGCAACAGCATTTTTGAACTGTGCCAAACACTGGTAAATAATGAGGCCTATGACGAAGCTATCAGAGGGTATCAATACCTGATTGATAAAGGTAAAGAAGGCCAGTTTTATGTACCTGCAAAGGTGGAGCTGATCAATACTAAAGCGCTAAAGATCACATCCGGAAAATATACGCATGATGACCTTGTTGGGTTAGAAAAAGATTATCAGGATCTGCTCACAGAATTTGGCAAAGGCAGCAATACCGCTTTTGCCATGCACAAATTGGCTACGCTGCAGGCTTTTAAGCTACACAAATGGGCCGATGCGCAAAAAATGCTGGAAGATGTGATAAACATACCGGGTGTACGGCCTGATCTGCTGGCAACCTGTAAGCTCGATCTGGGTGATATTTATTTAATTAATGGCAACCAATGGGATGCTATGCTTTTATATGGCCAGGTTGAGAAGGATTTCCCGAATACGGATATCGGGCAGGATGCCAAATTCAGGAACGCTAAACTTGGCTATTACACCGGCGATTTTGAATGGGCCAAAAGGCAGCTAAATGTTTTAAAAGCTGCCACCTCTCAACTGATAGCTAACGATGCGCTTAATTTATCCTTGTTGATAACGGATAATTTGGCGGCCGACAGCAACGGCACGGCTTTAAAAGTTTATGCCCGTGCCGACCTGCTTATTTTTGCCGAAGAACCTGAAAGGGCAGTTAAAACATTGGATAGTATTGATACAAAATTTCCCAATAACGCGCTTACTGATGATATACTCATGGCCAAAGCACGGATCCTCATCCAGCAAAAAAACTATACCGATGCCATACCGTTACTGAAAAAGATAGTCGACACTCACCCCACCAACCTATGGGCCGATGATGCCGTTTTTATGCTGGGCGATATTTATGATAACCAGTTAGCTGATAAAGCACAGGCTAAAGTGTATTATCAAAAGATAATTACTGATTACCCGGGTAGTTTATGGATTAATGAGGCAAGGAAAAGGTTTAGAACGATTAGAGGAGATCAGCCGGCGAGTTGATCATTCTCTCCGTGCGTCAATTGCGAGGTACGAAGTACTCCCCAATTTTGCAAAGCCGCTTGTATGACGCTTACCTATCGCATGGTATCGCTTTTCGCTAAGAAGTTACTTTTTGTATTGATACAAAAAGTAACCAAAAAAATCAAGTCAGTAGATTAGGCTTCTTTGCCGCACAGGGCCCTTGCTGCAAAGCAGGCAAAACCTGGGTTGGAAAAGTTTGCGGCCATATTGCGCGCACTGCCCTATGCGCTGCAAAAATTTCCTATGCCCTGCCACCACACAATGCCACCATTGTTTTGCCTGCTTTCGCCCGAAGCTGTTCTACTGACAGAGGAAGGAAAACAAACTTTACCATCATCTCATTGCGATCCGCTGATTAGCGGATCGGCAACCTCGTCGCTTGCATATTGAACGCGACGGGGTTGCTTCGTCATTCCTCCTCGCAATGACATTTTAAGAATGAACCGTGATTAAAAGCGGGCAAATGCCCGACAAAAAGCGCGGGCCTGGGTGTTTTGCCTGTGGGCGGAAGGATCTTTTTGTCTTGATCTTTTGGTTACTTTTGGATCAAGCCAAAAGTAACTAAGGCTCCGCGCCCATGAGCGGCTTCGCGCGACGTTCACGCTAATATATTTGCTTTGGCTACATATAGATTGCTTCGTACCTCGCAATGACGTGCGATGAAGGGACGGTGATGATAAAATTTGTACTTTTGCCCTTATGATAGTATACAACGAAACCATAATAGTTGAAGAAACCATTTACGATGAATGGCTGAGCTGGATGAAAGGGGTACATATCCCGGCGGTGATGGCTACGGGTTTATTTAAATCATATCAGATACTGAAGGTTATCGATTCACCAAACGAAGGCGTTACCAGTTGTGTGCAATATTATACTGAGAAGCTGGAACATATTAACAAATACTTCACCGAACATTTAAGCGGACTTAATGCCGTACATCAGCAGCGTTACGAAAACAAGTTTGTGATCTTTAATACGCTGATGGAATCAGTAGATTAGGCTAAAGGCAGAAAGCTTAAAGGTAAAAGGTGTTTTTTTTAATTTACCCGCAGATCTTTAGGCATACGGCCGTGTAACAAAAACTCTGCTACCTTATCATTACCATTATCGCGGGCTCTTTGGGCGGCGGCATTCCAGTCGTAAGTGCAATTTACCTGCTCTATATTAATATGGCCACCATCGACTTGTATAATGGCGTATTTTGCATATGGGGTCATTGATTCCATGGCAAAGCGGTATTCTGCATTACCCAAATAAGCAGGCAGACCCACACTTCCTGGATTCACAATGAGTTTCCCATTCGATAAATAGATCACCCTGTTTACATGCGAATGCCCGCAAAGGATTACCTTTTCTTTTATGTGCTTAGTCTTTTCAATCAGGTCCTCATTATTATAAACAAAAACGCCGTGCTCGGTTACTTTTTCCAACAGATATTCGTCATCACTTTCGGGTGTACCGTGACAAATAAATATCAGGTCATCAACTGTAGTGGTTTTGGGCAGATCTTTTAACCAGTTTATGGTTTCTGCGGATAATTCAGCCCTTACACGTTGCATGCCTTCCTTATCCTTATTTTCAACTATTTCCCTGTCGGTATTGCCGCTGATGCAGACCATTGGGATCTCTTTCAAAATCTCAGCAGTTTCAGCGGGCTCCAGCGCGCCGAAGAAGTAATCGCCCAGGTTAATGATAGTATCTATATTGCGAGTTTTTATATCCTGCAAAACGGCTTGTAAAGCGGTTGAGTTGCCGTGGATATCGGAGATGACGGCGTATTGTTTCATGATGATGATATTAAAACCCATGTCATTGCGAGGAGGAACGACGAAGCAACCTCGTCGCTTTTAGATATTCAAGCGACGAGGTTGCCACGCTATCGCTCGCAATGACATGGTATTTGTATAACAAAAAAGGCTCCCGATTGATGGGGAGCCTTTCAATTATTTTGAAATTAAGTTGTACAACTCATCCAGTTTTGGTGAAAGTACAATCTCGATCCTTCTGTTCTTGGCACGAGCCTCTTCGGTGTTTGCCGGGTCGTTAGGCTGGAACTGGCTTTTGCCGGTAGCCGTTAAACGATGCGGATCAACATTTTCTGTTTCGGTTAAGTAACGCGTTACCGATGTGGCCCGCAATACGCTCAGGTCCCAGTTATCTTTTATCTGGCCCAGGTTAATTACCTTTTTATCATCGGTATGGCCTTCAACGGCGATGTTAATCTCGGGCTGTTTATTCAATACCGCAGCTAATTGTTGCAATGCCGACTTACCTTTTTCATTGATCACTATACTACCTGACGGGAATAACAATTTATCTGCTAACGACACATATACCTTTCCATTCCTCACATCAACAGTTAAGCCGCTTTGCTGAAAGCCCAATAACGCCTGCTGTAATTTATCTTTCAACGCGTTGGTAGCTTCATCCTGTTTATGCAGAATAT